>AR_comb_assmDRAFT_10131325_pt1 | contig 13917 bp, 13 predicted proteins | sample ArasoioldDNA_FD_10543 | JGI IMG/M metagenome (IMG submission 10543) | reverse complement strand
GCGGCGCTGGCGAACGCGCTCTTCGGCGGCAGCGCCGCCGACTGGACCGGCCCGGGCACGGGCGTCGCCGGCGCGGCGCTGCAGCGCAAGACCGAGGTGGTGGCCGCCGGCGTGGCCCTGCATCGGCCGGCCGCGCGCGACTCCTTCGACACCCTGCGCCGGCTGGGCGGGCAGGAGCTGGCGGCCATCTGCGGCGCGGTGATGGCGGCGCGGCTGGCGCGCACGCCCGTGCTGCTCGACGGCTTCGCCTGCACGGCGGCGGCGGCGGTGCTGCATGCAGCAGACCCCCATGCGCTCGATCACTGCCTCGTCGCTCACGTCTCGGCCGAGCCGGGCCATCGCCGGCTGCTGCAGGCGATCGGCAAGACCGCGCTGTTCGATTTCGGCATGCGGCTCGGCGAGGCCTCGGGCGCGGCGCTGGCGATCCCGATTCTCAAGGCGGCCGTCGCCTGCCATACGGGCATGGCGACCTTCGCGGAAGCCGGCGTCAGCGGGAAGGTGGAGTGAGCGGAGGCTGCAGGGCCGACCCTAGAGGCTCGTTCCGCTGTTCACCATCATGTGTAGGAGCCGCGCCACGACGGCCGTATGCGGATCCTTCGCCTTGATCCGCGTGAGGCCATCCTGGGCCGCGCGTGCTTCCGCGCTGTTGGGGTGGAATTCGATCACCTTGATGTACAGCAGCGCGGCGCCGAAGGTCCAGCCGCGGCCGAGTGAATTCTCGGCGGCCGCGATCAGCTTCTGCGGGGCCAGGCTTGCCCATACCTCTTCGTCGATTGCGGTGGTCGCGGCGTACAGCGAATCGGCGCGCAGCGTCCGGTCGTCATAGGTGTTCACGAGCTGGTTCTTGCCGTCCTGATAGCGGAACTCCCGGCAGCTCGACGGATCGGCCGCGCTGACGACGATCATCCGCTCGCCGTCATGCCCCGGACCGGGAACGGCGTAGTGGGCCGATTCGAAAGCGATGGAGCCGTTCTCGTTGTAGGCCAGGAAATCGCTGTTGTCCTTGCCCGAGACCTTCTGGGGGACGACCGCCACTCCATACGAGTCGGTCATGACCACGACGCCCGGTCCGGCGGCGATGTTGTCCGGGCCCTCGCAGGCGCCGATCCAGATGTAGCTCTTCTCGGTGAAGAAGTCGCCGTAAGGATCCCAGCTGCGGCAACCGCTGAAGCTGTCGGTCACCCAGCCGGGTCCGTGGGCCTCGGCGGCGGTGCCGACGACCGCACCGACGAGGCCGAGCAGGAGGACTGCGAGCGTACGAAGCGTTCTAGTCATGGCCAGGCGCAACGACGGTTTCCGGATATCATTCGACGGCAATTCTGGCGCGACTATGGCGTGACATTAAGCGCGCGGCCAGCCCTTGCCAGCGGGGGGCCGGCGGAGTGAGATGCCGCAATGTCCGTGACGCTCGACTCGGCGCGGCCGACCCGGAGCACGACCATGGCCGGCGGCCGCGTGCGGCTGCGCACGCTGATCGTCATCCGCTGGGTGGCGATCATCGGTCAGGCGATCACTCTGCTAGTGGTGAATTTCGGCCTCCGCTATCCGGTCCCGCTGCTGCCGGCCCTGGCGACGGTCGCCGTGTCCGCCGTGATCAATTTCTGGGCGGCGATCGGGCGGCGCTCGCCGGAGCGGCTGGGCGACCGCGCGGCGGCGGTCTATCTGGCCTACGATCTGCTCCAGCTCGGCATATTGCTTTATCTGACGGGCGGCCTGCACAACCCCTTCGCGGTGCTGGTCCTGGCTCCCGTGATCATCTCCGCGACGGTACTGTCGCGGGTCAGCACCATGGCGCTTTCGGCCCTGGCGCTGGCGATCGTGATCGTGCTGGCGCTCGTCCATCTGCCGTTGCCCTGGGCCGACCAGTCCTTCGCGCTCGCCCCGTTGTTCATCTTCGGGCTGGCCTCGGCGCTCGGCCTGTCGGTCGTGTTCATCGCCGGCTACGTGTTCAGCGTGGCCGAGGAGGCGCGGCGCATGTCGGGCGCGCTGGCGGCGAGCTACCTGGCCCTCGACCGCGAACAGCGGGTCTCGGCGCTCGGCGCGCTGGCGGCCGCCGCGGCGCACCGGCTGGGCAGCCCGCTCGGCACCATTGCCGTGGTTGCCAAGGAGCTGGCGCGCGACCTGCCGCCGGACAGCCCGCACCGGGCGGACGTCGAGCTGCTGCTGAGCGAGAGCGAGCGCTGCCGCACCATCCTGACCGAGCTGTCGACCCGCCCTGAGGCCGGGGATCCGCTGCAGCGCATGCCGCTCGCGGCCCTGGTAGAGACAGCGGCCGCCCCTTACCGCGCCGAGCGCGTCCGCCTGATCATCGACGCCAGCGCGGAGCCCGGTTCCGAGGCCGCCCGCCAGCCCGCCCCGCAGGCGCCGCACAGCCCCGAACTGGTGCACGGCCTCGGCAATCTGCTGCAGAATGCGATCGAATTCGCGCGCTCCGAAGTCCGCGTGACCGTGCGCTGGAGCGAGCGTCGCGTCAGCCTGAAGATCCGGGACGATGGCCCGGGTTTTGCGCCAGGCCTTCTCGATCACCTCGGCGAACCCTATCTATCCGGTGGAGAGACTCAGGGCCGGATCGGCAGCGGCGAACCCATGGGCCTCGGCGTCTTCATCGCCCAGACCTTGCTCGGCCGCACCGGCGCCCAGCTCAGCTTCGGCAACGGCCAGGACAGCGGCGCCGAGGTTACGATCGCGTGGAACCGTTCGGCGCTGGAATCCGAACCGCCGCCGGCATGACGAGGTGAGATATGACGAGGCAAGAAGCAGTAACGCCATCCCCGGCAGTGCGCGTCGCCGCGACCATCGAGCGGACCCTGCTGATCGTCGACGACGACGCCCCATTCCGGCAGCGACTGGCGCAGGCGATGGAGCGGCGCGGCTATGCCGTGACGACGGCCGAGACCGTCGCCGGCGGCATCGAAGCGGCCGGCAGCCAGCGGCCGGCCTTCGCGGTGGTGGACCTGCGGCTGGGCGACGGCAACGGCCTCGAGGTGGTGCCGGCGCTGCGGGCGGCGCGGCCCGACGCCCGCATCATCGTGCTCACGGGCTACGGCAATATCGCCTCGGCCGTGGCGGCGGTGAAGCAGGGCGCAGTCGACTTCCTGTCGAAGCCGGCCGACGCCGACGCCATCGAGACGGCGCTCCTGCAGCGCGGCCCCAGCCTGCCGCCGCCGCCCGAGCAGCCGATGACCGCCGACCGCGTGCGCTGGGAACATATTCAACGCGTGTTCGAGCAATGCGACCGCAACGTCTCGGAGACGGCCCGCCGCCTGCGCATGCACCGTCGTACGCTGCAGCGCATCCTCAGCAAGTATGCGCCGCGCGGCTGAACCCGGCCGTCAGCGGCGGTGCAGCCACCATCCGGTCTCGTTGATCGAGTAGATCGGTTCGTAGTGGTCGATGGCGTCGGCCTCGACGATGGCGTCATAGAGGCTGTCGAGGATCAGCGCCCGTCCGCGGACATAGACGGCGAGGACTGCATGCGTGCGCTGGCGTGAGGTGTCGCGGACGATGACGATCCGCATGTTCTCCGCCGGCATTCCGCCCGCCCGCAACGCCAGATACTTGGCGATGGCGAAATCCTCGCAGTCGCCGCTGCGATCGAGGAACTGCAACGGCGTCTCCCAGTAGTCGGCGAGTTCCCAGTTGGCCCAGTCCTCGATGTAGCGATGGCGGTTGAGGGTCCTGTTGACGAGCTTCAGCTGCGCCATCGCGGTGCGACCATGCAGCGAGGCCACGAGCTGCTGCCATTCATCCAGTCGGCAGCGATCCGGCGTGCATTCGGAAAGCTGACGTTCGAAACGCGCCAGCATATCGCGCCACTTCGGGAACGAGTTCAGGTCGGCGGAATGCAGCTCGCGTGTCCGAAAGATACCAATCTGCGAGATGCCGGCCCTTGCCGCATCCGTAGCGCAGAGCAGCGCGACGAGCGACGCAGCAACAAGAGCAAGTGTAACGAGGGTAAGAGCTAGCTTGCGGCTTAAGCGGTCGATTACTCCAGCTCCGACGCGGGCCAAAACCCTCCCGCGTGCGGTCGCCTTGCGACTCCGCGCCATTGCTGATCACATGTGTAGTTTCCCCTAAGCCGACAATATTTAGGAATTCATTGCTGTCGGAGCGCGTGATCAATCTGTGGCATGCGGGATCACCGAATTGTCACAGTTAATCAGTGTGGCGATTTGATGGCGCGACGGTGTCAACCGCCACGATGCAGCCACCAACCGTTCTCGTTGATCGAGTAGACCGGTTGATAGTGGTGAATCGAGCTCGCCGGCACGACCTTCGAGATCTGGTTGTCGAGGATGTAGGGCTTGCCGCTGACGTAGACGGCGAGCACTGCATGGGCGATGCGCAGATTGAGGTCGTTCAGCACGACGATGCGCATGTCGTCGACGGACACGCCGAGGTCGCGCAGCGCCATGTACTTGGCGATCGCATAGTCCTCGCAATCGCCGTTCTTGCGCATGAACTGGAGGGGCGTGGCCCAGTAGTCCGGCAGGTTCCAGTTCACGGGGTCGGTGATGTAGCGCTTGTCGTTCATCTCCGTGTTGATTTCGCGCAGCTGGGTCATCAGATCCTTGCCGCGCAAGCCGTCGATCACGGTCTCCCACTCTTTTTTCTTGCACTGGCCGGGGCCGCAGCTCTTGAGCTCCCGCTCGAACAGCTCGAGCGTGCCGCGCCACTTCGGGAACATCTTGAGATTGCTGGAATGGATCTCGGTGGTGCCGAACAGATGGACCGGATTCACGGCCGCCAGCTGATCGGCGGACGCGGCCGGACTTGACCACAGCAGCGCGGCCAATGCGATGGCAGCGACGAACGCGCTCGCCGAGCGCGGAGTCGTTGCCGTTAACACTTGTCGATGCTTTGCCACGCGTTCCAGCCTCAGCTGGTTAACGCTAGTCAGGCGAGTTTAAGAGGTGGTTAAGCCTCCAATTTGCCACAGAGGCGCGCGATCTCAGGGCTGGCGCCGGACACGCCGCCAGCGGTCGACGACCTCCTGCACGAAGTCCTCGCCGTTGGCGATGTCGTTCTTCCATGCCGACGAGAAGATCGCCGAGGCGCTCTTGGGGCGCTGCTCGGGCGTCAGTTCGGTGAAGACCATGCGCATGGGCACGGCGATGCCCTGGCCGACAGCAATGGCCTCGGCGTTGCCGAGGGTCGGCAGCGCTTCCAGGAGGCCGATGGCGGCATCCGAAAGCGCGGCGCGTACCAGTTCCTGGTCGCGCTGGTGCGAGAGCCGCATCGTGAAGATGGTATTGCACTGAGAGAGCATGCCGGCGGCCAGCTCAGCCGGCCGCTGGGTGGCGACGCAAAGCGACAGGCCATACTTGCGGCCTTCCTTGGCGATGCGCGAGAGCGCCCGCTTGGCCGGGCCGAACCCGGTCTTGTCGTCCTCGGGCGCGTAGCGGTGCGCCTCTTCGCAGACTAGAAGGATCGGGATCGCGCCGTCGCTCCATACCGCGAAATCGAACAACAAACGGCACAGCACGGACACCGTGACGTTCAGGATCTCCGACGGCACGGCCGAGAGATCGAGGATCGTCACCGGCTTGCCGTTGACGGGAAGGCGCAGGATGCGCGACAGGATGCTCGCCATGTTGTCGCGCACGGTGATGCCCGAGCCGAACATGAAGGCGAAGCGGCCGTCGCTGGTGATGAGGTTGATGGCCGCCTTCAGCCGGTGGTAGGGGACCAGGCTCTCCGGCTTTTCGAGCCGGCCCATGGTGTCGTCGATGTACTGCGTTACCAGCGTCATGCGGTAGGGCGACGGCGTGTCCGCCGTGATGTAGCGGCCTTCCGCTGCCGGACCGAGAAACTGCCGCCTGGCGTTGGCGATGTATTCGCTGAACAGGGCCGCTTCCGCGAGGTCGAGCTTGGCGCCGGCCTGAATCAGGACCTCGCAGATCTCCTCGAAGTTGAACAGCCAGTAGGGCAGCTGCAGCGTGCCCGATCCGATGACCTCGGCACGGTCGCCCAACGCATGGCCGTATTCGTTGTGCGGATCCATCACGATCATGTGGGCGTTGGGATAGTGCTCGAGGATCGCGCGCAGGATCACCGTGACCGAGCAGGACTTGCCGGAGCCGGTGGCGCCGACCACCGCGAAATGCTTGCCGAGGAGGTCGTCGATGCCGATCAGCGCGGGCAGGCGACGCTCCTGGTGCAGCGAGCCGATGCGCGCCGTGGCGATGTCCGGCCGCAGGAAGACGAGGCGCAGATCGTTCTGGCTGGTGGTGAATACGGCGCTGGTGAGCGGCGGCGACATCGAAACGCCGCGGCGGAACGGACTCAAGGTGCCGTCTTCGGCGCGCACGCTCTCGCCGATCAGCTCGACCTCCATGATCTTCATCTCGGGCGCGCCCGGCTCGGTCGCGGGGATCGGCACACTGAGGCCGCAGACGAGCCCGTAGACGACGGTCTCCGGCAGCGGCATCTTGACGATGGTGCCCATCATCAGGCCGGCAGGGATCACGGCCTTGTTGTCGGCGGATTCCTCCATCAGAACCACCGACTGCGAGCCGGCGACCGACACCACGCGGCCGATGCGCTGGTTTTCCGATAGCAGCAGGAACGCGATATTGTCGGCGTCCGCCACGGTGGCCGTCGCCGCCATGGCTGCGACCCGCGGCTCCTGTTTCGGCGCCGTTGCGGCCACCGCTTCGACGTGCGGCTCCTGCTGCGGCGCCGAGGCGGCTACGGCCTCGACCCGGGGCTCCGAATGCGGCGCGGCTGATTTCTTAGTCACGACGCAGCCTTCCATTGAACGCGTTTCGCGGGGAGCATCACCGTTGCGGTGGTGCCCTTGCCGAGTTCGCTTGCGAGCGTCAGCCGGCCGCCGTGCATCTCGACGAAGGCCTTCGTCAGGGGCAGGCCGAGTCCAGTGCCCTCGAACTTGCGATTGAGGCCGGTATCGACCTGGCCGAACGGCGCCATGACCACGGCCATGTCCTCCTGCCGGATGCCGATGCCGCTGTCGGTGACGGCAATCGCCAGGCTGTCGTCGCGTTCCCGGCGCAACGTGATGGCGATGCTGCCGCCGGTCGGCGTGAATTTCACGGCGTTGGACAGCAGATTGATCAGCACCTGCTTGATCCGGCGCTGCTCCACCCATAGAATCGGCATCTTCTTCAACGGCTTGTACTCGACCGCCAGGCCGCCATTGCGGGCGCGCTCGCCGATGATCGTGAGACACGAGGCGATGGTCGCATCGAGGTCGACGTTCTCCTCGATCAGCGGCACGTTGCCGAACTCGATCTTCGACAGATCGAGAATGTCGTTGATGACCGACAGCAGGTGGTTCGCGGAATTGTTGATGTCGCGGATGTATTCGAGGTAGCGCTCGTTCTCGACCGGACCCAGCATCTGCTCCTTGATGATGTCGGAGAAGCCGATGATGGCGTTGAGCGGAGTCCGCAGCTCGTGACTCATGTTGGCCAGGAAGTCGGACTTGGCACGATTAGCCGCCTCGGCCTTGTCCTTGGCGTCCGACGCTACCCGCGCGGCCTGCTCGGCCTGCTCCTTGCCCAGGCGCAAGGCGGCCTCTGCCGCGAACCGGTCGGCGATGCGGCCGAACTGGGCGGAATAGTCGTGCAAGAGCGAACGATTGCGCTCGGCACGCTGGCGCTGGGCATATGATGACGATACTGACATAGGACTACCGGAAATTGATCGTAGACCGGCGCTGCTCAAGGATTGGTTAACGATAAGACGCCAGGATGGCCGCCCGAACGCCTGGTTCTGGCGCCCGGCGGTTGGGAGCTAGACGGCTGATTTGTCAAAAGATTCTTGATTAAGCGCGGGTTAATGAAATGACAGCAGAGCCACCAGCGGATGCGGCCGGGCGCCGTGCGATAAGCTCGGCCAACATGACGTTGCTTGCCGCGGCCGCGGTGCTGCTGGTGCTGGCGATCGGCGGCGCCGCCCTGATCGTCCGCTTCGTCGACAGCGAGTGGCAGCGCGAGTTGCGGGCCTGGCAGGTGCGCCTCGGCATCGTCGCCGACAGCCGATTCGCGGCCGTCGACGATTGGCTCGAGCGGCAGTTCGATGAACTCGCGGGATTGGCCGACAATGCCTCGCTCCAGCTCTACATGACGCAGCTCGCGACCAGCGCCGCCAACCCCGACGACGCCGACGTCGCAGACGCGCAGGGGGAGTACCTGCAGAACCTGATCGCGGCGACAGCCACCCGGGCCGGCTTCGTGGACAGGAGCCCCGCCGCCGCCGTCGCCGCCAACCTGGCGCGCACCGGCACGGGCGGCATCGCGCTCATCGATGCGAAGGGCCAGACCGTGGCCGCGACCCAGGGAACGCCGCCGCTCGCGGGGCGGCTGCGCGAATTCGTCGGCGGACTCAAGCCCGGGGAACGCGGCCTCTTGGATATCTACCTGGACCCCGCCGGGCGGCCGGCCATGGCATTTGCGATTCCGGTCTTCGCCGTTCAGGGCAATCGCGATGCGGCCTCGCAGATCGGCACGGTCGTCGGGGTCAAAGAGGTGGGCGACGAGCTCTTCCCCCTGCTGCGCGAGCCCGGCGAGACCAGCGACACCGCGCTGGCCGGGTTGGTCCGGCGCAGCGGCGAGGCCATCGAGTACCTTTCGCCGCTGCCGGACGGCAAGCTGCCACTGTCGCTCCGAATGGCAGCGAATACACCGGACCTCGACGCCGTCTTCGCCATTGCAACCCCGGGCGGCTTCGATGCAACCCGCCACGACTACCGCAATCGTCAAGTGCTGGTGACGAGCCGCGCCTTCGACAAGGCGCCCTGGACGCTCATGTATACGATCGAGCGAGCCGAGGCGCTGGACGCCACCCAGCAGCGCCTGCAATGGCTGACGGCTACCGCCATCATCGCCATGACGCTGGTCGCGGTCGCGCTTCTCACCGTCTGGATCTACGCCAATTCTCTGCGCCGGGCCGAGAGCGCCGCCCGCTATCGCGAGCTGGCGGAGCGGGTGGGCGAGCAGCGCAACCTGCTGCGGCTCGTGACCGACAGTCAGCCGACGGGGATATTCATCCTGGATGCCGAGGGCCGCTACCGGTTCGCCAATCGCGAGGCCGGGCGCGTCGCCGGCATCCCCGTCGAAGACCTCGCCGGCAAGCCGATCGCGAACATCGTCGGGCCGGAGGCCGCGAAGCGTTATCTGTCGCGCAACCGCGAGGTACTGGAGACAGGCAACCCGGCCTCCGACGTGACGCGCCTGACCGTCGACGGCGGGGTCCGCGTGGTCCAGACCGATCACATCCCGGTGTCGCCTTCGCAGGAGTTACCGAGGGGCGTTCTGGTCGTCGAAAACGACATCACGGAAACCGTCACCGAGCGCGAACGGCGGGCCCGCATCCTCGGCCAGATCGTCCGCACGCTCGTCGGCATCGTCGATCGGCGCGATCCCTATGCCGCCAACCATTCCCAGCGCGTCGCCGTATTGGCGCGCGCGATCGCCGGCGAGATGACCCTGTCCGAGCGCGAGATCGATACCGCGGAGACGGCGGGCAACCTACTCAATTTCGGCAAGATCCTGGTGGCCCCGGAGCTGCTCACGAAATCCGGCGACATGAGCGAGGAGGACCGCCAGCTGGTGCGGCAGAGCATCCAGACCAGCGCCGACCTCCTGGGCGGCATCGAGTTCGACGGACCGGTCGTCATGACCCTGCGCCAGGCCCAGGCGCGCTGGGACGGCGCCGGCATTCCCACCGGCCTGGCCGGCGAGGACATCCTGATCACCGCGCGCATCGTGAGCGTGGCCAACGCCTTCGTCGGCATGGTCAGCAAGCGCGCCTATCGCGACGCGCTCGACATCGATCGCGCCGTCGGCGCCATCCTCGAGCAGGTCGGCAAGGCCTTTGACCGCCGCGTGGTCGTGGCGCTGATCAATTACCTCGACAATCACGGCGGCCGGGCCCAGTGGACGGCCAGCGAATTGGCGCCCGCCAAATCGGCGTGAAGACGATGACCGTTGCGGCGACACCGCCGGGAACGCGCCTCTACGCCATCGGCGACATTCATGGCCGTCTCGACCTGCTCCGTCGGCTGCAGGCGCTGATCGTGGACGATGCCGCGCGATCAAGGGCGCCGCGCCGCGTGCTCGTCTATATCGGCGATTATATCGACCGCGGGCCGGACTCGGCAGGCGTGCTGGATCTGCTGCTCGACCGGCCGCTGCCGGGTTTCGAGATCGTGCATCTCCTCGGCAACCACGAGGACACCTTCTTGCGGTTCCCCGATGACATGGCGGTGGGGCCGTCCTGGCTCACCTATGGCGGCGTGCAGACCTTGGAGTCCTACGATGTCGAGGTGCCGCCCGGCTCGTGGCGCGATGAGCGCGAGCTTCGGCGACTGCAGGGCGAAGTCCGCAAGCGCGTCCCGCGCCGCCATCTGGAGTTCATGCGCGGCCTGCCGCTGACGCACATCGAAGGTAACTATCTCTTCGCGCATGCCGGCATCCGCCCGGGCATTCCGTTGGAGCGGCAGGAGCGCGAAGATCTGCTGTGGATCCGCGACGAGTTCCTGCATTCGAGCGCGGACCACGGCAAGATCGTCGTCCATGGCCACACCATCTCGGAGGCGCCGGTCGTGCTGCCGAACCGCATCGGCATCGACACCGGCGCCTTTCACACCGACCGCCTCACCTGCGTAGTGCTCGACGGCAGCGCCAGGGAGTTTCTGCAGACGTAGCTATCCGAGCCCGGATTCCGGATCGACCAGGCGGCCAAGACGCTGCATGGCGGCGAGGGCGAGCCGCAGCGTCTGGGCGCGCCGCCGGCTGCCGTTCATCGGCTGGGCGGCAGGGCGGCGCAGAATCTCGGCGCCGTAGTCGTCGGCGATCAGAAGTCCGCATTCGGACGGCAGCAGGGCGATCGGAAACGCCGACGGCACCGCGAAGTAGAAGGCATCGCAGAACTCCAGATACTCGTTCCACTTGCGATCGGAGCGATAGTCGGCGGTCGAGGTCTTGACCTCGACGATCACGGTCTCGCCGGCGCCGTTGACGGCGATCACGTCTACCCGCCGCCCGCTGTTGAGCGGGAACTCGGTGAGCGCGGCATAGCCGAGGGCGCCGAGGGCGCGGCAGACGCCGCGTGCCAGCCGCCGGGCCGTGAACCGGTCCTGCTCGACGATCGCCATGCCTCAAGGCTAGGCCAAATGCCCGTCCGTTGCATCCTCCGGCAACGATCGGGTGGCGGACTGGCAATGGCCGGCACTTGGCGGCTAGAGTGCGGGCGATGGCACAAAGCGACGCGGCAGGGGGGCGGGGCGTGACCGTCTGGCGACGGGTGAAGCGTGGGTTCCTGCTTGCGGCCGCCGGGTTTCTGACCCTGTCGATCGGATTGGTGATCGTCTACGGGTTGCTGCCGCCGCCGATCACGCCGCTCATGGTGATAAGGCTGTTCCAGGGCGAGGGCCTCAGCAAGGACTGGGTCTCCTACGACGAGGTGTCGCCTAACGTCTTCAAGGCGATGATCGCGGGCGAGGATGCCCGCTTCTGCGAGCATTTCGGCTTTGATGTCGCGGCCATCAGCAAGGCTTGGCAGCACAACAAGAAGAGCCACCGCCTCCGCGGCGCCAGCACGATTACCCAGCAGACGGCGAAGAACCTTTTCTTGTGGCCAAGCCGAGGGTTCGTGCGCAAGGGCTTCGAGGCCTACTTCGCGGTCCTGCTGGAGCTGTTCTGGGACAAGCGCCGCATCCTCGAGGTCTACGTCAATGTCGTGGAATTGGGGCACGGCATCTACGGCGTCGAGGCCGCCGCCCAGGCATACTACAAGAAGTCGGCGAAGGACCTGACGGTCGAGGAGGCGGCCCGCCTGGCAGCGATTCTGCCAAGCCCGCTGCACCGGACGCCGCAGCGCCCAGGCGGCGCCGACCTGCCGCGCATCCGCGCGGAGATGCGTAATCAGCCGGCGCCGCTCAACGACCGCTGCCCGGTCGGACCCTACGAGGACGAGTCCTGACGCCGGCGAGCCTGCACCTCATTTGAGGTGGCTGAACGCCGTCGCCGGTACGATCTCGAATTCGTTCTTGCCCGGCGGCTGCCAGTAGAGCTGCAGCGTCGCCGTGTTCTTGCGCTCGAAGTAGGTGACGGCGATCTCGTACCGGCCGGGCTGGCTGATGTCGATCTCCGCATTCGGCGCGTACTGGTCGGAATGCACACCCGGATCCTCGATGACGACCGTGCCCGCCAGGCGGACGCGCACGCCGTCGTTGGACTGGGCGGTCATCAGCCAGTGGCCGGCGGCCGGGAAATCGATGAAGCCGCGGATCAGCGCGCCGACGCCGTCGGACTGGTGGCTGGTCAGCACGTCGCCGTCGCCATTCTGGTAGTTGAGCTGGGGCAGCGGCGTGCCCGGCTCGCCCGGCGCTTCGGCCTCGATGTCGTCCACATGGCGCGCCTTGAAAAACACGTAGTTGACGGCGAGGCCGGGTTCGGTCGCGTCGGCCGCCGGTTGCGGGTTGGCCGGCTGCAGATTGCTGAAGGTCTCAGCCCGCGCCGGGAGCGGCAGGGCGAACAGGACCGCCGCCGCCATCGCCCCGATCATCGTCATCCGCTGTTTCTCTGCCATGGTATCGCTTCTCGCACGTGAATTCGGAATAGCATCCGGGGTCGACAGGCTTGCCGCGCGGCGGCCGTGGCGTCAAGCCCGTCATCCGCTGTCGCTGCTGCCGTCCGATCTGCTAGGGTCGGCGCCGTCCGTGCCGCGGCCCAGTCGTCGCAGGCACGGAGCGACCGGCAGACCATCGACAAAGAACTCCCATGTCCTCCCTCCCAACGCAGCGGCGCGACTACCTGAAGGGCGTCGCCGTCGTTTTCGTCGCAACCCTGCTGTGGAGCCTGAGCGGCATATTCGTGCGCCTGATGACCGTGCCCGACCCCTGGCGGATCAGTTTCTATCGCGCCGGGTCGATGACGATCGCACTGCTGACTTTCCTGCTGCTGATCTACGGACGGCACACCTGGCACCGCTTCGCCACCATCGATCGCCGCGCCCTGCTGGCCGTCTCGTTGTTTTTCGCGCTGGGATCGACGCTTTACATCCTAGCCGTGAGCCGGACCAGCGTCGCCAATGTCTCCTGCCTGACGGCGACGTCGCCCGTCTTCGCCGCCGTGCTGGCGTGGCTGCTGCTGGGCGAACGATCGAATGCCGTGGCCTGGGCGGCGACCAGCGTGGCGCTATTCGGCATCTACGTGATCTTTCGCGACCAGATCGGTGCCGGCGATCGGCTCGGCAACGTCACCGCGCTCGTCGTCGCGTTCACCTTCGCCGGCCAGACGGTGGTCCTGCGCAAATACCGGTCGATGGAGCTGCTGCCGGCGATGTGTCTCGGCGGCGTCATGGTCTGCATCGCCATGCCATTTCTGGGCGATGGATTCGCGGTCAGCCTGCATGACCTGCTGTTGATCCTGGCCATGGGCGTGGTGCAGCTGGCGGTGCCGATCGTGCTCTATGTGCGCGCCGCGCGCCACGTCCCAGCCATGCAGATGACTCTCATCAGCCTGCTCGACGTCGTATTCAATCCGCTGTGGGCCTGGCTCGGCGTCGGGGAGACGCCGTCCGCAAGTGCCATCGCCGGTGGCGGCTTCATCGTGGCCGCTGTGGTCTTGGTCGTTGCCACGCGGCGGCGGCCGCAGCGGCCAAGGCTGGCGCCGTCGGGCGCCGTGGACCTCTGAACGGCCCGGTTACGTCGGGTTGGAGACCGCCGGCGAGAGCCGCCGCAGGTGATAGCCCTCCGGGCAAGAGGCCGATCCGTCCGGTTTCCATTGCACCGGCTGTGTGTCGAAGAGCGCCATGACGTCGTGCGCGCATTCGCATCTCGACATCTGGCACGCTAGCGACAGCTTGGCGGTCTCCTTTTCGGCTGCGGCGGCGCAGCCCGCCACGAGTCCCAGGACCAGGAGCGATAGAGTAGCACGCGGCATCGGCGGG
>AR_comb_assmDRAFT_10243116_pt1 | contig 13918 bp, 5 predicted proteins | sample ArasoioldDNA_FD_10543 | JGI IMG/M metagenome (IMG submission 10543) | reverse complement strand
TCACGGCTTCGTAGGGATTTAGTTCGGGGTTGGCGGTGTCGCTGACGATCCAGCCGTCCTTTACCTGTATGGTGCGGGAGCCATGGGCGGCATTGCTTTCAGAGTGAGTCACTTGAACGATGGTAGTTCCCTGCTGATTGAGTTCGCGAAAGAGCTCCATGATTTCGCGGGCCTGCGACGAGTGCAAATTCCCCGTGGGCTCATCGGCGAGGAGTAATGCGGGTTTGTGGATGACGGCGCGAGCTACGCCGACCAACTGCTGCTGTCCGCCGGAAAGCTGGCTGGGGAAGAGATCTTTTTTGGCGACGATTTGAAAGCGGTCGAGAGTGTCCGCGACCATGCTTTGGCGCTGGCCGCGGGGAATATCTTTGTACGAGAGAGGGAGATCGATGTTTTCCTGCACGGTGAGATCGTCGAGCAGATGATAACTCTGAAAAACCATTCCGATGTTGCGTTTGGCGAGTTCGGCGCGCTCTTTGCGTTTCATCGAGTGGACAGCGGCGTCGCGAAACCAGTATTCGCCGCCCCAGCTGTCGTCGAGGAGGGCTAGAACATTTAATAAGGATGACTTTCCAGCTCCCGACGGTCCCATAACGGTGATGAACTCGCCTTGGCGGATTTCCAGGTTGACGCGCCGAAGAACCCAGAATTGGCCGGCGGGCGTTTTGTAGCTGCGTTCGAGATTGCGTAGGTGGATCACGAGGCCTCCGAAGGGAAAAGTGACGCGTGGCGCCGGCCGAAATGAGAGGGCTCGGCGCTAACTCTGTATTTAACAATGCCTTTGAGGGACTGGCTCATCCTGGGCTCGTTTCACTCATAGCGGAGAGCGACGATGGGATCGACCTTGGCGGCGCGGCGGGCGGGAATGTAGCTGGCGAACAGGGCCACGAAAATCAGCAAGACGGTTACGGCCGAAAACGTCCAGGGGTCGGCCGCGCCGACGCCAAACAGAAGGCCGGCGAGGGCTCGAGTGACCAGGAGTGCCATGGCAATGCCAAGGAGCACGCCGATGACGGCGAGCCTCGCTCCACGAAGCACGACCATGTTCTGCACTTCCCTTCTCTGTGCGCCCAGGGCCATGCGCACGCCAATTTCGCGGGTACGCTGCTCAACCAGATAGGAAATCACGCCATAGTTGCCGACGGCAGCCAACAAAAGCGCCAACAGGCCAAACAGAGCCAGCAGGACGGTGGCGAACTTACGTTGTGAAAGAGACTCTGACAGATACTGTGTCATTGCTTTCACATGGTAGATGGGCTGATCCGGGTCAACGGAGTGAATGAGATGCTCCACATCGGTCGCAAGGCTCATAGGCTCGGCGGCGGTTCGCAACATCAGCGTGAAGGAGCTCATGGTGTTCTGCGCTTCGGGTTCGAAGATCTCCGCACTCTCGATTTGATCGGGAGCAGATTGCTTCAAATCGCCGACGACGCCGATGATCTCGCGGAACGGCGCGTTGTCCTGCGGGTAGCCTTGCTTGATTCTCTTCCCGATAGGATTTTGGTTCGGCCACCAGCGGCGTGCCGCAGTTTGGTTAATCAAAACGACGCGGTTGGAACTGGCTGTGTCGGAGGAATTGAACGAGCGGCCTTGAATCAAAGGGACGTTGATGGTGCGGAAGTAGCCGGGCTCAACCACGTTGAACGTGGCGGCGGGCAATTCAGCGACCGGTGGGACAGGACGGTCGTCGAATAGAAAAATGGACTCCCAACAACTGCCGACAAGCGGAGGACACATCACGGCGCTTGTCGATTCGACGCCAGGAAGGCCCTGGGCGCGACGAACGAGTTCGTCGAGAAAGGCCTTCTGCTCGAAATCGGTTTTGTAGCGGTATTCCGGGAGGCTCACGTCTACAGCAAGAAGGTGATCGGCGCGAAAGCCAGGATCGACGGCAAGCGCCTTCAAAAGACTGCGGCCCAGGAGACCCGAGAAAACGACGAGTACGACGGCGATGGCAATTTCCGAAATGAGCAGACCGGTGCGTAACCGGCCGCTGCGCACGCCGCCCAGCGAAGCTTGCGCTGCTTCGTGGAGAGGGGCCGTCAGATCTGCACGCGCAGCTTGGAAGGCGGGAGCCAGACCGAACAAAACACCTGTCAGCAGCGCGATGCCGAAATTGAAAACGAACACAGGCAGGTCGATCGCGGTGTCAGACAGACGTGGAATGCCCTGAGGCGCCAGGCGGACCAACGGCTGCAGGAACCACGTTGCGAGGAGAAGTCCGAGGGCGGCCCCCGCCAAGGCGAGGAGAATGCTTTCCGTGAGGAGCTGGCGAATGATGCGGAGGCGACCTGCGCCAATCGCGGCGCGCACCGAGAATTCTCGCTGGCGGGCTGCGGCGCGAGCGAGAGCGAGATTGGCCACGTTGGCACAAGCAATCATCAGCACACAGCCGACTCCGCCGAACAATGTCAGCAATACAGGTTTGATGTCGCCATAGCGCGATGCAAAGACGGGCGTGACATTGGCGCGCTCACCGGCGTTCACATCGGGAAATTCCTTTTCGAGCGCCGACATGATGACGTCCACATCGGCCCGCGCGGAATGGAGAGACGCTTCCGGTCGAAGGCGTGCCAGAACCTGCAAGCCTGGGTGATTGCCGCGCTGGAGCCAATTGCTCCCCGGACCGGCCGAGAGGGCCGCCGGGACATAGACACTTATGGGGCGCGGAAAGTAACCAAAATCGGGACGAACGACGCCGAGAATCGTGTACGACTCACCATCGAGAGTAATGGTTTTGCCGAGCACCTCGGAGTTCGCTCCAAAATGGGTTCGCCAAAAGGCATAACTCAGCACCACGGTGCGGTTGGCCTCTGGCTTGTCTTCTTCGGGACTGAAGGCGCGGCCAAGGACGCAAGTCGCGCCGGTGAGAGCAAAAAATGGAGACGTTACCCTTGCTCCGTGGACCACTTCCGGCTTTTCCAAGCCTGAAAGGTTGAAATCGCGCATGTTGTACGCGGCCATTTCGCTGAAGCTGCGATTTCGCGCGCGCCAATCAAGATAGTTCATCCAGGAAACGCTTCTTGCATAGCCGTCTTTTGTGGCGTACTCCTGAAGGATCATCAACCGGCCTGGATCTGGATACGGCAGAGATCGCAGTAACACCGCATGAATGACGCTGAAGATGGCAGTGTTGGCACCGATACCGAGGGCAAGAGTAAGGAGCACAACGGCGGTAAAACCAGGCGATTTGCGCAGCTGGCGGAAGGCGTACGGAACATCCTGGAACAGTCCTCTCATCATGTCCTCCTTTCCTGCTTCATTCGCAGCGAAGGGCGACCAAAGGATCGACGCGCATGGCGCGGCGCGCTGGAATGTAGCATGCCAGCATGGTGACCAGGGCCATCACCATGGCGACTACGGCATAGGTTAGCGGGTCGAGAGCGCTGACGCCGTAGAGCTCGCTTGCAAGCAAGCGCGTGGTGGCGAAGGCTCCGACGAGACCCAGAGTCAAACCCGCAGCATAGAACTTTGCGCCCTCTTTCTGGACCATCCAGAAAACGTTCTGGCGCTGGGCACCCATGGCGAGGCGAATTCCGATTTCGCGAGTACGCCTGGAGACCAGGAATGCGAGTACGCCGTAGATACCGACCATGCCGAGCGCGAGGGCCAGGACAGCAAAAGCAATAAATAAGGATGCAGTCGAAGCGGGCGTAGCCAAGGCCTCCGACAACACCGCGCGCATAGTTTTCAGCTCACTCACGGGAACTTCGGGATTGGCTGCGGTCACAATGCCGCGCAGCACGGCGCCAACTTGCGAATCGTCTCCAGAGGTACGCACGGCGATGGTCATTTCGGCCGGGATCTGGCCGCCTTCGCCGGTAGCTTTGAGATTGTAAGGAACGTAGACGCTGCCGGTCATGTAGTCCGGAGTGGAGTGCTGCAGATCGTAGGCGCGGACGTTGCCTACGATGCCTACGACAGTGCGCCATTCCGTCTCTCGCGAGAAGCGAATGTGTTTGCCGACAGCCTCCTGCCCGGGCCAAAAACGCTGCGCGGATTCAACGGTCATGACGGCAACTGCGGCGTTTCCCGATTCGTCCGCCGGTGTGAACCAGCGACCGGCCTGGAGATGGATGCCCAAAACGCGGAAATAGTCGGGGGTCACAACGTGCAGCCAGAAGAGAGGAAGGATGTCGCCGGCGGCGCGGCGCATATTATCGAATTCCAGCGAACGCTTGCTGACCCGGCCGTTCAGCGGAAGTGTATTGACGAGCGCCACATCGTTGACGCCGGGAGAGGTGCGGACTTGATCGAGAACGCCCCGATAGAAAGCCAAACAGCGGACCGGATCGTCGCAAAACGATTGGTTGGGCGTGATGCGAGCCGTGACGACGTGCTCCGACTGAAAACCGGGATTGACATGAGAGAGGGACCAGAAACTCCGGATCATCAAACCGGCGGCGATGATCAGCAAGGCGGCCAAACCGATTTCGGCAATGGCCAAAGAGCTGCGGACGCGCTGGGAAGCGGAAAGGGCGGATCCACGAGCGCCGGATTTGAGAACTTGCGTGAAGCCGGAGCGGACAGACTGCAAGGCGGGAGCGAGGCCGAAGATGGCGCCCGTAACAAGGCTGAGGACTCCGGTGAAGGCGAGCACGCGCCAGTCAATTTGCGTGTCCACGAGGCGCGGCGTGTCTGGCGGCAATGCTAACTTGAGGACGCGCAGACCTAAATTGGCAACCATCAATCCACAGAGGCCGCCGATTGCGCCGAGCAAAGCACTTTCTGTTAGCAACTGGCGGACAATGCGATCTCGGCCAGCGCCAAGTGCAGCACGAATGCCAAATTCCTTTTCGCGGATGGCGGCGCGAGAGAGGATCAGGTTCGCTACATTCGCGCAGGCAATGAGCAGGATCACAACCACGGCGCCGAGAAGCATCAGCAGGCGGTTGCGAACGTCGGCGACCATGCCGGATTGCAGCGGAAGGACAGCCAGATCGGCGTTCCATTGTGGAGGCATGCGAAATGGAAACAATTCGCCGGCATGCAACTGGAACAAACGAATCTCCGCGGCGGCGCTGGCAATCGTGGCGTTGGGACGAAGTCGGGCGATTACCGACATGAAATCGCCCGCCCAGTAAGCCAGCGTATTGTCAGGGTCATTGTGAAGCGGCAGCCAGATTTGCGTCTTGCGGGAGGGAAAACGAAAATCCGCCGGCATCACGCCAAGAACTTCGCGGCCTTGGCCCTCGATTTTGATGACCCGGCCGACTATCGCGGAGTCGCCAGCGAAACGTTCCTGCCATAGCGAGTGACTGAGAATGACGTAGCGGTCTCTGCCTGCGGCATCTTCACCGGGATGAAACCCGCGACCAAGTTCGGGCGTTGCACCGAGCACGGAAAATAGTTCGGCAGAAACCAAAGTGGCGGTCAAGCGTACGGGTTCGCCGATGCCGGTCAGGTTGAACTCGTGGCCTTCGGCATAGGTGGCGACGTCCATGGTGCGAATCTGCTCGCGCATGGCCACGAAAGCGCCACGGGGATACGAAGCCCTAACGCTCACAAGCTGGTCGGGTTGGGCGTACGGGAGGGGCCGAAACAGAATTCCGTTAACCAGACTGAAAATGGCGCTGTTGGCGCCGATTCCGAGGGCGAGAGTGAGAACGGCGACGGAGGTGAATCCCGGATTCTTTCGCAAGACTCTTAGGCCGAATCGAACTTCCTGGAATAGTGTGTTCATCGTCTCTCTACAGGAAAAGGTAACAAGCGAGCAGCGTAGTCAATACTGTCAGGACCAGCACGGCGGAGACCAAGAGAAATGGGCCGGTGGAAGTGGATAGCAGGACTATCATGGTTTTTACTCCTCGCGAAGCGCGGTCATCGGATCGACAGAGACGGCCTTGCGCGCAGGAATCACACAAGCCACCGCGGCTACGCCGATTACCAAGAGTGCGACGCCGGGAACCATCAGCGGATGCACCGATCCGTTTTCAACCCAACGTGTGACAAAGCGGCTTAGAGATAGGCTGAGCGCCGCACCTAGAACCAATCCGAGGCCAACGCTGGTTGCGGCGGAAAGCGCGACGAGCCGCAAGACATCGGCGCGACGCGCGCCAAAGGCCATGCGGATACCAAACTCACCGGTGCGCTGAGCGACGCCATACGAGACGACGCTGTAAAGACCGACCGCCGCGAGGGTCAAGGCCAGGCCAGAGAATGCGGCGAATAGAATGGAAACCAGGCGCGCGCGGGCCCACTCCTGCTCGCGCGTGATCCAGGTTTCGAGATCGTAGACGCGGGAGTAGACCTGCTGGTCAGGATTGATGGCTGCAATCTCCTTGCGGATGCTGGGCAGCATGGCGAGCGGCGGACCCTGCGTACGCACCAGGATTTGTGTCCCCATAAACATGTTCACCGTGTAAGGCAAGTAGATCCCTGGAAGAATCGGTTTGCTAAGGCCGTCGTCCAAGGCATCGGCCGCAACTCCGATGACTTCGAGCCATCCATCGCTTCCATTTGCAGTGAGGCGATCGGGCGGCTGACTAGAGAGACGCGCGATGCGAACCGATCGGCCAAGAACATCTTCACCAGGGAAATATTTGCGCACGAATGTCTGGTTCACCACAGCGAGTGTGGCGCCGCGGGAAACTTCGGCTTGCTGCCAGAGGCGGCCTTCGACCAGAGGAATGCGAAGAATGTTGAAGTATTCCGGACTGACAAAGTTGATGCGGGCGTCTTGGTACTCACTGGCCGTTTTGCCGAGTATTTCGAAAGGTTGAGACCAACCGTTGCTGGGCGGAGTGGCGTTTGTGGAGATTCCGGCCAGGACGACGCCGGGCAGGGCGTTCACGCGGTCGCGTAATTGCGTGAAGTAAGCGGAGCGTCCCACCCAAGTTGTTAAAGTGTTTTTGTGGACGGGAATGCCGACGGACATGACGTTGTGCGGATCATAGCCGAGGGAACGCTGCACCATTTTTGTGAATCCATGGATTGCGGCAGTGGCGGCGGTGAGGAGGAGCAGGGTGAGGGCGATTTGCCCGGCGATCAGCCCAGTATGCACTCTCTTGCCGCGAATGCTTCCGGCGACGGTGCGCAGGCCAGTCTGCATGGCTTCATTGATTTCTCGCCGGCCGGATTCGAATGCCGGAAAGATTCCGAAAAACACGCCAGAGACAATGGCGACGCCGACCGCGAAGAGCAAGGTTGGAATGTTGAGACGAAAATCCGCTTCATGAGGGAAAGAATATTCGGGCAGCCGGGCGACCAGATAATCGACCGCCTGATGAGCCAGCACGGCTCCTAGCGCGGCGCCGGTGAGTGCGAGGAGCAACGATTCCGTAAGTAACTGCCGGACGATGCGCCACCGACTTGCGCCAACGGCGGAGCGGACCGCAAATTCGTGCTGGCGGGCGGCGCCGCGAGCCAGCAACAGAATCGAAACATTGCCACAGCCGATGGCGAGCAAAAGGGCCACCGCTCCGAAGAGGAGATAAAGAGTTTTGCGTAGGTCGCGAACATACTCGGTGGCGAACATGCGCACGCTCAGTTTGAATTGCGGCGGAAAATAGTTCGGCCGTTCCTTATCAAATTGCTGGAAGAGCGGCGCGAACTCCGCGGTGGCGGCTTCCAAGCGAACGCCGGGTTTGAGCTTTAAGATGTAGCCGTAGAGATGAGTCTGGTCCTGCGCCATTTTGAGAGGCAGATAGACGTCGGCGTCCATCCACGTAAAGCGTTGCGGCATGACGCCGATAATCGAATAATCCTTGTGATCGAGCTGGATGGTCCTACCGACGATGTCAGGATCACTATTGTAGTGGCGGCGCCAGAACTGGTAGGTCAGGACGGCGACGGGCTGCGGGTCTTGATTGTCCGGCGCATCAGTTGGGAGAAAATAGCGCCCGAGCATGGCAGGCAAACCAAAGAACTGGAATGCGTTGCCGGTGAAAGACACAGCTTGCACGTCCTCGGGAACATCACGGCCGGTAACGATGAGATTCCAGCCGTCGTAACCGACAGCGTCTTCGACGCTGGCTGTCTGTCGGAGAGTTCGAATTTGCGGGCCGGACAGACCCAGCGTGCCTTCGTGGCCAGCCTTGTCGATGGTCCAGATGGAACAAGCCCGATCGAAGTCCTTGTACGGCCAGGGAGTGATCACCGCGCTGTAGATGACGCTAAAGACGGCGACGGTTGCGGCGATTCCCAGAGCTAAAGAAAGCACAGCGGTAAGCGAAAAGCCAGGACTCGTCAGCATCTGCCGAAGCGCAAACCGGATATCCTGCCAAATCGTTTGCATGGCTCCCCCAAGCGGCTTGATGCCGCTCTGTTCCGGCCACTCGCTGTACCACCCAAGCTCGATTGGTTATCCGGGCACAAACACCTGTGCCGGTGAGCACTCGTCGTCATTCGTAGCGGAGCGCAACCATCGGGTCTACTTTTGCTGCGCGCCTAGCGGGAATGTAGCTGGCGAGCAGCGCGGAAATCGCGAGAACGGCGGCGACAGCCGCAAGTGTCGGAACATCCCACGGCCGCACCCCGAAAAGCAGCGTCTGGAGTAGCGCCGATGTGCCAAGCGCCAGAACCGCGCCAGCAAGGATGCCCAAGCCGATTAGCCAGCCTGCTTCATTGAGAACGAGCCGATAAACGGAGCTGCGTTGAGCTCCCAATGCCATACGCACGCCGATTTCGCGTGTTCTCTGGCTGACAGAATAGGCTACGACTCCGTAAAGTCCGATGGCGCCAAGCAGCAGCGCGAGAATCGCGAATCCTCCAACCAGCCAGGCTGAAGAGCGGTGCAGGTAAGCCGATGGCGAGTCGTGAATCCTGTCGGTCATTGTGATTCCGGCAAACGTGGCGACCGAGGGATCAATCTGACGAACAACGGAAGAGAGTTCCGCGAGCAGCGACTGAGGAGTTTGCGCGGTGCGGACGATCAATGAGAAGAAGGGCAACGGATTCTGGTTGAAGGGGACATAGGCGGCCGGACGAAGCATCATGTCCAGCTGGCCCTCTTTTATGTCGTCCACAATTCCGATGATTTGCATGGAGGCGGTTGCAGGCGCGCCGCGATAGTTGACTTGCTTCCCCATTGGATCTTCGTTGCCGAAAAGCTGGCGGGCCATGGCTTGATTGAGGAGAGCAACCCGGGGCCTTGACGAGTCCTCTTCCTCCATAAAAAACCGGCCATGCAGCAAACGAGCTTGCAGCGTTTCGAAGAACTTTGCACTTACAACGCGGTAGGTCACCTCTTGCGGAGTCGGAGGTTCGGGACGGCCGACAATCACGAATTGCGTCGTGAAGTCGGCGTCACCGATCGGAAGGCGATTGGTGCTGCTGGCAGATTTCACACCCGGAAGGCTGGCGACGCGGTCAAGAACCTGGCGCTCGAGCGCCAGAGCTTTTTCGGGTTTGTCATATGCAGAAGTCGAAGGCGAAACCTGCATGGTGGCCAGACTGTCGGGCTGCATCCCGATGTCGGCGTGTAACAAGTAGTAGAAACTCTTTGCCAGCAAGGCTCCGCCGGTGAGCAGAAGCATGGCCATGGCAAGTTCCGCAATGACGAGATTGGAGCCGAGCCGACGCCAGGTTGTCCCGGCCGAGCCACGGCTGCCTTCGGCCAAGTCGTTGTGTAGTTCCGACGCACGCAAACCGAGCAGCGGCAGAATCGAGAACACGACTGCAGCGATCGCCGAAATGGCCAAGGCAAAAACAGCGATGCGAGCATTTAGAACCAACCCCTGCAAAAACGGCATGCTCTCCATCATGTCCTTGGGAACAAGAATGCTCAGCAGCCGGACCGCTCCAGCTGCGGCCGAGACACCCAGCAGGGCGGAGATAGTGACGAGAAGAATGGCTTCGGTCACAAATTGAAGAACAAGTCTTGTGGTCGAAGCGCCCATGGCGCCACGCACAGCCAATTCGCGGCGACGACTTTCAGAACGTACCAAAAGCAAGCTGGTAACGTTAACGCAGGCGATGAGCAGCAACAATCCCGCCCCGCACAGCAACACCAGCAGGATGGGACGAATATCTCCCACGATCACAGTTGCCAGCGGCAGCATGAACGCGGCCTGGTCGCGATTGGAATTGGGATACTGCTGTTCTAGCTGCTTCGCGATACCTTTCATCTCGGCAAAGGCGGTAAGAAAGGAGACGCCCTCTTTGAGGCGCGCGACTCCGTAGAGTCCATGGCATCCTCGGCAATCGCGAGGAGCCTGCAGAGCGCTGGACCAAAACTCAGCAGGCTCGGCCGGCGCAAAGTGAAAATCTGCAGGAAGGACGCCGATGATTGTGGTTGGCTTATCGTCGAGGATCACTGCCTGCCCGAGGATTTCGCTTCTTCCGCCATAGCGCTTCTGCCACGCCGAATAAGTCAACAATGCCGCGCGCGGCTCGGATGGTTCACCCTCACCGGAACGAAAATCACGCCCGAGCACGGGAGTGACGCCCAGAGTACGAAAGAAGCCATCGCTGACACGCGCACCCGCCACCCGTTGCGCTCCATCGGGCGTACTCATCAAGAAGCCATCATTTTCGTATACGTCAAACGCGCTGAAAACGGTGTTGAGTTTTTTCCAGTCCATGTAATCTGGCCAGGAAAGGTGATAGCGCGGCCCGAGCGGAATGCTTTCAAACAGGGCCACCAGCCGTGAGGAGTTTTTGTAGGGCAACGGTTTGATGAGCGCAGCGTCAACGAAAGCAAAGATGGCGATGCTGGAGCAAATTCCCAGCGCAAGCGTCACTACGGCAACGAGCGTGAAACCCGGACTCTTGCGCAGCTGACGCAGAGCGTAACGGACGTCTTGAAGGACCGCGTTCATCTCTTGTGAGCCTCGTTCACTCGTAGCGCAGTGCTGAAATTGGATCCACTCGAGTGGCGCGATACGCCGGAATCAGGCAGGCCAGCAGCGAAATCAACGCCAGCAACGCCGCCGAAGTGAAGAACGTAAGCGGGTCGGTTGGCCTGACCGCATAGATCAAGCTCGCGAGGAGTCGGCCGAGCGCAAATGCGCCCGCGATTCCCAGGATCACGCCGAACAGAACCGGCTTCATGCCTTCGACAACGACCATCCGAAGCACGTCGGCGAGGCGCGCGCCCAGGGCCAGACGAATGCCGATCTCCTGACCACGGCGCCGGACGCTGTAGGATAAGACGCTGTAAATCCCCATCGCCGCCAGCATCAAGGCCAGGATGCCGAACGCTCCCAGCAACAGCATATTGAACCGCTGCTGTGAGACGGAGTTGGCCGTGACTTCGTTCATGGTTAAGACATCGCGGACAGGAAGCTCGGGATCGATTTCGTGCACGGCGTTGGTGGCCGCCGATACGACACCGCCTGGGTTGCTCGAAGTGCGAATGACCAAGGTCATTGGGAACGATGTCCATTGACCGGTTACGGGCGCGGTAATCTGCGTCGAAGGCACGTAAAGCGTCGCTGACGGTCGGGTCTGATCGAGTCCGTCTATTTTCACGTCGCCGACAACCCCCACAATTTCACGCACGACACCTGGAAAGAAGGTCATCGTCAGCCGCTTGCCAATAGGATCCTGGTCCGGCCAGAATTCTCGCGCCATCGACTCGCTGATCAGAATTACCGCCGGTCTTCCCGCAACGTCCGCATCGTTGAAGTCGCGTCCCCGCACTACCGGGATTCGCATGGAATGCATATAACCAGTGCTCGCGAGGCGAACGTCGACTTCCGGCTGATCGGCCATCGCCTGTACCGGGTGTCCCTCGATAGCGATCGGCTGGTGTGAACCGTTCCCATTCAGGGGAACATCGTCGATGATCCCGGCTGATTCTACGCCAGGCAACGACCGGACCCGTTGCAGAACCTGTTCGTAGAAAGCGGTCTGTTGCGTCGCCGAGGGAAATTTTGCGCCCGCAACCGACAGCGTCATGGTCATGACATTGTCGGCATCGAATCCGGGATTGACGCGCTGGAGCCGCTGAAAACTGCGAATCATCAAACCGGCGCCAAAAAGCAGCACGAGCGACAGCGCCACCTCGGCGATGACCAAAATTCCACGCGTGCCGTGGCCACCCGAATCCGAATCCGTTCGGCCGAGTCCTTGCTTCAGCGCCTGGTTTACGTTCGGACGGCTCAAGCGCAAGCCGGGCAGAACTCCCGCGAGCACTCCAGTCGATACGGAAATGAGAACCGTGAAAAGGAGCACCGTGACGTCCAGTCCAACGTCGACTGCTTGCGGAACCTTATCCGCCAGAAATGCCATGATCAGCCGCACTCCAAAATGAGCATAAATCAGGCCAATTGCTCCTCCCACAAGCGCAAGGAGCACGCTCTCGACCAAAATCTGGCGCAGAACACGAGCTGACGAAGCGCCCATCGCGGTGCGGATGGCGATTTCCTTTTGCCGGCTGAAGGTTTTTGCCAAAGTGAGGTTCGCAACGTTCACGCACGCAATAAGGAGCACAAACGCCACCGACCCCAACAGGACCAGGAGCGCAGGGCGGACATCTCCAACGATATCCGCGTGCAATGGCCGCACGGTGGCTCCCCATCCCTTGTCGTCTTCGGGATACTGTTGCTCGAGCCGGCTGGAGATCGTATTCATCTCTGCTTGGGCCTGTTTCAAATCAACTTCCGGTTTCAAGCGAGCCATCACGACATAATGATGTTCTCCGCGAACGGCACGTTCCTGATCCGTCCAGGCCAAGGGCGTCCAGAGCAGCGCGTAGTCCGGTACGCGAAAATCCGCTGGCATAACGCCGGCGATCAGGTAACTCTGCCCGTCCAAGCTGATGTTGCGGCCAACCGCATCGGGGTTTTTGCCGTAATGCGTCAGCCAGAACTTGTGGCTCAAAATCACGACATTTGCTTTCCCAGGATGATCTTCCTCCGGGAAAAACACACGGCCGAGCAGGGGTTGAACTCCCAAAGTAGAAAAGAAAGTGGAAGAAACCGCTCCTGCGTCGAGCTGTTCGGGCTTTTCACTCCCCGTCAGAGTGAAGCTCTTGTAGGAATAAATCGTCATCTGCTCAAAGACTTGGTTCTGGCTTTGCCAATCGAGATAATTCGCGGCAGAAACGGAAAACGTGGTAATCCCGGGAAAGCTCTTGCTAGGCGGGACGTGCCAAATGCGTACTAGCCGATCGGGATCCGTGTAGGCGAGCGGCCGCAGCAATACACCGTTCACCACGCTAAAGATGGCCGTGTTGGCGCCGATCCCCAGCGCAAGGGTGAGCACGGCAACCGCCGCGAATGCCGGGCTCTTTCGCAGCTGCCGAAGCGCGTAGCGAAAATCCTGGATGAGGCCAGTCATCTTTACCTGCCTCCTATTCACAGCGAAGCGCGACGATCGGATCGACGCGCGCCGCACGACGTGCCGGGATATAGCTGGCCAGCAGCGCGGATGCACCAAGCAAGACAGCAACGCCGGCGAGCGTCGGCACATCCCAGGAACTCACGCCAAAAAGCAGGCCGCGCATCAACATTGCGCCTGCGATCGCGCCTGCCAGGCCTAGGACGATGCCAACTGCAGTCAACCGTCCGGCTTCGGAAAGAACCAGTTGGTAGACCGAAATCCGTTGAGCTCCGAGGGCCATGCGAACGCCGATTTCGCGGGTCCGCTGGCTGACGGAGTACGCAATTACGCCGTACAAACCGACAACGCCAAGCACCAAGGCCAGACCGGCGAAGCCACCCACCAGCCATGCAGACGAGCGATGGAGATATGCGGTTGGCGAATCACTGATTTTGTCGTTCATGGACATTTCTTCGAGTGTGCCGAGAGCGGGGTCTACCTGACGAACGGCCGATACCAGCGTCGGCAATAAGGAACGCTCGTCTAGCGAGGTGCGGACCACGGCATAAAACGAACTGTCGGTATTCTGTTTAAAGGGAACATACTCGGCGGGCCAAAGAGCGGCGTCCAGCGAACCATCGCGCACATCATCGACTACCCCGACGATTTCGCGCAGAGATTTCGGCGAGAGTTCGGTGTCCCCATATTTCTT
>AR_comb_assmDRAFT_10061016_pt1 | contig 13918 bp, 17 predicted proteins | sample ArasoioldDNA_FD_10543 | JGI IMG/M metagenome (IMG submission 10543) | reverse complement strand
AGGGAGAGGTCTGCAAAACCTCGATGCAGCGGTTCGAATCCGCTCGCCGCCTCCAAATTCTGATTAATTTCAGTGACAATTGCTAATGCTACGGTTTGTCTAGTTCCATGATAAACGTCATTGACGTCTTGTTTTTATTCTTCGGGCCCCTGACTGCCTTGCTCACCTATTGTGAGCCAACTTAGATTTTTCTGCTAGTAACGGCGGCAAGCGCCACCAAAGTCAGAACTCAAATTCATCGATCAGCAGTCACCTCTGGTTCCGAATTTGCTTTCCAGCCGTTTCAAAGGGAGCGGTAACATCACTAATAACTCAGAATCGCCAACTTGTCCGCCGCCCACCCACGCCACAAAGTGCCCATCAGTCTTCGGAACAAGCGCCTGTTAGCTCACACATCGCCGGTGTAAACGAGTAGTCGACCAATAGAGAAATGCCCAGACTTGCCTTGCGGTCCACTTTGATAGTATAGAAACGCGCGCCCGGCGGAAGCGTCATAGGTGAACCGGACAAAGAACTGTAACGCTTATTACCGAGAAGAGGTCATGGAAAAGCGCCCACCGGAGCGATAGACGTATCTGAAACTTCTCAGCTTAACGCGAAATGAACCTCGCTAACATCTTATTTTGGGAAGTAGCCAACGGGCTGCTACTAATTCCCATGTGGATTGCATTGGTCATGTTAACGCGATGGATGCGAAGACGGCCTGTTTTCACCGAACGGGATTGGTTTTTTCTGATCGGCCATCCACGGGATAAAGTTCTTGCCGTTCACTTATGGTTAAGATTCGCAACAATCTGGTTCGCCGCTGTGGCCGCGGGTTTTGCTGAGGGTTACGTCCTCTGGCCCTTTGGTCTCGCATCGTTTGTTGGCGCGGGGGTCCTCACGACGATCGTAGTCTATCGAGTTGCGCCGAAGTGGCTAAGCTGGCGAGTGGGCTGATCCGCGGCTTTCAACTCAGCTAGCTGGATCGGATCTTACCAGTAAGCGATCCAATTCCCCAATCGCATCGAGCCGCCGAGCATCGTCGTAACCGCCGATGGGTTGGCCGTCGATAAAGATCTGCGGCACCGTTCTCCCGCCGGATCGTTGCTCCATTTCGGTTCTGCGATCCGGATCGTCGGTGACGTCGACTTCTTCGAACTCGACCTCCTTCGATCGCAGCAGGGCTTTCGCACGAAAACAGTAGGGACAATAGTTTGTGGTGTAAATGACAACTTTTGCCATGCCGGTCGACGCCCCGTTAGTCCAATAATCCGATCATTCTATTACTAGCTTTAAACTTTTTCTTGAAACCGCCGTACTTTTTTGCCATTAGTGGGCGATGAAATTGTTAGGTCTAACAGGCGGGATCGCATCGGGAAAAAGCACGGTCGCGGCGATCTTGCGCCGCCTCGGTGCAGCGATCATCAATGCCGATGAATTATCCCGCGAAGTCGTACAACCGGGACAAGATGCATGGAAGGAGATCATTACTACCTTTGGGCCTGACATTGTGCAGGGGGACGAAACTCTAGACCGCAGGAAACTAAGAAAAATCGTCTTCGATAATCCCGAAGCTCGAAAAAAACTCGAAGCTATCATCCATCCGAGAGTGCGAGCTCTGGCGGAAAGAAGAATCAGCGAACTGGCGACGGCGGGCAATTCAATCATTGTCTATGAGGTGCCGCTGCTTTTCGAAGGTCAAATTCATCTCTGGCTACGCCCGGTAATCCTGGTCGCTTGCGAAATCGAAACGCAAAAAAATAGATTGGTCGAAAGAGATCATCTAACCGAGATTGAAGCTCAACAGCACGTCGACGCCCAGATGAGTTTGGAGGAGAAACGCCAGCTGGCGGACTATGTCATCGAGAACGACGGCAACCTGAAAGATCTTGAAAAACAAGTCCGCGCAGTGTTGCATAAGATTCAGGCTACTTGACTCGCTCCAGATATGTCCCTTCGGAAGGATCCACTCTCACCTTATCCCCCACTTGGACGAAAGGCGGGACCTGAATCGTCACTCCAGTTTCCAACTTTGCCGGTTTATAGGAGGCACTCGCCGTTGCCCCTTTCATCGACGGTTCGGTATCGACCACCTGAAGATCCACCGTCGACGGCGGGCTGACACCGATGGGTTTGCTGTCGTACAATTCCACTTCGACAACTTCGTTGGGCAAGAGAAACGACAACAGATCACCGATGTCTTCTGCCGTCAATGTAATCTGCTCGTAGTTCTCCGTGTCCATGAAAGTGTGCAGGTGGCCTTCGGCGTAGAGATACTGCATTTTTCGCGTTTCTAACGTCGCCTGTTCGACCCGGTCCTCCGAACGAAACTTATACTCGGTCCCTACCCCAGACTTGAGATTTTTCATCTTTGTTTGCATGAAACCGCGCTTGTTACCGGGGGTCAAATGGTGTACTGCAAACACCCGGTAAAGTTGACCTTCGTGAATGATAATCATTCCGGGTCTGAGCTGCGTCGCCTGGATCAACATCTAGATTCCTTCCTGAGCAATTCTCTGCTTGTTGTTAACAGTTTATCGCGACAGCTTCAACGCGCCCGCCATCGCGTTCAAACTTCTTCTCATCAAGCGTAAAGACCGCGCCAGAGCATTGCCCGGGCGACACGATCGATACCGATCATCAAGGCAGCTGATCGCATATCCACCTTCTCCCGCTGGCTCATGTCAAGCACTTCGTGGAAGGCCCGGACCAGAATGTCTCGCAGCTTCTGATTCACTTCTTGCTCGGTCCAGAAAAAATTCTGAAGGTCCTGGACCCATTCGAAATAGGACACCACGACGCCACCCGCATTGGCCAGAATATCCGGAATAAGAAAAATCTCCCTTTCCTTGAGAATGGCATCGGCTTCCAAAGTCGTCGGACCATTGGCGCCTTCGGCTAGAAGCCGACATTGCAGCCGCGGCGCGTTTTCTTTGGTAATTTGCATCTCCAATGCCGCCGGAACGAGAATATCGCACTTCAACTCTAGGATCTCCGTGTTGCTTATCTTTCCGCCATAGGGGCAATTTTCGAGACTATGGTACTTGTCGGCGAGCTCGAGAAGTTTTTCCACCGGCAGTCCCTTCGGGTCATAAAAACCTCCCGTCCGGTCCGATACACCTATAATCTTCACACCTATGTTGGCGAGTTCTTTCACCGCCACCGAGCCGACATTGCCGAAACCTTGCACCACGGCCGTGCATTTGGTGAGATCCATATTCAGGTGCTTCGCCGCTTCAGTGATTGTATAGACAACTCCCCGACCCGTCGCTTCCCGCCTCCCTAGCGTGCCGCCAATATCTACCGGTTTACCGGTAGCGATTTCCGGCACCGCATGCCCTTTGTGCTGCGAGTAAGTGTCCATGATCCACGCCATGACTTGTTCGTTGGTTCCCATATCAGGTGCAGGGATATCGATTTCGGGCCCGATAAAATTAAGAATCTCAGCCGTATAGCGTCGCGTCATGGACTGTAGCTCGTGGCGCGAAAGCTCCGCCGGATCGCAAGCCACGCCTCCCTTTGCCCCGCCTAGAGGCAAACCCACAAGCGAACACTTCCAGGTCATCCACATGGCAAGCGCGGAAACCTCTCCCAGATTTACCGCCTGGTGATAACGAATACCTCCCTTAAACGGTCCTAACACGTCGTTGTGCTGTACTCGATACCCGGTAAATACATGAACCCTACCGTCATCCATTCGAATAGGTACGCTAACGATTAACGCTCGGTGCGGCCGCCGCAATCGGTTCGCGACGTTCACGTCGAGATTGAGCTTGCCCGCGGCGATATCGAACTGCTGGACCGCCATATCACTAGTGGAATTTCGCCACTCTTCAACTGGCATGCATTCCTCCAAAGCTATTTAGAATGTCCTACAGGCTTCGTTCCCTCTAACCAGGAGGCCAGCTAAGGTGACGTCCGCCCAGCAGATGAAAATGCAGATGGAAAACAGTCTGGCCCGCGTCAGCTCCTGAATTGACGACCACGCGGAAACCATTCTCGGCAATACCCTGCTCGCGTGCCAGTTTGGCGATCACGAGAAAAATCTGACTAACAACGGCTTGGTCGTTGGCCTCCAGATCCAGAATCGTGGCGACATGCTTGCGCGGAACGATCAAGATATGGACCGGCGCTTGTGGACGGATGTCCCTGAAGGCGACTACGGACTCGTCGCGGTAAACGACATCGCCTTTAATTCGACCCTCGACAATGCCACAGAAAAGACAATCACTCATCATTATCCCTTGCGGCGCATTTAGGACTTTCAGTCCTGGTCATCCCGATCAGACCATTGCACGAATACCTTGTCAGCCTCTATCTCGAGGGGTACGCTTTGGAGCCCGACCCCCACACACGGTCCCCAGATACATTCCCCCGTCGCCGGCTCGAAGGTGGCACCGTGGTTGGCACACATGAGGTAACGGCCGTCGATAGAAAAAAACTGGTTATCCACCCAATCCAACGAGAGTCCAATATGGGGGCAACGGTTCACGTAAGCGTATAGAGATCCCTGGTAATTAAGCAGCATGCCTTCGAGGTTATACTTCCCGTTGCTCAAGTTGAACTTCTTGGTCATACCGGGCGCAAGTTCACTGACTGCGCCAATAAGTCTTCTTTTGGCTTCTTTTCGGGTTGGTTTCAAACTCATCCTTTGTTGCTCAATCAGCCAGGTGCGAGATATTTCCCTCCGGACAGCTTACCAAAACATCGCCCCGATCTACGCAAACCGGCAGTCGATAGAGAGACTCTCCCTCGCAGGGGCCGGATATACAAAGTCCGGTTCCACGTTCGTAGAGCGCCCCGTGGGTATAGCACATGAGGTACCGCCCATCTTCGCTCACAAACTGATCTCGAATAAAGTCCAGGGGCGTCGGCATGTGTCGGCACCGATTCACGTAAGCATGAAAGCGTCCACTATCGTTCACCAAAAACCCGGCTATGCGATACTTCTGGCAAATAATCGAGAACTTTTTTATTCCCCCCGGCTCTAAATCCCCTACGCGAGCGACAATCCTTCCCCCGGCGCGGCTTTCCTGCATCATGCGCCGCTTGTCGCGCAAAAACAGAGCCTGATGTATCGCCAGGCCGATAAGATAGGCGATCAAAAAAAATAGAGAGAGGTAAATCGTGAGTGTCATATCCGGCGAGCTTACGGTAACTACTTAGAATCTTTTGCCGCCGTATCCCGAATCCGCTTCACCTCTTCTGCCGTTTGCCGACCCGGGATTCCCATGACCTTCATCAGCTCAGTGGTCATTTCAGCAGTGACTTGATCCTGAATGCTGCCGCTGCCGTCGGGGTTGGCACTGAGGAACGCCAGGATCTTGTCTTTGGCAACATTTGTACGCTCCAAACCATCGAGAAACTCGCCGTAACCCACCCGGCCTCGAAGCTCCTGGACGCATGTCATCAACTTCTTACAGTCGGCACACATGCGAGACCAAAGTCCGGCCCGCTCTCCACAATAAGCACAGCGCGACATCGTGAAATCCCCGCCCTAACGTTTGCCTATTTCTGTATCAGAACTCTTGCCACCAAACCCTGTATTTCATCAGTCAGCTTTTCGTTCGCAGCGACGATACCATGGTGTCTGGTCTCCCGACGATTGAACAAGAGTGTCTTGCCATTGCCATCGATCACCCGGCCGCCTGCCTCCTCCACCATAAGGACACCGGCGCAGACATCCCATTCATGGATTGACCGGAAGGTTAAGGTGCCGTCGCCCTCTCCACCGGCAACTTTCGCTAACCTATAGGCGATGCTGCCGACGGATTGAATTTCACAAAGGTCGACAAAAATTTGAAACTTGCGCAGCGGTTCTGAACGGCTCACCAACAACAGGGCGCCGTGTATTTCTCGTCGGGGAGTCACGCGAATTCGTTCTCCATTCAGTTCCGCCCCTTGTCCCCCAGTTGCCCGGTACAGTCGATCCTCAATCGGGTTATAAATCACTGCAACTTTCGGTCGTCCCTCAACGACGAAGCCGATCGAAACGGCGAACTGGGGCACTCCTTCAATGAACTCTCTGGTACCGTCAATAGGATCGATGATCCAAACCCTAGATGAGGCCAATCTCCGAGAATCATCGCCATCTTCTTCAGAAAGCCAGCCGTCTTCAGGGAATCTTCCCTGAAGGATTTCGCGGATTTTGCGGTTCGCTTCGAGATCAGCCGTCGTTACCGGGTTATTCTTACTTTTCTCGTGGACATCAAATTTGCCTTTGAACAATTTTTTGATGATCCGTCCCGCCTCCCGAGCAGCCCGCTCGGCAGTGTTTAGTTCCTCGTCGTATTGGGAAGGCATAGCATCCTTTTTCTCCGCGGCTCCATCAACTAGATTACTTAAATAATTGTCAGATAGGCTATTTGACAATCGCTTCTACCGAAGGTTAAGCAGGGAACAAAACGGATAAAGAGAAAGGCCGGTTACCATGCCCGAGGGCGTACACAGTTTATTCGGCACTTTGTTGTAAGTCCGATGCGATCTCTGCGCCTGCATGAAGCATTTCTCCTATGGCGCGTTCCGAATCACCAGGCTTTAGATTCACGCCACGAACCGAGTCTGTGAGCAAGGCAACCTTAAAATTCTCTCTAAGACCGTCAAGAACGGTATGTTTGACGCAATAGTCAGTTGCCAAACCGCCGACAAAAATGCGCTCGATGCCTCGCTGACGCAGCAGGTCAACTAGCCTCACCCCGCGGTCGTCCACACCGAGGAACGCCGAATAGCCGTCTTCGTCCGAACCCATCCCCGCTGACACGATGACCGTGTCGGCCGGCAGCCTCAAGTCAGGATGAAATTGAGCTCCCATACTCCCTTGGACACAATGCGGCGGCCAGGGGCCACCATCGGTATTGAAATGACTTGTCTTTTCCGGATGCCAGTCGCGGGTCGCAAAAATCGGTAGGCCAGCTTTGGTGAATTTTTCAATATAATGGTTAAGAACAGGAACAATCTGGTCCCCATCCTTTACCGCCAGAGCACCCCCAGGACAGAAATCATTTTGGACATCCACCAGAATCAACGCATCTTTACTTGGCATCGATTTCCATTATAGAGAATGATACTTTGGTTGCAATCGGTGCAGGCTATGGTCATCAAGGCAATTTTTTTCGATGCCGCTGGGACGCTTATTATGCCGGCTCGGCGGGTTGGCGAAAGCTACGCTATTTTTGCGCAGAAGTATGGCATGGAAGTTTCGCCACAGGAGATCACCGAAAGATTCCGCCTTTGTTTTCCTTCGGCGCCTCCGTTGGCTTTCCCTGGTGCTCCGGCGGCGGCCATCGAAGACCTGGAGCGTGTCTGGTGGAAGGAGTTGGTTCGGCAAGTCTGGGAGCCTTGGGATCGGTTTCGGCAGTTTGACGAATATTTTGACGAGCTTTTCGCGTATTTTGCCCAACCCAAAGCCTGGACCCTCTACCCGGAAGTTACCGAGACTTTATCCGCCTTGGAAAAGCGCGGGATTATCCTTAGTGTAATATCAAACTTTGACTCGCGCCTAATCAGCATCCTCGAAGGTCTCGGCGTAGCACACTCGTTCGAGCATATTTTTGTCTCGAGCCGCGTTGGCTATGCGAAACCCGATCGACAGATTTTTCACATAGCCCTGGAACGGCACAATTTAGAAGCCAGTGATGCTGTCCACGTCGGCGATAGTGAAGAAAAGGATCTTCATGGCGCCAACCAGGCTGGGTTGAAGGGGGTCTTGATCGACCGTAACGGCGAAATCAATTCGTCCCGAATCACGAGCTTGCGGGGCATTCTTTCCCTCTTGCACTACTAGACGAGCCCTAGAAGTAACTTGACAGGTTCAGACGGCTGCGATACACGGCTGCTAGCTCCGGAGGTTTAATGGCACAATCCATTTGGCAACAAGTAGATACCGATAACAGTACGATGCGCATGCATGCGAGCGTACCCAAGGACTCAGGTCCTTTTCCAGCAGTCGTGGTCATCCAACACCAGGGAGGTGTAGACGAATTCGTCCAGAATATCACCCGTCGGTTGGCGGAGTCTGGTTATGTGGCAGCGGCGCCGGATCTCTATCACCGCGACGGTCCTGAATGCACGGACGATATCGTCACCCGGAGAACTCGCCTGCGCGATAGAACTATCATCAACGATGTCAATGCCACCGCGGCTTTCTTGCAACAGCAGGATTCCGTGGACGGTAACCGCCTCGCGATTATCGGTTTCTGCATGGGCGGACGAATCGCCTATCTAATGGCCGCCGCCAACTCTACGTTCAAAGCCTCGGTGGCGTACTACGGCGGTAACATATTACGGGCCTGGGGCAGAGATACGCCATCACCGTTCGAGCGCACTTCGGAAATTCACTGCCCGATCCTAGGTCACTTCGGGGCAGAGGACAAGAACCCCTCGCCCGAAGACATGCGGACGCTCGATGCCGAGCTGACCAAGTTCAATAAGAAGCATGATTTCTACTCCTATCCCAATGCCGGTCATGCCTTCATGGACAACACCAAAGAGAGCTATCGTCATCTTGCCGATGAGGCCTCTTGGCCACGAACGTTGGAATTTCTGGAGCGCCACCTCGGCTTGCCGGCGGGACAAGCGGTAGCGCGGGCGCGCTAGCAGGGGCATGAATCGCCGGAGCAATCGACACTGACAGGTAGAGCTTGTGATTATCCCAGGCCGCCGCTTTGGATAAACTTGAAAAACAAACGAAATAGCAGGACCGGGCTGCAAAGTGCAGTTGCCGCAGCCGCCGTTCAGGAAGAGCGCCGGCGGCTCTCCCGAGAGTTGCACGATCGCGTGCTCCAGCTTCTGACCACTATTCAGTTGCGCTCGGAGCTCTGTATCAACGAGCTGATACACAAACCCAGGCAGCTTGAGCGCGAGCTTAAGACAATCGCCGAAGCTTCTCACAAGGCTGCCACAGAGATTCGGAGTCTTTTGTTGGAGAAGCAGGTCGTCCACCTGGCTGCCGGCACTCTGGAACGAAGACTCAAAGACGAGATGGAGATCTTCCGAGCCCGGACAGGATTGAAACTCGAATTCGACTGTGCAATTCATTCCCATGATCTTCCCTATGAAGTCGAACAAGAGTTATACTTCGCATTGCGGGAAGGAATCATTAATGCCATACGCCACTCCCGCGCGACGGAATTGAATTTGTCCCTAACTCAGAATCAGACAACTTGCTGCGTTGACCTGAGAGACAATGGAGTTGGATTTGAAAAAAGTTCAGTGGCAGGGGGCGGCGGTTTTGGCCTTAGGGGGATGAGAGAGAGAATCGAAAAGGTCGGCGGTCATCTTGCAATTGAAACGTCTCCAGGGAAGGGGACTTGCATCTCCATAGAGGTACCCCTCCGAGCCCGAACAAACACAAAGTGATATCTAAAGAAATCCAGCGGGATCGTAGGAAGCGTCGCCGCCATTTAGCGTTCGGCCAGTTCATCTAGGCTCCTGCCGGTGATCCGAAACACCGTCCAGTCACTCATTGGTGAAGCTCCTAGTTTCTTGTAGAAATCGATGGCCGGCTGATTCCAGTCGAGCACCGACCACTCGAGCCGACCGCAGCGACGCTCTTTTGCCAGTCGCGCCACGTGCAGCAATAACGCGCGACCGTACCCGCGCCTACGGTAGTCTTCATCCACGAATAGATCCTCGATGTAAAGACCTGGTTTCCCTAAGAACGTGGAGTAATTGTAAAAGAACAGAACAAAACCGACAGGCTTGGTTTCGAGGTAGCCAATGGCAACTTCCGCCGTTCGGGGCTTATCGAACAGAGTCTCTTGAAGGAGTTCTTCCGTGGCGACGACCTCCTGGGACAGCCGCTCGTAGCGGGCCAGCTTCTTAACAAAAGATAGAATAATCGGCACATCAGATTCAGTTGCTGCTTTGATTTGAAATCCTGGAGGGTCCGTAGCAATCATCGTTTTCTTTTCCTTATTCGTCGATGGGAATGAAAAACGGTCGCAGCAAGTTTAGTTGTCAGGTTGGTGATTCTCTTGCTGTTGTTTCAATGCCCGCCACACCCGCTCGGGAGTTAGCGGTAGGTCCCTTATGCGGATACCAGTGGCCCGCGCAAAGGCGTTCGTCACCGAAGGCGCCACGGATAGCAGTCCTCCCTCGCCCATACCGCGGACTCCATAGGGACCCGGTCCATCGTGATTCTCCACGAGCACCGTATGAAATTCCTCAGGGACATCGTCGAAGGTCGGCAATCGATAGTCTACAAGATTCGGATTGAGCAGCTGTCCGTTCGCATCGTAGAGCATCTGCTCAAAAAAAGTGTGACCGATCCCCATCATGGCCGCGCCCTCTTCTTGCCCAATGCATCCGTCAGGGTGAATCGCCTTTCCGACGTCGGCTACAGAGATCAGCCTTTTGATCCGCACCCGGCCGGTCTCTTCGTCAACATTCAACTCCACCATCCCCATTCCCACTTCCCAAAAAACCGGCAGTTGGTTGTCCGTAATGTCGGGGCCCGTCTCTCCCCGCCCAATGAGTTCGCCCCCGGAGCCTTTGCCAAACCGCCGCTCCAATGCCTCCTTGAAACTGAGTCGCGCTTCGCCACAAATTAGCGCACCATCCTGCAGCATGACTTGCCTCTGAGGCACGCGAAATGCTTCAGCAGCGATTTTGATGAGCTGCTTCTTCAGGTCACGGGCTGCAGCCTGTACCGCGTGGCCCATGCAAGTGGTCGAACGGCTGGAACCGGTAGAGCTATCGTAGGGGGTAACCTTTGTATCCGCCCCAGGAATGCTAATCTGATCCAATGGAACCGTGAGCTCTTCACCGGCGATCTGCGCAAGAACTGTGCGTACGCCTTGACCCATCTCCGTACTGCCAGCCAAGATATTCACGATCCCGTCGGATTGCAGGCGAGCCATGGCGATCGACACGGGCGTTGCACCAGCATTGGTGATGGCGCAGGCGAGGCCTACCGGCTTCGGTTCTTTCTTAGTTGGTCGTCGCCAGTGACTCGCATTCATGAGTTTTTTTAATGCGGAAGCCAAATTGGCGTCGATGCCTTTCAATCCTGGACGAAGCTCTTCGTCTTTCCTCAGTAAATTCTTAAGCCGGATCTCGGCCGGATCCATTCCCAAGCGGGCCGCCCCGACATCGATCTGGGACTCCCCAGCAAAGATCACCTGTGGCGCACCGATGGCACGAAAGGAACCCGCAGAACCCGAGTTGGTATAAACGGAATAAGCATTGGTCAGAATATTGGGAATCCGGTAAGGCCCTAAAACACGAGTCGCTGCGCGGATCGTCACCTGCGGTCCATTGTCGTCGTAGGCACCGGTGTCCAAATAAATTTCGGCCTCTCGCGCCATAATGGTACCGTCTTGCTTGAAACCCGTTTTGATCCTTACCTTGGCCGCGTGCCGACGTACGGTGAGCATTGAGTCGGAGACTGAGTTGCACAGGCGCACGGGTGCATCGGCCTTCCGTGCCAGCGCCACCACCAGAGGCTCAATTTTTGTGTAAGACTTGCTCCCGTAGCCGCCGCCCAAATACGAGATCACCATCCGAACTCGAGACGGCAAAATGCCGAACACTTTAGCAATATCGTTACGCACCTGGAAGGGATGCTGGGCCGAAGACCAGACCGTCACACCCTCGTCGTTCCAATGGGCGATGACAGAGTGGGGTTCCATGGCGTAGTGATAAACCATGGGGAACGTGAAATCATCTTCGACCACCACGTCGGACTGAGCAAAGCCTGCTTGTACATTACCTCGTTCAACGCGCTCGTGGCTGCAGAGGTTGCCACTATGACCGTCGTGTATCAGCGGCGCGCCATTGGCGCGCGCGGCGTCGATCCCGATTACCGTAGGAAGTTCTTCGTATTGCAGGTCGATAAGCGCAATCGCCTCTTCGGCCGTCGCCAAATCCGTCGCCGCCACCGCCGCCACGGGTTCACCGACATAACGAACTCTGTTCGCGGCAATTACCGGCCGGCCGTTATAGAGAGGAACAGAATCACCAAGATCCGCAGCCGTAAAAACGGCTGCGACTCCCGGCAAAGACTCCGCCCTCGAGGTGTCGATGGCCAGAATCCGCGCATGGGGATAGGTGCTGCGGAGGATCTTGCCATGAAGCATACCCGGGATCGCCAGGTCACCGAGGAATTTTGCTTTGCCTGTAACCTTTTCAATACCATCGACGCGGGGGACACTACGGCCCACATATTTCAATTGTCGCCTTGACATCAGTGCTCCAAGACTAAAGAATCACCCGTCGAAACTAACAAAGCGGCTTTGTCAGTGCAACAAATCCACACCTAAATAGGAATTTTCGCGCGGTTGATTTTTATTTTGCGACCATGCGCTTTTCGTCCAAACTGATCCGTGGAATCCTGATCCAACGTTACCAACGCTTTCTCGCCGATGTGCGGCTGCCCAGCGGTGAGATCGTCACCGCTCATTGCACCAATACCGGCAGCATGATCGGATGCAAGGAGCCCGGCAGCGTGGTGTATATCTCACGCAGCAACAAAGAAGGGCGGCGGCTCCTTTACACCTGGGAGATCGTTGGAGTCGGCCGCACTTGGGTGGGCATAAACACGATGTTTCCCAATCGTCTCGTAGCCGAAGCCATCGCGAACGGCGCAATTCCAGAGCTGAAAGGCTACGACAATATCCGCCGTGAAGTCGTTACCCGTCAAGGAACACGGCTCGACCTTTGCCTGGAAGGGGTCATTGGTTCTTGCTTCGTGGAAGTAAAGAACGTCACCCTTGCTGTGGACGGCGTGGCCGCTTTCCCTGACGCAGTGAGCGAACGTGGGACGAAGCATCTCAAGGAATTGATGTGGCTTCGGCGCAAGGGACATCGGGCCGCTCTGGTATTTGTAATCCAAAGGAACGATTGCACCGTCTTTCGACCCGCGGATGAAATTGACGCGGTGTATGGCCGCTGGCTGCGCAGAGCCGTCAAGGCGGGCGTCGAAACATTGCCCTACATGGCAACCGTGACACCGAAAGAAATTATTCTCAAGGAACGCCTTCCGATCAGATTGTGATTGTAAGCTCAATAACAAAAAAGGGGTGGCATCGTAGATGGCCACCCCCTGGGTGAGGTCGATTGAGAATTGGGCTTAACCCTCGATCACTTTCTTCCATTTCGCGCGAATTTTCTCCTTCAGCTCGGGAGTAGACTCCGCCACCGGCGGGAAATCTTTCATCCACTCGAACGGACGGCATGCATCAATGACGGCCCGAGAGTTGAAACCTTTTTTACCCGGCTGAATTCGCGGATCGAGGGGACCGCTCCAGCAACGGCGCAGAATCTCAATGGACTCGACGGGGTCGGAACGGCTGGCCAACGCCCAGATAACGTCAAACGTATTGGTCGGATCGATGTCGTCGTCGACGACGATGACGTAGCGGCCGAGATAAGCACCGGCGTGTACCTGCGAAGCAGCCAGCATCGCTTGGCGCGCATGGCCTGGATAGCGCTGCTTGATGGAAATGATGTTGAACAACCGGCCACCGCCAGCCTCGTGACACCAAACACCCTTAACATCGGGCACGCCGCACTTCTCAACTTGCTCCCAGATGAGCGCCGATTTCACCATGCACTTGGCAATGGAGTAGTCCGACGGCGGACGACCAGGTCGCGCGCAGGTGAGGATTGGATCATTACGATAGTAAATGTTTTGCACGCGGACCACGGGTTCCGGACGGCTGGAGCTGGCGTAATATCCCGTCCATTCACCGAACGGACCCTCGGTCTTGCGATCATTTGGGTCCATGAAGCCCTCGATGACGATTTCGGCTTGAGCCGGGAAGGGTAACCCTGTGGCTTTCCCTTCGATAACTTCGATGGGCGATCCCTTCAAACCGCCGGCATAGTCGAATTCCGAAACGCCGTAGTCGATCTCGTTACCCGAGACCATGAAGAGAACCGGATCCTGACCGACGCAAATAATAACCGGGCAGGGCTTACCTTTCTCGAAGTATTT
>AR_comb_assmDRAFT_10330267_pt1 | contig 13923 bp, 14 predicted proteins | sample ArasoioldDNA_FD_10543 | JGI IMG/M metagenome (IMG submission 10543) | reverse complement strand
GTTTTTTCATTGCCGGGAATGATGCGGCTGGAGAGGACGACAGTGTCTCCCTTTTCGATTTTGGCGTGTTTGTGATTGTCGACAGCGGCGCGGGAGAGCGCCGACATCGGCTCGCCTTGCGTCCCGCTAATCATGACGCAGACTTTTTCCGGCGGAAAATTCTTCATCTCGCCGGGATTAATGACCAGGCCTTCGGGTACTTCGATGTACCCGAGGTCCTCGGCGATCTCGGCAGAATTGGTCATGGAGCGGCCGATGAAAGCGACTTTCCGTCCGTGCTGATGCGCCAGCTCAACCGCGAGGTTGATGCGATGAATCGAACTTGAGAAACAGGAGATGAAAAGGCGGCGCTTGGTATGGGCGAAGACCTCGTCGAACTTGCGGCGGACCGCGCGTTCGCTGGGCGTGTATCCCTTGCGTTCGACGTTAGTGGAATCCTGAAAGAGCGCGAGGACGCCTTCTTTGCCATATTCGGCAAAGGTGTGCAGGTCGAAGAGTTTGTTATCGGTGGGAGTGGGGTCGACTTTGAAATCACCAGTATGGATGACGACACCGAGTGGGCAGTGGATGGCGAGCGAGACGCAATCGACGAGACTGTGCGTGACCTGGATGGGATGAACTGTGAAAGCTCCAAGCTTGATGCGTTCGTTGGCACGCATCTCACGAAGATCGGCGTCGTCGAGCAGACCGTGTTCATCGAGTTTGTCTTCGACGTACGCAAGGGTGAACTCGGTGCCCCAGACGGGAACGTTCAGCTCGGAAAGTACCCACGGCAGCGCGCCGATGTGATCTTCGTGGCCGTGAGTCAGGATGATCCCGCGCACGCGCTGACGATTTTCGATGAGATAGGTAATGTCAGGGACGACGATATCGACGCCGAGCAATTCGGCTTCGGGGAACATGAGTCCGGCATCGATGACAATGATGTCATCTCCCCAGCGAACGGCCATACAATTCATGCCAAATTCGCCGAGACCGCCTAGGGGAATGACTTGCAATTTTCCGGTGGGCATGGAGTAAGGAGAATGCTAGCACAGAGCCATCAGCGGTGAGCGATGAGCTGTGAGCCGACGCTACATGTTTTACTAGTAGTCAGCACATTGCTACAGCTCCCTACTGTTCTTCCTCGATAGAATTCCGTGGGCAGCTGCGGTAAGGTGAAATGAATGGCATCCGATCGCAAGTCGTGGTTGCGGAGGCGCGTTGAGACTGCGCTGGCCAGGGGATTGACGCGTGCCTATTCCACGGTACAAGTCGATCCGCAGAAATTTCTGCTGCAACTTCGTGCGGCGTATCGGGTGCCCATCAGTGGCTATCACGGGGTATTCTCGCTCGAAGTTGCCGAACTGGATTCAGTAGCCGATTCGATCATTCGGAGTGGAATGAAGCTCGCGGCCGTTGAGGGTGCGGGATTCGGATTGGGTGGTCTGCTGACGATTGTGCCGGACTTAGGCATCCTGTCTGCGATCACGATGCGAACCATTCAGAAGCTGAGTCTGCTGTACGGGTTTGAATTCAATACCGACGATGAGATTGCCGAGCTGTGGATTGCGGCGGCCAGCGCTGCTGGAGTCGACTTGAGCCGGGAGTTGCTGGAAAAGGAAGTGATCAACAAATTTGTGCCGCGTGTCATCCAACGAATCGCAGCACGGGCCAGCACCGAGGTGGTGGAGAAGTGGGCGGGACGTGTGATTCCACTGGCGAGTTCGGCAATCGGTGCGGGGTTAAATTACTGGTTTGTGCGCGCCTGGGGAGAAAGGGCGCGAGCGCATTTTCGCCAGCGGCATCTGCAGGTGCGACAGCGTGCTCTGGCGGAGGCCGCGAGTCAAGCGGCAAATCTCCTCCCCATAGCGACTGATACGTCAATCAAGAATTGAAAGGATAGCCGCCAACCTTCTCATAATTGAGCTTCGTGTCTGGGCGCTCACTGGGAGAGCCGAGGCGGCTGTCTCTACATCAGCTACCCTGTGGTACAAACAATAAAGAATGCCTACTTTCTCCTGCGCAGCTATTTTGTTTGATCTGGATGGAGTTCTCTGCGACTCGACCAAGGCCGTCGACCGCGAGTGGCGTGAGTGGGCTGCTCGCAAAGGCGTGGACGGCGATGCAATCATGGCGATCGCACATGGCGTGCGGACCGTTGAAGTGATCCGTCGAGTCGCACCGCATCTCGATGCAGTGACGGAGGCGGCGGCCATCGAGAATCATGAGGCGCACGACCAGCGGGGAGTCGTGGTGATGCCGGGCGCAGCAGATCTGGTGAAATCCATTCCACAGGCGCGATGGGGTGTCGTGACGTCGGGATCGCGACTGCTGGCGGCTAACCGGTTACGGCATTGTGGGCTGCCGGTGCCAGAGGTGTTGGTGACTTCCGATGATGTAAAGAATGGAAAACCCGATCCCGAGCCGTATTTGATGGGAGCGAAGCGGCTGGGATTTAGACCGGAGGAATGCCTGGTGATCGAGGATGCGCCCGCGGGGATTGAATCGGCCCGCGCGGGCGGGATGCGGGTCATTGGAATGGCGAGCACTTATGTGGCGCAGAGACTGTCTGAGGCAGATGTAGTGGTGCTGGCGCTTTCACGGATTCAAGTTGCATCAAATGGAACTGCAGCGTTGGTGGTTGAAGTTCGCTAGAATTGCCGTTGCGCTGAGGATCAGTGAGATGAGGCAGCCTTGAGTCGATTCTCTGAGGCCTTTTTTGCAGGTTGGGACGCTGTAAGGACACGTCGCACTCTTCTCATATTCTGCTTACTGGTTTTCGTGGGCGCGGACGCTGCAATTCACGAATTGGCAGAGCATCGCTACCTAACCGCTGTTTTAGCAGTTGTGTTTGTCGTCATAGTGCCTTGGCTCGGCTGGAACTGGATTGAGCGACGACACTGAGCAGTTCTCGCACTACACCCATTACCGCAACCAGTCTTCCAGTTCAATTCCCTTGTCGGTTTTTCCGTCGCGGTATTTGACGATGACCGGCGTGTAAAGAGAGATATTCCAGTTCCAAGGTCCTTTTTCCTTCTTCACTGCGCGTGATCCTGGCACCACGACAGCGTCTTCCGGGACTTCCAGCGGTGCGTCAACTGTAGCGCGATAAACCTCGCTTTTCACCAGGTCGTAAAGCGGCGTCGATCGCGTTAGGATTGTACCTGCTCCCAGAACTGCTCTCGCTCGCACCAGTGTCCCTTCGAAAATGCCGCAGTTGCCCCCTACCAGCACATCGTCTTCGATGATGACCGGGGCCGCGTTGACTGGTTCGAGGACGCCTCCAACCTGTGCGGCGGCGCTCAGGTGGACTCGCTTGCCGATTTGTGCGCACGAACCGACGAGGGCGTGAGAGTCGACCATGGTGCCTTCGTCGACGTAGGCTCCGACGTTGATGAACATCGGCGGCATACAGATCACAGACGGAGCGACGTAGGCTCCGACGCGCGCTGACGAGCCTCCGGGAACAACTCGGACGCGGTCGGCAATCGTGAAGTGTCGGGCAGGAAAAGTGTCCTTGTCGATGAAGGAGAGGCCTGCAGTCATGTCGGCGAGAGCACCGAGGCGAAACCCGAGCAGGATTCCTTGCTTAACCCAGGCGTTCACGGTCCAGCGCCCGTCAGCCTTTTCGGCGGCGCGGATTTTTCCTTGCGTGAGTTGGTCGCGGAACTCGAGGAAGATGTTTCGCGCGTCAGGATCGTGTGCGTCGCCTTGGACGAGGTGTTCGATCGCGGCTTTCAGTGTCGACATGAATTGTTGATTGTTGATGGTTGGTTGTTGATTTGTCAAAGGCTTCAACCACGAAGGGCACGAAGGCTCACGAAGGACTGGTGGCCGCAGGGTGTGGATTTTCAATCAACAACAAAAAATCATCAATCAACAATTTCTTTCCTACACGCACTTGCACTCGCTGCGGATGAGGACACCGGTCATGGTGTGAGCAATTTCACGCGCTTCTGGAAGCGTGGCGTAGGGGCCGTGCCATTTGGCATGGTTGGCGTCGTGGCCGGAGGGTCGTCCTTTGCCGTGGCTACACTGCCCGCATGTGCCGCGGTGCAGGACGATCTTGTGGGGGCCGGCAGCCCAGTTTTCGTAGATGAAGAACTCGGCGGCTTCTGGTGCGGGGCCAGCGGGTTTGCTGATCAGACCGACTTCGGTGACAACCCGCTGCAGACGGGACCGCATGTCGCGGCGCATGGGGACGAGCGGCAGGCGGTAGACCTCTTCGATCTTGCCCATCATTGCGAGCACTGCCTTCACCGGCAGCGGGCTGGACTCAATGAAGTTCGCCTGCATGAGAGGCAGGTACTTGCGGTTCAAGCTGCGCGCGGTGGCCCAATCATTGTTCAGTGCCGCGCGGGTTAGTGTCGCCATCTCGTGTGGGATTTCATTCGATGCAACGGAAACGATGCCGACTCCGCCGAGTGCAATCACGGGAAGCGTGACGGCATCGTCGCCGGAGAAGACAAGAAAATGCTCGGGGACTGATGCGATCGCCTCCGCGATCTGGGTCAAGTTTCCGCAGGCTTCTTTTACGCCGATGATGTTGGGAATCTCAGCAAGTCGCGCCAAGGTTGCGGGCTCTAAGTTCGCCGAAGTACGTCCGGGAACGTTATAGAGGATGATCGGCTTGTCACCGACGGCTTCTGCGATGGCCTTGAAGTGGCGGTACTGTCCTTCCTGCGTCGGCTTGTTGTAATAGGGGTTCGCCGTGAGGATGGCGCTGACTCCGGGGCGCCCCGCGAGTTCTTTGGCCTTTTCGACCGCATCGTTGGTAGCGTTCGATGTGGCTCCGGCGACGATAGGAACGCGTCCGGCAGCAACTTCAATGGTCGTGTCGATAACATGCAACCACTCATCGTGCGTGAGAGTGGGAGTTTCGCCAGTCGTACCGCAGGGCACAAGGAAGTCGATACCAGATTCAATTTGCCACGCGACCAGGTTGCGCAGGGCGGTGTCGTCGATGGACCCGTCTTGATGAAAGGGCGTTACGAGTGCTGTGCCGCATCCACGAAGTTGCATAGGGATAAGATACAGCGAATGCAGGCGGAGCGAAAATCATGTGATCAAGGTTACGATCCAATGTTCATGGATGACCAACGCTTGATTTTTCGGCTAAGCTGCCCATTGCTCGTATGAGTTCATCCATCTGGCTTTCCAGAGCGCCGAGTTTATCCTGTTCTTCTCGTAGTCGCTGCTCCGCCTGAATTTCTGCCGTTTGCTGCTGTTGAGCGATGTTGCCCGTAACCTCAAGACTGGACCTGACGCGCTTGATCCGGTCCTGCAAATCGGTTTGCTGCTGGGGATTCTGTGCGGCGTTAACAGCGTCCTCAAGGCGCTCAACTTCACCTGAGAGGTCTTTCTGACGAGTGTGTATATCGAGCACTTTCTGTCGAGCATCGTTAAGGTGGTCCGATGCACGTGTAACAACTCCTTCTTGCATCTGAAAGCGAGCCAGCAGGATCTGCATGCTTTGTGCCCGATTCAACGAAACGCGCAGATCTTGACGAAGCGCACGTACTTCGCTCAGTAGGGCTTGCAGTGTCTGACTGTCGGGCGACGTCTGGCCGGAGGCACACATCGAAATCGCCAAGAGGCCGATGATGCAGAATAGCGCTCGTCGCATATTGAAGCTCCTTCCTCGATCGTCACATGTTGGCGACACGTCAGGCCCATGCCCGCGTTAATAGAGCACCACCTGTGCGGCTCGACCTATAGTTCCCGCCAGATGTCCCTAAAATCGAAGAGGCCCTTCTTTCCAACCAGCCATTCAGCGGCACGAACGGCGCCCTCGGCGAAGCCTCGCCTTGATTTGGCGTCGTGGCTGAGATAGATCCGGTCGGCGCCGGATTCGAAAATCACTTCATGGAAGCCGACGACTTCTCCTTCGCGGAACGATGTGATTTCGAGGCTCTCGTGCTTCGGTACGGCTTCACGAATCACTTTCTGGATTGCGATGGCAGTGCCGGAAGGGGCGTCTTTCTTGTGGACGTGGTGGCGCTCGAAAATCTGCCCATTGTAGTCGTGGTTGAGCGCCGTTGCTGCGGCCCGGGCTGCTTCCAGAAAGAGATTGACGCCCACAGAGAAATTGGCTGCGTAAATGAATCCTGTCTTGCGCTGCTCAACCAGGGCACGGACGCGATCGAGTTCCTTGTACCATCCGGTGGTGCCCACAATCATGTTCTTGCCTGCGCGCACGCAGGCTTCAATGTTGGCGAGGATGCAATGCGGCGCGGTGAAGTCGATAACGGCATCGATGTTATTCAGGCTTTCCGTGGTCACGGCGGCGCCGTCCGCATTGTCCTTCGCTCCAACAGCGCGAATGTGATGTTTTCGCTCGGCGGCGACCTCCGCCACCAGCGACCCAGTCTTGCCTCGGCCGAGAAGAAGGAGATTCATACGGTTCAGGAATCGATTTAAACACAGAGGGCACGGAGGGGCACAGAGGGTCGATGCTTGACCTAGGCGAACACTTCGGGGTCGATCTCTCCAAAGAAGGTCTTGTGCAGGCGCTGGATCACTTCTGGAACTTCGTCTTCTTCGATCACAAACGTCAGATTAATTTCTGACGCGCCTTGCGAGATCATGCGGATCTTCTTGTCGGCCAGTTCGCGGAATACGTGAGCGGCGATGCCGGGGGTTTCGCGCAGATTCTCTCCTACCAGACAAACGATAGCTTTTCGTCCTTCATATTTCACATCCGCGAGCTTCGCAAGATCGGCTGCCAGCGCGGGAATTGCCTGATTGGAGTCGACGGTGAGCGAAACGCTGACTTCCGAGGTCGAGACTACGTCGACCGAAACCTTGTGGCGGTCGAAGGCTTCGAAAATCGTGCGCAGGAATCCGTGGGCGAGCAGCATCCGGGGCGCGGCCACGTCGATGATGGTGATGCGTTTCTTGGCTGCGATCGCCTTGAAGATGTTCTTCGTATGTGGGGCGCGGGTTGTGATGCGAGTCCCTTCGCATGAAGGATTGCGGGAGTTCAGCACATAAACAGGAATATTCCTCTGGATTGCCGGCAGAACGGTGGCCGGATGCAAAACTTTTGCTCCGAAGTAGGCGAGTTCTGCCGCTTCGTCGAAGCTGATGACCTTGATTCGTCGCGCTTCGGGACAAATCCTCGGATCGGTCGTGAGGATGCCATCGACATCCGTCCAGATCTCGATCTTGTCTGCACCAAGTCCGGCTCCGAAGATCGCGGCCGAAAAGTCGGAGCCGCCCCGTCCAATCGTTGTGGTGATTCCAGCGCGGTTCGCACCGATGAATCCGCCCATGACGGGTACCTGGCCCTCCTGTATCAACGGCAGAACCTTCTCCTTCAGGCGCAGGTTCGTTTCCTCGTATTGAGGAACGGCCGTCATGTATGCGCTGTCGGTGACCAGGACATCGCGAGAGTCGACGTGTGCGCCTTTCAATCCGCGGGCTTCGAAGGCAGCAGCAACGATCTTGCTCGAGAGCATTTCACCGAAGGCAGCGACGTGGTCCGTGGTGCGAGGGGTAATCTCGCCGACAGCAGAGATGCCGCGCAACAGTTCATCGAGGGACTCGAAGTCCTGTCCAAGTTCGGAGTGAAATTCGGTGAACCGCGCGGTGCCCAGCAACTCACTGGCGGTGTTGTAATGCCGTTCCTGAAGGGATCGGCAGAGTTTGAGGGCGGTCTTACGCTCGCCTTCGCCGGCAGCCCGAGCCATGGTGAGAAGAGTGTCAGTAACCTTCGCCATCGCGCTGACTACAACTACCGGTTGCTGTGCGAGTCGTCCTTGGACGATTGAGGCGACGCGCTCGATGGCTTTGGCGTCTTCGACGGAGGTACCGCCGAACTTCATGACGATCATCGTGGCGTCTCCTGAGATGATCGGCAGTCGCGACTGGCGGGGGCGCGGGCTGGCAGTCCACGCGACAGCCGGCCAGAGGCCGGCGCTACCTTCGTCATCCCAGGTACCCCTTGGCTTTCAGCAACTCGGCGTTGAGGACGGCGGCTCCGGCGGCTCCGCGGATCGTGTTGTGCGAGAGCACCGTAAACTTCCAGTCGAGAACGCTGCAGGGGCGAAGGCGGCCGACCGCCGTAGTCATGCCTGCACCCATGTCGACGTCGAAGCGAGGCTGCGGGCGGTCGCTGGCTTCGAGATAGACGACTGGCTTCTCCGGCGCACTGGGCAGCTTCAATTCCTGCGGTTCGGCCTGGTAGCCATTCCACGCGGCGATGATCTCTTCGGGCTTCGCCTTCTTCTTCAGGCGAATGGAGACTGACTCAGTGTGGCCATCTTCAACGGCAACGCGGTTGCACTGCGCGCTCATAGCGAATGGTCCTGGAATCACCTTCGAACCATTCAGGCTTCCCAGCAGTTTCTTTGTTTCCTCTTCCATCTTTTCTTCTTCATTCTTGATGAAGGGGATGACGTTGCCGAGAATGTCGAGCGAAGCTACGCCAGGATAACCTGCGCCGCTGACGGCCTGCATCGTGACGGCCATGACGGTTTCCAGTCCAAACTTCTGATGGAGTGGTGCGAGAGCGAGAACCAGGCCGATCGCCGAACAGTTGGGATTGGTGACGACATAGCCACCGGATTTCTTGCGCCAGCCCTGAATGTCGATCAGCTTGATATGGCCGGAGTTGACTTCCGGGATGACCAGCGGCACGTCTTCTTTCATCCGTAGCGCGCTGGAATTCGAAACCACCGCGCAGCCGGCATCGGCAAAACGTGGCTCGAGTTCGGCGGCGATGGAGGCGTCGAGGGCGGCGAAAATGATTTTCGGCGCGCCATCTGGTGTCGCCGTGGAGACGGTCATTTTGGCAACCGCCGACGGAACCGGCGTCTTCAAGCGCCATCGTGCAGCGTCTGCATACACTTTGCCTTCTGAGCGATCAGAAGCGGCAAGCCATGCCACCTCGAACCAGGGGTGGTGCTCCAGCATCTGGATGAATCTCTGTCCAACGACACCAGTAGCGCCAAGAATGCCGATAGGAATCTTCTTGTTCATATGAGTACCTGGAATTTTATAACAACCGACCGGCCGGTCTTAGATTATCAGTGCTGACTTTGGTCACAGCAGCCCTTCATTTCCGATGCGTCGGTTGACTGCCGATGGAATATTCAGCCGTAAGCGGACCGAATTTCTTCTTTTCGGTGTACAGGCGCCAACGACGAAAGACGATGCGCAGGCTGGCCATGACAGGAATAGAGAGATAGATGCCGAGAATGCCCGCGATCTCTGCGCCAGCCATGACTCCAAAAATGGCTGCTAGGGGATGGAGTTCCATGCTCTCGCCCATGATGTGGGGAGAGGAGATGTAGTCCTGAATGACACGCCAGATTATCAGGAAGATGACAACCGCGAGCCAGTGCGGATAACTCGTCAGGAGGGCGACGGTGACGATCGTCAGTCCCGCGACCAATGGACCGACCACCGGGATGAATTCGAGAAGCCCACCGATGGTGCCTAGAACGAGTGCGTAGTCAACTCCCATGATCGCGAGGAAGCTGGAATAAACGACCAGCGAAAGTGCCGCCAAGGTGAGTTGGGCGCGAATGAAGTGCGCCAACATCTGGTTCAGGTCGTTGAGCACATTTTCGAGGAATTCACGCTGCGGGCGCGATTCGATGGTGGACAGCAGGAAACCGCTGAAGGCTCGTCCGTCTTTGAGGAAAAAGATCGATAGCAGGGGTACGACGAGCAGCAGCCAGGCTTCTTTGGCGACATCGGCCGTGCGCAGACCGATGCGCTTAGCCATGTCTGTGATGTCGTCTTGATGGGAGACAAGGAAACTCTGCACGGCCACGACCGTGTTATGGCTCCAGCCGCGTTCTCTCTCCAGTTTGCTTGTAAACTCCCCCGAACTGAGCTTTTCCAGCAGGCCGGGCAGGGCGTGACCAAGGCTGCCAGCGTCCCGTGTGACCTTGGGCCCGACAATCACGAAGAACACGATCACCAGGGCCAGCAGGAGTGCGTAGATCACCGCGATGGCCCGCACACGTCCCTTTAGTACTTTCTCAAGATTGTTCACCAACGGGCTCATGAGGTAAGCGAAGAAGATAGCGAACAGGAAGGCGATCAGCGTTTCGCGTGTTACGTAGAGAAATCCCAGCCCCAGCGCGAACAAAAGCACCGTGACCAGGACCCGAGCCGTGCGTGAGTCAGTCAGCAGCAATAAGTTTTCCAGGGCAATCTCGATTCTGCCGCCGGGGGTACCGTCAGTCCCGGACTACTTCCGTGTTATCGGCAGGGATCGCCAGCCGTATGAGCTTGAACTGATCTTGATCATCCACCCAAAGCACCCAATCCGCATCCTCACCCTTTAGATTCAGGCGCATCAGATCCCGTTCAACTCCCCGAATCGTAACTTTTTCCTTGCCTATCAATTGCAACTGGACGTGCATCGAAGTCCGATCCTGCGGGACGAGAACTCCGAAATCTCCCGGATCCTTTTGACACTTCAGGTTGCCGCCCTCCCGCTTGCATGCGACGGCGAGGTAGCGCCACGCCAGGATCTCGCGGTGCACGAAGAAATTGTTGTCGAGGATCGACGAGGTATTCGGCAGCAGGAAAGGCTGTTCCGCTGGTTTCGATGTCGGCGTTGAAATCTTCTCAAGCAGGAATTCGTTATTGGGGAGAACCGTAAGTGACCCGCCTGACGATTGGCTCCATTCATAGCGCACTAGTTCGCCATTGGAGGTGATTTCCAAATCAGACTTCTGGGATGCGGGCTCGGCTCCCACTGTCTGTTTCAGTTGGGACTTGATCGAGCTAGAGCCTGTCAGTTGCTCAACGGAAAATGTCTCTGTGGCCACGCGGTCGCCTTTGATAAAGACGCCGAAAGAACCAGAGTCCACCACTTGCGCGCCGGCCTTACCCTGACCCTTCTTGTCTAGGGCCTGCGCCATGAACGGCAGTGAAATGGCAATGAAGAAAACTAGAGATCGCAAGATCCATCCGCCTAACTTCACTCGACTTCTCCTTGTTCGGTACGAACGCCCATCGGTTGCAGTGAAAGGCGATCAACGATCTCGTTGGCTATCTGCTCAACGGAACGACCACCGGTCTCAATCCGCAAAGGCGCTTTGAGATATGCCTTTCGCCGGGCTTCGTACAATTCACGAAACTGCTGTTCGCTGCGCAGCAAGGGACGCTCCGCGCCCGAGGCAACGGCCTGTTTGCAGCAACGCTCCCAAAGTTCGGCTACAGAGGCATCCAGAAAAACAATCGGGACCCCGGATGCCTTCATTAATGCCGCATTTTTTGGCTGGATAAACGCTCCGCCTCCCAGAGCCACAACTCGAAAACTTCCTGCACGGAGTTCTTCGAGGACCTCACCCAGGGCGCGATGTTCCGCCTCCCGGAAACCAGACTCGCCGGCATCCTGAAAGATGCCAGCGACACTGCGGCCCTCCCGACGCTCAATGCGGTTGTCCAGATCTTCAAAGAGCCAGTTGAGGCGCTGCCCAAGGGCATGGCCCACGCTGCTCTTGCCCGCTCCCATGAATCCGACAAGGAAGACGGCCTTGCTCGACAACCGGGCCGTAGGCATGCGCCGAGAGTACACACTTAGGCGACGCTTCCTGCCAACCGTTTTGCCAGAACGCTTTTTCAACGATCCGGTTTTCTTTTCTGAGCTATTCGGCAGCGCGTTTTCTGAGGTGGATTTTACCACTGAAGCTGCGCATCGCTACCGTCGAGGAGATCGCCGCGCGCCCCATGGTACCCCATAAGGCACTTCCCGTTTTCACCACGAAAGACGTGTGCTCCTTGGGTTGGAGCGGGATGTCGTCGTGAACCTCGCCCCGGACGGAGCGTGCATTCACGTCGGCAGAGGTGCTGTCCGGCACGACGGCTTCGATATTTCCGCTGTAACTGGTGAAGCGATAATCGCCGCGGTCGCCGAAATCGCCGGCATAAGTGATTTCGCCGCTGGTGGAGACGACCTGCACCAGAGGTCCATTGACACCCTTGAGTGTAACGTTTCCGCTAAGAGAATCCACTTCCACGTGGCCGTCTTTGACGTTGGTCAGTGCAACCGGGCCATTGAGCGTCTTCACATGCACATGGGCATTGCTGATGTCGCGGATATCGACGTTGGCGCCTGCGCCTTCCAGAGTCAGATCGCCATGCATTTTTTCAACGCGCAAAGAGCCGGAACTGGAGTGCAGGGTGATGCTTGCGTCCGCGGGTGCAAGAATTTCGTAATCGACGCGGCCTGACTGGGCATCCGCGCCCGGCAGCAAGTGAGATTGGACTTCGACGCGATTTCCCACCAGCGAGTTATCAACTTCAACCTTGTCGGACGACAGCACAGCATTAATGACCACGACGTTGCCGCTGGAGGGCTTGATGGAAACCGAGCCGTAGGGGTTGTTAACCGATAGCCCCGCTTTCGCGGCGACGTTGAAACGATAGCTTTTGTGCGTTTCGGCCAGCAGCGTTCCCGACATCACGGTTCCGGCCAGAACCGCACTGATCGTCGCCAGTTGAATTGTGCGCCCGCTCATATGACTCCCTGTTATTCCGGACGAATCGCGCCAGCAACTGCTGGCGTCATAACGACTACTGCAGAGAACGGTCCAAGGCCAATTCAAAGAGCATGGCCTTTTCCTGGTAAGCCTCCATCAGCGACCGGCGAGCTTCTTGGTCGTTCGGATCGGAAGCGACGATGTTCGTGGCGTCCTGAATGTACTCGTTAACGCGGCGAAGACTATCTGTGTATTGCTCTTTAAGAGCAGGGGACTGCAGCGCCACCTGCTGCAGCAGATCCTCGTCATTCAATCCCGCAATGGCGACATCGGATTGCATCGGAACGGTGGGTTGGGCCTCGTTCGTAACCACAGTAGAAGTGTGGGACGCTTGTCGCAGATAGATGCCAAGCGTGATCAACAATAGAGCGGCAGCAGGCGCAAGCCACCGCGCCCAACTCCATTGGCTACTGAATGAGGGCAGAAGGGAATGACTCTTGCGCTGCGGACGAATCAGCCCCTCTTCCCGCAGCGCGATTTCGATCGAATTCCAGACGCGGGGACTAGGCTCGTGAGAGGCGCGCAGTTCGCCTCCCGCGCAGGCAATCACCAAGAGTTCCGCAACCAGCGCGGCACATTCGGGACAATTTTTGAGGTGGGCCCGTTGTTCGGGACTGCCGGCGTCTTCGATTTCCGCCAGACTCTCTTGCAGCTCAACGCAAGTCATACAACTCTCCCCAAGCCTCTGTGCCTCAGTGTACTGCCACTTCAAGAATTGCAGTTTTGCCGGTTCAGTACCAGTCTGCGCTGGTTTTTCTACTTACTTTGTTGCCTGTAGAGCCGTTCAGGATTTCTCGGCTTTTTCAGCACGATTCATCTTGAGCAGGTCGCGCAGTTTCATGCGCGCTTTGTGCAATTGGGACTTGCTGTTTCCGATTGAGCAGCCCACCATTGCAGCAATCTCATTATGTTCATAACCTTCGACATCGTGAAGCACAAAAATCGTCCGATAGCCAGGAGGCAGGTCTTCCACCGCCCTCTGTAACTGCAAGCGGTCAATCGAGCCCGCCAGCGCGATATCCTCCGCCCCGAAATCCTTCTTCGGGGTATCTTCCTCGCCGCCTTGAGTGGTCTCTTCCAAAGAAACCACCGGGAGGCTCTTCTTCCTCAGGTGCATCAGCACCACGTTCACAGACAAACGATGCAGCCAGGTCGAAAACGCCGACTCACCCCGGAATGTCGCGATCTTGCGGTAAAGCTGGAGGAAGGCCTCTTGGGTCAGATCCTCCGCCTCAGCCGTATTCGACGTCATACGGAGGCAGAGCGAATATACACGCCGCTTGTGCTTATCGTAGAGAGCTTGGAAGGCTTCGGCGTCTCCAAGCTTGGCTTTTTCGATAAGCCCAGCCTCGGCGTTGTCGCCAGCCAGTCGCTGTTCAGGGTCGGTCAAGTCGCCTTTTCCGGCCGCACCCCGTGAGATGCGGCTAACTATCTT
>AR_comb_assmDRAFT_10345445_pt1 | contig 13927 bp, 11 predicted proteins | sample ArasoioldDNA_FD_10543 | JGI IMG/M metagenome (IMG submission 10543) | reverse complement strand
ACGGGGGCGCCTTTGGCGAACGCGCGAAACACGCCGGCCGCGCCAACGCCAGCGCCAATATCCGCGCTGCCGGAAATGACGGCCTGGATCGTCTCGCCTGCGCCCTGCGTTCCGGTATTTTCCAGCACAAGCCCGTGCTTCTTGAAAATTCCGGCGTCCTGGCCCAGCGTTGGTGCCTGATTTTCCCAGTTGTTGATCTGGCCGATGACGACCTTGAGTGCGTCTTCCGCTGAGGCCTGCCCGACGCCCCATGCGAGCGGTAGCGCTAAACCAAGTGCGCCAATGATGGCCTTGAAGTTTTTCATGCGCGTTCCTCCATGATTTTATTGTTGTCGCCCCCCTGGTTGGGCAGCATTCAACACCGAGACACTTCGGCGGGAAAGTCCAAAAAGCCCCAAGTGTCAGCGCCGCCGCTTCTTGGCGCTGCGTTTTGACCTGCTTTTGGTGCGTGCCGGCTTGGTTTTTGCGCTTTTTGCCCTAACGGCAGGACCGCCGGACTTGTTGGCTACGCGCATGGACCAGTACTCCCACGAACGCGCAAGACCCGTTGTCTTGGCACTGATCTGGCCCGCCAATTTCGTTTCGCCAGCAGAAAGCGAGGCGATGTTGGATCCGATGGTCATTGCACGGACCTGGTACTCCGCATTGCGCGCGGAAAAGACCGAGCGGAATATGCAGTCGCGCACGCTGGTTCCCGCGACGGTGACTCCGTGACGCATCATGAGCACCATGAAATGTTTGCCAAGCGCGCGGGCCAGCGAAGCGCCCTCTTCCGGCTTGACCACCAGCATGTTGGTATCGCCAAATTCATCATGTTGATCCCAGAACGGCGGACGGATTCCGCCAACCGCGCCGAGATGGAAAATCGGTACGTAGTCGGTGCCGGTGGCAAGCAATGGCATGAAGGCCGGACAATGGTGATGGCAGACCGAGTTTACATCCGGCCGCGCCTTGTAGATTTCGCCGTGAATTACCCTTTCGGAATATTGCCCGACTCCCGGATCCCGGATTGGTTGCGACTCAATGTCGTATTCGATGAAATCTTCCGGCGTCACGAGCTCGGGGGCCCGCGAGCGCGACAGCAGATAGCGATTGGGATCGTCCGGATGCCGCATGCTGACATGGCCGAAGGCGTCGATCACACCCTCGTTGGCGACGATGCGGTTGGCAAGCGCTAGCTCACGGCGGGCCTCAAAAAGCGTACTGGACACTGAATTTTCCTCTTGAATGCACTGATGGGTTGACGTCCCGCATTATAGGACAAGGCGGGCGTTGAGCCAGTGCGCACGGAGCTTGACAGATCACCCGGGTTAGGGACGCTTCTCATTGACATGGCCTCGCCTGCACAAATCGTGATCGACCACGTGAACCACCTTTATCGCCCACAGCACGGGCGCGAGGTGCTTGCGCTTGATCAAGTCTCGCTCGAAGTTGGCAATCGAGAGTTTGTCGCCTTGCTCGGCCCCTCCGGTTGCGGGAAGTCCACGCTGCTCTATCTGATCGGCGGCTTCTTGCCGGTAGAAACCGGCACGATCCTGATCGACGGCAAAAAGGTCGCAGGGCCCGGACCGGACCGTGGCATCGTTTTTCAACATTTCGCGCTGTTTCCGTGGAAGACTGTGCGCGGCAACATTCTTTACGGTCTTGAACGGCAAGGCATGCCGAAGGCTGAGCGTGAAAAGCGCGCCATGGATTTCATTGAATTGGTGGGGCTCGCTGGTTTCGAAGACAGCTATCCGTCTCAGCTGTCGGGCGGCATGAAGCAACGAACTGCAATCGCCCGCACACTTGCGATCGATCCGAAGATTCTGCTTATGGACGAGCCGTTCGGTGCACTCGATGCGCAGACGCGCGGATTAATGCAAAGTGAGCTTCTGCGCATTTGGCAGCGCACGCCGAAAACGGTGATCTTTGTCACCCACGACGTGCAGGAGGCCGTCTACCTGGCCGATCGGGTCGCGGTGATGTCGGCCCGGCCCGGCCGTATCAAGACCATCGTCCAAACCAAGTTCGACAAGGACAATCGGGACATTCTCAAGAGCAAGCTTTTCGTCGAGAAGGTCGATGAAATCTGGAACCTGGTGAAGGATGAAGCGATCAAGGCTCAGCAGAGGCAGTCTTTCGCGCAGGAGGGCGAGTTGTGAGCGAGACTGGAAACGCATTGTTGCGTTATCTGCCGTTGGCGCTGCTTGCTGTCGCGTGGGAAGTTGTCTCGCGTTTCGGTCTAGTTTCAAGCAGCGCTTTGCCGTCGTTGTCCGACGTGGTTCGCGCGTGGATCGATCTCGTCAAGGATGGCGAACTCATCACCAATGGATTGTCTTCCCTCTATCGAGCGGGCGCTGGCCTCGCGCTTTCGATTGCGGTCGGTAGTGTGCTTGGAATTTTCATGGCCTGGTGGAAGCCTGTAAACGTGTTGGTTTCACCGATTGTCGAAATCTTTTATCCGCTGCCGAAATCCGCGCTTATTCCTGTGACGGTGATCTGGCTCGGCTTTGGCGACGGTTCCAAAATCCTTCTGATTTTCCTCGGGTGCATGCTGCCCGTAACGATCGGTGCATTTAACGGCGCCCGATCGAGCGAGCAGGCCTTGGTATGGTCGGCACGCTGCATGGGAGCAAGCCGCCTGCGGACGCTGTGGGACGTGGTGTTGCCGAGCGCCATGCCGGAATTGCTCAACGGCATCCGCACCGCACTCGCACTGTCTTTCATCCTCCTGGTGTCGTCGGAGCTGATTGTGGCGCAGAAAGGCTTCGGCTTCCTGATCGGCTTTCTCGGCGCCAATGGCAACTATGACGCAATGTATGCGGTGGTATTGACGGTCGCTTTTCTCGGCTTCGCTGCCGATAGAATCTATCTCCTTATCACCGAGCGGGCTTTGGCATGGCGGGCGTCGTGATCAGCGAGAGGCCGAATGGCCTGCCCGAAAAGGCCGCGCGGGCGGCGGTGACTTTGTTCTGGGCGGGTGCACGGGTTTTTTCAATCGTGCTGCTGCTGGCGGCGTGGGAAATCCTCGCCCGTAGCGGCACATTTACGCCTTTCCAGCTGCCTGCCCTTAGTCGCGTCCTCGTGCGGATCTGGGACGATGCTCTTTCCGGCGACCTTGCCATCAATACCGCCCTCACCCTCTACCGCGCTCTCACCGGATTTCTCATCGCCGCGGTTGGTGGGGTCGTACTGGGTATGGCGATGTCACAGAACACTTTGGCGCGTTGGTTCTTTGACCCGATCATTTCGGTCGGCTTCCCGATGCCTAAAATTGCGTTTTTGCCGGTCGTGATCCTGTGGCTCGGTGTTTTCGATATCTCCAAGATCACCATGATCGTGTTTGACGCGATCTTCCCCGTGGTGGCGGCAACCATAATCGCCATCAAGGGTGTCGAGCGTGAGCTGATCTGGTCCGCCCGCAATATGGGCGCGCGAGACAGCGAACTGCTCTGGCAGATCGTGTTGCCGGCAGCGCTGCCGACGATCATGACCGGCCTACAGGTCGCTTTACCCTTGTCTCTGATCGTTGCTGTCGTGACGGAAATGCTGATGGGCGGTTACGGCCTTGGTGGCACGATGATGACCGAATCGCGTTTTGCGAATTCAACTGGAGTTTTTGCCGGCATCGTCGAGATTGCCATGATCGGTTATGTGCTGATCAAGGGCATGGCGTTAGTCCGCCGCCGGCTGCTGATCTGGCACCAGGAAGCAGCAACGCCGTACACCCAATAGGTAGATGACTGCGGCGGGAGCGTCAGATTGAAGCTTGAGCCGACCCTGCCAGGTCGGACCGCGCGGTGTCTGTGCCAGTCGCCGGCAAAGCATCCGCTTTTGCACGCCGGCAAAGCCACTGGCTCGCCACCATAGCGGCAAAAGCCACCGCAAAACCACCGACGAGATCGACGAAGTAATGCGCGCCGATGACCGGCGTCGCTGCGATCAGGGCGAAGTTGATAAGGATACCGACGAGCCCAATGTAGCGCACGGTGAGTAACGTCCAGGCGAAGATCAGTGCGGCCGTTGTATGAAAGCTGGGGAAGCTGACAAGTCCCTCAAGATGGTTCAGTGGAATTGCACGCATGGTGCCCGAACGCAGCGCTTCCATTGTCGGCGCCGGCGTATAGACATCTGCGGGCACCGCAGTCACTTGCGCCAGATCGACATGAACAAAGGCCGTGAGCGAAGGCGTCACAATCGAGATAAGAGCAGTGACGACAAGAGAAAGAGCAATAGCAACAATCATGCGCTGCACCCGCTCGAACTTCTTCGCGAAGAACATGACTGCAGGCACCAACGCGAACTGCGGCAGCATGCAGAAATAGGCGACCTCTACTGTCTTTGAGAGCCACGGCCGGTCTGCAAAAAATTTCAGGTAAGTGTGACGGTCGAAACCGATTGCGTTGTCGATCGCGTAGAGTTCGGCGTCTACATAAGGAAACTTTACCGCCACCGCGGCGTAGGTCAGCAGGATTCCGAAAAGGAGAATGAGCAGCAGCTGCGCCGCTGCCTCGGTAAGCGCGGAAAGGTGCGGATTAAGTCGCCAATATCGGTAAAAAAAACTGGTCGCCAGAATGCCGCCAACCGACAAACCCACCCACGGGTTGCTCGCCAGATTAACGGTGAGACCAGTCAGAACAAAGCTCGCGACCGTCAGCACGGCCATCACGCCGATCAGGAACCAGATAAGTGTCGCACGCGTGTAGGCCATCGATATCCCTGTCCCGTTTTCACTTGCCGGCACTATGCGTGCATGTGCTTAAAATTGTTTTTCCATCCCCGAGGGATCAAACACGCCGCAAATGCGTAAACCATCGGTCTAGGTTTTCTCTAAAACTGTTGGCATTTGAACAGTTTGGCGCTCCGTTCAAACGGGAACTTCCGCACCCCGTGCCCAGGCTGTGCATGCCCAGAGTCTGCGCGTCCGGAAGGCATCCGGTGATGTGCGGACCGATGTACCGGATGGCGGGTATTTGGCCGCATGACTCAGGCTTGCCAAAATCCGTTGGACCTCCGACAATCTTCGCCGTTCGCGACGAGAAGCCTGCGAGGCAACAATGCAGGCCCCGCGAAATGGGAGGAAATCATGCGCTTTCTGAAACTCGGGCTCGCTTCCGCGTGGGCGTTCGGTCTTTTCGGCCTCCACTCCGCCATCGGGGCCGAGCCGGTAAAAATTCGCATGTCATGGGTGGCGCCGGTCGCCAATTGGGCTTCCATCATCCTTGATAAAAAGGAACTCGCCACGCACTTAGGCAAGTCCTACACGCTCGAGGCGGTGCGTTATCAAGGCACCCCGCAAATGATTACGGCAATCGCAAACAACGAGCTTGAAGTATCTAATCTTGCATACTCGTCACTTGCCATCGCCATTGAGAATGCCGGACTAGATGATATCCGGGTGATCGCCGACGAATTCCAGGACGGCGTGCCCGGTTATTTCACTCAGCAGTTCTACGTCCGCAAAGACAGCGGCATCAACAAAGTCGAAGATCTCAAGGGCAAGGTGATCGCTACCAATGGTGGCGGCAGCGCCGTCGATGTTGCCATGCGCGCCATGCTGAAGAAGCACGGCCTCGAGGAAAAACGCGATTACACGATGATCGAGGCACCTTTGCCGACGATGCCGGCTGTCCTTTCCGACAAGAAAGCCGACCTCGTGCCGGCTGTGCTGCCTTTTGCGCTCAATCCCAAGCTCAAAGAGGAAGGGAAGGTTCTCTTTGAGCAAAGAGAGGCCATCGGCATCACGCAAATGATCGTCTGGACGGCACGCAAGTCGTTCATCGACAAGAACCGCGCCGCGATGGTGGACTTCATGGAAGATATGTTGCGCATCACGCGCTGGTATCTCGACCCGAAGAACCACGATGAAGCCGCGCAGATCGCCTCCAACATCACGAAGGCGCCTCCGGAGCGTTTTGGCTGGCTGTTCACGAAAGCCGACACATACCGCGATCCGAATCTGCTGCCAAACGTCGAGGCCTTGCAACGCAATGTCGATATGACCCAGGACCTGGGCTTCGTGAAGAAAAAGATCGACATAAAGAAATACGTCGACGTGAGCCTGGTGCAGGAAGCCGCCAAGCGGCTGAAATAGCCGCGTCGCTGTCGTTGCGAAGCAAGGCCCCGGGATCAATTCCCGGGGTCTCTTCTTTTTGACAAGGGAATGGCGGCCGGAGAGCCAGGCAGCCGCGGGGAAACCGCTAAAAGGCGCCCGCGGAATGACATAATTGCACTACACTAGGCCATGGTAGGGCCGATAGGACGCAAAATGATCGCGGAACGCGAGGCAACGGTGACTCGTCGTTGGCCGGACGCATTGCGTTGGGGATTATGCCTTTTGCTGGCGCTGAGCCTGCACGCGGCAGGAGCCGCGTTGCTGTTGCCTTGGAATGAACCATTCGACGAGATCGCAAACGCACCGGTAATCGTGATCGAACTCGCGGAAGTACCCGTAGCGCCAAATGTCACGCCGACGCGACTACCACCGGGTCCACCACAACCTGAGACTCAGCCTCAGTCCGAACCGCAAAAGCCAATCGAGAAAGCGGACATCAAATTGGATTTGGCGAAAAAAGCCGAGCTTCCAGCAGCGCCGCCCCCTACACCTAACGAAAAGCCAAAGGACAAAAAGCTGAAGCAGCGGCTTGCCAGCCTGGCGAGCGCGCCGAGCACGGTAGATCAACGCGCGGAGCGCGCAGCCGCGCCCGCTCCTAGCACAGCTTCGCACAACCCTAATGCGGTCCCGAGCTGGCAATCAGCCTTGGTCGCACGCCTTGAACGCAACAAGCGATACCCGCACGAGGCGCAGTCCCGGGGCGAGCAAGGCACTGCACAGCTCGCATTTAGCGTCGACCGCAGCGGGGGCGTACACAATGCCCGCATTGCGCGCAGCTCGGGATGGAGTGCGCTCGATCAGGCGACCTTGGACTTGATTGCGCGCGCGGCGCCGCTACCACCGCCACCGCCCGAGATTCCCGGCGGTCAGATTCCGATCTCGGTTCCGATCCGATACAACATGCGGTAAAGACGAGACCGTCAGCCGGCTCTTTTTCCCGCGGCGGGAATGTGTTGTGCGGCCGCGCGCGCACCAAGAGCATGCCCTATCATCACCAGAACCGGCCCCGGCAACGCCGCGCGTTTAAGCTCTTCAGGCAACCTGGCGATCGGCGCGGTGACAACCTTTTGATCAGTCCGCGTGGCGCGGGCAATCGCCAGCGCCGGCGTGGACGGATCGAGCCCCTCCCCGATCGCTTTCTCAACCAACGCGGCTAGCGTGCGCGTCGGCATAAAGATGGCCGTGGTGGTTTCCGGATCGGCGAGACTTTGCCAATCGAGATCGGCCGCCAGCGCGCCACTCTTGGCATGGCCGGTGACATACTGGAGGCGGCGCGCCCGCTTACGATCAGTCAACGGGACGCCGAGTCTGGCGGCGGCGCCCTGCACGGCGGTGATCCCGGGGACAACCTCGACCGGAATGTTGGCCGCCTTGCACGCGTCGATCTCTTCAGCTGCGCGGGCAAAGATCAGCGGATCGCCGCCCTTCAGCCGCACGACCCGCTTGCCCTGTTTGGCCAAGCCGACCATCAGCGCGTTGATGTCTTCCTGTTTGCAGGACGGCCCGAAACCGGTCTTGCCCACCAGCATTTTCCTCGCCTCGCGCCGCGAAAAATCGAGCACGTCGTTGGAAACGAGGTCGTCGAATAGAATCACGTCCGCCGATTGCAACGCGCGGACAGCGCGCAGGGTCAACAGTTCGGGATCGCCGGGCCCGGCACCGACCAGTGTCACCGAGCCGTTCTCAACGGCTGCACCAAGTCCCTTCACTTCGGCGATGAGCTGGTCGAAGTCTATTTGGTCCGGCTCTTGATCCGGGCGCGCGACGGCCTGCGCGGTGAACAGCTGCCAAAATCTGCGGCGGCCCGCAAAAGACAGACCGGACGCCTTGACTGCATTGCGCCAGCGCGCGGCTGCAGCCGCCCAGCCTGCAAAGCCATTGGGCAGCAGTGCTTCGAGCTTCGCGCGGATTGCTTGCGCGAAAACGGGCGCCGCGCCGTCGGTGGAAATCCCGATGACCAGCGGTGAACGATTGACGATGGCGCCAAAGGAAAAATCGCAAAATGCAGGTTTATCTATCACATTCACCGGCACCCCGGCAGCGCGCGCGGCTGCTGCGAATTTGGCTGCGCCCTTGTCGTCCTCGAATGCGCCAATAGCAACCGCAGCACCATGTACGTCTGCGGCCTTCCAATCACAGCGATTAATAGAGATAGCGCCGCGCGGCGGATCAGCGGCAAGCTGCAAAAGCTCCTCGCACGGCTCTGCCGCATAGACTTCGACGCGCGCACCCGCGGCAGACAACAGCTCGGCTTTCCATGCCGCGGCGGCATTTCCGCCCGCCAGCACAGCCCTTTTCCCGTCCAGCGACAGGAAAACAGGGAGCCGCGCGAGCGCTTGCAAGCGCGCGCGGCTTGCTTCGGATGGGGTACGCGAGGTGTTCACCTGCATCACTCCATTAATAGACGTCGGTTTGATAACGGCCAAGCTTCTTCATCTCGCCAAGAAAGCTCACCGCTTCGGCAGGCGTACGTCCGCCATGCTCGGCAATCACCTCGACCAGCGCCTGTTCGACGTCCTTGGCCATGCGGATCGCATCTCCGCAGATATAGAAATGCGCGCCTTCCGCAAGCCAGGCCCATAGGTCGCGGCCAACTTCCCGCATGCGATGCTGGACATAGATCTTCTCATCGGCGTCGCGCGACCATGCGAGCGTCAACCGCGTGAGCACGCCTGCCGAGCGCATGTCGACCAGTTCGTCTTCGTAGAAGAAATCGTAATTGCTGTGCTGATGGCCGAAAAACAGCCAGTTCCGGCCCGGCGCCGCGGTGACCTTGCGCTCCTGCAAGAACGCGCGAAATGGTGCAACTCCGGTGCCGGGACCGACCATGATGATGGGCGTCTTCGGATCGGGCGGCAGGGCGAAGTGCTGTGCCTTCTGGACATAGACCTTGATCTTGTCGCCGGCACGAACACGGCTGGCAAGAAATGTCGACGCAACACCGAGACGCGTGCGTTTTTCCACTTCGTAGCGGACGGCGTCGACGGTCAATGATACACGCCCGGGATTGCATCGCAGTGACGAGGAAATGGAATAGACGCGTGGCTGCAGCGCATCGAGCGATTCGATGAATGCTTCCGGATCCGGGCGCACGCCGGGGAATTTCTGTAGCGCCGCGAGCACATCCAGCACGGCAGCATCTCCGTCCGGGTCAGCCCCGGCGGCCAGAGCCTTGGCCTTCTGCCGGCGCTCACCGCCCGTGAGATAAGACATCAACTGGAACAACATGTCGGGTGCCGGCGACAGCGAAACGCCGTCGGAAAGAGCGTCCCGCAGCGTGCCGCCGCCAATCGGAAAATCTGGCGGCGCATCGAGCGCCGCAATCACTGCGTCGACCAGAACTGGATCGTTGGCGGGGAAAATTCCGAAGGAATCCCCGACCGCGTAGTCCAGACCAGCCCCGCCCAACTCAAATTCGATATGCCAGGTGTCTTTCTTTGAGCCAGGCTTATTGAGCCGCCGGCGAGACAGAAACGTTGCAAGAACTGGATTGTCACGTGAATAGCCAGGCCCTGATTGCGGCAATGCCGGTTTTTCCGCAGCGGGCGCAGTGTCAGTGTTTTGCGCTGCAGGCGCGCGGCCCATTTCCTCATAAAGCTGCTTGAGCATGCGCGCGGTGTCTTTGCCGCCGGGCACACACAAGTTGAGCCGTTCTTCTTTTTTAGCGAATAACGCCTGGGAATAGTCATTGCAGTTATAGCCGCACTGGCCGCAATCCTGCTGGGCCATTGCAGCCATCATCCGGCGCGGCAACGGTCGGCCGTCGGCGAGTTTCATGCGGTCAGGCAGCGCGAGGGCCGGATCGTGCCATGGTGCGCCGTCATCGGTTTCTGCGGCGGGGGCCGCGCCGGCATCGATGAACCCCGGCAGCAGCCGCGCAACATCCGTACTGGAAAGCGGTGTGACCCCTTCCTCGAGACCAAAGAGGCCCGCGAACAACCCATTGAGCCAGGTCCGCTGCTCAGCCGTAAATGGCGCGGACTCGGGAAGGAATGACGGGATTGGCGGCCGTTGCGTGACGCTCATGCAGCCTCCCGCTCGGCCATAGCCTTGAGCGCGTCGATCTCATGCCGGCGCGCGAAGGCCAGGAAACTTTCTTCGCGCGCGGCCCTGTTGCGCAGATACGCTCTTAAAATCCGCTCGACCGTCTGTGGCGCGTCCTCTGCCTTGACGTCGCGGTAAAGCTCCCGACCGAGCGCGGCTTGCGGACCGAAACCCCCGCCGATCAATACGTGATAACCCTCGACCGCATCACCATCAGGGTTTCGCTGTATTTTGCAGGCCAGCAAACCGATTTCACTCACGAAATGCTGTGCGCACGAATGGTGGCAACCCGTGAGATGGATGTTCACCGGAGTATCGAGCGAAACCCGGGTTTCGCACCAACGCGCAATATCCTCGGCGTGGCGCTTGGTATCAGAAGCCGCAAATTTGCAGCCGGTACTGCCCGTGCATGCGACCAACCCCGCCCGGATCGCATTGGCTTCGATCGCAAGTCCAAGCGCTTCGATCCTCGTCTGCGCGGCTTTTAGTTTTTTCGATGCCACGCCTGAGATCAGAAGGTTCTGCCAGACGGTCAGCCGAATATCGCCATCGCCCATTTCGCGCGCGATATCGGCAATGCCGCGCATTTGGGCAACTGTCAGCCGGCCGACCGGCACGGCCACGCCGATCCAGTGCAACCCATCCTGTTTCTGAGCGTGAATTCCAATATGTGCGGTCCGATCGAACGGCGGACGCAGGGCCAGCGAGCCCGGAACGGCGCGATCGAGCTTGCGGCCGAGCTTCTCCTCGACCAGGCCGAGGAACTTCTCGACGCCCATGGCGTCGAGCACGTATTTCAGCCGCGCCTTGGTTCGATCGGTGCGATTGCCGTAATCGATGAACACGCGGACGACCGCGTCCGCAACCTTGCAGGCATCGGCCGGCCTCACGATTACGCCGGTATCGCGCGCGAAGTCCTTGTGGCCGGTAAGGCCGCCAAGGCAGAGACGAAACCAGATGCCCGGTTCAAGGCCGGCGCCATCTTTGACTGCCACCGCCTGAAAACCAATATCATTGGTGTCCTCCAGCACCGGAATGGTGCCGGCACCGTCGAACGCAACATTGAACTTACGCGGAAGACCGTAGAGCGATCTCTCGTTGAGAATGTGAAAGTGCCATTCACGCGCATATGGGCGGGTGTCTATGAGTTCCTGCGGATCGATGCCCGCAGTGGGCGTACCGGTGACATTGCGAATGTTGTCGGCGCCCGAACCGCGAGAGCAAAGACCAAGGTCCTGAATCGCCTCGATCATCGCGACGGCGTTATTGGCGGCTATCTCACGGATTTGCAGATTGGCCCGCGTCGTGACGTGCGCGTAGCCGCCGCCATAGCGTTCCGCTAAATCGGCGACGCCGGCAAATTGCGTCGCCTTGAGGATCCCATTCGGCAAGCGCAGCCGGCACATGTAGGCGTTCTGATTAGGCGCCACATAAAACAGGCCGAAAAACCGCCAGCGAAAATTGTCCGGCGGTTTCGGGTATTCGCCTTTGGCGGCATGTGCCTTGAGCCGTTCGTAGCTGTCGAACGGATGCTCTTCACGCTTGAATTTCTCGGGATCTGAAAGCTTGCCGCCGGCGGCAAGCACGCGATTCTGCGCTCTCAGCGCCGCCGCATCAGGCCCCACCGGTTCCGGTGCCGGCTGGGCGGTTGGAGTAGCAGTACCGGCGACGGTTTTTGCTGCCTTGGCAATTTGCATGCCGGCAACGAAACCTTCGAGATACCGCTTCTGTTCAGGTTCGAAGTCGCCGGATTGCTGATTTGCCGCGAGCTTCAGGTCGATTTCAGTCCCACTCATTCCGCCGGCACCTGCTTCGGCGTCCTCAGCGGCGCGGGCGCCGCCGTGCGCGGCTTGTGTGTCAGATAGATCGCCAGTCCGGTAAAGATGAACCCGCCAACCAGATTGCCGAGCGTGACCGGGATCTGATTCCACAGCCACCAATCGGCGACGGTGACCTTGGCTCCCATCATCATGCCGGTCGGGATGATGAACATGTTGACGACCGAGTGCTCGAAGCCCTGAGCAAAGAAAATGAAAACCGGCATGTACGCCGTCGCGATCTTCCCGATGGTCGAATTGGTGGTCATCGACGCGACAATCGCGAGGCAAACCATCCAATTGCACAGTATCGCCTTGACGAAGACCGTAATCAGACCTGCGTAGCCGATCGCGGCGTAGCCGGTCGTCTTGGCTTCGGCCACTGCGATAATTTTCGCCGCGACCCCTGCCGGCGCAGCCGTACCGAAATTCGTCAGCGCAATCGCGAGAAGCGCACCATACGCGACACTGCCAATCAGATTGCCGCTGAAGACGAAGCCCCAGTTGGCCAACATGTTTGAACTGCTCGCATCGCGTTCGAGCCAGGGCAACGGCAACAATCCAAAACTGCCGGTCACCAGATCGAGCCCGAGAAGCACGATGAGAATGAGTCCGACCGGAAAGATCAGCGCGCCAACCAGCGGCTGCCCCGTCTGCACTATGCCGGTCAATGCAAGACTGGTCGCAGCGGCCAAGATGCCGCCGGCGAGCGCGCCGCGTATCAACAGATCGGCAGGCGCCAATCCAAGCTTGCGGCGGCCGGTGTCCACCATTGCGGCAGCGACGTCGACCGGCTTCACGTAGTCCATTTCTCGGCTCCTTCTTTTGTCGGCCGCCGAGAACACGCTCCCGGCTGGCCAAAGCTTTTGGCTTGCTGCAAAGCAGCAAAGACCGTGCCAACTGGAAGGCGCTGATATAGTTCAACTTTCTGCCACTATCCGCTGCCTGAGAATTGGGCTGCTGCGCAAGCCAGCGGCAAAGGGCGCAATTTTGAGCAATGCCTGAATTTGACGCACGGCAATCACCGCGCGGCATTTTTCCGCTGATCGCCAGTGTTGGCGTGGAAGTCGCGGCCGTTTCCACTCGCCGCAACAAAGCCGGCGCGAATGGTGAAGTCGCCGAGGCGCTCGCCTTTCTGCCGATCCGCTGCATAGGCGGCAAAAACCGGTTCGAGCGCGGCAACGATGCCGGCGTGATCAAGATCCTCGGCGTATAGCTTGTTCATGCGCGAGCCGTCATAGGCCGCACCAAGATAGAGATTGTATCGCCCGGGGCCTTTGCCGACCAAGCCGATCTCTGCGAGATAAGGCCGTGCGCATCCGTTCGGACATCCCGTCATGCGAATGATGATGTCGTCCGCTGAGAGTCCGTGCGCGGCGAGCCGCTCATCGAGCACGGTTAAAAGATCCGGCAAGTAACGCTCGCTTTCCGCCAGCGCGAGCCCGCAGGTCGGCAATGCTACGCAGGCCATGGAATTACGGCGTAGGCCTGACCACGGCGCGACCAATCCCGCCTTGACCGCAATCCAGTGAATCTCCGTCTGCTTTTCGGTCGGAATGTTGGCGATGATCAGATTCTGGTTCGGTGTGATGCGGAAACCGCCATCATGCATCTTCGCAATGGTTCGCAACGCGCTCTGCTGGGCAGCGTCGGGAGAATCTTTGACGCGACCGTTCTGCACGAACAGCGTGAGATGGCTTCGTCCGTTGTCGCCTTGCGACCAGCCGTAGCGGTCGCCGGTCGAGGTGAAGGTGAAAGGCTTTGGTGGCGCAAGTTTAACGCCGGCGCGGCGCTGCACCTCGGCGCGGAATGCCTCGAGGCCGCGGTCCTCGATGGTGTATTTGAGCCTTGCGTGTTTACGGTTCTTGCGATCACCCCAATCGCGCTGAACCGTGACCACAGCTTCCGCGATCTTCACGGCGTCCTTGGTCGCACAAAATCCCATGACATCCGCTGTGCGCGGATAAGT
>AR_comb_assmDRAFT_10150076_pt1 | contig 13932 bp, 10 predicted proteins | sample ArasoioldDNA_FD_10543 | JGI IMG/M metagenome (IMG submission 10543) | reverse complement strand
AGCGTTGCTGTTCGCGTTGGTTTTTTGGTCCGCACCGGCGTTCGCTCGAGAGCCGATCATCAAATCCGTCGAAGCCGTGGGCATGACCGTCTCCGACATGGAGCGATCCGTCGAATTTTTTTCCAAGGTCTTATCCTTCGAAAAAATCGGCGATGTCGAAGTCGCGGGCAGCGAATACGAACGGCTGCAGGGAGTCTTCGGCGCCCGCATGCGCGTGGCGCGCATGCGGCTCGGTGGCGAAGTCATAGAACTGACCGAATATCTCGCTCCTCAGGGCCGGCCGATTCCCGTGGACTCCCGCGCCAACGACCGCTGGTTCCAACACATCGCCATCGTCGTCAGCGACATGGACAAAGCCTACCAGCAGCTTCGCACGCACAAAGTTACGCACGCTTCCACTGGGCCCCAGACGATTCCCACCTCCAACCAAGCCGCCGCAGGTATTCGCGCTTTTTATTTCAAGGATCCCGACGGTCACAGCCTGGAGATCATCTATTTTCCCCCGGACAAAGGTGACCCGCGCTGGCAAAATGCCAACGGCAAGCTCTTTCTCGGCATCGATCACACGGCGATCGTCGTTGGGGACACGGCCCAGAGTTTAAAGTTCTATCGCGATCTCCTGGGACTCAAGCTCGTCGGCGAAAGCATGAATCACGGCACAGAGCAGGAACATTTGAACAATGTCTCAGGGGCCCGCTTGCGGATCAGCGGCCTGCGGGCGGGAAGCGGCCCCGGAATAGAGTTCCTTGACTACCTGGCCCCAAAAAACGGCAGGCCGGCACCCGGGGATAGCCAGGCCAATGATCTGTGGCACTGGCAAACCGTCCTTTCTACATCAAATGTGGCCACGGCTGCGCAAAAGATTCGGTCCGCGCGCGGGCGGCTTGTCTCCCCGGATCTGGTAGCCATCTCCGACAAGAGCTTCGGTTTCACGAGAGGCTTCTTGGCCCGCGATCCCGATGGACATGGCCTGCAGCTCATCGAAAAATAGCAGTGGTTCGTAAGACTCGGGGCAACGAAGCACTGACAAAGCATTTGGCGCCAATACCTCGTGAACGTCTGGCAAAGGCGACCGGCAAAGCGATGTGATACACTCAACGATGAACCGAAACAGCTAACGGAGATGCCGGAAAGCTTAAGGGGATAACAGTGACGAAGGAAGAACAAAGATTAGAGGAAGATCGCCAACGCAAAGCCAACTGGAAACGCTGGGGACCCTATCTATCGGAACGCCAGTGGGGCACGGTGCGCGAGGACTATAGCGCCTACGGAGACGCCTGGGACTACCTTCCCCATGAGCATGCGCGCAGCCGCGCTTATCGTTGGGGTGAAGACGGCATCGCGGGAATCTCCGACCGGCACCAATACATTTGTTTTGCTTTCGCCTTCTGGAACGGCAAAGATCCGATCCTCAAAGAGCGGCTGTTCGGACTGACCGGCAACGAAGGCAATCACGGCGAAGACGTCAAGGAGTACTATTTCTATCTCGATTCAACACCAACGCATTCGTACATGAAGTTTCTCTACAAATATCCTCACGCCAAATTTCCCTACACGGCACTGCTCGAGGAAAATCGAAAACGGAGCAAGCGCGATCTCGAGTTCGAACTGATCAACACAGGAATCTTCGACGAGAACCGCTATTTCGATGTGCTCGTCGAATACGCCAAGGGCGGGCCCGACGATATTTTGATCCGGCTCGAAGCGTTCAACCGCGGCCCTGAACCCGCCGAACTCCATCTGCTGCCCACCCTCTGGTTTCGCAATACCTGGTCCTGGGGATTGGACGAACGGAAACCGCGGTTGCGTCAGGACGTATCTGCGGAAGTCGCGGCGATCAAGCTAGACCACTACTACTACGGCAGCCGCTGGCTTTACTGCGAAGGAAGTCCAGAATTCTTGTTCACGGAAAACGAAACTAACAAGAGCAAACTTTTCAACGCGGAAAATGATTCTCCCTACGTCAAAGACGGCATCAACGATTACGTTGTGCACGGGGTAAAAACGGCTGTGAATCCCGAACCGGCCGGCACCAAAACGGCGGCCCATTACGCAGCGAGCGTCCCTCCCGGAAAATCGTTTACCCTAAGGCTCCGGCTTACCTCTGTTTCACCCGCGAGTGGGAAACCTCTCGATGGCGAATTCGAAACAATATTTACCTCACGCCGCGATGAAGCCGACGAGTTTTATCACACGGTGATTCCTGCCGTAGCAACCGATGAAAAAACTGTCATGCGCCAGGCGCTCGGCGGTTTGCTCTGGAGCAAACAATTCTATCACTATGATATCAACCGCTGGCTCAAAGGCGATCCGGCGGAACCGGAGCCGCCACAGCACCGGCTCAATGGCCGCAATCATGAATGGCGCCAGTTATACAATGCCGACGTGATCTCCATGCCGGACAAGTGGGAGTATCCATGGTATGCGGCGTGGGATCTCGCTTTCCACTGTGTCGCCCTGGCGTTGGTCGATCCCGACTTCGCCAAGGAGCAGCTCGTTTTGATGACGCGTGAGTGGTACATGCACCCCAACGGCCAACTGCCTGCCTACGAATGGGCCTTCGGCGATGTCAATCCCCCTGTGCACGCCTGGGCGGCATGGCGCGTTTACAAAGTCGAAAAAAAACGCCGCGGCAAAGCCGATCGCAAATTTCTCGAGCGGGTTTTCCAAAAACTGATGCTGAATTTCACCTGGTGGGTCAATCGCAAGGATACCGAGGGAAGAAACGTCTTTCAGGGCGGCTTTCTCGGTCTGGACAACATCGGCGTCTTCGACCGCAGCAAGCCTCTGCCCACCGGCGGCCACATCGAGCAATCCGACGCCACTAGTTGGATGGGCATGTATTGCCTCAACATGCTGGTCATTGCCTTAGAGTTGGCGCGGGAGAACTCCGCCTATGAAGATGTCGCCAGCAAATTCTTCGAGCACTTTGTCTACATTTGCCACGCCATGAACGACATCGGCGGCGAGGGCATCGAGCTCTGGGATTCCAAGGACGGCTTTTATTACGACATCTTGCAGCTTCCTGAGGGTCGCGCTTTCCCGCTCAAAGTGCGTTCCATGGTCGGTCTCATCCCGCTCTTCGCCGTCGAGACCTTGGACCCGGAGGTGGTCGACCATCTGCCTGGTTTCAAGCGCCGCATGCAGTGGTTCATCGAAAACCGACCGGAGCTGAGCGAACGCTTCGAGACCGAAGCCACGGAAAACGGCCCGCGCCGCTTTCTATCGTTGGTAAGCCGGCGGCGTTTGACACGCGTGCTGCACTATATGCTGGATGAAAATGAATTTCTCTCGCCCTACGGCATCCGCGCGCTCTCCCGTTTTCACCGCGATCACCCGTATATGCTAAAGGCCGGCGGCATGGAATATCGGGTCGATTATGAGCCGGCGGAGTCGAGCACCGGCCTGTTCGGCGGCAACTCTAATTGGCGCGGACCCATCTGGTTCCCAGTGAATTTTCTGCTCATTGAATCGCTGCAAAAGTTTCATTTTTTTCTTGGTGATCGCTACAAAGTCGAGTGTCCCACAGGGTCCGGCCAGATGCGCAGCCTCTGGGAAGTCGCAGGTGAAATTTCACAGAGACTCACGGGCATCTTTCTGCGCGACAAAGAGGGACGGCGGCCCGTCTTCGGCGGCACGCAGAAGTTTCAAATGGACCCCTACTGGCGAGACCTCATTCCCTTTCACGAGTATTTCCACGGTGACAACGGCGCCGGCATTGGTGCCAGCCATCAGACTGGCTGGACGGCGTTGGTGGCAAAGCTTATCCAACAGTACGGGGAATGAACTACCCGCAGCAAGCTAACAAACCCGTAGGTCTGGTAAATCGAAACGATTCAGCTGGGCACTGCGTTATCGCAACATGATTGAAAATCGCGAAGCTCGCCTATCGACCCTCCTGCTTGCGCTCACTCTCGGATCGGTTACTGCCGCTTTCGTAATCGCCAAGACGGGGCGGGATGCACTGTTTTTTCAGGGCAGCGGAGGCCTGCTCCAGCTGCCACTCATTTACATCAATATCGGCGCCGCCTCGTTGCCACTCGCTCTAATTTTCGTCAAGGCAATGAAGGTCTGGGGCGCCCGGCCTGCTCGGGTCGGACTTCTGCTGCTTGCCGCGGTGGTCATGGCTGTGGGGGCTCCCTTCTTAGAGCCCGGAGACAACACATTGCTTCTAGCCATCTTTATCTTTATTCCAGCCATTTTCGGACTACTGTTTGCGAGCTTGTGGCTCTTGGCCGCCGACATTTTCGAAAACACTGAGAAACACGAGGCTGCGCGCGCCTTCAGCAGAATTGGTGCTGGAACGCTCGCCGGTGGCATGATGGGCGGCTTAATTTCCAAAGGCCTCGCACCTTATCTCGACCCAAAATGGTTAATCTTCCTGGGAGCGGTCGTCATCCTGGGCGTAGTGTCATTGGTCAGGCACATTCACAACCGATTTCCCACCAATATTGCTGCTAAAAAAGATGGCGCTAAGAACCCGGGATGGTTGACCCCGCTGACCAACAAGTATTCGCTGATACTATTGTTCATTTCGATGACGGGAGCACTCGCCGGGTTATTGATAGATTTCCAGTTTTACGCTGCTGCAGCCAGCGCCAACATGGGCTCTAAAGGGAACACGAGTTTCTTCGCCAATTTCTATATCCTGCTGAATTTCCTGTCCCTCCTGCTCCAACTCTTTGCAACACCGAGAATACAGGATAAAGTTGGATTGCGCGGCGGTCTTATGGTGCTGCCCTTAGCTCTCATCGGCGCAGCCAGCTTCGTAACCGCTGCGGCGACCGCGCTTAGCCGCTCGGTTTTGCGAGTCACGGAAGGAGGTCTCCGGTCGTCGGTGCACCGTTCGATTTGGGAGCAGGCTTTCATCCCGCTGGACTCCACAGAACGCTCTGCCGTAAAGCTCGCCGTGGATGGTATCGGAGCCAGAATCGCGGAAATAGCCGGCGCCGTCGTTATTTTCCTTTGGCTAAAGCGGGTCGCGTCAAAAGGGCTGATTCCCATGCCGCTCGATACCCGCTGGATGGTGTGGTTGACCCTAGCAACCGTTGCGATCTGGCTTGTCATCACACAGAAACTTCGAATCCAGGTCAAGAAAGAAGTCGGAGATAAAGTCGCTAAAGTGGACGACATCGAATGCGAACGTTTTCCAGCCCAATGTCCATGCACGACCGAGCTGGGCAAGGGAATCGCTTAGTTCGCTGCGTAACCAATGGAAAACTTAGTTTATCGCCACAACCGTATCACACGTGCCACGCATTGGATTGATGCCTTGGCCATAATGATCCTCGTTATGAGCGGCTTCCAAATCTTTAATGCTCATCCTCATCTCTACTGGGGAAATACTTCGGAGCCTGACCGGGCGTTTCTCTCCATTGCGGCAACTAGTGATGATGGCGAAGTTCGCGGTTTCTTCCGAATCTATGGCTGGAAACTCGATACCACGGGTGTGCTCGGCGCGCAGAATACAGACATGGGCCCGACGCCACGAGCCTTTCCAAGCTGGATTACGGTTCCGGGATACTTTTGGTTGGCGGGCGGAAGGCGATGGCATTTTTTCTTTGCCTGGATATTTGTGCTCAACGGACTTTTGTACCTGATCTATAACCTTGCCAACGGCCACCTGCGGAAGTTTTTGTTTACGGCCCGAGACGCCGCCCGCGTGCCGGCGATGGTTCTTTATTACCTGCGAATCCGTGGAAGTTCGCCCCAAGAAGGCGAGTATAATCCGCTGCAAAGGATGGCGTATACAAGCGTTTTCTTCGTCTTGACTCCACTCATCATGCTCTCGGGAATGGCCATGTCGCCGCAGCTCAACACAGCGTTCCATTGGCTGCCGGCGATGTTTGGCGGGCGTCAGTCAGCGCGCAGCATTCATTTTATCCTGACATTTCTCTTCGTCAGTTTTACCTTCGGCCATGTTTTCATGGTTGTAATGACTGGCATATTCAACAACATACGATCCATGGTTACCGGCTGGTATCGGGAAAAAGGTCCTGACATTTCGGAGCCGGGCTGGATTCAGAATTTCAAGGAGGAAATGATTCAAAAGCCCGCCAAAGTCCCGGTGTTGCACCAATTATCTTCGCCAGATGTTGAGGAAGTTCGTCCGGTTGAGGAAACGCTGCCTGCCTGCATCGAACCTGAGGAGCAAAACAAGGACATCTCGAAATCCGCTACTCAGGACGCGCAAATCCCATTGGAAAGTCCTAAGCAAGTCCTCTTAACGTATACGGATGAAGCGAAGAAGGATAAGTCCGAGTAAAGTCCTATGAATTTATCACGACGTCATTTGCTTCTCGGCGCCGTTCAAGGCGCGGGCTTGTTGTTGCTATCCGGCTGCGAAAAGGCTTTTAACAGCCTTCAGCAAAACAAAAAATTCCTCTCCGTGCTGGAATCGGCGGAAGGCGCGAATCAGCGCCTACAACGATTGCTCACCGGTAAAAACAAACTCGCCCAGGAATTCACCGAGCAAGAGATCTCTCGCTATTTCAAGCCCAACGGCAATCCCCCGCCAATTACGATGGATTATGCGGCGGATGCCAAAAAACAGTGGTCGGCCTGGCGATTGGAGATCTCTGGTCTGGTCAAGCAGCCGGCGCGGTTTTCATTGACCGACCTTAAGTCGATGCCGGCACGGACGCAGATCACCCGACACGATTGCGTCGAAGGCTGGAGCGCGATTGCGAAATGGAAAGGGGTTCCTTTAACGGAAATCATGCAACGGGTCCAGCCAACTCCGGAAGCCCGATACGTCGTCTTCCACTGCATGGATACCGATGACAACGGGGCTCTCTACTACGAGAGTATCGACTTTCGAGATGCCCACCACCCTCAAACGATCTTGGCCTACGAAATGAACGATCACGCCCTGCCCATCGCACATGGCGCCCCGCTGCGCCTCAGAATTGAAACACAGCTCGGCTACAAACACGCCAAATACATCCGCAAGATCGAGTTCGTGGCGACTTACGATAAAATCGCTTCCGGTAAAGGCGGCTACTGGGAAGATCAAGGCTACGAGTGGTACGCGGGAATCTGACCTGCGACCGCGACCATCAATTGATACGAATGAAGATCAGTCAAATCGCATCCTGCTTAGAGTTTACTGGAGTATTTTCTCGGCGAATTTTGCCGCCGGTCTGCGGACATTGATAACTTTATCTTCCAGGTGATTTCTCACCCGGTTGTACTCTGCGATCGTCATTACATCCTTAGCGGCATCCACGCCTTCTGCCCTCATCCATTTGGTGTCGACATCCAGGCGGCGAGTCCCCTGTTTCATCACCTTGGCATAAAACTCTTGGCCTTCTTTGCCTAGAAACCAATTAACAAAGATCCTAGTCGTGTTGGGATGAGGCGGATCTTTGACAATGCCAAGGACGCCATAACCGCTGCTGGCAGGCAAGCCTTCCTTGGGTGTCGGGAGCTCCTTGACCGGAAGGCCTGCGCTCATGAACGGCTCATACTCCGCACGACCCAGTCCGATGGTGATAACCAGCTTGCCTTTTGCCAGAGCGTCGGCGATCTGCCGTAGATTACGACTTAAAAAGAGATCCTGCTGGACGAGTTTGCGCAGGTATTCTTCACCCTTGGTCTCCCACATAAAAGACCACAACGATATGCCCGACCCGCCAATGCGGGGATCATTCAAGCCGATCTTGCCCTTCCATTTTGGATTCAGAAGATCGTCGAAAGAACGCAATTCTTCCGCCTTTGCCAGTTCCGAGTTGTAAAAAAGACCTTCGTTTCCAGCATTGGCGACAAAGGAATAAAGAAACCGGTTGGTCTTGATGTTGTCATTCCAGATATGTCCGCCCCACCAATACTTGGGATCTTTGACGTCGGGCAAGATCATATAGGAACTCACCGGGTCCAACATGCCATCGTCTTGCAGCGACATCGCCGTCGTGGTTCCCTGGATCAGACCGTCAAAAGTTCGGACCCCCGCTCTATACTCCGAGGCGATTCGATTAGCCGAATCCGCTCCCCGGGACACGATCAACTCGGCTTCGATTCCAAACTTCTGCTTCAGCAAGGGCTCCAGCTCTTTTCTCAACTCGGCGCTGGGAGGTATGGCCAGAACGAGCTTCCCCTCTTTTTTGGCGCCCTTCAACGCCGCCTCCCATTCAGATTGCCACTCGGCTGCTCGCACAAGGGTGAGCGGAACGAGAACCGAAAGGATCGCGGAAGTTAGCAAGGTGACTTTGCTTTGCCTCATGTCTTTTCCTCCTCCCGCTACCAGGTGTTCCAGCGCTCACCGCGCTTGATCAGCCACTCGTAGTAATTCCACTCGGGCGAGCGGGGCGGCCGTGACCCCCTGCGAGTCACTCTCTCCGCTTCCACTCGCTGATACTTCTTTACAACAGCTGCGGAGAACGGCCTTACCTTGCCAACGCTCTGCGCCCACAAAATCATCTTGGCTGTCCGCTCTAAGTGAACAGTGTTAAGGCACGCCTCCTGGATTGTTTTTCCCGTCACGTTGGCGCCGTGACCCTTAATCATCAGCGCGCAATTATTCGCTATCATCTCGGCGGATTTTTCGCCGTCTTCCTGCCAAGTGCCGTAGAGCCAGGGGCTGGTCGGAATTCCTTTGCCAAACTTGATCGAGTGCTGGTGGATAGGAACGATCTTCTTGCCTGTCGCCACTAAAGAAACGGCCACGGGCGGATGGCAGTGAATCACTGCACCCGCATCCTTTTTCGCCTTATACATACACGTGTAGAAAAAAATTTCCTCGGGTGGATCCCTCCGGCCCGAGATCAACCTTCCCTCCATGTCAAACTCAAGCACGTCATCTTCGGGGATACCGTGGTCCAAGGGTGGCCTCAGAGGCAAGAGTAGAAAGGAATCGCCGCGCGGCGTTCTACAGCTCACGTGCCCCCACATGTCGGCCAGCTCCCAGCGTAGGATTTGAATCGCCGTCGCCAGCTTTTCTTTTAGCTCATCAACTTCACTCATGAGTCACTCCAGCCTTTCGACACGATAACAAAAGTCGGTGCAGATCTGTTGCAGCAAAGGCAAGAGCCTGGGATGCGCGAATTAACCCTGTGTCAACGGATATAAACCCATAGAGTCGCAGCGCGCAAAAGCACTCGCGCTGCGACTCCTGCCCTTGTGATTAACAAACGTCGAATCGACCGTGGAACTGAAACTTACTTCATGACCAGGCTCGCGGAGCCGTAGCCCGCTCCAACCGATGGCGTTAGGCTGGCGCATTCGAGGACTCGCCTGGCGATCTCGTCCGTGGTTGCGAACCACACGCCCTCATGCCGCTTCACGTATTCGATAAGCTCGGAGAGCACTTCGATCCGGCCCGGGCGTCCAACCAGGAAGGGATGCAGCGAGAACTGACAGTAGGTGTGAAACAAATTCGATTCCGAATAAAAGGTATCGAAAGACTTCTTCCAAATCGCTAGAGCATCATCCGGATTCGCCGTCTTGCCGCCTTGAAAAACAAACATATCGCCAAAGGGCTGGCGAGGCATTTCGACGATGGTCTTGCTCCCGTCCTTCAAAAGATACGGCAGATCGTGTGAAAAAGAGTTGCTGTTCCAGATAAACCCTTGGCCGATTCCCAGATCGGGCGTGACGTGACTCTGGAAACAACATCTCCAGCCGTCGATCGTCTTACCCGTCAGGCCCGTCAAGACATCGACGGTCTTGCGCATGGTTTCAAGCTCTTCCTCCTGGGTCAACTTCCATGCCTTCTCGTGGTGGTAACCATGTCCCGCCACATCATGTCCGGCCGCGTGAATGGCTTTGACGGTATCGGGGTACCGTTCCGCCAGCGCACCGCAGGTGACAAAAGTCGCCTTGAGCTGATACTTGTCCAACAGGCGCAAAATCCTCCATATTCCAACACGCGGACCGTATTCGCGTCTGGCATACTCCTCGGCATCAATCCTGCCTTTCGAATCCGGCTCCAATCCTTCGGCTCCCTGATAGTTGAACACGAAATTAACCGCGCATCGGTACGGCTTCGGCCATTGTAGTTTCTCCCCTAGAAAGATCTCCTGCAGCATAGGCACCTCCTTTTTGAATCTTCTTATAGGTTTATGGGCAAAATAGCAAAATTTCTTTCACTCCTCTTCCGCTATCCCTTCTGAGGCTCTTTGAGGGACTCATCGATGAACTTTCGGACTACATCGCCCTCCATCCACTCCAAGTCCCACAGCCTAAAGTATTGAACACCATCTGATCTCCGGGAAATGGGCGGAACATCCTCCTTTGGAATATCGATTCTAGCGGAATCGCAACTCCCTTGGCTCTTTTGAAAAGAAATCTGACCTTCGCGCGCGAGCAGCCAGTTGATAAACACTTTTGCCGCATTTGGATTGGCCGGCCTGTCCATCAGAAGCAAGCTAGAGGCAGCAGTTTCGACTACAGCCGATTCTTTCATATGCCGCGGATCCAGAATATCAACCGGTAGTTTTTTTTCCTTCGCTCTTAGCACTTCCCGCGGCGATGTGAACAGCAAGAACGCAAATTTTCCTTGGGCGAGCCAATCCACGGCTTGACGAGGATCTTGGCTAAGCACTAGATCCATTTCAGTCAAGAGCCGTCTGAAAAATTGCGGCCCAAGGTCCGGATGGTAGTAGATAAGCCTACCCCCTTCACGACCTCCCGCGGCTCTTGGATCCATCGAGCCGATCTTGCCTTTCCATTTCGGACTCAAAATGTCCCAATAGGACGTCAACGGGGATAGTTTTATCAGGTCGGTGTTATACGAAACCATGTCAATATGAACGCTAACGCATGGGGAGAAGATATATTTCCCTTCGGGGTCTGCATACTGATGTTTACCCTGCCACCATTTAGATTTGTCCGTCACCTCGGGCAAGATAAAGCTGGAATCGAACGGCTGCAGAGGAAATGGCCGCGCCCGATAAAGGGTAGATGCCGAGCCGGTTCCAAGTTTGGTCAGATCCGCAAGGTATTTGCCACCTCTCCGCTCCGCCATCAGCCGTGTCACTAGTTGACCCGCCCGTCCAGAAACCAACACAACCTTGATCTTCGGGAACTTGTTTTGAAAATCTTTGATGCTGGTTTCAATCCCTTCATTCGAATAGAGGGTGACCTGCCCTTCTTGCTCGGCTGCCTTGACCGTTTTTTCCCATTCGGCCTGCCACGCGGCTTTGGACTGCTCGGCTGCCGGCAAATTGCTGCCTACTCCACAAAGAAATCTCAGAACCAGAATTCCCCCGATCCCGAGGATTCTCCTTATCCCTGTTTGCATCGCTCACCACGTGTTCCAGCGTTCACCGCGCTTGATCATCGATTCGTAGTAGTTCCATTCAGGAGAACGCGGCGGTCCGGGGCTCCTCCCATTCAATCTTCCAGCTTCCACGGCGTGGAATTTTTTCACTGCTATCGCTGTGACTGGACTGAACCGGCCGACCTTACCCGCCCGCAAGATCATCTTCGCGGTCCGTTCCAAGTGAACCGCGTTGAGACACGCCTCTTGTATCGTCCTTCCCGTCACGTTTGCTCCATGACCTTGCATCATCAGGACGCAGCTTTTGCCCATCGTCTTGGCGGCCCGCTCGCCGTCCTCCCGCCAGGTCCCGTATAGCCACGGACTTACCGGCACATGCTTCCCAAACTTGATGGCGTGCTGATAGATCGGCACGATCTTTTTCCCCGTCGCCACGAGAGAAACGGCCGCCGGCGGGTGACAGTGAATCACCGCCCCTGCGTCTTTCTTTGCCTTATAGAGTGCGGTGAAAAAGAAAATTTCGGCGGGCGGGTCTCGTCGTCCGGAAATCAACTTCCCCTCCAGGTCATATTCCAGAAGCTCATCCTGCGGGAGAGTGTGATCGTAAGGGGGCCGCAGCGGCAAGATGAGAAAACTGTTTCCGCGAGGTGATCTGCAGCTGATATGGCCCCACATATCCGCCAGTTCCCATTGCAGGATTTGGACTGCAGTGGCCAGTTTATCTTTTAGCTCGCCTGGGTCATCCATGTCATCGCCAGGAAATAGAATGATGGGTCGGCAGCCGTTGATTAGTCTAGCAGCCTTTGCGCGGCGGCAAGGGCGGGCTTACGGATCGACTCTTGTTTTTCTTCTGAGTGGCCCTCGAGCCGATGGTACTGCTCAACCGTCATGAATTCTCGCGCCGGTCGCACGGCGTACGGCTCTTTCGGAGAATCGACATCCAGACGCCGCGTCGGTTCGCCCAGCGCTTTCTGGTAAGTTTCCTGGCCTTCCCGGCTCAGCAGCCAGTTGACAAAGAGTTTGCTCGCGTTGGGATGCGGAGGATTCTTGATGACCGCCAAAATTCCGGACCCGGTTACGGGGTAAGTTCCATCCTTGAGCTGGGGCAGAGGTTTTATAGGGAGGCCCGCTTTAACAAATGGACCGAAGTTATCGATGTCGAGTCCTATCGTAATCGCTACGCTGCCTTTGACTAACAACTCAGCCAACGGCCGCTCTTCGCGCATGATGACAAGATTCTGCTGCACCAGCTTCTTAAGAAATTCTTCACCCTTCGTTCTAAACAGAAAAGTCCAATTGCCCTGCCCCGCGCCCCCCGCGCGCGGATCACTGTAACCGATCTTACCCTTCCATTTGGGGTGAAGGAGATCGTCGTAAGCACGAACCTCCTCGGGCTTCATAAGTTCCGTGTTGTACCAAATGGCCTCCTGGACGAAGGCAAGAAACGAATAGGCATATCGGTTGGCTTTGTCCACGTACAGATGGCCGCCCCACCAGTTTTTCGGGTCTTTAACCTCCGGAAGAATAAACTGCGACTCGACGGGCTCGACGATGCCAGACAAGCCATAAATAACCGGCCCGGAGCCGCCCGTATGAACGTCGAAGAATTGGACACCGGCTGTATGTTCGTCGGCGATCTTTTTGACGATGGTTGATCCCCTACCCGTCACCAACTCCAATTCGATACCAAAACGTCGCTCAAAGGTCTCTTTCAGTGCTTTCCTCAACTCGGCACCCGGCGGCACCGAGACAACAACCTTGCCTTCCTTCTTGGCAGCGGCCATGACGCGCTGCCACTCCGCTTGCCAGTCTGAGGTTGGACTTTCTGCGGCGCTGCCTGATGAATAAAGCAATAGCACCGCAATCAAAAACTTCGCACCACTTATGACCAGACCCTGTATGCGGTACCGGCCCGATAGCCACTTGGGATTATTTGCGACTTGCATTGTGAGTACGATGCGTTTTGAATGCTGATGCCGGAGCGTATCAGGCGCCAGAAATACACCAAAACCTTTGACTCGTCCAATATTTTCTATAAATTGCGCTTTCGGTTAACGATATAATATCTTAAGCTACTGTCTAATTATGCGCGTTTGCTCTCTACTCCCCGGCGCCACCGAGATCGCCTTTGCCCTAGGCTTGGGCGATGACGTAGTGGGTGTCACACACGAATGTGACTATCCGGCCGAAGCGCAACAGAAACCGGTCATCGTGCGGAGTTTGATCGATTCACACCAGATGACCAGCATCGAAATCGATCGCTGGGTCAGCGAAAGGCTCCGGAATAACCAGGGTCTTTATACCATCGACGAGGAAGGTCTTCGTGAAGCCGCTCCAGATGTCATCTTAACCCAGGGGCTGTGCGACGTTTGCGCCATCGATTACAACGAAGTGGTCGCCGCTGGCGAAACCCTGCCGCACAAACCAACGATTGTGTCACTGACTCCAAACTGTCTAACCGATGTCCTGGACGATATCGCCCGCGTAGGTGAAGCGACCGGCCAAGGCCAGAAAGCGCAAACTTTCGTCCGTGGCCTAGAAGAGCGGATAGCGGTTATGCGCGATCGCGCAGCACAATCACCCGCCCGTCCCCGAGTCGCTTGCCTCGAATGGTTCGATCCGATCTACTTCGCGGGCCACTGGGTGCCGGAGATGATTGAACTAGCGGGCGGCCATGATGTCCTGGGCCGAAAGGGCGAACCCTCCGCGAAAAT
>AR_comb_assmDRAFT_10078851_pt1 | contig 13935 bp, 8 predicted proteins | sample ArasoioldDNA_FD_10543 | JGI IMG/M metagenome (IMG submission 10543) | reverse complement strand
TGGTAATTTCGAGCTTGAGCTATAAATATTTCACTCCTCCGGAGTGAGGAACTGAGGATTCATTTCTCATTTTCATTTTCATTCACCCTTAGGCAAACAAAAGCCAAATTGGGCAACCATCTGCAAGAACTAAACCCCAGATGCTTGTACTGTGACCACATCGAATTGGCTCCGCGAGTTTTAGTTTTGAGTTCGGTGCGTTAGCCGCGATCGGCGTGACGCAGCCCGGCGAACCAGGGGTGGAATTATGGTAGCAGTTCGACAAATAGTGGTATTCGTAATTTCGATTGTTTCGACGTTTTGTGCGGCAAGCCTACCGGCCAAGGGCATTGCGCCAGATGGTCCACAACACGGAATCGAGCTGAGTCGCCTCACCAGTAAGCAGTTGAAGACGTGGCTGACAATTAACTCCAGGATTTACGCTCAGAGTAAGTATGGAGAGTTCCTCCATCCCACGCTAAAAGCGCTTTTCGACCGGCTGCAAAACAGTGAACATCGCATCTTCGTGGAATTTGAGGAGACCGGTCAGGGCAGCTGCTACATTGCCGGCACATTCGGGGTCGAGCGACTCGATCCTGAAGGGACGAGCCACATCGCGGTCATTAAACTCAGACTCGAAAACATTGATCGTGCAGCAGCACCAACTTCGTCAAACTTGAACGGCCGCTTTTTCCCCTTTGCCGGACTAAGCAAGTCAGACCGGTACACCGAAGTTTTTGCCCACGAGATGGCCCATGCCGTCGATGTTCTGTTCGACCAACCACGAGCGACTGCTCTCTACGAGATACAGAGGAATCCAGAGGTGATTGTGCAGGAACAGCTACGACGTCGTGACGGTCATAGTGATCCGGAAGCACTGGTCGAAATCCTTAGGCGTGATACTTTTCTGAATGAGCTCGAGAAACCAGCAGAGTCAGCTGAAGCTGCAGTCTGGCGCGAATTGATCCTAAGTTCGCAACAGTGATCGAGAACCTACTGCTTGTAGTAACAGGAAGATGCGTTTTTTGAATCGACCACACATAACTTCGCACCCTGTTCGTCACTGCTGAGTTGCCATTGCCAGACTTGTGAGTCTATCTGATTAGCTTTCTTGGAATTCATTTGCGGCCGGCAAGTGTCATTGTACTCGAGCGTTCCTGGTCCAGGTATCAAAGTTAATGTTGATCCACCGGATGTTAGTTTTCCCATCTCTCTGCCAAATACCCGAATCGTGCAATTATAGAGAGAATTCTGCATCAGTATCGCGTGTTCATAAGTCCCATCAGCAAAGAATTTATAACTATCGATTGTTCCATCCGGAGCGCTGACCGAGCCGTTATTCGGATTCTGATACATCGAACCTGACCCTCGACGAGCGAGCCATTGGCCCACAAGCTCGGCGGGAATTCCGGCTGAGCGCCTCTCGACAACTGGTTGGGGCGGCTGATTGACAGCTGGACTGTTGTGAGTGCGTTCATACACCGACAGGATCAGACGAGCAGTTGGATCATTCGGTTGACTTCGCATTTGCTTCAGTACCTGGCCCTGGATGGCGGTCCTCATTTCCACGACTCGTTCAGCCGGGATGCTATCGATCTTTTGTTGGAGATCGGCAATGTTCCGCAGGGCTTGCTGGTCCGAAGTGTTTGCCGAGCGTGAGTACTCTTCGACAATTCTTTGCAGTTCGGCACGCTCAGCCTGCGTGAAATGGGCCTCGAGAATCCACTCGAAAACGAAAACCAGTCGTTCAGTCAAAACCGCCTCTTTGGATGCGGGTTGGGACGATCCCTTATCGTGTGACTGGGCATTGATGGAAATTAAAGGCGTTAAGATTGCGAGGATTACGAACAGTCTAGTGACGTAGTGACGCATGATTAACCTCCTACTCATCTAAAAGTTAACGCGTAAAATGGGGGCGAAATGGTACAGACAATCAGTGATACGATGTGGATCTTTCAGACTCTGAGGAATTGAGGTTGCGAGCAAGATGAAGAGTTATCGGAAAGAGCTTTGGTTCGACATACCAACTCGACGCGCTTTTATTAACATTACGCCCGATGTACAGGTTTGTCTTAAAGAGAGCAATATCAAAGAAGGTTTCGCGCTAGTTAATGCGATGCACATCACCGCTTCCGTTTTCATTAATGACGATGAGAGTGGTCTGCATCAGGACTATGAGGATTTTCTGGAAAGGCTGGCGCCACACGAACCTACCAGCAAATACCGGCATAACCTGACTGGCGAGGACAACGGTGACGCGCACATCAAAAGACAGATAATGGGTCGGGAAGTGGTAGTCGCTATTACGGCGGGTCGCTTGGATTTTGGACCATGGGAGCAGATTTTTTATGGAGAGTTTGATGGGGGAAGGAAGAAGAGAGTGCTGGTGAAGATGATTGGCGATTGAGAGGGCTTTGAACTTTATCAGCAAACCCTTTCAGAGTACCTCCGTCATCACCGACTCTGGCCCAGGGTTGCCAAGACAACGCTTCCACTCCGTGCGCTCGCAGCCCCCGCTGGAACCCCTGACCTGGCTAGAATTATCGGCTGCAATAAATCTTGTCATGAAAACAAGAAGTTTGTCCGTCTGCTATGCAGAGGTGAGCAGCTACTGGCTGATTTCGTTTAGTCGACTCGTCTCACTAAGAACACTCGTGGTTCTGTGTTTAATGGCAGTCTTTCTTGTTTTCGTTGAATCCTTCAACGGTTAAATGTTATGACAATCTGGTCCGGTCCCGACGGCAAGCCAAAACTGAATGGAACAACCCGCGGCCACAATTGATACGCTGCTTGAGCCACTGCTCGACGCGAGCGATGAACATGTCGACGAATATCTACCGCGACTCATCGCTGAGCATGCCGAGCCGGTGATCAAAGGTGTCGTCAGGTACAAGCTGCGGCTCAACTCGTCGCAAGCTACTCAACGTGCCGAGGTCGAAGACATCTACCAGGATGTGTTGGTCCAATTCGTCTCCCAGCTACAGCAGTTTCGGGTCAAACCAGACCAACATCCCATCAGTGATGTCCGCGGAATGGCAGCGGTCATTGCTCATCGCACTTGCTCACGCTGGATGCGCAAGCAGTTTCCTGAGCGACACGCATTCAAGAACCGGCTGCACTACCTCCTAACTCGACAACGCGGATTGTCAGCCTGGCAAAACGAAGACGGCAAATTACTGGCCGGATTTGATGTCTGGAAAGGTAAGCAGAAGCAGTCAATAGCGCCATACGCTGAGAGTCTCTCAATCAACAAGCAGTTGTTGGGCCAAGTGCGCATGGTTAAGACAGGAAAGCAACAGGAATTAGGCGGCGCTCTAGCAACGATTTTCAACGAGATTGGAGCGCCAATTGACCTCGACGAGTTGGTCAGCTTTATGGCGACGTTGATTGGCATTCGAGATCAACCGGTTGAATCACTTGCAGACGATGACGATTCAGCCTCGGTTGTACCAACTTCAGAGCAACCGGACCAAGCATGGCAAGTCGAGAAACGCATGTTCTTGCAGCGACTGTGGGAGGAACTTCAACAATTGCCTGCCAATCAGCGAGCCGCATTATTGCTGAATCTCAAGGACGCAAGCGGGCAGGGCTGTATCACGCTTTTTCCGGCCACTGGAATAGCAAGTCTGAAACAACTCGCCGATGTACTTCAGCTGTCTGCGGAAGAGTTTGCAAAGCTGTGGAATGATCTGCCGCTTGAGGATTCGCGCATCGCCGAGCTACTCGGTTTGACGCGACAACAGGTAATAAATGCGCGGAAATCAGGCCGCGAACGACTCGCTCGCCGTTTGAAAGGATTTATGTAAAACGCTGTAGTAATAAAGGGCAACTTTCGACAACTTATATTTTTGGCGACCCTTGCGGTCTCGATTTAAACTCAGCCAACACCCGCGGCTGTGAAGGATTTAAGAGTTGTTAGCACATCCAAACAAACAGCAACTTCAGGATTACCTTTCGCAACAGTTGGGCGTTGCGGAACTGCTGACCGTGTCTGAGCATCTCGACGGATGTGAAACCTGCCGGCAACAACTCCAGGTTGCGATGAGCAGTGACCTTCCCTTTCTCTCTTTGCATGAGGGGCTGGCTGAGGAACTTGGTGATCCCGCCGGCCATCTTACCGCAGCCCAAACGGCAGATTACGTCGATAAGAACCTGGCCGGTGATGAAAAACAATTCGCCGTTGACCACCTATCAGCTTGTGAGATTTGCCAGCTCGCAGTTGCAGATCTTCGAACCTTTCGAAATGAGATCGCCACATCAATCGATAATGACTACCAGCCAGTAATCACCCACGAGCAACCGGCTCAGAGTCGCTGGCAATTCTCTAGAATATTTCCGGTATTAACGTCTCCGGCACCGGCATTTTTCGCGGCACTGATGGTAATCCTTTTCGGCACAGCAACCTGGCTGGTGTGGAGAGCAACAAGACCAGCAGCCTACGTTGCGACTTCACCTACTCCATTACCTCAGCCTTCGACTAACAGCGAGTCCCCAGCTCCGGTCGCCACACCTTCTCAAGCAGAAGTGATTCCGGTAGTGGCCCAGCTAAACGACGGGAATGGACAATTGGTCCTAGACCAGGAAGGAAAACTCTCCGGTGTTGAGAATCTTCCCGTTAACTACCAGGGCTTATTGAAGAAAGCGCTGAGCTCGGGCCGCATAGATAAATCGTCGCAATTGACTGGACTGTCCAGACCATCGAGTTCGCTGATGGGCTCAGGCAATCAGAAGACCGAATTTGCGGTTTTGGAACCGGCCGGAAATGTGCTCATGAGCGATCGACCGACTTTTCGTTGGACGCGAATGGATGGTCCAACCAGCTATGTCGTCGAACTCTATGACGAACAATTTCAACAGGTGGCGACTAGCCTGAATATCACCACCAACTCCTGGACACCGCCGCAGTCATTAACGCGTGGCAAAGTTTATTCGTGGCAGGTTAAAGCGTCTCGCGATGGTGAAGAGGTAACCACGCCGCGTCCGCCGGCGCCGCAAGCAAAGTTTCGCATACTCGATCAAGCGAAGACGAATGAGTTAGATCGAGCTAAACGCGCATATGGTTCATCACATCTTACGATGGGCCTGCTATATGCCGACGCCGGTCTGTTGAAAGAAGCAGAACAGGAACTGCGGCTCGTACAGAAAGCGAATCCCGATTCGGAATTGGCGCGCAATCTACTGCGCCAGGTGCAAACCCTTCGGCGTTAAATTCTTTAACGACCAGCAAAAAAGGATCAGCGTTCGTCGCCGATTAAGACAAAGCCAGCCCAGTAGAACGGGTGATTAGTCTGCGGGTTTCTCATGACCTTTAACGCTGCTTGCCTCAAAGCTTCGGTCTTAGTCAGCCTCATCTTTGTACTGGTTGATGGAGCCAGCAGCCCGCGATGGAAATTGACCATCAAGTCGCGAGTGCTTGCTGATTCGACTTTCCATTGACTGACCACCAGTGAGGGCACTCCTGCAATGAACATGGCCCAGGACAATCCGATCATTCCCTCACCTGCTCCAATTCGACCACGGGCCGTTTCACACGCGGAAAGCACGGCGAGATCAGCATGCAAATCCAGCTGCATCAATTCCCACGCTTCCAGCAGTCCGTCTTCATTTACGCCACCTTCGGCCAGCACGAGATGCGAGTACATCGGTGACGCATTGTTCAAGACTCCGTGAGTTGCAAAATGGAGAATCTTCGCTTGTCCTGCCTCGCTCTTCACAAGGTCTTCGCGAGCATCGGCGCCGATATAAACTTGACTGCGAGCAGCACCATAGAGTCGTCCGAGAGTCTTGACTTCCTGTTCGGCTTCGGGCAACGGTTCAAGCTTCTCGTCACGCCGGGTAAAACTGACTTTGCGGATCGTCTCTTCACCCAGTCGTGGATTCCCCAGCGCCAACAGGTTGGCGGAGGCTGGCTGACCGCTACCTCGCTTTGTCATCTCACGCAAGACAGTCAAAGAAGGTGCGTAACTGATGGAAGCCGACTCGATCACGTAGTGATTCGTATCACTGATTAAAGCCTGGAATGGTAAATCCCAAAGAATGTTATCGGCGGCGATAACCAGATTCGTCTTGGTTCGCAAATCGGCAGCAGCAGGTTGCAGTAATGTTTCGTACAGCTTAGCTGCGGAAGCACGAAAACCTAGATCTCTACCTGCGAGTTGTAATCGAAGTGTTTCCGTCTGTTTAGCAAGGTCCTCACGTTTTGTGGCAATTGTGTAGACCCTTACTTCCGCAGGGGAACTCACAGCAGTTCGACTGACAGTAAATAGATACGTCTTGTCGTCTGCCACAACGTACTCAAGTAACGCAGTTGCCTTGTCAGGTACGAGGGCATCGAGTTCAGCCCCATTGATTACTGGCGCTTCAACTCTTTGGACCTTCAACTCCGGATGGGCCACATAAAGTCTGGTCTCGAAGTCTTCATAGGCGAGACGGGCCTCTTCGATCTTCTTACGAAGATCGGTGACCTTAGCGAGATCTGACTTTTCACGTTTAACTTCCGCGTTAAGTTGAGAGTTCAGTGAGACTAATCCCAAACGCTGTTGTTCCTCAGCCTCTCGTTCGGATTGCGAAAGAGACTGGCGCAAAGTAGCTCGACCACGCTGTAGTGCGTCCAGCAACACGCGGGCTTTTGATTGTTCTGCGAACGCGAGAGCCTCAGAATTCTTCCGTTGCGCTACGAGCAGATCGATTAGACCAAACCACGGCGAGAGTTTGTTTTCCATGAAACTCTGTTGCTGCTGTTCACCTCCTGCTACTTCGCGACGCATCTTTTCGATGGTGGCGATTGACGCCAGAAAACTCTGCTGAGCTTCAGCCGGTTGGCCCATTGCGCTCAGCGCACGGCCAATTCGTTCCTGAGCGTCCCACAGTTCCTCACGTCCATTGATCTCCTCTGCCATGGTGGCGGCACGACGCCCAGCTGCCAACATCTCTGGATATTTACCCTGCGCTTGATAGAGGCGTCCCAGATTGTTCAGCGTGAGTGCGATACCACCGCGATCGCGGTTCGCCTCGCGCAATTCCAGACTCTTTTGCAAAGGTGCTAAAGCTTCGTCGTAGCGACCCTGAAGTCGATATATGTCACCAATATTATTCAACGTTCTCGCTATGCCAGGCGTCGCTTTAAGTGTCTGGTAGGCATTCAGACTCTTCTGGAACCACTCAAGCGCCTGGTTGTATTGCTTCTGAGACTTATAAATGACTCCAATATTATTTTGCAGATTTGCGATGCCTGACTTGTCACCAATCTCTTCAAGTATCGCCAGGCTACGTCGTGAATAAGACAGGGCCTGCTCTAGGTCTCCTTGATGGCGATAGACGAGGCCAATGTTTTGCAGCTTGTATGAATAACTACGCCGGTCGGCCGCGCTGCCCATCTCGTCCATAATCTTCAGACTCTTGAGTAAGTGGTCTAGCGCCTCAGCATACCGACCCTGAGAAATGTAATGAGTGGCGATGTTGTTGAGACTGAGATTTAATATGTCCTTGTCGCCGATCTGCTCGCTCAACACTCGAGCTTTCTGGTAGAGCTCGAGACCAAGTTGATAATGGCCCAATGCGGTCTGGTCCAGACCAAGACTATTGAGAGAGAGCGCGGCAAGGTTCTTGTCGCCAACCTCTTCACTGAGCGCCAGACTCTTGTTGTGATAATCGGCACCGAGATCGTAGCGACGTTGGAGTCCGTAGGCGAATCCGATCGAATGCAACGCACGCGCCTTTTCCTGCTTGTTTCCTAGCTCTTCAAAAATCGCCAGACTCTTCTGCAGATTGTCGAGCGCATCGGTCGGACGATTTTGTCTACTGTAAACATTTCCTACTTCAGACAGTGCAGCCCCGAGTAGCAACTTGTCGCCGAGTAGTTCGGCCATCTTTAGCTCGAGCTGAGCAATTCGCAACGCTTCAGAGTAATCACCCTTTAGAGTCGCGGTATTAACGAGCCCCTTCAAAGAGTTCAGTGCTGACAACGAGACGAGCTCTTTTCTTTGGCCCAGGATTCGTTCCTGCTCATCAACTGTTTTGGCGCGTACCAACGCCACAAATTCAGTGGAGTCAGGAGTCGCAGCTGATTGTGATTTGGCTAACTCGGGATAGAAAAAGCTCAACGTCAGTAAGCACAGCACTAAACGAACCGTGAACGACATGGGGCAAAACTCCCTTGGTGCTTGTTGTCAGGAACGGGTTGGCCAGTAGAGCAGGCCCAACTCAAACAGAAAATCGACCTGCTAGCAACGCGCAATCCTTCGACAAAAAGGACCACCAAAATCAAATAAATTTCACCGGTAATATGGTCTTTCCTTCAGCAACTTCACCCTCCGTGTTTACCAAATTTGCCAATAGCTTGGATCCGGGGGATTCCATTCCATTGAAAAACAGGACGGAAGTTACAGGAGGAACGTTATGAGGTTGGTTCGTGTTCGTTCGTTAACCGCCGACATGCGCGGAACAGTGAAAAAATCGCTGAGCATGTTGCTAATCAAACTGCTGTGTCTGTCGCCGACGGTTTTTGCGGCTACGAACTCAACAGCCACATCCAAAACAGCGAATGGCGTGGCGACTGCTCCATTTGTATCGATCATTGAAGTTAATACAAATAACGATGCCGATAACTTGAACCCGGCAGTTGGCTGCGATACTGACTCAGTCGTTGCCGGAGATCAGTGCAGCCTGCGCGCAGCCATTCAACGAGCTAACGCATTAGCCGGTGACGACGAAATCAGATTTAACATTCCTTCGACACAACCGAACTGCGATCCATCAGTAAATCGCTGCACGATCAATCTCAGTAAGGAATTGCCCGACTTAAGTACGAATGTCCGTATCGAAAGTCCCGGGATTGACAAGATTACTGTTCGTCGCATGTCAGGCAGCGGTGACTATCGAGTCTTCAGAGCCACCTTTGCTTCGCTGGTAACTCTTTCAGGACTTCGAATTGAAAATGGCAAACCGGCAGGAATTAGTTCCGGCGGAGCTGTTACTAATGATGGCAGCGGGGTCGTCAACATCATCGACAGCATCTTGACTGACAATTTTGCAGGCGCAATCGCCGGCTCTGGAGGTGCAGTTGCCAACAACAGCTCGGGAACAATCAACATTACGAACAGCCTGGTTGCGGGCAATGAAGCGACCGGTTCCGGTGGTGGAGTTTCAAATGGAGGCTCAGGAACCGTGAACATCACGGGCAGCGGGATTTATCACAACGCGGTGAAGTTGCCGGTCGTGGCTAATTCGAGTGGCGGTGGCGGTGGCGTCGCAAACTCCGCGACTGGTGCAGTAAACATCATCAATAGCGTCGTTAATGAAAACACAGTAGCCGGTGGTGATCCGGGTACCAGCGTTTTACGAGGTGCCGGTATTTACAACATCTCGACTGGTCCAATCAATGTTACCGACACCGCTGTATTCAATAATCTCCTCGACGGAGGCGGTGGTGGTGGAATTGCGAGCGGAGCCGGCAACGTGGTCGTCTCGAACAGCACAATCACTGGAAACCGCGGCAACATTGGGGGCGGTCTGTTCGGCGAGATGACGGTTAAGAGCTCAGTCATCGCAAAAAATAACGTAGCACCTTCTTCAGGGTCCGACGTCTCCGGAAATTTTACTTCTGCCGGTTATAACCTTATCGGAGTAGCAGACGGAGCCGCCGGTTTTAACTCTAACACCGACCAGACAGGAACCGTCGCGATTCCATTGGATCCCAAGCTCGATCCTGCCGGCACCGCGGTTTCAATTCCCGCGTTTCCATTGCAGGCACCGGGAGCGCCGCTATGCGGCAGTCCGTTGATTGATAAGGGAATAGGCTCGGGACTCTCGACCGACATGCGTGGTGCGGGTTTCCAACGGACAATCGACGACACAAGCGTAACTAATGCTGCAGATGGTACCGATATCGGTGCGATTGAGCGGCAGTCGATCTGTGTCCAACTCGCCTTCACCGTCAACTCGACCGGAGATGCTGACGACGTGAATGCGGGCGATGGAATTTGTGATACGGACTCGGTGACAGCGGGAAGCCAGTGTACGTTGAGAGCGGCTCTTAAAGAGGCGAATTCGATCGCCGGGGATTACAGTATTAATTTTTCCATACCGAATACTGACCCGGGTTTCGATCCAGCGACCGGTAGACACACAATCAACCTTAGTAGTCCATTGCAGGAGATCACCAACAGCAATCTCGTGATCAATGGTCCAGGGTATGACAAGTTGACCGTGCGTCGAAATACTGGTGGTTTCTATCGCATCTTTAGCTTTGGCGGTGTTGTCGAAACCGCAACTATCACGGGCATGACGGTGAGTAATGGCTTTACGGCAAGCGATGGTGGTGCGGTGCTTTTTACAGGATTGGCATTAAACGTTAACGGGTCCGTTTTTAATGACAATACTTCGGGGCTATCCGGGGGCGCTATTTATGCAAACGCAAGACTGGTGGTCACAGACAGTGTTTTCAACGGAAACTTTGCAGGCAACACCTTTCAGTTTGGTGGCGGTGGAGCGATTTATGCTCGGGGAACCTTAGATATCAAGAACACCAGTTTTAATGACAACCTCACCAGTGGTCGAGGTGGTGGCGTTAGTACAGAAAACTTCCAGGGAACTAACGAGTCGAGTATCAGCAATAGCACTTTTACAGGCAATGGAGCCGATGCAGGTGGTGGACTTGCCGTCAGTAACGGTAACGCTTTGATGCGCGTCACAAACTGCACCTTTCGCCGAAACACAAGCGATCTAATCAATTCGCAGGGCGGCGGGATTTACCATTCTTTCGGAAAGCTAAACGTTGAAGGGTCAACGCTGGTCGCTAACGAAGGATGGGGCATTGCGATCAACACGGCCGGTAATATGACGACGAACATCGTTGACAGCACGATCAACGACAACGTGCGAGGAGGAATTCAGACGGAACAGACCAATCTGGTCGCGGGTAAATTAAATGTTACCAACAGCACCATTGCCGGTAACATCGCCGGCCCCGGCATCAGCCTCTCGCGAATTGATATAAACGTAACCAATAGCACCATTGCTAATAACGAAAACGGTGGCATCACCAATACCGTCTCTAGTGGTACGGGAACATGGACGGTGAAGAGTACGATTCTTGCCGGTAATGGTGCGTATCCTGACCTAATTGGAACTTTCGTATCCGCCGGCTTTAACTTGATCGGCAAAGTTGATGCAACAACCGGTTTTGCGAACGGGGTCAACAACGATCAGGTCGGTAACAGCAGCTCACCGATAGATCCAGGACTTGATTCCCTGGGGTTGAAAGATAACGGTGGTCCAACGCAGACGATTGCCCTACAAGCAGACAGCCCGGCAGTCGATAAAGGCACGGCCGCTTCGCTCAACAGTCCGCTGGTCAATGATCAACGTGGTAACGGCTTTGTGCGAACCTTTAACAACGGAACCATTACGGACGCCGGAGATGGTACTGACATCGGAGCGTTTGAGTTGCAACCAGGTGGTCCAACGCCTACTCCAACGCCGACGCCGTCACCAAGTCCGAGTCCATCGCCAACTTCTTCGCCGACACCGACTCCGAGTCCCAGCCCGACTCCGAATCCGTCGCCTTCTCCGACGCCAACACCGGCACCCGGGGGTGCACGATTGGTCGTCACAGTTTCGCCGCTCGTCCGCACCAACTGTGGAACACTTATAGTCGCGGTGACTATTCAGAATACGGGTAACACAACGGCGCAAAACGTAAGATTGACGGCTGCGACTTTAACGTCACCGACAACAAATGGGTCTCCCGTCCCACAAAACCTGGGGAGTATTGCGATCGGCCAGTTTACGACGACGATACTGACATTCTCAGCCTCGGGTAATCCGTCAGGTTCAAAACGGACCCTCAAAGTTGACGGCACCTATACAGGTGGCACGTTTACTGAAAAGTGGAAGGTTAACTTGCCCTGATTTCCTGGCTACTGATATCAGCGGGCACTGTTTAAGTGCCCGCTGACCCTTTATCGGTCGAAAAATCGCGTTATTAGTAGAAATGGTTTTCGGGGCACACATTTCCAAAGATTCTCTGACGCGATCGTTACGACCGGTCGATTTTTACAGCTAGATTTGCGGCCCAGGGCTGCTGTGGCCTAAAGAGCGGCGTCTGTTCGAGACTGCTCAAACGACACGACCGGAGTTGGTGCGAAAATAATACCCGACAGTAATATCCGCAAAACTTCAGCAACTTTCTCCTTCGTGTCAATCATTTCCCAGAGACTTACGGCTTAACTGTAAATGTCGCTGGCTGCGTTACGGAATGGAAAGGAGAATTTCAATGGTCAACAGGGTCGCGAGTTTCATTTACGGTGTCTTCTGCTATTTGATCTTTTTTGGGACCTTCCTCTATGCCGCCGGATTCATCGGCAATATCGTTGTTCCCAAATCAATTGATTCGGGTCGAACTGGTGCGCTTGGCGAAGCTCTATTGGTCAACGCTCTTTTGCTTGCGTTGTTTGCTATTCAGCACAGTTTGATGGCTCGTCCGTGGTTTAAGGACGCATGGACTAAGGTCGTTCCGAAACAACTCGAACGCAGCACCTATGTGCTGTTCTCGTCACTTGCGTTGATATTACTGTTCTGGCAATGGCGGCCGATGGGTGGAGTGATCTGGAATGTGGAAACGCCGGCGTTGCGGTATGTGCTCAATGCAATCTGGGCGATGGGTTGGCTGACGGTTTTATTGAGCACGTTTCTTATTAACCACTTCGATCTCTTTGGACTGCGCCAGGTCTATCTATTTTTGCTGGGCAAAGAGTACACGCAGCTAAAGTTTGGGACTCCAGTGTTTTATCGACACGTTCGTCATCCGCTTTATCTTGGGTGGCTGATGGCGTTCTGGGCAACGCCGACAATGACGATCGCCCACCTGGTGTTCGCGTTGATGACTACTGCGTATATTTTCGTAGCAATTCAATTTGAAGAGCGCGACTTGATAGCGGCTCATGGCGATGAATATCGGAGTTACAAGCGTCGGGTTCCGATGATACTGCCAGTTCGCATTGGTAAGAGCCCCGCGCAGCTTGGCTAAGTAACTTCGGAGCCATGCGGTCCGAAGGCTGGGATCATTTTCCATTTACCTGTGCAACCTGAGTCTCTGTGGCTCTGCGGTAAGAGATTTTTCACCGCAGAGTCACGGAGGACAGTATCATTTTCCATATATCATTTTCCATTTTTCATTTTCCATTTCTTCTCTGTGCAACCTTTGTGTCCTCCGTGACTCTGTGGTGAAAAATCTCTTACCGCAGAGCCACAGAGACTCAGAGCATCCCAGAGACAAAATGGAAAATGGAAAATGATCTCACCCTCCAATTGCAGAATTTTAGATTCCAGCTCGTCACCTCAGTAATAAAGCTGAGCCTTCAGCAACTTTCTCTCTTGGCTGTAGAAGTAGACGGCCAGGAAAAAGGTTGAGGCAGATCCGTGTATTTCAGTCCGGCTCATCTCTTCCTTATCGAAATTGCAAACTTGATTTGTAGATTTGAGGAGAAAGTAATGTACCGCATAGTCAAAAAACACATAGTTCGGCTTCTTGTTCTGCTCTCAATCATGGGCCTCTCGCTAGTCCCCACCGTAGCAATGGTGGATAACGATAATGGACCAGACCTACCTGCACAGTGTTCCAGCATTGCCGCACCATACGGAACTAAGCTCGCGTATCACACCTATGCGACCGGTGTGCAAATCTATCGTTGGAATGGCATCAGCTGGGATTTCGTCGCGCCCCGAGCCACACTCTACGCTGAACCAAAATTCTTTGGTGAAGTTGGTGTTCACTACGCTGGGCCAACCTGGGAAAGTAAGAGCGGCAGCAAATTTAAAGGTGCCCGCGTTCTCGGCACGGGCTGCACGCCTGATACCAGCGCGATTGCCTGGCTGTTGCTCGAGCGAGTTGACAGTAGTGGGCCTGGACTGTTTGAAGCGATTGTCAACGTTCAGCGCGTTAATACTACCGGCGGG
>AR_comb_assmDRAFT_10092768_pt1 | contig 13948 bp, 10 predicted proteins | sample ArasoioldDNA_FD_10543 | JGI IMG/M metagenome (IMG submission 10543) | reverse complement strand
TCCGCATCGCAGGGGCGGTTAATGTCGTAGATCGCATATCCGAGCGTGCCGCGCGTATTCAACGACTGTCGCTCGATGTTGATTCCACGATCGCCGAGAATGTCGTTGATGGCGCGCAGAATTCCCGGGACATTGTGATGGATGTGCATCAATCGGTACGATCCCTCCTCGTATTCCAGATGGCACTGCGGCAGATTCACGCTCAGCGTGGAATCGCCGCTGCGAACATAGTCCAGCAGCTTCGCCGAAACAAACTGACCGATGTTCTGCTGCGCCTCCTCGGTCGAGCCGCCGACGTGCGGCGTCAGAATCACGTTCGGGAGACTCTGCAAAGCGCTCGCGAACCCCGCGCCGCTCTCCGGCTCTTTGGGGAAGACGTCAATGGCTGCGCCCGCGATCTTGCCGGACTTCAGGCAGGCCGCCAGGGCTTCGTGGTCCACCACAAACCCACGGCTTAAATTAAGGAAGCACGCACCATCCTTCATTGCGGCAAATTCTTCTGCGCCAAACAGATCCTGATTTTCTTTTTTCCCATCCACATGTAGCGTCACCACATCCGAAGTCTCGAGCAATTCGCGCAAGCTAACGCCGCGCGCGTTGCCCCGGGCCAGCACGTGAGAGACATCGTAGAAGACGACGCGCATACCCATGGCTTCTGCCAGTTCGGAAATCTGCGAGCCGATCTTGCCATATCCCACGATGCCGAGCGTGAGCCCGCGGACTTCGTGCGCGCCCGCCGCCGACTTGTTCCACACCCCGCGGTGCATCTCAGTCGATGCCTGGAACGTACGCCGGAGCAGCAGGATGATCTCCCCAATGGCCAACTCCGCGACGGAGCGAGAATTCGAGTGGGGATCGTTGAACACCGCAATGCCACGCTCACTCGCAGTGGTGCGATCGATCTTGTCGACCCCTATGCAGAACGCGCCCACGGCAACCAGCTTGTCTCCAGCCTGAATCACACCTTTCGAAACGGAAGTCTTCGACCGTACGCCCAGAATCTCAGCTCCGCGAATCTTCTCGACGAGTTCCCGTTCTTCCAGCGCCGTCTTGTGCGAATCGACTTCGTATCCTGCGGCGCGAAACTGCTCCACCGCCACCGCACTGATGTTTTCCAGCAACAGAACCTTCAAGTCCCCTCCATAGAACTGGTTGGAAACAAAACCCACCGACAGTTCAGGATAAATAGCAAATGCGATTTGTGGGTAGAAAGTTGCGGACATTCCGGATAGCGTAAGCTGAGCCGCGAATGTGCTAGATTGGTCCGTTCGTAGGCCTGTTTTCGACCCACTTTTTTCTGTTGCTCCTATTCGCCAGTCCACTGATTCTCTGCTGAATTTTGAACAAGTTACTAGTGTGAGGCTTGGGTCTTCCTAAGCGTTGACAGTCTCCACAATCAGAACGTAGAGTCGGCGAAGGTTTTCAAAACAAGTAAAAGGAACTCGGTCAGGGGCGGGTATGATGTCAAAGCTATTCTGGGCGGGGGCCGTCGTGTGTTTGGCTGCGGCTTTCAGTGCGGCGCAGGATCCAACCAAGATCGAGCCCAAGCACTACAAACTGGATTTCGAAAATGACAAGGTGCAGGTGGTCGCGGTGCACTATGGGCCGCACGAAAAGTCGGCAATGCACGAACATCCGGGCGGGGTTGTGGTGATCCTTACCGCGGCGCACCTTCGCTTTACCGATGAAAACGGCAAAACACGGGAAGTCTTCTCTAAGCCCGGCGAGGCGCGCTGGTATCCGCCCTTTCATCATCGGGTGGAGAACCTTGGAGACACTGCGTACGACGCGGTGTACGTCGGGATCAAGGGCATGAACGCGTCGAGCGGTACTGCGAATCCCAGTGATGCGATGGATGAGGAGACGCGGAAGGTCGTCGCGCAGTTGATGGCAGCGGCGAGGCAGTAAACGGGCAGCGCTATGCGGACTGCCTGCACGGACGCAATTTCTGCTTAAGACGCAATTTCGAAGAGTCCTGCGGCGGCCAAACGCGGGCTTCGTCCGCGGGACGGACGAAGGGCGTCCGTTCCTACACAAACTCGTCCGCTTCCGACTGGACTGTGCACTCCTGTTTTAGAATTCAGGCCAGCTGTTGAGCAGATCAGTAGGCGGGAAAACCCATGATTGGCGCGGTCGACATTGGCGGAACGAAAATCGCTGTCGGCATAGTAGATGACAACGGGCGCGTGCTTGCCCGGGCGGAAACGCCCACGGAAGCGGACCACTATCCGAATGGGCTGGCAGCCATTGTGCGCATGCTGCGTGAAACCGCGGATGCAGCAGGCACATCCATTAGCGGCATCGGGATTGGAGCGACCGGCCCGGTGGACCCGATTGGCGGCGAGTTCGGCGACGTAGATTTCCTTCCTGGCTGGAGAGGCAAAAATCTGGTTCGAGACCTGGAGCAGAGCTTGCAGGTGCGCGTGGCCATGGAGAATGATGGCGACGCGGCCGCCCTGGCCGAAGCCGGATGGGGTGCGGGCCGGAACCGCACGCGCCTAATCTATGTCACGGTTGGAACTGGGATTGGTGGTGGCATCATTCTTGATGGGAAGCTTTATCGTGGAGTGGATGGGGCGCATCCGGAAGTGGGGCATCACGTAGTCGATCCCTCTGGCCCCGAGTGCTCCTGTGGATTTCGCGGATGCTGGGAATCGCTGGCCGCCGGACCGGCAATGGTAACGTGGATGGACAAGCACGCGCCGGTTGGCTACCTGCATCGACAGGGCATCACGGCGAAACGAATCTGCGAACTGGCCCAGCAGGGAGACGAACTCGCCGGGCAGGCGGTTGAACACGAAGGCTACTATCTGGGATTGGGACTGGCGAATCTGATCAGCCTGTTTACGCCGGATGCGATTGTTCTAAGTGGAAGTGTGATGAAGAGCGCAGCGCTGTTCATGGGCCGGATTCGTGAAGTAATCCGCGGTGGGTGCCGGTTTGTGCCGGCGGAAAAGACGGAGTTGATGCTGGCCTCGCTGGGAGACGACACCAATCTCATCGGCGCGGCGCGCGTGTGGCATTACCGCTTTTCGTAGCGCCGCCGTCCTGGAGTTTGTCGCGAGGGCATCCTGCCCGCGCACCAGCGGGGACGAGACGCCGGCGCTACCGATCTGATACTGTTTCCAGTTCGCTTCCTTCTGTGACGCATGTCACAGATTTTGCATGCTGCCCCGTGAAAAGATTCGTCTCTGGAGCCGCAGCTTATTGCCGCCGAGGCCACAGGCATGGTTGATGGTCGCGGAAAGGACTGGAGTCGCGTGATCGTCGGAGTTTCGAAAGAAAGTTATCCTGGGGAACGGCGGGTTGCTCTTGTTCCCGTCGTGATTCCCAATCTCATCAAGGCCGGGCTGGAAGTGGTGGTGGAAAGCGGGGCCGGAGAGCAGGCCGGGTATCCGGACACCGCGTACACCGAGAAAGGCGCGAAGATTCTGCCGGACCGCGCTGCCGTGTTCAGCGCCGCCGACATTATTGTGCAAGTGCTTTCCTATGGGTCGAACGATGTGACCGGCCAAGCCGACCTGCCGCTTTACCGGCGAGGCCAGACGCTGATCGGATTCCTCAGACCCTTCGGATCAGCCGAAATTGTGCAGCAAATCGCAAAGGCGGGAGTGACCGCATTTTCCGTGGAATTGATGCCGCGGACCACACGCGCGCAAAGCATGGATGCACTGTCTTCCATGGCGACGGTGTGCGGCTACAAGGCAGTGTTGCTGGCCGCGGAGACTTCACCTCGTATTTTTCCGATGATGACGACTGCTGCGGGAACGATCACGCCGGCCCGGGTGTTTGTGATCGGCGCCGGAGTCGCGGGCTTGCAGGCGATATCAACGGCCCGTCGCCTGGGAGCCGTGGCCTCAGCGTACGACATGCGACCCGCGGCGAAGGAGCAGGTGCAGAGCCTGGGCGGACGCTTCGTCGAATTACCGATCGAGGCGCAGAATGCGCAGGACGCGCGCGGTTACGGTACGGCACAGGATGAAACCTTCTATGCCAGGCAGCGTGAACTGCTGACGCGCGTCGTTGCTGAAAGCGACATCGTGATCACGGCGGCCGTCATTCCCGGCAAGAAGTCGCCGGTACTCATCACTGCCGACATGGTCAAGGGGATGGCGCCGGGATCGGTGATCGTCGATCTGGCGGCAGAGCGCGGCGGCAATTGCGAGCTGACGCAGACGGGCGAAACCGTGAGGGCGTACGGCGTCACGATCATCGGCGCAATCAACCTTGCCAGCAGCGTTCCGTACCACGCCAGCCAGATGTATGCGCGCAACCTGACCACCTATCTGACGTACATGGTGAAAGACGGCAAACTGCAGATGAACTTGCAGGATGAGATTACGCGGGAGACTTTGATCACCAACGGCGGAGAGATCGTGAATGCGCGTGTACGGGAGTTCTTCAAGCTGCCGATGCTGGCGCCGGCGGGATAAGTAATTTGGAATTGTCATCCTGGGCGGAGCAAGAGTCCGCGAAGCGGATTCTTGCGCAGTCGAAGGATCCCTATGACAGGAACGAATTCTCCGGTCGAGTAGGGATCCTTCGACTCCGTGGCTGCTCCGCTTCGCGGACCAACCACTGCGCTCAGGATGACAGAAGAATGACTACTGACTAGCGACTGACGACTAACGAGTGAGGTACTGCATGGGTTCCAATCTGATCGACGCGCTCTTCGTATTCATGCTGGCGGCCTTTATTGGATTTGAAGTCATCCGCCATGTCTCGCCGCTGCTGCACACCCCGCTGATGTCGCTCACCAACGCTCTCGACGCGATTGCAGTTGTGGGCGCCATCGTACTGGTCGGGGAGAGAAAGAGTACGTTTGCAACTATTCTGGGCGTGATCGCGATCATCGCAGCCACCAGCAATGTGGTCGGAGGATTCATCATCACGGACCGCATGCTGCGCATGTTCAAAACCAGCCGTCCTGCCAAAGCCCAGGGGACGAAATCCTAATGAATGCCGAGTTCGCTGGAAGCCAGTACGTGATCGAAGTCATTTATCTCATCGCCAGCGCGTTATTCATTCTGTCGCTGAAGTGGATGAGTTCGCCGGCCACAGCGCGGCATGGCATTCTCGCCGGTGAAATCGGCATGGTGCTGGCCATCGGCGGCACGCTGCTGCGCCATGGCATCGTCGATTGGAAATGGATCATCATCGCGCTGGTGATCGGATCGGGCATCGGTGTTCCTCTAGGCATGGTGCAGATGACCGCGGTTCCGCAGCGGACTGCGCTGAGTCACGCATTCGGTGCGCTGTGCGTCACGCTGGTTGGCACCGCGGAATTCTATTTGCGCTCTCCGGATGTGCCGAAATTCATGATGTCGGTGTTGTCGATGGAAGTCATTCTGGGCGGGCTCACTTTTACCGGCAGTCTAATGGCCGCGGGAAAACTGCAAGAAGTCCTGCCTCAACGGCCCATTACCTATAAAGGACAGAATCTCGTCAACTTCTTGCTCTTCGCGGGCGCGGTCGGCAGCGCTGTTTATCTGGTGCTGCATCCTGGGGCGAAAGAACTGTTTCCGGTGATCGTCGGAATCTCGCTAGTCATTGGTGTCCTGCTGGTGATTCCGATCGGTGGAGCTGACATGCCCACCGTGATTTCGCTCTTGAACTCATACGCTGGACTTTCGGCCGCAGCCATGGGCTTCGTGTTGAACTCTAAGCTGCTGATTATCGCCGGTGCGCTCGACGGATCATCCGGATTCATTCTTTCAGTCATCATGTCGAAAGCGATGAACCGGTCGTTCACCAACGTGCTGTTCGGCGCCTTCGGACAAGTGCAGACCTCGGCCGCCGCGGGGCAGGAGGCAAAACCGGTTCGCAGTGCTACACCGGAAGAGGCGGCAGCGATTCTGGCAGCGGCCAACAAGGTGGTAGTTGTTCCGGGATACGGCATGGCAGTGGCGCAGGCGCAGCACAAGGTGCGCGAACTCTATGATCTGCTCACCAAAAAGGGGGTAGATGTGCGCTTCGCGATTCATCCTGTCGCGGGACGCATGCCGGGCCATATGAACGTGCTGCTGGCCGAGGCCGACATTCCCTACGATCGGCTTGTCGAGATGGACGAAATCAATGGCGACTTTCCGCAGACGGATGTCGCATTGATCATCGGCGCTAACGACGTGACGAATCCAGCCGCGCGGACCGATCAGTCGAGCCCGATTTTCGGCATGCCCATTCTCGACGTGGACAAGGCGCACACCGTGATGGTGATAAAGCGCGGCATGAGCCCGGGATTTGCGGGGATTGATAATCCGCTTTATTACCTTGATCGGACGCTGATGCTGTTCGGCGACGCCAAGCAGTTTGTCGGCGGGATCGTCAAGGAACTGGGCGTCCACTAACCGACCCGGGACTTCAATTTGATGATGCATTTGGTGTTTGCCGTGTTATTGAAACGTTTTAATATCGTTGGTTGCAATCCAGACCCCAGGTGACCTTATGCGTACTCTTTTGTTGACCAGTTTTCTACTCATCGTTAGCGTCCTTGCTTCAGCTCAATCACAGCCTCAACTCAACCTTATGCCCATGCCTGCTAGCGTAAAGCGGGGCACTGGCATGCTGCCGATCAGACCGTCGTTTTCCGTGAGCGTTACTGGCGCTCACGATCCTGCGCTCGAGGCCGGCGTGCAGCGGTTCGTCGCGCAGCTTTCGTGGCAGACAGGGATTCCGTTTCGCCCCAAAGCTGCCGCAACTGCGACGCTGACCGTGCATGCCGATAAGGCTTTGGACGGCTTGCTGAAACTCGGCGAAGATGAGTCGTACCAGTTGACGGTCACCGATTCCGGCGCGCAGCTTACGGCGCCCACGACTCTCGGCGCCTTGCACGGCCTGCAAACTTTCCTGCAGTTGGTCGCAATCACACCCACCGGATTCGCAGCCCCGGCCGTCACGATTAAGGACCAGCCGCGCTTTCCCTGGCGCGGCCTGCTGATCGACGTCGGCCGCCACTTTATTCCGATCGATGTTCTCAAGCGCAATCTAGACGGCATGGCCACCGTGAAGATGAACGTGCTGCACTGGCATCTTTCCGACGATCAGGGATTCCGCGCTGAAAGCAAGGTATTCCCGAAACTCACCGGGATGGGATCAGAGGGGATGTTCTACACGCAGGCGGAGATTCGCGAACTGATCCAGTACGCGCATGATCGCGGCATCCGTGTGATCCCTGAGTTCGATACACCCGGTCACAGCCGCTCCTGGTTCGTTGGTTATCCCGAGCTGGCTAGCGGTGAAGGCCCCTTCACGGTTGAGACGGAGGTGGGCCCTTCGTCGGTCACCGATCCCACGCGTGAAGAGACTTACAAATTCATGGACAAGTTCGTCGAGGAGATGGGAAAGCTCTTTCCCGACGCCTATTTCCACATTGGCGGCGACGAGGTCGACGGTAAATTCTGGGATGGCAATCCCAAGATCCAGGCCTTCAAACAAGCGCACGGCATGAAGACCAATCAGGATCTGCAGGCTTATTACAATCAGCGCCTGCAGAAGATTCTGGCCAAGCATCACAAGATCATGATTGGCTGGGATGAGATTCTGCATCCCGATCTGCCCAAGACGATTGTGGTGCAGTCCTGGCGAGGGCAGGAATCGCTGGCGGGGGCCGCAAAGCAGGGCTACAGTGGCCTGCTTTCATACGGCTACTATCTCGACCTGATGTGGCCGACCGCGCGACACTATGCGGTCGATCCGATGAGCGGTGCCGCCGCTACGCTTACGCCAGAGCAGCAGAAGCTGATTCTGGGTGGCGAATCGTGTCAGTGGGCGGAGTGGGTCACGCCGGAGAATATTGACTCGCGCATCTGGCCGCGAAATGCGGCTATTGCCGAGAGGCTCTGGTCCCAGCAGGATGTGACGGATGTGAATTCCATGTATGCGCGAATGCATGCGGTGAATCTCGAACTTGAGTCGCTGGGGCTGGCGCATAATTCGGCACCCGATCGGATGCTGGAGCGCATGGCGGGAGGCGCCGACACTACGCCGTTGCGAGTTCTGGCCGACGTCGTCGAACCGGTAAAAGATTACAACCGGTGGAGCGACGAGAAGGGTCCAATCGATTTCCATGCGCCATTGAATCGCCTGATTGACGCGGCTTATCCGGAGAGCGATACGGCGCGCGAGTTCAGCAGCTTGGTGCAGCAGTTCGTGCAGAGCGGATACAAAGATCAAGTGGCTGAGGCGAAGATCCGTACCTGGCTGACGCTGTGGCGAAACAACGACGCGAAGCTACATCCGATCCTTCAACAATCGGCATTGGTGCAGGACGCTATTCCTGTCTCGCAAAACCTGGCGATGCTGGGTGCGGCGGGCCTGCAGGCGCTCGACTACCTCGACAAAGGACAGCCCGAGCCCGATCTCTGGAAGTCGCAGCAGATGGCTGTGATCGAACAAGCCAAGAAGCCGGTTGCGGGCTTGTTGCTGATGGTGGTCGCGCCGGTACAGCAGTTGGTCGAGGCTGGTGCGTCTCAAGCCAATGAACCGGGCGGACTCACGACGATTCCCCGGCGTTAGCAGTTGACGCGAACGACTCAAGGTTTGAACTGGTAGATGGTTCCGTTGCTGCTGCTGGCGCCGTGCTCGGTGGCACCGAAAAATCTGTCGCCCGATCTTGGGAATGATCGCTGGCATTGTAATGGCGCGAAATGCCGGCTTGGCGACCCGCAACGTAACGTACTTTGCCGATATCTCTGCGACCGTCGTCAACCCCTGGGTTGCGTGAATAAAATCAGTCGTCTGCGTGATATCCTAATAACATCAGCTGCGCACCGTCTTGGCGGAAATCCCCCGCGGTTCCTGAAGAAATTCAGACGTCAGCAAGAGAGAAGCCAGAACCATGCTTTCAGTCAGTAATGTGTCAATGCGCTACGGCGCCAAAGTTCTGTTCGAAGAGGTTTCCACAGCGTTTACGCCGGGGAAGCGCTACGGCCTGACGGGCCCTAACGGCGCCGGCAAGTCGACGTTCATGAAATTGCTCAGCGGCGAGATGGAGCCGCAGAAGGGCACAGTCGTCCGCCCACGCAAGCTTGGCGTCTTGAGCCAGGACCAATTTGCCTTCGATGCTTATAGCGTGCTCGATACCGTCATCATGGGCAATAAACGCCTGTGGGCGGCTATGCAGGAGCGCGACGCCATTTACGCCAAGCACGACATGACCGACGAAGACGGCATGAAGCTGGGCGAACTGGAAGGCATTGTCGGTGAGGAAGACGGCTACGCCGCCGAGAGCGATGCTGCGGTTCTGCTGCAAGGTCTCGATATTCCAGAGGAACTGCAGTCTCGCAAGATGGGCGAATTGCAGGGTGGACAGAAGGTTCGCATACTGCTGGCACAGGCCCTGTTCGGACATCCACAAGCTCTGCTCCTTGACGAGCCTACAAACCACCTCGACCTGGACTCGATTCACTGGCTGCAGGGATTTCTGAACGTGTATGACGGTGTTGTCATCGCTATCTCGCACGACCGCCATTTTCTGAACAGTATCTGCACGCACATTGCCGACATCGATTACCAGACGATCATCACTTACACCGGCACCTACGACGACATGGTCGTCGCGAAGACGCAGATCCGGTCGCAGATCGAGTCGCAGAACTCGCAACGCGAAAAGAAGATCGCGCAGTTGAACGAATTCATCGCACGATTCGCGGCCGGTACGCGGTCCAGCCAGGTGCAATCCCGACGCAAGGAAGTGGAGCGCCTGCAGGTCACGGAACTGGCGAAATCGAATATCCAGCGGCCATTCATCAAGTTTGAGCAGAAGCGGCCTTCGGGCAAGCATATCCTTGAAATCGAGCATCTCGGTAAGAGCTACGCCGACAACCACGTAGTTCATAACTTCACCGCCAGCATTGGCCGCGGCGAAAAGATTGCGCTGATGGGGCGCAACGGGGCAGGGAAGACTACGCTGGTGAATGCACTCCTGGCGAACTCCCCGACCACCCCAGAGTCCGAGCTGCGCAAGACCAGCGGATACGATGGGCTATTCGTGGATGCGGGCAAAGTGATTTGGGGGCACGAGGCCTCGATCGGCTACTTCGCACAAGACCACCGCAGCCTGATCGAGACGGGTACGACGGCCATCGAGTGGCTGCATCAATGGGATCCATCGGCTGTGAACGAAGAGCTGCGGGGGATTCTGGGGCAGATGCTATTTGCCCGCGAGGAAGCGACGAAATCAACTAACGTGCTTTCCGGAGGAGAGGCTGCACGATTGCTGTTTTGCAAGCTGATGCTGCAGAAGCCGAATGTGCTCGTGCTCGACGAACCGACGAACCATCTCGATCTCGAATCGATCAACGCTCTAAACATCGCGTTGCAGCGCTATCAGGGAACGGTGTTGCTGGTGACGCACGATCATGATCTGATTGACGAAGTGGCCACCCGCATCTGGCACTTTGAGAGCAATCACAAGATCACCGATTTCAAGGGCACGTACGAGGACTACCAGGCGGCAGTCGTGGCAGTGTAGCAATCAGCACTTGGCATTCAGCAATTGGTCAACCTGTGCCGGGAATTTCACATGGGCTAAATGCCATGTGCTAGGTGCTAATTGCATTGCTCATTGCACCATTTTCGTTGCATGTAAATTAACCAGGTTCTCCACAGGTTTTCACAAGGTTTTTGCAGTTGCGTTGCGCCCACAAGTTGAAGATAATGAACGCGAACAGTCCACTGGCGGCATCAGGGGGCGTCGTATCAGGTTCCGTGTACAGTCGAGCTGATCTACTCAGGATTCTGCATGTCACACCGCGCCAGTTGGCGAACTGGGAGCGGAACGGCTTGGTCACTTCTGCCGAATCCTACTCGTTCTCCGATCTGCTGGAAATCAAAAAGGTTCGAGACCTGTGCGCGATGAGCGTGCGGCCCAACGTGATTCGCCAGTCACTTGACGCGATGCGGAAGCAGGCGGCGGGGCTGGAAAATCCGCTGTTGGAAGCCACCGCTTCGTCCACGGCCAAGCGCCGCGTGGCCTTCCGTCATGACGGCAAGCTGCTCGAGCCCATCGCAGGGCAGTTCCTGATGGATTTCTCCGAGCGCGAGAAGGTCGTCACCAGCGCACCGGTCGGACGGCCGGAGCCGGTTACCAACGAGAACGAGATCAGTTCGTGGTTTGCGCGCGGTATCGCTCTGGAAGAAGATCCCGGCACCCATGGCGAAGCGATTGCCGCCTATCACCGCGTGCTTGATCTGGCCCCCAACCACGCGGCGGCCCATATCAACCTGGGAACGCTCTATTACAATCGCCAGGAGTTTGGACTCGCCGAACGCCATTATCGCGAGGCAATCGAAGCTGATCCCCGCTATGCGCTTGCCTATTTCGACCTGGGTAACGTGCTCGACGAGACGGGACGCATCCAGGAAGCCGTTCAGACCTACAAGGCTGCCCTGCAGCTAGCTCCGACCTATGCAGATGCCCATTACAACCTCGCGCTGGCTTTCGAGAAACTGCGCGAGCCCCGCAAAGCGCTGAAGCACTGGCAGGCCTACGTGAAGCTCGATACCTCAGGCCCTTGGTCAGTGCACGCCCGCAGCCAGATCAAACGCATCCTTCAAGCGGATGGGCTCCGGCTGGTTTATAGGCGCGGGTAAGCAAAACCAATCAACCACAAAGGACACGAAGTTAGACGAAGGGAAATCTCTGCATGGATTCTCCTTCGTGAACCTTCGTGCCCTTCGTGGTTGAAGCATTTGCCCGCGCGAAGAGTGCTACGATAAGAAGTTCCCGAATTTACCCTCGAAGGTGTTCTCATGCCCGAGACTCTGCAAGCCGCTCCACCCGCCCCGCTGACCACGCTCACCGAAGACGAAATCCTGTTCCGCGACAACATCCGGCAGTTTGCCGACGAGAAAGTGCGGCCGCTGGTCAAAGAGATGGACGAGAAGGGCGTCTTCGACAAAGACCTGATCCACGATTTCTTCCAGCTCGGTCTCATGGGCATTGAGATCCCGGAGCAGTACGGTGGCGGTGGCGCCAAGTTTTTCGAGGCGATCCTGGCGGTGGAGGAACTCTCGCGCGTGGATGCCTCCTCCGGCGTGATCGTCGACGTGCAGAATACCCTGGTCAACAATGCCTTCCTGCGCTGGGGCAGTGAGGAACAGAAGAAACGCTATCTCCCGAAAATGGCTGCAGAGACGCCCGGGGCCTACGCCCTCAGCGAAGCAGGCTCCGGTTCCGACGCCTTTGCTCTGCAGACGCGCGCAGCCTTGAAGGGCTCAGAGTACGTCCTGAACGGCCGCAAGCTCTGGATCACCAACGCCAAAGAAGCCGGACTATTTGTCCTCTTTGCCACGCTTGATCCCACGGCCGGATACAAGGGGATCACCGCATTCCTGATCGAAAAAGACTTCCCAGGATTCACCGTCGGCAAGAAGGAAGACAAGTTAGGCATCCGGGCGTCGTCGACTTGCGAGCTGATTCTGGAAGATTGCCGCGTGCCCAAGGAAAACGTCCTGGGCGAGCCCGGCAAGGGATACAAGATCGCGATCGAGACTCTGAACGAAGGCCGCATTGGCATTGGCGCTCAAATGATTGGCCTGGCCCGCGGGGCCTGGGAATTCGCCTGCAAGTATGCGGTCGAGCGCAAGCAGTTCGGCAAGTCAATCTCCGACTTCCAAGGAATTCAATTTCAGATCGCGCAGATGGCCACCGAACTCGAGGCCGCGCGCCTGATGGTTTACAACTGCGCCCGCATGAAAGACGCCGGCGTGAACTTCGTGAAGGAAGCCGCGATGACCAAGCTCTTCGCCTCGCAAGTCGCAGAGCGCGTCACCTCACTAGCCATTGAAATCTACGGCGGCTATGGCTTCACGAAAGACTATCCCGTCGAAAAGTACTGGCGCGATGCCAAGATCGGCAAGATCTACGAGGGTACGTCGAACATGCAGCTGGCGACGATCGCCAAGCTGGTTCTAGGAAAATAACAGCCGGAGCCGACCGGGCCTGGGACGTCGCCAGCAGCCTGTCGCCAGCAGCCTAAGGCGTGAAGTGCAGTTCCACACTCTCCTGCGATTCCGCGCCCGGAGCGTATTTCCAATGGGAAATTGCAGTTTCGGCAGCCTGTACCAGAATTGGACTGCCGCCCACCGGTTCGACTTTCTTGACGCTTCCGTCAGGACCGACCACGGCAACGACCTTAACCGTTCCTCCCAGCCCCATCCTCTTCGCAGCGGTTGGATAATTTGGAGCGACTTTGCGGACAACTCGCCGTCGGCTTTCAGGAGAGGGCAGTTGATTCTGGGCCCATACGGCCGGGGGCAGAGAGTAGGAGAGGGCAGAAATGACGACAATAGCGAACAGACTCTTCATACTTGAGGATCCTGACATGAATTTAGTATCGTTTACGGCGTATACGTAATTGAGATCCTATCGAAGTACAACCTGCTCCGGAAAGTAACGCCCGTAACCTGGGAGTGCAGCAGCATTCTGGCCGCGCACGTAATCCGTGAGCCGGACCGGCCCAATCGGCGCGCTTTTCAAGCCAATCGGGCTTGCCATAATGTGCAGCGAGTTGCACTTGGGGAACTTTTGCGACCCTCTGCTTCCTCCGGCAAGTAATTGCGTATCAATAACTTGCGAAGGTTTGTCGAATTGGCGTTCTGGGTGCAATTCCCAGTGTGCCTGCGTGCTTGAGGCAAATGACCGGGGTGCACCTTGACGACGTTATTCGGGACGATCGAATACAAAGAAGTCACCGAAGTTGCTGAAACTCCCCGCAAGAAATTAGGTTGGCTACCGTTGCTTACGGTTTTGTTTATGATCTCCTACGGCTTGATGACGATGCTGATCATCGAGCAAGGCCAGACTATCGAATCGCAACGCGCCCTGATCCGCGAGCTGTTTCGCGATAGCAGCGAACTGTCGGCTACCAAAATGAAGGCGGTAGAAGAGCGGAATCATGCCCAGGCACTAGCACAGAACCCGTCATCCCAGAACCCGTCAACCCAG
>AR_comb_assmDRAFT_10357937_pt1 | contig 13953 bp, 13 predicted proteins | sample ArasoioldDNA_FD_10543 | JGI IMG/M metagenome (IMG submission 10543) | reverse complement strand
TGTTTTGGTGGACCCGACTTTAATATATTGTACGTTTCAGCGGGGGACAAAGTATTTCGACGTAAATTAAAAACGCGTGGAGTAAATTCATTCGATAAGCCCATCAAACCCGGTAATCCGAGAATGTGATGTTTTGAATAAATCTTACAGAAATGGCTATCAATAAAAATCACGAATTCGAAGAACTGAATGGAGTCAAATGTTCCATTGTAGAAAAAAACGTATCGCCAGAGCGGGTATCTTTCTTAAAACAATTATTGGAGTACAATAAGTATACGGTTATCGTTGTCGCATCACCCGCACCTAAGCCAGCCGCTCCTGTAAAACCAATTGTGACCACGGCCGAATCGCCGGTTCAAGCGGCACTTGCGCCCGAACCGAACCCGCAACCGCCGCCGCCTGAAACATTCACTGTTGGTGTCACAGATGTTACCTTCAATCCCACAAATGCAATCTTCGGACGACTACTGAAAACGCGCGATGGACACGTGGTCACTCATGCATACTGGCAGCAAAAAGAATCAATTTCCCATGATGAAGTTCCATACTATGAGAGAGAATTGTGACTATGCAGTAAACTGAAAATTGCTTCTAGTAACCCCATTTTTTCATAATCCTCAGGTCTTCTTGAACACAGTCGAGCGGTGCTCTGCCCTGGTAACTCTCTTGTTCGATAATAAAATGTGTAGTACCTCCAATTTTTTTTGCAAGATCAATAACGTCCTTTACGTTCATAATCCCTGCACCCAGGATGGCACTTTCATATCCTTCAGCCTTCTCACTTTTAATTTCGTCTTTAACATGAAAAGATTGAAATCTGCCTGGATATTTTTTCAATAATTCTACAGGTCTTCCCCCAGCATGATACATGTTGCCCATATCCATTTGTTGGATCACCAGGTTGGGATCAGTTTCTTTTAGGATAATGTCGTACAACATCTCGCCATCGACGATAGTACTGAATTCGAAATCATGGTTATGATATCCGAATGACATTCCGGACTTTTTACACAATTCGCCGCTTTTATTGAACACCGCCAAAAATCGTTTTAACCCATCAATGTCCTTGCGGTAACTCTCATCCAGCCAGGGACTGATCACGTATTCCTGGTCAACCACAGCGGCATCTTCCACTGTATATTTCCAAGCGTCGGTGAAGTCATTTTTGCTCACATCCCAAGCCTTTTGTCCCATTACTGTATGTCCACTTTTCATCTTCAATCCAAGGTCATTCAGCAACTTCTTAAATTCGGTTGCGGAGTACCCATAAAACTTTCTGTCAACATAATTGGCGTGTTCTACATACTTATAGCCCATGCCGGCAACTTTTTTTAAGGTGCCTGATGGGTCTTTCTTCATGTCGTCTCTAATACTATACAATTGGATGCCCGTTATTGTCTTTTTCTTCGCCAGGTCCATCAATGTGTCTGAAAACAAAGTAGCGCCGGCTAATGCGAACGTGCTATCTGTCAAAAATTTTTTACGTGAGAGCAGCATAAAAAAGAGTTTTATATAATTGCTCAATTTACCATTTTTGCTTTTAGAGACCCCTGATTTTTTTCTTTACGATTACGTAACTTCCGTGTCTTCTTACATTGATACAATTAAAACGATTGCATGTCAAAACAAACTTCATCTTCACGAAGAAAATTTCTTCAACAAATAGGGCTCCTGGCGGCAGCCACCCCATTTGCAAGTCTCACGCAACAAGAAAAGGCGGAGGAGCGAATTCTCAGATACGATCGAAAAATTTCTGCCAATGATAAAATCAGGCTGGCGGTGATTGGTTTTGGTATTCAGGGCCATGGTGACTTAGCCACTGCATTGAAAGTGCCCGGTGTGGAATTAGCCGGAGTCTGTGATCTGTACTCAGGTAGGCTAGATAACGCAGTCGAATTGTATGGCAAAGAAATTTTCACCACAAAAAATTACCACGATGTCCTTGATCGCAAAGATGTCGACGCAATTATTCTTGCTACGAGCGACCAATGGCATGCGAGAATAACAAAAGAGGCATTGAAGAAAGGGAAAGCAGTGTATTGCGAAAAACCGATGGTCCATAAGATAAGTGAAGGCCAGGGTGTAATCGAGGCGCAACGTTCGACCAATAAAATTTTGCAGGTGGGTAGTCAGCGCGTAAGTAGCGTTGTATTTGCAAAAGCGAAGGAATTATATAAAGCCGGTGAGATAGGCAAACTGAACATGGTGAACGCGGTCACAGACCGACAAAGTGCAATCGGCGCGTGGGAATACACTATGCCAAGTGACGCATCTCCAGGCACAGTTGATTGGGAACGGTATATCGAGGGGATGAACAAGATTCCTTTTGACCCAAAAAAATTCTTTTGGTGGCGCAACTATCGTGCTTTTGGCACCGGGGTGGCTGGTGATCTTTTTGTGCACCTGCTGTCGGGAACGCATTTTATCACCGATTCCCTCGGTCCAAATAAAATTTTTGCGTCGGGTCAGCTATCGTATTGGAAGGATGGCCGGGACGTGCCAGATATCATGACCGGAATTCTGCAGTACCCCGAAACAAAGGAACACTCTTCATTTCAACTAACGTTACAAGTCAACTTTGCAAGCGGAGCTGGTGACGTAAATACCACGAAGTTGGTGGGCGAAGAGGGTGTTATTGAATTAAGGGGCAATGGCCTTACGGTTCGGCATAGCATCTTGCCAAAGGCACCGGGGTTTGGCGGTTACGACGCGGTATTTACCTATCCAAAACTGATGCAGGATGCACTTGCGAAAGAATATAATGAAAAATATTCCGAGGAAGACAAGAAAAGGCCAACCAAACCGGATATAGAGTTCAAGGCTCCCCAGGGTTACAGCGACCACCTCGATCATTTCACCAATTTTTTTGATTCTGTAAGAACGGGTAAGCCTGTGATCGAAGATGCGGTCTTCGGTTTCAGGGCAGCAGCTCCCTGCCTTGCTTGCAACGACAGTTACTTTGAGAAGAAAATAATATCCTGGGACCCGCAAAAAATGACGGTGCTAAAAGCATAATAATATTTTGCAACTGCTTTTAATTAAATATTCATGAATCCAAACAAGTTTGTTTTGCTCGCATTGATGATGTTTCTCCAATATTTTATTTGGGGAGCCTGGTATGTAACCATGGGAACATATATGGGAGAACATTTGAAGTCGTCGGGAGTTCAAATAGGGGCCGCATACAGTGCACTTGCTATTGCTACCATGATATCTCCTTTTTTCGTAGGAATGATTGCAGATCGTTTTTTCGCTGCGCAACGAATCATGGGCATACTACATTTGCTGGGAGCGGCCTTACTGTTCCTGGCCACAAAAATTACAGGCAATAGTGCATTTTACTGGGTCATTCTGTTCTACTCATTGCTTTACATGCCCACGATTGCCTTATCAAACAGTATTGCGTTTCATCAAATGACCGATCCCGGGAAGCAATTTCCCTGGATAAGAGTATTTGGAACACTTGGATGGATAGTTGCCGGCCTCATTATTGGAGGGCTGAAAATCGAACCAACGATCTATACATTTATGATCGCCGCCGGAGTTTCTGCTGCATTAGGGTTTCTCAGTTTCGTGCTGCCGGATACACCACCAAAAGGAAAAGTTGTGTCGTCAGCATCAAAAGCGCTCGGCACCGAAGCGTTCGTTTTATTCAACAGCAAACCTTACCTGATCTTTTTTATTGCCGCTGTTTTGGTATGTATACCACTTTCGTTTTATTATGGCTGGGCAAACCCGTTTTTAAACGAACTAAAAGTGGAGAATGCCGCAGGAAAAATGACTATGGGCCAGTTCTCAGAGGCGTTGTTCATCCTGGCAATTCCTTTTCTTTTTAATCGGATTGGAGTAAAAAATATGCTGTTGATGGGAATGACTGCATGGTTGTTACGATATGTATGCTTCGCTTACGGCAACACGGGCGATAATATGTGGATGTTGTATGCCGGCATTATTTTACACGGTGTGTGTTATGATTTCTTTTTTGTGACCGGTTACATGTACACAGAAAAGAAAGCGGGTGAAAAAATAAAAAGTGCAGCCCAGGGGTTATTCACGTTCGCGACATATGGTTTGGGCATGTTTATAGGAACATTGATATCGGGCAAAGTAGTCGATAAATATGTGGTTGCTGACGGGCATGATTGGAAAGGAATCTGGTTTGTACCTGCATATATTGCACTCGGGGTTTTCTTATATTTTATTGTATTCTTCCGGGAGAGACGCCAGATACAAGTTGCCGGCTTACCCGAAGAGGTCTCGGCTCCCGAGGTCGCCTGAATTCAGACAGCAAACCAACAACACACAACCAAACTGCAAACTAAAACATTAGATATGAAACGCATTTCAATGTTAGGATCCGGGTTCATTGGCCGGTTCTATGCTGATTCGTTACAGGGGTATAGAAGTAAAGACAAAGTTGTGAGCATCTACTCCCGCCGTGAGGAAAGTGCAAAAAAGTTTGCCGGGGATTACAGGGTGCAGCATTGGACAACGAGCATGGAAGAATCCATTGCTCATCGCGATGTTGATGTAGTCTGCATCTCATTGCCAAACAACTTACATGAAGCCGCCGTTATGTTATGCTGCAAGCACAAGAAAGCTGTAATTGCGACAAAACCACTTGGCAGAAATGGCGATGAGGCAAAGCGAATGTTGGAGGCTGTGGAAAAGGCCGGCATCTTTAATGGCTATTTGGAAGATCTCGTTTACACTCCGAAATTCTTAAAGGCTTTTGACAGTGTAAAGAATGGCGCGTTGGGACGAATCCTTTGGGCAAAATCAAGAGAAACACATCCCGGACCTCACAGCGATTGGTTTTGGGATCTTGAGCAAGCAGGAGGCGGTTGTATCCTCGACCTGGGATGTCACTGTGTAGAAATCGCACGCAACTACATTGGTAAGGACATCAAACCTGTTGAAGTGATGTGTTGGGCAGATACACAAGTGAAACCGATCGATGCAGAAGACCATGCGATTGGATTGGTAAAATATGAAAATGGCGCCATTGGTCAATTTGAAGTTAGCTGGACTTTCCGGGGCGGTATGGACCTCCGGGATGAAGTCATGGGCACAGAGGGAACTATTTGGATAAATAGTTTTTTGCGCACCGGGTTCGAGATGTTCACAACCGGAAAAGGCGCGGATTACGTGGCTGAGAAAGCGGAAAGTAACACTGGTTGGTTGTTTCCAGTAGGAGATGAACTGAACGAGTTGGGCTACAACCACATGTTCATGGATATGTTTAATTCCATGGAGCTAGGCAAAACGCCTAAAGAAACTTTTTATGATGGATATGTCGTAAACTGTATCCTCGACGCAGCATATCGCTCTGCAAAAAGTAAAAGATGGGAACCCATTCAGTTGGATATCTGGCGGGGAAGGACAGGTGTGAGCAAGGACAGTCACTTAACAGATTATGATGAAGACAATTATTTGGTAAAGGATGAGGTTACCCACTATGGCGCCAAAAAACTCATACTAAAGAATAAGAAAACGGGAAAGATTACGGAAAAGGTGTTGGAAGAATAGTTCAAAACAATTGCTGGCTACTTTTTATCCTCTCTAAATTTCCTCTTATGGCGGCAAAAGTATTTTGGTCTCCGGGAGTTTTAACTCAGATTGAAAATCCAGAAAGAATTACTTTTCAAAAAAGATGGCGTTGGGGTTTGGAAGTTAAACAAAAGGGAGCGACAAACAATTGGTTTCACATAGGTATACCCTGCGAAAGTCGGACCCATTTTGTGGGAGGAACGCCAGTCTCTAAATTCATTTTCAGATTTGCTCTAAACAAGAATGCGAGAATTACGCTTTTGCACCTGGGTGACGGCAGTAGGGTGATTGTTGAGAAAAAGGTAATTTTTACAAATGGAGAAATCTTTGACAAATTCACTCCGAAGAAGAAGAATGATTGGATTGCTTTTGGCATTGAAGCCAGTGGCATTACTTTAAGCATTTTTGCGGAATTCTTACCTGGTAATCCGGCGGGTACGGTCACTTTTTTCGGAGCCGGCATTGAGATTAATCCATCTTAATTTTTTCACCTGTCAAAATCATAGTGCAAATTCTATATTGTAAGCGTTCTCTTAATTTAAGATTTATCTCTTTCGTAACTTGGATGTATGTCTGAAACTGTGCCGAAAAGGACCAGTCGCCTTAAGCGCGTACGAAAGAATCTAAAGCATGCAATGGCTCTTGCGTGGGCTGCTTCTCCACGATTGTTAATGCGGTATACTCTGTTGGGGATGTTCAATGCAATCATGCCACCTGTTTCAGTGTATCTCGGGGCGGTGCTTGTCAACAAAATTGCCGAAGCACGTGTGCACCCACTGAAATTTGAAGATATCCTTTACGTGATCATCGGTTTATGGGTAAGTTTCGTGGTGCAGCGTGCCGTGGGCGCTTACATGGGATACGGAAGAAATCTTTATGTCAGGCGCGTAGAGTTAGAGGCCGAGCGACGATTGTTAGAAAAAGCGTCAAGGGTTGATGTTGGCCACTTTGATAATTCTGATTGGCATGATCGCCTGGCCCGCGCCAAGCGTGACGTCAATTGGCGACCCGGTGATCTTACCTGGTCAATACTCGGCTTGTCCGGCAACATTGTAACCATGATTCTGATGGCAGGTTTGCTGGCAAGCCTCCATTACATTTTAGTAGTACTTGCTCTTGGGGCCGCCTTTCTTTCTCTTGCGCTGGAAAGTCGCGTTACATCTAAACTTTATAAATACTTCTACGAAGAAACGCCCGATGAAAGAGAGCGACAATATCTCGGCGACTTGTTGGTGCAGCCAAGAACCACTAAAGAGATCAGGGCGTTCGTCCTTGCAGATTACCTGCTCGGACGGCACCGGAAATTGTCTGATGATCTTTTCAAACAAAGAGAAAAAATGTTTCGTCTGGGCAGTAGTATGTCATTTTTAACCGGAATTGTAACGGGGACAATTCTCGCGCTTGCTTATGTTTTTGTAGCCGCGCGAGGCATTAAAGGTACCATTGATCCCGGTGCGGTCGTATTGGTCATTGGAGCATTTACTTCAGTTTCCGGAACATTAGGACAAATTTCAGGTACGTTTGTGGCTGTTGATCAACACACCACTTTTCTTGAGGATTATTTTTCATTTCTTGAAATAAAACCGCTGGTGCCGAGACCGGCAAAGCCTTACGAAATACCAGGTGGCGCCATTGAGGGAATTGAATTCAATGACGTCAGTTTCACCTATCCTGGAGGAACCGAACCGGCTGTTGAAGGATTAAATCTTCACATTCGCAAAGGCGAACTCGTTGCATTGGTAGGTGAGAATGGCGCGGGAAAAAGCACGCTTATTAAACTCCTTCTCCGCTTCTATGATGTACAGCGCGGTGAAATAAAAATTGGAGGCATTAGTGTTAAAGAAATGACGCCAGAGGATTTGCGCAACAGAATCGGCGTGCTGTTCCAGGATTATGCAACCTATGAACTTACTGTAAGGGAAAACGTATTAATGGGAAGGCCAAACGGCGTTAATAACGACGACCTGGTGATAAAGGCTCTGCAGGATTCCCGTAGCGAATGGCTCGTGAGCAAGATGCCAAAGGGCCTTGATTCAAAAGTGGGGCGGCTATTTGAGGGTGGACATGATCTTTCAGGTGGGGAATGGCAACGGCTTGCGCTTGCACGCATCATGTATCGGAACGCTGATATCTGGATTCTTGACGAACCTACATCCTCTCTCGACCCCGAAGCAGAAGCAGGCATCTTTGCGGAATTAAAGGAAAATCTAAAGGGCCGCATTGGCATAGTCATTTCACATCGTTTCTCCACCGTACGCATTGCAGACCGAATAGCTGTAATCGATGAAGGTCGGGTAACGGAACTAGGTACTCATGAAGAATTATTAGCGGCACGAAACCGATATGCAGAGCTATTTGAATTGCAGGCCAGCGGTTATAGGTAATTATTTCTTCGCTTTCTTTTTCCCCAGGTTATCGTTCAACAAGCCTGTGATCTTTTGATTTAATGGCGATACATCGGGAGGAAATACTTTAACCAGGTTGCCATTCTCATCAATAAGAAATTTCGTAAAGTTCCAGGTGATCACGGGATCGTCCATTCCCATTTTTTTTGCCTCATCGACGAGAAATTTGAATACAGGGTGCTGGGTACTTCCGATAGCCGATGTTTTTTCACTCAAAGGAAAAGTGATACCGTACACATCATTGCAGAAGCTGCGAATTTCTTTATTGGTTTTTAATTCCTGGTTGCCGAAATCATCACCGCATGGAAATCCAATCACGATTACCTGCTGGGCATAAGCCTTATACAATTCCTCTAATTCTTCAAGTTGAAAAGAGTAAGGTGATTTACACGCGATATTTACAATCAGCAATTTTTTACCACGAAAATTTGAAAGGTCAATCTGTTTGTACTCACTAATGGTCTTAATTTTATAATCATAAATCGAACCATCCAAAAAGAAAATGCTGAGGGTCGAGATGAAGGCAAGTAATACACTTTTCATATTTCAAAGGGTTGAATTAGTTCCTAAAAATAGTTGGTGCATTGAATTCTTAGCAAAGGCAGGGTCGGAAAATATACGAGCGATGGCAATTCTAATAGAATTCTAGTAAATCTTCTTGGGAAGTATTCTACGTAAACCGGTCGGCAATTGAAAATAAAAACCCCCCAAAAACGTTTACCTTACTGCAGGGTGCCAACAAAACGCCCTTTAGGGGATAGGGCATCAATACCGAATCACACTATGAAAAATCTGATCCTCATATTTTGCTGTCTTCCGATTGTTACAGCAGCGCAAAACTTTCATTTTTCCGGTCGGCTTGGTCTCACTGCCTACCAGGGCGATCTTAAGGCGCAATCCATTTCTTTTTCGCAGACAAGACCTATGTTTTCTTTAGGCGCCAGGTATGACCTTAGCGAACACCTGACTGCACGTAGCTATTTTACCTTCGCCTCATTGAAGGCCGATGATAAAAAAGGTGATGGCACGATGCAACAGCGAAATCTGAATTTTAAAACAAAGCTTTTTGACTGGGAATTGACGGCTCAATACAGCCTGTTTAATTTGAACTATCGGTGGTGGACACCCTATATTTTTGCCGGTATCGGCGTCTTTCATTTTAAGCCTTACACGTATGACTCGGCAGGAAACAAAACTTATTTAAAACCGCTCAGTACAGAGGGCGAAGGATTTATGGCGGGAGTAAAAGACTACAAACTGATGCAGTTCAGCATACCCATGGGCGTCGGTGCAGAATATTCACTCAATGAAGATATGCGGTTAGGTATCGAATTCAGCTATCGCAAAACCTTTACTGACTACATTGACGACGTGAGTACAGCTTATGTGGATCAAAATACGTTGCTCAATGCCAGAGGCCAGACAGCGGTTGACCTTGCGTGGCGTGGTGATGAAAAGGGTGGCAGTCCTTATCCTGCTGCAGGCTATCCGCGAGGTAATTCAAATCATAACGACGGCTATTTTTATATCGCTATCACCTATACGGTTCGCTACTTTTTTGACAAGTACAAACAGATTGTTGGCCTTCCCGCTGCAAGAAAGGAGAAAAGAGTGGGCTGCCCGGCATCCAGGCAGCGGTGACCCGTGTGCCGGTTTAACGTTTTCATTTTTCACTGCTGATATTGCTTTAACTTCCTGCAAACATTCCCGCCATTGAAACGAGCTGAAATGATAGAGCAATTGCGCGCCACGCGCGAGTGGGACATCTGTATCATTGGTGGAGGAGCCACCGGCCTTGGCATTGCAGTCGATGCCGCTTCAAGAGGATACAAAACATTGTTGGTTGACAAGTATGATTTTGCAAAAGGTACTTCGTCGCGCAGCACGAAACTGGTTCATGGTGGCGTCCGTTATTTGCAGCAGGGCAACATCAAGCTGGTAATGGAAGCATTGAAAGAAAGGGGACTCCTCTTGAAAAACGCGCCACATCTGGTCAAGAACCAGGCATTCATAGTTCCGAACTACAAATGGTGGGAAGGACCCTATTATGGTCTCGGTTTAAAAGTTTATGATTGGATGGCAGGAAGTCTTGGGTTCGGACCATCACAGTTTCTTTCAAAAGAAGAGACATTAACGCTCGCTCCCACCCTGGATGCCGAAGGCTTGCGAGGAGGCGTGTTGTACCATGATGGGCAATTCGACGACGCGAGGTTGGCGATACATCTCGCAATGACAGCCGCCGATCACGGGGCAGCTCTCATTAATTACATGAGCGTGGAGGGATTGCTGAAAGCTGATGACAAAGTTTACGGCATTGCCTTAAAAGACATGCTGGCGGAAAACGGTACTCCAACATCTTATGAAGCGAAAGCGAAGGTTGTAATCAATGCAACTGGAGTGTTTACCGACTCAATTTTGAAATTGGACAAACCGGACGCCGAAACCTTAATCACTTTGAGCCAGGGAATTCACATTGTACTGGATCGACAATTTCTTCCTTCCAATACGGCCATATTAATTCCAAGAACAGATGATAAAAGGGTGTTATTTGCCGTACCATGGCACAACAAGATCATCGTCGGCACAACCGACACGCCAGTTCGTAATGCCATTGCCGAACCCGTCGCGATGCAGGACGAAATTGATTTTGTCCTTCATCATATTCAAAAATACCTGACAAAAGACCCGGCTCGTTCCGATATACTCAGCGTATTTGCCGGGTTGCGACCCTTAGTAAAAGGCCAATCAAAACACACGGCCGCTTTATCAAGAGATCATCTTATTACGATTTCTGATTCAGAATTAATAACTATCACCGGGGGCAAATGGACAACATACCGAAAGATGGCATCCGATGTTTTAGAAATTGCGATACATAAAGCCAGTCTAAAAGAGACGGAATGCAAAACCAGGGATCTTCCTATTCACGGGTATAAGACAGAAACCGATTTTGATGCGCGTTTTTATTATTATGGTACCGACACGGGAGGAATTCAATCAATTATTGAAGACGATAAAATGATGAATCAGCCAATTCATCCGTCACTTGCATTTCTTAAAGCAGAAATCGTTTGGGCGGTGCGAAACGAGATGTGTATGAAGGTCGAGGATTTTCTGTCGAGGCGAACAAGGGCACTTTTATTGGATGCGAGGTCTGCAATCGAATCTGCCGCAGCGGTTGCCGAAGTGATGGCAAAAGAAATGGGAAAGAACAATGCCTGGATTAAAGATGAAATTGATAATTTTAATTCGATAGCAATAAACTATGTTTCAACTCCCGACCAGCTTCGCTGCGTCGGGACCTCAAACTAATCCTGTATGTCCGGTTTCCTCGGCGAATTTATCGGAACTGCTTTGCTTATTATTCTTGGCGACGGAGTTGTTGCCAACGTGGTTCTCAACAAAACAAAAGGTAATAATAGCGGCTGGATTGTTATCACGTTTGGTTGGGCAATGGCTGTGTTTGTTGGGGTGTTTGCATCTACGCAGCTTGGAGGCGGTGGACATTTGAACCCTGCAGTTACTCTCGCTGTTGCATGGTTTGCCGACTTCGACTGGAGCAACGTCGTTCCATACATCGCTGCCCAATTTGCCGGTGCATTTGTCGGCGCAATTATAGTCTGGCTTAGTTATAAGAAACATTTTGATGAAACGACCGATGGCGACAAGAAGCTTGCTGTATTTTGCACTGGTCCTGCTATTAGGAACACCGGTTTTAATTTGATTACTGAAATTATTGGAACGTTGATCCTTGTCCTTGGTGCGTCGCTGTTGTCGAAGCCTGAAATTAAGATCGGAACCCTTGAGGCCCTGCCCGTAGGGCTGCTAGTTCTGGCAATTGGTTTATCGCTGGGCGGACCCACCGGTTATGCCATCAATCCTGCAAGAGACCTGGGGCCACGGATCGCGCATTTTCTGTTACCAATCCCAAACAAAAGAGATAGCGACTGGAGTTATTCCTGGATACCAGTGGTCGGACCGGTAATTGGCGCCCTGTTAGCCGCCTGGATATTTACTCTTGTAAAGCTCTAAATCTACCGGTACAATTTTACTTAGGAGCTTCTGAAATCACTTTGCAGGACGCGACGATTTGTTCTTCTGAAATTACCAAGGGGGGAGAAATGCGAAGACAATTTGGGGCATACAAAAACCAATCGCTCAAAACACCGTTGGCAATGCAACCACTAATTACTTTTTTATTTGTTTCAAACGAATCGAATTCAACGGCAAGCCATAAGCCGAATGAACGAATTGATTTTATTTTTGGATGAGCCAACAGGGATCTAAATAATTGTTCCTTCTTTGTCACTTCACGCATCATCCGTTCATTGAGCAATGCATTCATTGCGGCCATGCCGGCAGCGCAGCAAACAGGGTGCCCTCCAAAGGTTGTAATATGCCCCAACGGTGGGTCCTCAGCAAGTACAGCCATTAATTTTTGATCTGCGATAAACGCTCCCAGCGGCATGCCACCTCCCAATGCCTTTCCCAACAATAAGACATCAGGCACAATATCAAAATGTTCAAAACCCCAAAGCTTCCCGGTTCGTCCAAAGCCTGTCTGTATTTCATCAAGAATTAGTAAGCTTCCTGTTTCACTACACTTTACTCTCAATGCCTTCAGCCAATCTTTCGATGGCACAACAATGCCGGCCTCACCCTGGATTATTTCAATGATAACGCATGCGGTCATTTCCGTAATTGCGTCCAGCGCTTCATGAGAATTGTAATCAAAATGGAGAATGTCGGGCAATAGCGGACGAAAAGCGCTTCTCCAGTACTCGCTGCCCATCACGCTCAGCGCACCCTGTGTAGAACCGTGATAGGAATTGTTGAAAGCCATGATTTGCGCCCTCCTCGTTGCCCGTTTTGCAAGTTTCATGGATCCTTCCGTGGCCTCAGCACCCGAATTAGTAAAGTAAACAGAGTTGAGCGATGGAGGTAAATGGTCAATTAGCAACTTCGCGTATTGCACCTGGGGTGTTTCAATAAATTCTCCATATACCATTATATGTAAATAAGCGTCGAGCTGCTCCTTGATTGCCTCTATTACTTTTGGGTGTCGGTGCCCCACATTTGCTACGCTTATACCCCCAATAAGATCAATATATTGTTTACCATTTACGTCATAAAGGAATGCGCCATCAGCCTTAATAATCTCCAGGCCCAGAGGGGAAGGAGATGTTTGCGCAATGTGTCGCAGGAATAATTCCCTTTGATTCATTTTTTCAAAGATCGTTTTAAAAAGCAAACCAATGGAAGCAATACAGGGAACCAGCTATCTGGACGAGAATAAAACCAAAAGCGTTATATTAACCCTGGACCGGGAAAGTAGCCAGGTTACCGCTCTAGTCACAACGGTACATCGGCCTGATTTTAAAGTAGCCTTCTTCGACCATCCTTCGTCCATCCTTCGTCCATCCTTCGTTGATCCTTCGTTAAAAGACGAAGGATCAACGAAGGATCAACGTAAGATCAACGATAGATCCCCGAAGCAATCTAGGAGAAGGGGTTGGGAAGATACCTGATCAATGGGCGAGAGGTCCGAGAAAAAAAGTAAAAAAGGTAAATTAGCTGAACGGAGCTAGAGTAACTGAGTGCCGAACTTATTAATTTTTAATTCTTAATTCTTAACCAACATGCCAGTCATACTTCCAGTCGAAGACAAGAGCCCGCAGTTTGGGCAAAATTGTTTCATCGCGCCGAATGCAACCATTGTTGGGGATGTTATTATGGGTGATGACTGTAGTATTTGGTTTAACGCCGTGATACGAGGGGATGTAAACTTTATCCGGATGGGGAATAAGGTGAACGTGCAGGATGGGGCTTGCATACATTGTACATTCAAACGCTGCGGCACAACGATAGGAAATAATGTATCCATTGGACACAATGCCATTGTTCACGGTTGTGTGCTGCATGATGACGTGCTAATAGGAATGGGAGCTATCGTAATGGACGAAGCCATTGTTCATAGCAATACGATTATAGCGGCGGG
>AR_comb_assmDRAFT_10387544_pt1 | contig 13962 bp, 18 predicted proteins | sample ArasoioldDNA_FD_10543 | JGI IMG/M metagenome (IMG submission 10543) | reverse complement strand
CGGCCCAATACTTTTTCATGCGGACTGACACCTCTTTGCGAGCGGCGGCCGACATCTGACGCGTCCGTCTTCTGCCTCTCTGAACCGTCTGTCGAACGACGCGCCCGCTTCTGGCCAGTTCAGGAAAGGCTTCTTCGATTGCGGTGATTTGGGCGCGAAGCTCGTTCAACGCCGCTTCCGCCCCGCGAACGGCGTACTCCCGAATCTTGCCTGTCCCGAGTGATTTGGCCATGCACTCCTCGAAAGTTGGATGAGGCGCTCATCATATATCGATCGAGTCGATGAGAATCAGTGGGTCGCCGACGACATTATGGTGGGGAGTCAGGGATCGTGCATCCTCACTGCTCAACGGCCCATCAGGGCTCTAAAATCAGCTGTCCGTCGGTCATTTTCGACATTGATGCAAGTTCGCACATGGTTGTGCCACCAGCGTTCACGCTCGCGCCGACGCCATTCGCCTTCGCTCACTTCTTCGAGCACGAGGAAGCGCCACCTTCGATCATCAATCCCGTCCGGGCAGGCGTCGCGCAACAAGTAATTCGGATGCGTTTGGCGGCGTAGTTGCGAGTCATGCCAGCGCTTGCGCGCGTAGAAGTTGTTCGTCTGTCCGATGTAGACGTCACTGTCGCGCGTATCGATGATCGCGTAGATCCCCGGAATCGGTTCGTCGTCCCAGCGGACGTCGAGCCGCTGCAACTCCCAGATCTGACGCAGCACCAAATGGCGGCGCGGCAGCTGCAACACCTTCGCAAGAAACGCGATTGGAACGTCAGTGTAACGTCGCCGTTGACACACAGCTCTCCAAGGATTCTAACTCTCAGGACCGCTAGGGTTGCTCTTCGTAGTAGTCGGTGAACCAATGCGCCGTCTTGGGGCTGTTGAGGTTCGCATTGATATTGCGGAAGAAGACCGTGCCGTAGTTATTCCAGAACGTTTTGCCCATGTCCGGGTACCGCCAGTCGTCTTCGTCGTGTCTGGCGTATGTCTTGTACTCTCCTGCTGAGAGGAGCGGTTCGCGTTTCTCGGTGAACGATTTCGCAATCTTGCTGACGGCGTCATAGTCGTAGTCGTCGTTGTCAGAATCACAGAGGATCCGGTAGGCGGTCATGTCCTGTTGGAGAGCGCGCCAGTCAAACAAGCTGTCTCCTTTCCACGTTCTGTCGCCGCGATGGGCGTGTCGCTCCTTCGCGGAGGCCGTCGCCTGTCCTATGAGATTCATGTACCGAACTGGAATCGCATGGTCGTCCGCAAAGTAGAGCAAGGGAAACGACGTAATCGTCGCATACGTTTCGTACACAGCGAGGGCGCCGCCGTGCAGCACTCTTGGCGAGTAAGGTTTGTCGAAGTGGCCAACTTGCAGAAGAAGGGTGCCGTTCACGACAAGCATGCGCACGGTGAGTTGGACCTCGATCTCGGGTGTCATGATTCCTGGACGCTCCTCCGGCTGACCGGCCGCGGTCCAGCGGTACGGAATCTGGAGGTCATGATAAATGTGGTCGCCAAAGTCCACCTCGCCATTGCGAAACAAGATGTTGTTCTTGATGTTGAACGTCACCTCGCAAGCGTTCGTCGCGGGGGCGTACTTGCGCGCATAGCTCTTCAACAGAAGTGCACGCCAACCATCTAGTGAGTCCGCGGGCGCTTTGCCGTTAGCCTGAAGCTTGTGAAAAACGGTGTCCACAGCGGCATGCTGAAATACAGCTTCCAGGCCAAAGGTGTATTGAAGGACGCAGTTGGCAAGGTGTTCCTGCGGGAGCGTCCCGAGCCTCCCGATTGCGCCCACAATGGCAGCGATCTGCTGCTGGATGTTCAAGTAGACGGCCGAGAGCCCACAGAGAATCGCCCACCCGTGATAGCCGAGGAGATAGAGGACGACAGCTGCGAGTCCGACAATGATGGGTAGGAGTAGTCGGCGCATGGGCGCGGATTGTACGCCAGCGCGAATGCCGACAATTCCGAGGCAAGCGAATGCAATCCTCGGCGTCGCCGTGAAGTCGCACCCAAACCACTGACATCCGGATCCGGCAACTGTAAGGAGGAAGGCGAGACGGTGGCGTCCAATACGGTCGTCGCACTCATCTACACTCATTGAGCTTCGAGAAACTGGATTCTCGCTGCTCGTTTCACGCGTGCCCACGGCGCTGATCCGTTAGGATCGCCGGCGTATGGGCTTCTCCTATCGCAAGAGCGTTTCGGCGGGACCGTTCCGCTTTAATCTGTCGGGCTCTGGTGTGGGGGTATCGGTCGGCGTACGTGGGCTTCGCGTCGGCACTGGGCCGCGTGGTAACTACGTTCGGATGGGCCTCCATGGACTCACCTACCACCAGCGCCTGCCGCCCGTCTCGCAGCGTTCACCCGGCAGCCCACGTCTAGAACCAGTCCAATCGCGGGACGAGACGCTCCAAGACATCGAGAGTGGCGACGTCGGCGGTATGACCGACTCCACCGCCGCGTCGCTCCTGGAGGAAATGGACCGCAAGCGCAAGAAGATGGCCTGGCTGCCGTGGGTAATCGCCGGTACGCTGCTGATCTCCTTAGCCGCCGGGTCACCGGTCGGATTTGGACTCTTAATCGTAGGCGGATTCGCTGCCTGGGCGGCCCGAAAGCGCGACGTCCTGGCCCGGACGACCGTAATCCTCTACGACCTGGACGACGATGCCCGCACGAAGTACCAGCGATTGCACGATGCGTTTACCGCCGTCCAAAAATGTGGGCGCGTCGCGCACATCTCGGCGCAGGGCGCCACATCCGACTGGAAGCGACACGCCGGGGCCGATCATTTGGTCCGGCGCGCTAGGGTAACGCCGCACCTGCAGCCGCCTCAGCGAGTGCGCACGAATATCGATGTGCCTGCCTTACCCGTCGGACGTCAGACGATTCATTTCTTCCCGGACAGGTTGCTGGTATTCGACCGCGGCAGCGTCGGAGCCGTCGCCTACTCGAACATCCTCTTCGATGTTCGTTCCAGCAGGTTCATCGAGGAAGAGGGCGTGCCTTCCGACGCGCAGGTGGTTGGCCAAACATGGAAGTACCCGACCAAGAACGGCGGGCCGGACAAGCGATTCAAGAACAATCGCCAGCTCCCAATCGCGCTCTACGAGCAACTCCACTTCAAGAGCGAGTCGGGTCTCAACGAACTGATTCAGGTGTCGAAAATCGGCCTGCTGACGCCGCTCGTAGCGGCGATGCAGGAGATGGTGGCCCTTCAGACGCAGGGCGTTATGCGCACGCGTTGACACGCTCCTCTGACGGAGACTCGTCGACGGACCACTCGTGGTCGCGGGACCAGCTGCGCATCGTGACCGTCTGTGGCGGTACCCGACTAGCTCTTGGCCGCGTCAGCATCACTGTCTTCATGTGCACTACTTCCATCCGATGTGACCTGCCCACTTGGAGCTTCAGCCAACTTACCGATTTCTCGAAACACCTTCAGCACTTGCGGATAACCTGAATCGTGATTCACTCTCACATGGTACGAGTGCCCATCGCGAAGTGGCAGGTCACGCCGCGAATAGATCCAATCTACTTTCTTGAAAAACGAGTTGCGCTTCGACACGACCTCGTACCTGTACTTCCATACGTGCTGCACCCGAAGAAACTCACACGTGATTACTCGGATCGACAGGCGCTGGCCGTGCATCGAAACGACGCCTGGCTGGACCTTCTCGTCAGTTAATTTGCGCCTGACACTGACCTGTGTCAAAGGTGCCTGCGTCGCCTGCTTTGCCGACCGCTTGGCCAGTTTGTCCACCGCCTTGTTGTACGGGTCGTTGCGATGTCCCTTCACCCACCGAAACTCCACGAGACAGCCGGTGCCCTTGATTGCTTTCACAAGGTCCTTCCACAGCTCGGCGTTGAGAACCGGTGCACCACCTCGTTTCGACCAACCCGTCTTCGGCCACTCGAACATGGCGCGCTTGTAGTTCTCACACAAATACATCGAGTCAGTGTGAACCACGATCCTCTGCAGACCTGCCGCCAAGTCGCGTTGCTTGACTTCGCGCAGAGCCAGAATCGGCGCCAGCAGCTCCATCTGATTGTTCGTGGCGCGCCTGTAACCAGGAAGCGCCAGTTCGTCCCTCAACTCGTTGCCCTGATCATCTACGCGGATGAACAGAATCCCGACGCCGCCAGTTCTTGGCGAACTGTACGAGGACCCGTCCGTGTAAATGTTGAGAGCTCCATCAACGAGCATAGATACAGACCCCTGCATGAACAGCGGAGTTCCCCGGCTGGCTGTGTCGCTTCGCGCTATGTTACGTGTCGGACGCTGGTCAGCACCGAGTGGCTACGCTTCGACCGCTCCGGCTTCGGGGGCTCGGCAGCAAGTGTCGGCGATAGCCCCACCGCACGCAAGAACGCTCGCCATGCCGAACGCTACATTGCTGTTTGGCCTAGGCGTTGAGGGATAGTCCCCTCCGGTTCACCTGTACCGGGAACTATGTTGCCCGAGCCCTGGTGGCGGAACGCTCATGGAACTCAAAAGGCGACCTCGTGGTGAGGTCGCCTCGCATATTTACTGAAGGATTCTCGCGGTTCAACAGTGCACTTCTGGTCGGCTTGGGGTAACGATCTTGGAACCATCGAAAGGGTCAGGGACGACCGACCTGACGCAACGATCTGTGAACTGCGCGACTCCATCACGATGGCACTGACGCCGCGTTCGTTGGCTTCCTCATTGCGGTCTCGAGGAAGTATTCCGCAACGCGCTCTGCGTCTTTGGCGGTGCGACCCGTCGCGAGATTGTCACGACCTTTTAGGAGCGCATCGAACGGCGCGCGCAACGCAAACCCGATAACGCCCTCCTCAGAAAGCACGATCGTCTGGAAGACCTCGCGCAGAAGCTCTTCTTGATGTGCTTCACCGAACTCCTCGTAGATGTTCCACACTGACTTGGCATGGCGAAGGAACTGGTCGACGTCAGAGAGTAACGTCTCCGGCTTCGCAGAAATCCTCTTAAGCTCGGTTTCGACACCTTGGATAGTGGAACGCAGCTTCGCGGCCGCCGGCTGGTATGCCGGCGCGGGCACCTGACCCGCAGCGAACGCCTCGGTCAGTCGCATTTCACGATCCAGAAGTCTGCCGCGGTTTGCGGTCAGCGAACGAACACGACGTTCCGCGTTCTCGTTTCGTTTGCTGAGGATTCGTTCTGCCGCTCGAAGAACCTGATCCGCGGCCTCCTCTGACAGGTGTAGATCGCCGCACAGGGCGGCGATCTGCGCATGGGCACTCTTTGACGGGCAGTAGCTTTTCGCAGGACACAGTTCCTTGCGGTAGCTACGTCGTGCGCAACGGTAGTATCCAAACTTCTTTTTGTGCCATCCGGCGGTCATGTGGCCGCGACAAGCGGCGCAGAGGGCGAGTCCCCGAAGCGGAAAACCGTTTACACTGCCTTTGGCGCCGGGATAGCGATGACGGTGGCGCAGCACGTTCGCGACTGTCTCGAACAATTCCGGCGTCACGAGAGCTGGATGAGTCCCCGGAACGATCAACTCCTTCCAACGAATCTCCCCCATATAGAAGCGATTCGACAACATGCGTTGAAGCTGCGCCGGTGACAGCCGCTGGCCGGTCTGCCCCGTCATCCCCTCTCGCTCGAGTGCGAGCGCCAGAGTCTTCAGTGAATGCCAGCCGGTCGCGTACAACTCGAACGCGCTGCGTACCAAGTGGCCATCTCTCGGATGGATCTCGACTCGTGCGGTACGATTTTCATCACTGCGAACCTGAATATACCCGCGCGGGGGCAAGTGTGGCCATCCGCCGTTCAACACCTTCTGCCGCATTCCTTTCTTGACCTCGTCTGACAAGTTCCCCGAGTAGAACTGGGCGATCGACGCCATGATGTTCTCAACGAGCTGTCCCGAGACGCTGTCGTCTACGTTCTCAACTACCGACGCTAGTCGCACGCCGTGCTTCAACAGCAGCGCTTTGATGGTGGCGTGGTCGTACACATTCCGAGCAAATCGATCGATCTTGTGCACGAGCACGACGCCTGCGTTCGCCTCCCCGCTGCGCACTTTCGCAAGGAGCTGCTGGAGCGCGGGGCGTTCAGCCGTCTTCGCGGACGCCCCCTGCTCGAGAACTTCATCCACGACGGTCCAACCATTTCGAAGGGCGTGCTGACGCATCGCTTCCAGTTGCGCAGGAATCGATAGTTCCTTTTCAGCTTGTTTGTCCGTAGATACACGGGCGTAGAGAATGGCGTTCATGCGTTGAGATTAAGGGGGAGGAGCCGGCTAGAAGGGGACGCCGACGGAAGGCATTCTGATCGTTGCGTACCCTTTTCGATTCGGCAACACACAGGATTTTGGCTAACCACTGCGTACGACCGCTGCACTTGTCCACAGGCTGTTCAAAAACCGCGCCTGCCCCGATAAGGTCAGGCGCGATATCCAGTCGTCAGCCGTCGGCCACCGACTCTTCATGCTTGGCGTACGCCTCGAGAATGAGCTCTCGAATTCGCTCTTGTGCGGACACATCGGAAATCGGTCGCAGCAGTGCGAAGCTGCGTCGCTCGCCATTGACGGAGTACTGCCGCGCTGGGAACGTAACGTTCCGGCCACTGCCAGTGCGGCGCTCCCAAACGGCGAACCCAATCAACTTGAGACCATCGAGTGGGCCGTCCGTGAAATGCAGCTCCGCGTCAGCCAACTTGCCCACGGGGCTCGCCTTTTCATTGGGCTGAATCTTTACAGTCATGATGTTGGCTCCAACATTGATCAGAACAACTGGCCAGCTTCTCGAAACGAGAAGTACTGGTCGTTGCCGACGATCAGGTGGTCGTTGAGGTCGACACCGATGATCGCGCCAGCCTGGTTGAGTCGATCTGTCAATCGGAAATCGTCCGGGCTGGGGGACGGGTCGCCTGATGGATGGTTGTGGCCCACGATCACCGCTGCCGCGTGCGCCAACAGCGCAATCCGGAACACGTCGCGTGGATGCACGACTGTGTGATCGATAGTGCCGCGTGACACCTCGTGATACGCGAGAACATCACACTTCTTCGACAAGCACAGGACGCCACAGACTTCCACGATCTCCTGTCGCAAGATCGGCACAAGAACCGTGGCGGCGTCCCTGGGGCTGGAGAGTCGGACCGACAGTATCGGCTTACCACCGACACGCCGCATTCGATAGCGGACGGTTATCTCTTTGACGTACACCTTTCCTCCTTCGTGAACCTCCTCTTCACGGCCCGTCGCGCTGGTTCTTGGCCGCCTGTTCGTCCAGGTGCTCGATGATCAGTCGCGCGAGTTCAGCGAGAGTCGCTTCGGGCTCGTTTGAACGGTCTGATGGGTTCATGAGGATACGGTACCAATCTGCATGCGAGCCGTACAGAGCGTGATTACCAAGGGGGAATGGATATCCACAGTCCATTTCGAAATCCACACGTTATGCACAGTGTTCATGTGGAGACGCGGCGGGATCGGACTTCTCGCTCTTTTGCTTCCGGTTTTTGCCAGGTACGATGTCTTCAAGGAGGTTTCATGAACACTCTCAAAACAAAAAGGGGGTCAAATCACATTTATTCGTTGCGACGGAATCGGGGTTACCTGCAAAAGCATGTAGCCGTGCTTCTGGGCCATCGACCCCAGATGGTTTCTCTGTACGAATGCGGTACGGCCGTGCCGCGTTTGGAAACAGCCTTGCTGTTGGAGATCGCGCTCGGAGCCAAGCTCTCGGAGATCTACGTCGATCTGTATCGGGAATTGCGGCGGAAGGTCATCGCGCGTGCGTCTCTGTTGTCGCCCGCAATGCGACGGCAGCTCCTTGGCAGGCTCCTCGGAAAGGACGACCATGACCATCATGGACCGGACGGAAGCGTCGCTTCGCGATTTCCGTCCAAAGAATGAACGGGAGTTCGTCGCGCTCCAGCTCGCCCGCCGTTTTGACGATCTTCACCACCTCGCCAGGTATCTCATCGCGGCCCAGAAGCACTCCAAACGTGAGTTGTTGCATGCAGCACAGACTGCCCAACTCCGACACAAACTGAATCGAGCTCCGTTGGGCGATCTTTTCTTCGAAGTGCTGGAAGAGCGTGAGAGAGAGGATCGGGTATGAACGACAGAATTCTCACTCTCCGCATTACGCGCCGCGCAATCGGCGCCGCCGCACTCTCAGCTGGAGAGCTCACGCTCCTGGACGGACGCTACTTGAACCCACGACCAGAACGGATCGTCCCTGCGGCTTTGCGCTACTTGACCAAGCTGCTCGATCTGACAAGGCCCGACCGTGTCGTACTCGACGCGCCGTCCGCAGATGAAATGTCGACGATGACAGGACGAATCGTAGACGCGTCGATGTCGGTGATAGCTGAACGCGGGATACCCGTTGTCGCAGTCAGTCGACTGGATATTCTCAATGCGTTCGGAGTGACCCGCATTACCGACCGCCGTGAGGCTCGCGAACTCGCGCGCATTCTCTGGCCAGACGTCCAGCGCGTTACAGGCAAGGTGCAGCCGTACGTTGCTGACGCGGTAGCCGCCGCGGCTTACGTTGAGTGTCGATTGACAATCGGCCCACAAATGCCGTGATCGGCCCTTTGGCCTACATCGGCGGAAAACGCCGCCTTGCACCACTCATCTGTCGCTTGCTGCCCGCGCACACCACGTACGTCGAACCGTTTGCAGGTGGCGCACAAGTGTTCTTTCATAAACCACCAAGTCGTATCGAAGTGCTTAACGACTTAGACGAGGAAGTTGTCAATTTCCTTCGCGTGGTTCAGCACCATGCATCGGAACTCCAGCGGTGGCTGCGGTGGGCAGTCGCGAGTCGACGCCTGTTTGAAATCTTTTCGATTCAGAAGCCTGAGACACTCACCGACGTCCAGCGCGCGGCCAGATTCCTGTATCTGCAGCGGAACTCCTTCGGAGGACGGCGAGAGCGGCAGTCGTTCGCGTACGCTGTCGCATCCAAAGTGCGCTACTCTCCTGACCGATTGCCGGAGGTAATGGAACAAGCTGCGATACGGCTGCAACGTACTCAGATCGAATGCTTGCCGTACGAAGAGGTGCTCAGAAGGTACGATCGAGACAGCACCGTGTTCTACTGCGACCCACCCTATCTCGGTGCTTCCTTGTATCGACATAACTTCAGCGAGGCGGACTTCGCACTGTTGGCGGAACGTCTCGGGACACTACGCGGAACTTTTCTGCTGTCGATCAATGACAAGCCGTTGGTGCGGACCCTCTTTGGGCGGTTCTTCTGCCGGGAGGTTGACGTCTCGTACGGTAGCAGTCGAACCACGCCACGTGTCACAGAGCTGTTGTTCAGCAACGTGCCACTACCATCAACGACGTGAACGATTCGTCAGTACTTCACATCGACGGATATGTATACAGGTAGCTGATCCGGCAGGGATTTCTTGCCGTGCGCGTCCGTCATCTTCCATTCGGCATAGCAAGAGCCGGGAGTCGATGGGGCCGTCAGTTCAACTGACAGGACGCATCGTTCACCCGGCATCGTCTTCGGAATCGGTACCCGCTCGGAGGACTCAAGACGCCCTGGAGCGGCGGCCGGACCCTGACGAACGAGATATCGGTCGACCCACGGAACGTTGCCGACGTTCTCAATCTCCCACTGTTTCACGAATCGCTGTTTCACCTTAACCACGCTCCCATCGGGCATCGTGATGTCCCTGACAAATCGGGAGCGATCGACCAGCGGCGATTCCGGGGAATGCTCGACAGCACCGTTCGCCACCGCCGATTCCTGGTCAACCGCTGCAGCGACTCCCGGAGGAGCGAGTGGCGTCACCGGGGCGATGAATTTGTATCCCTTCTTCGGGACGGTCTGAACGAATCTAAACGGCTTAGCAGAATCACCGAATGCCGAGCGCAACTTTTTCGCCGCCTGATGGATTGAGGCCTCGGTCACGTGTGCGTCGGGCCACACGTTATGCAGAAGTTCACTCTTGAGGACAGTCCGTCCAGGCGTGTCGAGCAAATAGTCCAACAACGCCTGCACGCGCGGTTCAAGGTTGATGGCTTGGCCATCGCGAGTTAGGCCGTCCTCGCGAGAGTATCGAAAATCGCGGCCGATCAATCGTTTCGCGCGGGCGTCTCCTCCCACTAGACCACCTCAGCAGATTTCTTCAGATCTTCATTCGAATCGTCAGACCAGCTTTCCGCTGACACTGCGATTCATTGGGACCACGTATGACCGACTTGTTCGAAACAACTGTCATTCGATTATCGAACTGGATTCGCCGACCACGCACATCGCGGCGAACTCTTCTGGACGGCCTGAACGTTGGCATCGATGTGGGTCACGGCGCCTCACCTCACGGCGTGCGCATTCCCCACGGCAAGCGGGCAGAGCACATCGCGATTCTCGGTCGAACCGGATCCGGCAAGTCTTCGCTCCTGCTGCACTTCACGCGGCAAGACATCGCACAGGATCGCGGTTTCTTTCACTTCGATCTTCACGGAGAAACGACTGCAGCTGTGCTCCAGATGATCGCAGCTGAAGAACAGCGCCGCGGCATCGACCTTTCGGAGCGTGTCGTTGTGATCTCGCCAGCTGACACCGAGTACGCCGTGGGTATCAACATCCTGCGCGGAACCTCCGAGCACCACACATTCGTGCAGATCGCGGAGGTTGCCCAACTCTTGAAACAGCGCTGGCAGTTGGAGGCGTTCGGGGCACGAACCGAGGAACTACTGCGCAGCGCGCTCCTCGTACTTGCCGAGTGCGGTCTCACGTTGCTGGAGGTGGCGCCCTTGCTGACAAACGCGCAGTTCCGGAATCAGTGCCTTCGCCGCGTTCGCAACGTGGACACTCGTACGTACTTCACCGATCGGTACGACCAGCTAAGCGAAGCGATGCGATCGGCGTGGCGTGATGCGGTGCTCAACAAGCTGTCGACATTCACCACCGACCCGCACTATCGCCACATGCTTGGTCAAGCCCGGCCGACATTTTCAGTGCTCGACGCACTTGACCGCGGGCTTTGGGTACTGCTCGACCTCGACAAAGGTCGTCTCGGAGAACACGCCGCAACGCTTGGTGGCCTTTTCCTCACGAGCATCAAGAACGCGCTGTTTGCACGAACCACACGCACCTTGACAACGGTGTTCGCGGACGAATTGCAGAACCTGGCCGCGTACGACGCTGGCATCGAAACCTTGCTCGCAGAAAGTCGTAAGAAATCCGTCGCGATGGTGTCGGGGAATCAGTATCTCGATCAGTATCCGCCTTCGATGCGCGCTGCCGTACTCGCAGTGGGCACACACATCGCGTTCCAGGTTTCGAGTGCGGATGCGGATCGCATGGCCTCGGCGCTCGGCGGGGGACACCATCTGCAGTCCCTCTTGAAGAACCTCCCCCCGCGCCATCTCGTGTTGAAGAGCGGTCATTACCCCTGGAAGCACATCGTCGTACCGCACGTCGAGCGGCCACGCGTGGACACGAGGGATCTCGTCAGCCGATCGCGTGAGCACTGGGCGCAACGACGGAGCGACGTCGAGGCCGAAATCGCGGCCCGACAGCCAGAGCACGATTCCGAGGAGGCCCTCCGTGGTTGGGACTAAGCCTCAGATCGTCGTTCAACCGCGTGATCTCGCGTTGCTGCGCGAGATCGACCGTCTTCGTTTGGTTGATCGCGAAGACGCACGGTTACTTGCGGGGTTCGGCTCCGTCACGCGCGCCAACACACGGCTTCATGCGTTGTACCTAGCAGGACTACTCGCACGACAACCCGCCGGTACCGTGCTGGGCGGTCACAAATTCCTGTACGCGCTGACACCGAGCGCCGCGCGTCTAATCGGCGCGCGCTACCAGCCGCCACCGTGGAATCCACATGGGACGCTGGCGTGGAGCGGCACGCTGGAACACCAGCTCGCGATCAACCGCGTGTACGTCGGCCTCAGACAGTCCGACGTTCAGGCCTCGGGCCCACGGCTGCTGCGATGGACGACGTTTTCTCAACCGATCTCATCGACGATTCGGCTGAGCCCCGATGCGTACCTCGAACTCGAGATACCAGATGGCGTACGCGCGGTCTTTCTCGAAGTCGATCGAGGCACAGAGACTCGACGCATCTGGGATCGGAAGGTCGCCGCGTACATCGCGCTGGCCACTTCCGGTGAGTTCACCGCCCGGTTTGGTCACGCGCAGTTCCGTGTCGCCGTCATCGCTCCGTCGATGCATCGCCTTTACGGCATTCGCACGTGCATCGCGCGTCGCATCGACAAGCTGTTCTGGCTGACGCATTCCAGGCATCAGACACGGGACTGGTTTGCACAACCCGTGTGGCTCCGGCCGCACGGCAATGAGTTGCATTTTCTTATTTGAAATCCCATGCGCTACTGCACCGCTTGCCACAACTTGACCGCCGGTGACCCGCTGTTCTGCGGGGTCTGCGGCGCTACCTACGAAGTGCGGCTCTGCCCGCGCTTCCATCCAAACCCGCGAGGCGCGCTGGTGTGTTCGGAGTGCGGGTCGCGCGACCTGTCAGAGCCGCAGCCTGAAGTCTTCTTTCTCACTCGCTGGATGTGGATCGCCGGTCGACTGTGGGCCTTCGTCGTCCTGTTGCTGCTGTCGTTGCTGGTGCTCGCTGCGTTCGTTGACGTCGCCGTCAACAACCAGGAACTGCAGGCACAGCTGCTAGCGATCCTGCTGTTCCTTGGGTTGCTGTGGTGGGGATACACGAAGCTGCCGAGTCCGATTCGGCGAGGCATCGGAGGACTGATCGCAAGGAAGAAGGGAGATGGCAAGCAAGGACATAGGTAGTTGGCTTTCGACGAAGTCGAAAGACACGCCGGAGTCAACGGCTTCCGAGTCTGTCCCCCCGGGCAGTGCTGCCCGCAGCAGTGTCCGGGGTCACGAACTGGGACAGCCGCTCGACATCACACAAGTCGCGTCGCTGATCGGATGTTCGCCCTGGACAGTAAGGCACACGTTGATCCCCAAAGGGTTGCCGTGCTTCCGGACCGGGGCGAACGGCAAGCTGATCTTCTATGAGCAGCAGGTCGTTCGGTGGGTGCTCCGTCATCAACGAATCCAAGGAGGCCAACCGTGACCCTGTGGAAGCGCGGGAACGTCTGGTGGACGTTCTATCACCTCGACGGCATTCGATATCAGCAATCGACAGGCACGTCCAATCGGCGACAGGCCGAGCAAATCGCTCAAAAGTTGCGCGAGGAGGCCAACACAGCTCGGCACGGGATCCAACACATTGATCCGACGCTCACATTCGAGGCCTTGGCTGGTCGGTTCATCGCCAACGCAAATCCCACGGCTTATCACCTCGAACGACTGAAGTTCTTGCTGCCCTACTTCGCGGAACTGCCAGTTGCGAGATTGACGAAGGCCGATGCGCGAGAGTACCGCGCTGCGCGCCACGAGCGGCGGAAGACGCTCAAGGACGCGACCATCAATCGAGATCTCGCCGTTCTACGCCGCGTTTTGTATTGGGGCGTTGACGAAGGGCTCATCGAAACGAATCCACTCGGCCGGCTCAAGCTGATTCGCGAGCGTCCCATCGCGCGGTCGATTGTCACGGTTGATGAAGAACGCCAACTGTTGGACGCGGCCCCTCCGCATCTGGCAGCCCTAATCGTCATGGCCCTCGATACCGGTATGCGTCGCGGCGAGCTGACCCACCAAAGGTGGGAGCACGTCGATTTCGCTCGGAAAGTCCTGCTCGTCTCCCAGTCGAAAACCGTTCAGGGCGAGAAGCGTGAGATCCCGCTCACGACTCGAGTTGAGCAGCTGCTGAACGTCCATCGACCGCTCGCCGGCCTCATCTTCCAGTATCGCGGTCATGCGCTGCACACGATCAAGACCACGTGGCGGACCACATTGAAGAAGGCCGGCGTACGACACATCCGATTTCACGATTTGCGGCACAGCTTCAACACGAGGTTGCTCGAGGCGGGCGTGCTGCAGGAAGTCAGAAAAGCGCTCATGGGACATGTCAGTGGAGGCGGCATCAACGCGCAGTACACACACATCGAACTG
>AR_comb_assmDRAFT_10128417_pt1 | contig 13963 bp, 11 predicted proteins | sample ArasoioldDNA_FD_10543 | JGI IMG/M metagenome (IMG submission 10543) | reverse complement strand
AGTAATAACTCCGCTACTTTCTTTTCCCATTTGGGCCGGGTATACACTGCATACCAAATTTTTCCGCTATCCATTGTTTATTTTTTTCAAAAGGTTCTTCGTTCCTGGCTACAACGACGTTGTTGCCCTTGTTGATCTTATAAAAAGAGTTGACTGATGATTTGGTGAATTACAGTAACCACTTTTTACCTGGCCATGTCCGATGATTAATAATCCTCTGGTTTGCAGGTGATGGTGATTTATCGGTTGTCGCTTTTGAATCAGGTAGAGTTAATAACAAAACGTTCCCTGTTATTTTCAGGTTGCCGCATTTTAATTTTAGTCATTCTTCGATATTATTTTATTGTTATGTTGTAAGAAAGAAAATGCTGAAATGGTTTGCAAAAACCTGCAGGAAAGCAACGTTATTGAATGGCAATGGTCGTCAGAAAGGAATTCTTCAAAGGGCTTGCAAAATTGGTCTTTCATATCAGGTAACGCTTTTCCGAGCTATGGCTCCTTTTATTAAATCAAAAAATTAGGGATAGGGTTGCGTTTTTACCATGGATGAAAGGATGTGACAACAGTCCAAAAATGATACCACTGCTTACGCATACGCTTGCTCATGGTTTTATGGCTGTTTTGGCGTAAAAGTTCGCCACCTTTGCGGAAAAAATTTCACCAATTTTATTTTTTCTCTTTTGTCATGTTAACAATGACACGATCATGGCATAGATCACAACATTAGTAGGCTTATGAGGTCACGCGTTCGTTTAATAAAACCAGTGAGCCTTGCTTTTGTGTTTGATTGTTTGTCAACCCCAGCAAAATCGTTTCCCAGTTTTTTAGAATAGATTCCTTTGCCAAATATTTGCTTGCATAAAATCGGGCATTATTGCGAAATTTTTCCAGGCTGCTGCCGAGTGCAGCCCGTATTGCCTGCGTCAATTTATAAGAATCATCAGGTTCTACCACAATGCCCATCTCGTTTTGCCGGATCAGCTTGTATAATGTGCTTCCCTCAGAAGCCGTTACCAGCGGGCATCCGCCGGCAGCGAGGATAGAGGTGAGCTTACTGGGCATCACCAGGTCAGTGGCATTTTTTTTCTGCAATACAAGATGAAGATCTGCCATGGCCAGCAGCGCCGGCAATTTCTCATAAGAAACTAATGGATGAAAATAAATGTTGTCCAGGTTGGCATCCTTTACCATTTGCTTCAACTTTATCTCTCCACCGCCGGAACCAACTATGACGAACTTGACTGAACCATCTTCACGAAAACTTTTGGCAGCTTCTATAATATTTTCCAAACCTTGTTTCTCTCCGAGATTACCGGAATACAATATCACCTTGTCTTGCAGCGACAAACCAAATTCGTTGCGCAATGATTTTTCTTTTTCGATCGGTTGAATGATATTTTCATCCACCCAGTTGGGAAATAAAAGACAGTTGGAGGCTGCAATGCCTTTCTCCTTTATTTTCTTCAATAGTCCTTTGCTAATGGTAGAAACGGCTGAGCTTCCTTTCAGTATTACTTTTTCCATGGCGAACATCGTACTCAACAGTCGCCGGTTGCTGATCATGCGCAATTCTTTGGCTACATCTACTTGCAGGTCCTGTATATGCGTCACGATCTTTGTCCTTCTTACTCTTGAATACAATAACGGTAAGGCTCCGAGGTGAAAAGGCGGGGAAACGCTGATCACCACATCATACTTACGTGAAAACATTTTACCAATCCAAATCGGGAGCGTGCTCAACACAAATGAAAACTCGTGCAGTATTCTTTTGACAGAAGATACTTTGCCGGGAACATACAGCGGACAACGATAGACTTTTACGCCGTCAACGTTTTCTGTATGCCACCATCTTTTTTTGTACGATGAACTGATTTTCCATTGAGGATAGTAGGGCATTCCCGTTATCACCTCAACCGTGTGGCCGTTCTTCGCCAGCCAGCTTCCCATTTCTCCGGTGTACTTTCCAATTCCTGTCAATTCAGGCGCATAGTTAATGCCGCAAATAAGGATTTTCATATTCTATTTTATTTTGTAAATACCGATCGTTCAGAGCAAGCATCCGCCACGTAAGTAACAAGGTTGCTACTTTACAGATTTTTGAACCGAGAATAATCGAGAAAAATTTGCCTGGTGGATGAGGAAACAGATGATGACTAAATCTGTGTCTTTTTAAACAGTCTGCATTTATTTCCGGTTAAAAACGTTTTGTGTTATTTCATGAACAGGTATCGTCCAAACCAATCCAACAAGTATGCCGATGGCATCATCATGGCTGAGTTGGCCAAAATCAAATCCTAATCCTGCATTTATAGTCAAATTATATTTCTCCAGCTCATAAGAAAATTGTTGAAGACAATAAAACTGTTCTTTGGCTGGCGTAAATAATTCCCCATACACCGGACTTCCCATATTCTTTGTATATGTCAGCAATGTCTTGCTGTCGAGATTGCCAGTGATAGAATACAAGGCTCCCGCATGTACCGCAAAGATTTTGTTATTGATGATATTGGAATTACCTGGAATTGAATCATCCGGGGCATTCCAGTCAAACGGTTTTATTTCGGGAAAATAATTTGCTCCCTGCACACGGTTAAGAAATAAAGGCGTTCCAATAATGTTGTTTTGATATTCCCAGCCCGTTTTATACACGCTGTTATTGTAATAGCTCTCCAGTTTATTGGCTGCTGTGTTCTTATTTACATTTTGAGTATTGATTACCTCCAACACAATTTTTTGTAGCCCTGTATATCTGTCTTTCAATGCAACACTGAGTCCTGCCAGTCCATTCATCGTTCCAAAACCGATATCGTTCTTGCCCTCAAACGGCTTTTGTAAATACCCGTGAACGGAAAGATTTTGGTTTTCCCAGGAAGCGCCGCCATCAATAACGCCCCGATGATCGCCGCCATGCATGGGATCTTCCGGACTACTTTCAACTTCTTTTACAAGAACCGCATCCCAAAAACTACCTAAGCCTTTGCCGATTTGTTGGGTACCTCTTGTCCCGCCCCATTCAGCAAAATGTTCGATACCGGCATAAACTTTCAATGCACGGGCACCAAAACGCAGGAAGAAAGTTGCTTCGTGATAATAAGAATTCTTAATGTACCGGTCTTCGCCCATCCAGCCATGCGCGAACGATCCTTTGAACTGCACCCATCCATTTGTGAATGGCAGTTTGGTATAATCTGTAACAGCGATTCCAACTTTAGGGATCGGCAATGCATTCTTACTTACGCCTAAAGATCCTGATGAAAGATCCTTATCCACTTCGCCGGGAATTTCTTCAAACCTGCCCGCACGTAATGACCAGTTTTTGTATTCCAGTTTTGCAAAAGCCTCCTCAAGAATGGTTGATTTGAAATGATCATTGTTGTAAATGCTCAATCCGTAGGAGAAAGTAAGATCGTCATAATCGTAAAGTCCGATTTCATTTTGTGATTCACTGGAAGCGAGAACATGTTTATTCGAAACACGGATGAATGGAATGAGATCTGTGCGGCGATCAGCCACTGTGCCATACCTGTTAGCTTTCAACCATAAGGGCTGATAATTCAGTGATGATAATCGCCATTCGAGTCCTGCCTTGAATTCAAGTGAATCAAAAAGCTGTGCATGAAGGGCTGAATTAAAAACCAGCGCCAAACAAAAAACGGCAATATGCCTATAACTATTTTTGAGCATTATCGTTGCAGTTTATTTATATCCAGTTGTCAAGGATCTTTAGCTTGTCAGCTTCCTTTACTCTTTCGCGGACAAAAGCCGGGTCCTTTATATAAATGGTATTGTGGGTTCCAAAGGTGTCTATCGCCGTTAACTCTCGTTCAAAAGGATTGTACTGGTAAGGATGATAATTATTCTCCAATAACTTTTCATGCAATAGTCTTTCATCATATCCATACTTGGCGCCTGATCCGTTCAATTCAATAATAATGGCTTTCAGATTTTTTCTGCTTAGGGTTTGGGATGCACCTTTCAACACATTTGTTTCAAATCCTTCAACATCTATTTTTAAAAGAACCGGTTCTTTTTCTTTTTCCATGATCGCATCAAGCGTATCTACAGGCACTTCGATTGTATTTGCTTCGGATGCCGTAGCCACATGGTTCATTGTATCGAGAGTAGAAGTAAAAGATATTTGTCCTTTTTCGTTTCCTAATGCGAGATTATATGCTACAACTTTATTAGCAACCTGGTTGATGGAGATATTGTTCTGGAGATGTTCGAAAGTTTTGGGTACAGGTTCTATTGAAACAACTGAAGCGCCAACATGACCTGCGGCTAAAACGGTATAGCTGCCGATATTAGCTCCTATGTCGACAAACAAATCGTCGCGCCGAAGGAAATGCAGGAGGAATCCCATGTCATTGAACTCATGCAGCCCGCAATAAAGATTACCGGTAGCACCCGTCATGCTGCGCTGGATGATCAGCTTCGTTTTATCCGTATAAGAATACACAACAGGATAAGGATTCAATCTCGTATTGATCTGCCATTTGGCGAAACGTGAGATCGCTTTGATTTTGTGATTCCTGTTTAACGGATGATTGGTAATAAATTTTAAAAGGGAGACAAGGCTCATATATTTCTTATGTAAGTCGTTAGGTGATTACAATTCGTCGGCAACTTGCCAGTGATCAGCTGGCTGGTGATTGTTTCTTCTCAATTTTCGGATGGCAGCCAGGACCAGCAACCCGAGCAGTGAACCGATTGTATTTAATACGAGGTCGTCTACATCAGCGACTCCTACATTCAACAGGTATTGCAGTGACTCAATCAAAAAGCTGGCTGCAATAGAGATAACCAATAACCTCGAAAAATTTTTGATCCGAAAGAAAAAGAAAAGAAAAAGGGGAAATGGAATAAACAGCAGGATATTGCCGATGATGTCCTTATACAACTCAACGTTTTCCGGACGTGTATGTAAAGCCCGCGTTTGCCAATGCTGTATTTTATCCCTGAACAAAATCAAATTGAAATTTCTCTTAGGAAAATATCGCCATCTGTTTTGAGTAAAAAATAAAACGTAAACAAACGCCGATATGTAAAAAATACCGAGGCAGGAATAAATGATCCTTTCTGCCGTGCTATAATGCGGTGGAGTTCGAATGCTGTTTCTTCGCTTGCCCATTGTTCGTAAGCAATTCTTTTGTTTTGAGTACGATGAAGTACTCGTAAATGGCTTGCAGTGTTGCATAGGTGATTCCCGTCATTCCATCTAAAAAAGCTTTGCGGCCAATGACCATGTAAAGCCATTTCACAAATGGTCTTCCAGGAATTTTATAGAACAATCCTTTCTGGTGGTATCGTCTTTCTGTAAAGTCGCGGCTCCACAACGCTTTCTTCAACGAAAATGATTTATTACTTCCCTGGTCCGTCAATCGCATCGAAGCTTCCATATCTGCATAGCTGAGATGGCGCGACCACCAGGCACGAAAACCTTTGCTGAAAGGATAATGATCGAGATAACCATTCAGTCTTTTAACAGGACCATCAGGTATTGACAGCGGATTAACCAATCTTTCATATCTCAATTTACCCGGACGGAAAAGCCTGAGATAATACGGTGATATCTGCGCATTCTTCAACCATGTGCCGTTCCATGCAAAATCCCTCCGTTGTATTTCATAAGCTACTGCATCGGTATTGCTTGTATCAAAGTTGAGCAGCGCTTCTTTTAATCCATCTGAAATGCGTTCATCCGCATCTAAATAAAACACCCAATCGTGTTTGAACGGTATATTGTTCAGGCCCCAATTCTGATGAGCGGCCCAGTTGTCAAATTGCCGTAGCGTTATATTGGCAGATGCTTTCCGGGCAATATCGATCGTATTATCGGTGCTGTACGAATCAAATACATGAATATCGTCGCACCAGCTAACGGATTCCAAACATCCCGGCAGATCCTGTTCTTCGTTCTTTGTAAGAATCAATACTGAAACCATAATTGCAATGAACTTGTTTCGATAGGGTTATTCATGAATGGTGGATTGCATCACGCGTTGTTTGATTGGCTTGCAGGGGTGACCCGCACAGATCATCCAGGGCGGCATATTCTTCGTAACAACAGAACGTGCGCCGATAACAGCTCCTTCTTCGATGGTGATACCCGGGTTTACAAATGCGCCGGCTGCTACCCAAACGTAATCTTGTATAATGATCGGAAAAGTAATCAACGGTTGCCCGCTCAATTGGTAATCATGCGTACCTGTACATATGTAAGAATCCTGTGAGATCACTGCCCGATATCCAATGCTGATATGACCCTGTGAATACAAAGTAGCGCCATTGGCAATCCCGCATTGATCTTTCAGTTCGAGATTCCACGGCGCCCAAATTTTAACCCGGGGATACACGTGTACACCTCTTCCCACTTTAGCACCGAAGCTTCTTAATAAAAACGAACGCCAGCCATGCAGGAAATTAGGTGATGGACGGAATAAAAATACATAGACAATATTCCAGGCCACCCTTGCCACGCGGTTCTTTAATGAGAAAGAAGGTTTGGTAAATGAGTCGGTGTTTTTTATACTCGTTGTGTATAACAACTCACTTGTGTTGACTTCCACGTTGTACGATTTGAAGTTTTGCAGATTAGATTTTTTTATTCAGTTATCACAAAAGCCGGTTTATCACCTTTACCTAAAACCCAGCTGTATAGTTGCGCCATTGAATTAGCCACCTGTGCCCATGAGAATTTTTCCTTGACAAGATTAAAACCCTCCCTGCCCATTTTTCTTCTTTCTGCTTCCGGCATGCTAATGATTTGTTGTAAGCCTTTATAAATGTCTTTAGGATTTGCTTCGATCCGGATAGCAGCATTGTGATCATAACCTTCAACGAGGTTGCATTCGGGTGTGATCAACGCAGGCAAATGATACGACCATGCTTCCAGCACAGACATTGGTAATCCTTCACTGAAAGAAGGAAGAATAAAAGCGTGGCTGCTTTCCAGGCAACGATGTTTATCTTCTCCATACCTGCCGCCAATAAATGAAACAGTATCTTCTATTCTCATCTCGCGGGTTTTGTCAAGAAGGGCTTGCATATAAGCTGTGTCTTTTGTTTCGCCGGCAATGACGAGTTGCCAATCGTTACTTCCGCGCAAAAGTGACCATGCTTCTAATAAATTGTCTATTCCTTTTTTTGGATGGATCCTGCCAAGAAAAAGCAAGTTCTTCTTGTTTGATTTTGTTCCATTGATCGAAGCTTGCTTATACTGACCATGTAGCTCAATTCCATTTGGAATTATCGCTACAGGATTTTTTAAGCCAAATGCTCGGATAGCATCATATTCTTCGTGGCAAAGCGCATGAAGACATGCGGCACCTTCGAGATGTTTTCTTTCATAAAGGCCGAGAACAATATTTTTCTTCAGATCCTTCCAGAATGATTGGTTCAATTGCCATTTATCTAACATACCATGCGGCGAAATAATATAAGGAGTGCCCGTTTGCCGGCTGTATTTTTTATTGGCGTAGGATAAGTACATCCACAAAGATTGCGTATGCACAATATCCGGCTGGATAGTTTTCATTTGTTTGTACAGATCGGTCGATAATCCAAGTTTCCTCGGCCCTTTGACAGTATAACTATGAACCGGTAGTGACGAATAATACTTTTTATCTTCCGGAGAATATTCATCATCGAACATAAGATATTCTACATTGATATGATTCTGCTGCTGCAGGCGCATTCCCATCATACGTGCCGTATCAAACACACCGCCGGAATTACGTGAACTGGATCCGCCAAGAATTAAGAGCTTCATACTTCCTGTAGTTGTTTTACCGGTCTGCAAATATTTTCATAGACATAGTCGGCCCATTTTTCGGTTGTCCACATTGAACCAAGTAAGCGGCTGGCTGCAGACATTTCTTCCAGGTCATCTTTCGATTTTGAGGATATTTTCTTCATTGCTTCAGTTAATGATGAAGCATCATGATTAATAATGTAGCCGTTCTGACCATCTCTTACAAACATGGTGGAGGCGCCGCACTCATACGTACAGATAACAGGTAACCCGCTGATCGCTGCTTCATGGATTACTACTCCCCAGGGTTCGAATGTGCTCGGCAAAATGAAGCATGATGCTTCTGCAAATAGTTGAGGAAGGTCCTTCGGTTGAATAAAATCTTTTACTTCGATACCTTCAACATTGTCGCAGATGTTTTTTAAGTGACCTTTTCCGACGATCAACAATTCCCATGGCTGATTAGTTGATGACCTGTAATCTTTATATGCTTGTACCAAATGTTCAACACCTTTCACTGTCACCAGTCGGCCGACGAAAATAAATTTGTGAGCATCATTGTTCCTGCTGACGGATTTGAAGCTGTCAGTCCTTGCACTATAGTATCCGAGCAAAGGATTTTTAAAACCAAGTCTTCTGGCAAAACTGGCCTGCCTGTCTCCCGGTACAAAAAAGTTGTCTATCGCGGGTTTTAGGAAAAATGGCGCTACAAGAATTCCGAGCCTTTGCTTGACCGTTGATCTCCATTGTCCGTCGAAGCTCGAAATAACATAGCTGCCTTTTCTTCTACTTTTTTTGGCAATGGACATATAGAAAGGATAGTTCCAGGAAGACATCATGATCAGGTCGGGATTGAGATTGACGCAAAAATCTTCCAAGGTCTTTTCGTTTTCTTTTTGATAAACGAAAGTTTTGCGGAAAAAGCTAAGATCAAGGCGATCGTAAGGAGCAATGGATTCTGCGGGCTGGTGGATGAGATACAACTCCACATCGTTTTTATTTGAAAGCTCCTTGAAACAGGCTATCGTATAATCTGCGAGCGGCGCCCATAATAGCAGGATCTTTATTTTCTCTGTTCTGTTCATTTAAAAGAAGAATGAATTAATTATCAGAATGGACCAGCGGTTTCAACAGATCTTCCAGGCGTTTAACTGCCAAATCCCAACTTCCATATGAATGGCAAACCTGTAAAGCTTCGTCCGACATCGTTTTTAATAACTGCCTATCCTCTGCCATTTCCTGTAATTTTTCTGCCAGTGCTTTCGAGTCACGCGGGGGAACAATAAATCCATGGACGCCATCTTTAATAATATCATCACCGCCTGTGTTTGTTGTGATCAATATTGGTATGCCAAATGACAATGCTTCCAGTTGTACCAGGGCCAATCCTTCTTCAAGACTGGGTAAGATGAATACACTTGCTTTCCGGTATTCATTGTTCAATGCTTCACCTTTTAACGTACCGGTGAATACAACATCATCCGGAATGTTTACGTTTTCAAGCCCGGTGACTCCTGACTTGGGTCCAACGATGACAAACTTTTTATTGGGATGCTTTAATTGTTTGAATGCTTCGATGGCATATCGTAATCCTTTCCTGTAATGAAGCTGGCCCACATACAATACACTAAAGCAATCTTTCAAACCAATCACCGGCGTTTGGCCCGCATGTGCTGATGGTGAGAACCCGAAGTTTACTTTCAATAACTTTTCAGGAGAAAATCCTTTGTCAATGAAAGATTTTTTTACAAATTCAGAAGGACACAATATATAGTCAGCACTTTCATACATTTTCAGCCGCGTGGTATGATCCGGAATTTTTTCCGGGTATTTACCTTGTCCAAGGCTCCGGTATTCTTCCTGCATGATGGAAAACTGGTTGTCTACATGACTATTGACCTCTTCCATGATGCAAATCGTTTTCGCTTTTTCTTCTTTCAATCTTTTCGTGGTAGTATAACCTTCCGTACGATAAAAAATGAAAGCATCTGATGCCTTTGCACTTTTATAGGAGGCTTTATCAAGACTTAAATTGGTAAGATGGTTAAATACCGACGTTATAAACTGACCCGTATTCAATCGCATACTAGCCAGGTAAAGATTTTGAAAAAAATCATGCCTCTTCAGTTTAGTACCGACAGCAGGCAATGCTGCTCTTGGGCTAAACCGGCTGAAGCCGGAAATAAATGCATGTAACAATTCAGCGCGGTTCAGGGCTTCGGCATAAGGATAATGATGTGCCCTGTTGGGAGCGGTATATGTGATTTTCATTTTGTGCGCAGCATCTTCATGATCCTGAAAAAAATTAATAGCAGGAGTACCGGGTATAAGAAAGATATCAAAGCGAAGAATGCACGGTAACCCCAAAATGCGAGGAACAAAACCATACCGAGGATCGCAACGGACAGTGGTTCCTTCTTATTTGTATAAAAAATTATTCCATCAAAGTACACCAGGAACATACCATATAGTATTGCATACACAGCAAGTCCCAGTAGCCCATCCGTTTTATAAGCATCTCCAACAATTGAAAAAGATAGACTGGTTGTGCCCATTGTCAATGGTCCTGACAATACAAATGCAGACTGGCTGGAAAGATCTTTGGCACCATTTAATACCGGTTTGTCCTGCCACAATGAACGGGGTACCGGGTTCACCAATACGGCAAAAAAATCATTGAATCCTTCGTAAGAGTATTTTTCGGGATAGCTTTTTAACATCAGGCAAAACAGGTACATGTTATTATCCCGTTGCGATTGAGTTGGATCGAATGTCGTGATCGATTTCAAATCCTGTAATCGCGCGGCTTTCTGCGGGTTCGCCAATACCTGTAGCAAATTACCACGAAACCTTACCTGTATTTCCATGATAGCTATCAATGCAACCAGTAATAAAGAAACCGGTAGCCAAAAACGGAATCCGCGATGCCAGTTGTAATAAAAAAGAAAAAACAATGGCGGCGTTGCCACGAACATCATACTGCCTCTTGATCCGCTGAGGAAGTAAACAAATATTACAAACAAGCCAAGCAAAAGACAAAACGTAGCAGGTAGTTTGTTTGTGCGCGGCGCCCGTATGTATGCGATGCACGCAAATACCGGCGTAAGCTGCCACATCCACGTAAACGGAAGCATCAATGATCCCGAACTACCGACCGAATCACGAATGAGCAATCCACTGCTTCCTTCAATACGGCCGGCAGTCATTGCATTCCATAAAATATTTATTGAACCGTAATAAAAATAGAAAATGATAAGCGGGAGGATGAAGATGAGCAATGTCATCCGGAAATAGAAAACCGGTTTGAACCGGATATAATCCAAAAAAGAAAAGGAGCGTATCGATAAATTTTGACCGCGTTTCCACGCTAATGCATAGACGATGTTGATCAACAGTTGGAAAACGGATATCCATAAAAATCCAAGCACCCTGTAACCCGGTTGAATATAAGAATAGGCGTCATAACCTGGTAATACGGATTCCAAATAAAGAAACCAAATGGGAGCGATATTGACGACACTTATGCCGCTAAACAATAAACCTGTGTTCCGCTTTTGCAATGCATAGATAACAGGGAAAAAAGAAATAAGAATGGCAATGACGCCGCAAAGCACTGCGAGCTCCGGCGTTACTTCAGTAAACAGGGTTATTCCTAAAAAGAGAACGATTCCGGCCAGGTTCAAAAAACTGCACCTGACAGATAGATCTTTTAATAATTGTAAGACAACGATATTTTCTCTTTTCACCAACATACCTGTGAAACCAGTTAAACTTTGTAGTAAATGCTATTGAAGTATCCTGAGCTTTCTCAAAAGTGCCGGGATAAGCTGCACATCATATTTCAACCCGTATATGAATTTTTCCAGGTTATCACCGGTAAGCGATAATGAAACGCGGAATACATAAGGTATCAGGATGATGTCGGCAATGACAGTTGAAATAGCGGCGCCTTCCATTCCAAACCACCATGACAACAATGCGCAACCGATCACGGCCATGCACATTGCAATCAGATAGCGGATCGCTAAACCTTCGTGTTTGTTGGAGGCCATATGGATCACGCTGCTGGTAAACCAAAGTGAATTGAAGGGAATCGGCAAAAGGAAGAGTAACAAAAGCGTTCGTGGAAGTATGATCGACCCGCCTGTCCACCATGAAAATATTTTTTCACCAAACAATGCCAGCAGCAGCACAAAGAATAATGCGATGCCAATTGATAACACTACGCCGATCCTGTGAAGCCGTGCTGCTTTTTGTAAATCACCGGTGCCAAACAGGATGCTGAGCTCGGGCCACATTACCTGGTTGATCAGTTCAAGCACCTGGTTGATGGAACGTACTAATGTTCTCACAGATCCAAACACTGCAACGGCTACGGGCCCTAATATCATCTGTACAACTATGATCGTTCCCTGGTAAATCAATGCATTGCCAAGTGGAAAGGCCTGGAATGCCAATCCTTTTTTAAACAAATGGCGCAACAAGCCTTTTTCAACGCGTTGATTCGAATACGTCAGTTCGGGCATTGCTTTGTAGCTGAACCATTGAACGCTTAACGTAAAAATGATCGTAGATAAAAATGTAGTGCAGGCGAGATAATCCAATCTTGTTGTGAATTGTAGAATGGCGAGCATAAGTGCCAGTTCGAGCCATGGCCTTACGCTATACAGCAACATATACGTATGTGCTTTTCTTGCTGCCCTGAATCTTGCCTGGAATATTTCACCAATAAAAGTTATGAGGGTAGAAAGCGTGAGCCAGATCAATACCCATGTTATTTCTGTATGCCGGTCGGCTGAAACCCTTAAGAATTTTTCCCAATGAAAAAATAAAATGATGGGAAGTAAAAGAATGATTCCGCCGATGAGTATGTAAGTAACAACTTTGAAAGCAGCAGAGAATATCATTCTTGCCCTGGCCAAATCACCTTTGCCAACTGCCATCGACACATCGTTGGATGCAACGTTGCCAAAGCCAAGATTTGCCAGGAACAACCACGACGGTAATGCATATAATACCAGCCAGCGCCCATATTCTTCAATACCGAGGAAAGATAAAAGTATAGGCACCTGCACCAACCGGAAAAGAACGGTTGATATTTTCGCCCAGCCACTGGCGAGAAAATTCTTAAATAATGTTTTCTTTATTTCCAACCTGCGTCAGCTTTTCAATTGTTTTGATAAACATTACTTAGTTGAGAATCGTTGGTTCTTCTTTCTGCTGAACATGATCCTTGTCGTGGTAATAACCGCCTGAATACCCATACCGGTCCTCATAACGTTTGGTCTTGCCGGTATCGTTTAACAATATATAAATGGGTTGATCGGGATGTTGTTCCAACCGTTGATTGAGCTGTTGGTACACAAGCTTCGATGTATAATTCTGCCGTAATACGATCAGCGTGATGTCAGCATATTCCTGGAGTAATGTTGCATCCGTTACTACATTCAATGGCGGTGAATCGATGATGATATAATCGAACCGCTCCTGCAATGACCGCATCAGCTCGGGCATATTGGGTCCGGATATTAATTCTGCAGGGTTGGGCGGAAGACTTCCGGCTGGTAAAATATAAAGATTGCCATTGTGGTCAGGCACTTCAACCAGCATTTCATACAGATCAGATTTGCCAACAAGTATATTGCTGATTCCTCTTTTGGCATTTAAGCCAAGACCTTTTGAAAGCATCGGTTTGCGAAGATCAAACTCGAGAATAACCGTTTTCTTGTTGAGCAATGAGTAAGCGACTGCCAAATTCAGGCTGGCAAAACTTTTTCCTTCCCCCGGCTGGAAAGAAGTGACCAGTATCGTTTTAACCGTTCTTCCTTTCCCGGTATAACTGATAGCAGTGCGAATGTTCCTGATCTGTTCCGCTGCAGCTGATCGTGAACGTCCATGAATGACTACCGGGCTCTTTAATTTTTTGATGTGAGGGATTGTTCCCAGCAATGGAATATTCATATGATATTTCAACTCCTCGATATCGCCAATCCTGTTGTTCATAAAATCCCTGATTCCAAAAAATGTTATTGGAAGCAGTAGTCCCAGCAATATTCCAAATGTCCAGGCCATGGTTGGTTTGGGAGAAACAGTTCCCAGCGCCCTTGCGTTCAAGATGGTCCTTGAATCTTCAACATTAGAAGCACGGGTGATCGCAGCTTCTTCTCTTTTCTGCAATAAGAATGCATAGAGTTGTTCCTGCACATTTTG
>AR_comb_assmDRAFT_10033887_pt1 | contig 13966 bp, 14 predicted proteins | sample ArasoioldDNA_FD_10543 | JGI IMG/M metagenome (IMG submission 10543) | reverse complement strand
GGGATCTCCGCCACTCTCGCGCCCTCTCCCCAGAACAGACCACTACACCGGTGTTTCAACCGGAAACGCTGGTCGACGTCCCGTGGCTGGCCGATCTCCTGGACAAGCCGGACGACGCCGCCTGGCCGCGGTGGATGACCCCCCCTCACCCCGACGCGGTCGGCTCCTACGGGCAGGAGGTCGAGGAGTGGGTCGAGGAGCAGCACGGCACCCGGTGGCGCTGGTGGCAGCGGCTGGCCACCAGGCGCCAGCTGGAGCACGACGTCGAGGGTCGGTTGGTCTGGGAGACCGTCGTGGAGTCCACGCCCCGGCGCGGAGGCAAGAGCACCCGGATCGTGGGCCTAGCCACCTGGCGGATGGCGCACCCGGAGATCTTCGGCGAGATCCAGACCGTCATCCACTGCGGTTCGGACATGCCGATCTGCCGCGAGATCCAGCGGCGGTCGTGGCGGTGGGCCGAGGAGGTCGCCGGGTGGACGGTGACTCGCTCGAACGGCAAGGAGTCGATGGAGACGCTGACCGGCGACCGGTGGCTGGTCCGGTCCGAGAACGGCGTCTACGGCTACGACTGCAGCTTCGGCATCGTCGACGAGGGCTGGGACGTGGCGCCGATGGTGATCGACGAGGGGCTGGAGCCCGCGTTGCTGGAGCGCGAGATGCCACAGCTGCACCTGACGTCCACCGCGCACCGCCGGGCGACACCGTTGATGCGCCGACGCATCGCGGCGGCGCTCTCGGGGATGGGTGAGGACTGGACGACCCTGTTGATGGTGTGGGCCGCCGACCCGGACGACGACATCGGCGAGGAGTCCACCTGGCGCTCGGCGAGTCCGCACTGGACCGAGCAGCGGCGCCGGATGATCTCCGGCAAGTACGAGCGCGCGATGCGCGGCGAGGCCGATCCCGAGGCCGACGACCCGGACCCGATCGAGGGCTTCAAGGCGCAGTACCTGAACCTGTGGCCCTCCCCGACGCAGGCCAAGCCACCAACAGGTGAATCCGTGGTGACCGAGGCGGAGTGGGAGTCTGCCAACAGCTACGTCAGGGGTCCCGAGACTCCCAGCGTCACCGCGGTCGAGGCGTGGTTCCAGCAGGGTGCGGCGCTGGTCACCGCCACCCAGCTCGCCGACGGCCGGGTCGGAGTTTCGTCAGTGACGTTCCCCGAGGTTTCGTCAGCGATCGCCGCGGCGCAGGCATCCGGCGCCAGCCAGGTGCTGGTGGCCAAGTCGCTGGCGGTCGGCGTTCCCGGTGTCACCCCGGTCGGCGGGACCACCCGGCAGGCGGTGCTCGACCTGCGCCGGTTCATCGACGACGGTGTGCTGACGCATGACGGGTCGCCAGAACTTGCGCAGCAAGTTCTGGCACTCCGGACGGTGGCGTCCTCCGACGGGCCGCGGCTGGTCAGCAAGGGCCGCGCCGACGCGGTGAAGGCGACGAGCTGGGCGGTCGCGGCGGCTCAACAGGCGGTCGAGCCGTCCCAGATCTTCTGACCGCTCGCGCACGCAGAGCGTGGACCGCTAACCAGCGCTACCATGGGCCATCCGGCCAGGTCGGCCGTGCCCTGCCCCCTTCTCATCGGAGCAGCGATGCCGACGCCGACCCAGCGGTCCCGCAAGATCCTCCGCAGCTCGCTGCAGGCCCGTGCGGCGTACGCCCGCACCAACGCCGATCTCACGGTCAACTACCCGGACGGCTTCCCCTCGGACTTCCCTCCGGTGTGGTGGATCGGCAGCGACCAGCTCCAGCTCAACGCGCACTGGAGCCGCGGTGGCTGGAACTACCCCTACCAGCCCGGCTGGGGCACCGCCGACGCGCTGCCCGCTGTCATCAGGGCCACCTCGCTGATCACCGGCCCGCTGACGGCGGCCCCGTTCCGCGAGGTCGATCTCTCCGACGGACACCCGTTGGGACGCGCCCGCTGGATCACCGACCCGATGCTGCTGCGGCCGGACAGCCGGTTCGCCACCGACCTGTACGCCACGGTGGTGAAGCTCGGCCGTGGCGCGTTCTGGACCGAGTGGCTGCGGTCGGCGATCTGGTGGGGCGCCGGGGCGTTCATCTGCGAGGAGGACGAGACCGGGCAGCCGCTGGCCGGGACGCTGAAGAACGTCAACAGCTCGATGCTCTCCACCGAGCGCGACTCCCAGGGCGTGCTGCACTGGGTGCTCGGCTCCGACGGCGCGGACGCCGACAAGGCGGTCTTCGACCGGGACGGATACCTGACGCTGGGCAGCGTCAGCTATCGGATCGTGGTGCTGCGGAACCCGCACTCACCGGTCGACAGCGAGGGCTACTCGAAGGGCGTCTTCGCCCTCGCCCCCGGCGCGTTCCAGATGGCCGCCCAGATCGAGTCCTACGCGCACGGTCAGTTCCGCTCCGGGATCCCCGCCGGTGTGTTGCAGAGCCAGATGCCCAACATGACCCAGGAGCAGGCCGACGCGCTGAAGGCGGCCTGGATGCAGGCCCACGGCAACGACCGCCGGTCGGTGGCCGTGCTCAACGCGACGACGTCGTTCGTCCCGCTGAACCTGTCGCCGGTCGACGCCCAGCTGGACGCCACGAAGCGGCTGGCGATCGGGGACGTGGCGTTCGCCTTCGGTCTCGACCCGCTGACACTGGGTGTCTCGTTGGGGAACTCGGCGACCTACAACAACCTCCGCGACGCCTGGGTCAACCACAAGGACTTCGGCCTGGCACCGTGGATCACCGCGATGCAGGATGTGCTCACCGCGCTGCTGCCCGGCAACCAGGGCATCGTTATCTCGCTCGATGCCTTCGCCAACCCGCCGCTGAAGGAGCGGGTCGAGACCGGCGCCGCCGCGACCGCGGCCGGGCTGATGACCATCGACGAGTGGAGGGCCTCCGAAGGGTTGCCGCCGATGGCAGAGGCGAATGCATGAGACGAGGAGAGGATGACGATGGCACGACCGAAGCCCCGGCACCTGAGCCGGAACACCCGACAGAAGATGCGCGACGCCGGTGACGGCGGTGGCGCTGAGCAGCAGCAGGCCGCCCCCGAGAAGACGGCTGCGCCCGAGCCCACCAAGGCGGAGAAGAAGGCCGCGGTCAAGAAGGCCGCCGAGCGAGGTGCGTGATGTCCGTCCTGACGATGCCGCCTGACGTCGCCGAGCACTACGTCGGCCTGCAACTGCGGCGCGCCTCGTTCGAGGTGACCGACGAGGACGAGCGGGTCATCTCGCTGAAGGCGGCGCCGTACGACGTCGAGGCGAGGATCGCGCCCAACCTGGTCGAGAGCTTCGAGCCCGGAGCCTTCTCGCGCAGCACGAAGGACGCCTCCCGGATCAAACTGTGGTTCGGCCACAGCGTCGACGGCGGCAAGATCGTCGGGCAGGCATTCGAGGTCGAGGACCGCGCCGACGGGCTGCACCTGCAGACGCGGGTCTCGCGCACGCCGTCCGGTGACGAGCTGCTGGTGCTGGCCAGGGACAAGGTTCTCGACGAGGCGTCGGTGGAGTTCGCCCCGATGCGCGAGTTCATGGTCATCAAGCGCCGCGGTGAGGACGTCGTGGTCCGGCACCGCCGGGCACATCTGCGCGGGGTTGCCCTGGTGCCTGCCGGTGCGTACGGCAGAGACGCGCTCGTGACGAGCGTCCGCGACCTGAAGGACAAGCTGCGTGAGGAGAAGCTGGCGCGGCTGCACACGATGACGCACTGAGCTGTTTGGCGGTACTCTGCTGCTGCGTCCCGCCGTACCGCGGCAGAACTGCTGGGAGTCAAGGAGTCCCGCCTCCGACAGGTCCCGCTCACCGACCTCAGCACGGAAGCAGCAAGCCGGTCCCGCGCATTCGACTACGAGTGCGCAAGGAGACCGCACCATGACCGTCATCGACACCCTGCGCGACGAGCGTGACCAGGCGCGTGACGCCGCCATCGCTCTCGCCGAGACCGACGACTTCGACCCCGAGTCGACCGCCTTCAAGGAGCTGGAGTCGCGGGCCGCGTCCCTCGACAAGCAGATCGAGCACCTGGGCACCCTGCTCGACAAGCGCCAGGCCGCCGACGCCCTCGACGGGCGGCTCAGCCGGGTGCAGCAGCGCCAGCAGGAGCGTTCCGCCGAGCAGCCTCAGACCCGCGAGTCGTGGGGCGAGGCATGGGTGCGCTCAGAGCAGTTCGCCCAGTACCCCGGACGCGGCACCAGCCAGCGGCTCCAGGTCGAGACCAGGGCGCTGCCGCACAGCCTCGACTCGATGGGCGACGCGATCCGCCCTGGCCCGGTGCTCGACACCACCCCGGCGCCGCTGCCGCCTTCGCTGCTGCCGCTGGTGACCGTGGTCAACGTGACCGGCAACTCGATCGACTACATCACGTGGTCCCGAGTCGGGGGCACCGCTGGCAAGTCCTCAGCGGCGATCGTCCCCGAGGCTGGGGACAAGCCGCCCATCGAGTTCGCTCCGTCCGTGACGAGCGCGTCGCTCGACACGATCGCGGCCTCGACGAGCTACACCCGGCAGCTGGCCCAGGATGCCGCGGCCGTCGTGAGCTACATCAACGGTGAACTCCAGAACGAGGTCCGGCGCAAGATCGAGGAGGAGGCGCAGGCCGCTTTGGCCGCCGCGTCGCTCGCCTCGGTGACCGGCTCCGACCTGCTGGTGGCGCTCCGGATGGGCATGGCCGCGGTGCAGGCCGCTGGCTTCGTGCCGAACGGTTTCACCGTCTCGGCCGACGACTGGGCGGCGATGGACATCGCGGCCATGAACGCCAGCAACAGCGGGCCGACCGGAGCCTCTTCGTTCTGGGGTCTGCGGCCGGTGGTCGACTGGACGAAGTCGGCCGGTGACCCGATCACCGTGGGCGACTTCAAGCGCGCCGTGCAGCACTACTCGCGGACGACCGTCGAGCTGTTCACCACCGACAGCCACGCCGACCACTTCACCAAGAACATTCTTGACTCCATCGCCGAGGCTCGGTGCAAGACCGTCGTGGTCCGTCCCGACGCGCTGGTCGAGGCGACGGTCGCTCCGTAGCCATGGCCGCTCCGACGCTGGATGACGTCAAGGCGTGGCTCGGCCTGGAGGCCGACGACACCTACGACGACGTCACGCTGCAGGAGTCGCTGGACGCGGCTCTTGCAGCCCAGGCGACGGTGTGTGTCTACCCACTCGACGACTTCGGGGAGGCCAGCTACACCGCTGACCTCCGCGAGGCCGTGTTCCTGCGCACCCAGCGACTGGCCGCTCGGCGCAACTCGCCGGAAGGCGTAGTCGGGCTCAGCGGCGTGGGCGGCGACTTCGTCTCGGCACGGGTCCCGTCGTGGGATGCCGATGTGCTGGCCCTGGAGTCCCCGTACCGCAGGATCCCGGTGGCCTGATGGCCGTCACCACCGCACAGACCGTCGACGTCTCCCAGGCACTGGCCATGTTGCTCGGGAGCGTCGACGGCCTGCGGGTCGAGTGGTACGTCAGCGACCGGGCTCGGGTCCCGTGTGCCGTCGTGAGCCTCCCAACGCTCACCTTCGACGACCCCGACTCAGGATTCTGCTGGGCGCTGTGGGACTACTCCATCGCCCTGGTGACGGCCCGCAGCGATCCGCGCGCCGCGCAGGAGGAGCTGTCCCGGCTCGTGCGCGACGTGGTCAACGCCCTCAGCCACCAGGCCCCCGAGGGCATCTACGACATCCAGATGCTCAGCGCCACGCCGAGCACCACCACCATCGCGGGGCAAGAGCTGCCCAGCTACATCGTCCGCTGCCAGGTGCGGGCATAACGAGAGAGGTAAACGATGGCCACACTCATCAAGACCGTGACGCTGCGGCTCGGCACCGATCAGTACGAGTGCCAGCTCACCACCGCCGAGGTCACTGACAACCCGACCACGACCGACTTCGAGTCGTTCTGCGGGAAGGAGACCTTCTCCTCGTTCGCCTACCAGCTGCACCTCGCCGGGGCACAGGACTGGACCGACGTGAACGGGCTGTGCGACATCATCCACGACGCCTACGTCAGCGACCCGGTCGCCGAGATCGACTACGAGGTCGCCCTCGGCGAGCCCGCGTCGAAGTGGCGCTCGGGCCAGTGCAAGCCGACCTCCGACATCGCGTTCGGTGGCGCGGCCGGTGCCCCGCTCACCTTCGACGTGACGTTGGACTGCACCGACCGTCCCGACGAGGTCGCACTGACCTGAGATGACCTTCGGACAGAAGCTCCGGCTGCACCTGGCGGACGGCTCGTCGGTCGAGGCCCGATGGGACGGCCGTGACGTGCGCGCCTGGGAGGCCAAGTTCAACCGGCCCGCCATCAACGTCCCGCAGACCTACTCGATGCAGACGTTCTACGGCTGGTCGGCGGCCAAGCGCGACGGCACGCTGAACGGCGAGTACGACAAGTACGAGGCGTTCGACGCGGTGTGTGTCTCGATCGACTTCCTCCGGGAGGAGACCGAGGACGAGGCGGACCCTACGGAGCCAGCGTCGGATACCCCGAGGGAAGCCTCGGGCGACTGATGGTCTCCCTCATGCTCCGGACCGGGATCCCGATCTCGGTCTGGGAGGAAGAGGGACCGCAGGTCGTCGAGACGGCGCTGGACCTGCTGAACAGCCAAGGAGGCTGACATGGGCGGCGTGAACTCGCGTGTCGAGCTGCTTGGCTTCGACGCGGTCTACCGGAAGTTCACCCGCGCGCCCACGGCGGTTCAGGAGGAGGCGGTCAAGGCCATCCAGGACCAGGCCGCCCCGATGCTCGCTGCGATGCACGCTGCGACCAACACCAAGATCCAGAAGCACGCGGTCAACTCCGTCGACATCCACAAGGACAAGCTCGGGGTCGCGCTGGAGGGTGGCGCGACCGGCAGCTCGCTGGACCGCGTGCTCTTCCCCGGTGGCGAGTTCGGTGGCCGGAAGAGCAAGAAGGTCACCTACGCCACCCGGTCGCCGCTGGGCAAGGCGTACATCGTCGAGCGACGCACCACGATGCAGTTCCTGCCCTACCTGCGGTCGCCCACCGGACGGGGCGGTGCCGGGTACTTCTTCTGGCCGACCATCCGGACCTGGCTGCCCAAGATCAACAAGTCGATCGGTGAGCGGGTGGCGGAGGTGCTGCGCTGATGGCCGCCTCGCGCAACGACATCCAGATGCGGATCACCGCGGACTCCCGCGGCGTGGTCACCGGCATCGCACCGATGCTGGGTGCCCTGGAGCAGGCTCAGGTCGCGGCTCAGGAGACCGAGAAGTCGCTCGGCGGGATCGGCAGCTCGCCGATCAACCTCACCGTGCACGACGAGGCCATCCAGAACACTCGTGCCGAGATCGCACGGCTCAGCGAGGAGATGGCCACCCGGCTGCGCCTCGACCCGCAGGCCGACACCAGCGACATCGACCGGCAGCTCTCCCAGCTGCAGCGCAAGCTGAGGACGCTGGACAAGACGAAGCCGGTCGTCGACGTCGAGGTGGACACCACCCGCGTCGACCGCCTGGTGACCTCGTTCACCACCCTGGAAGGCGTCGTCTCCGGTGCTCGTGGCATCGGCGGTCAGGGCCTTGGTGGCGGGCTGCTGGCGGCCTCTCGCGGTCTCGGCGCTGTCGGTGGAGAGGCTGCCGCCGCGGCCGCGCCGATCGCTGCTGTGGGCGGCGCCATGATCCTCACCGGTGGCGCGGCGTACAAGCTGGGGCTGCAGGCCGCCGACGCCGAGACCTCGATCGCCCAGCTCGACGCGCTCACCCAAGGCATGGGCGAGGAGACCTTCGGCCAGCTGCAGCAGTTCGCGGCCGAGACCCCGTTCGCGATGGATGAGGTCACCGCGGCCACCAAGCGGCTGGTGGCCGCCGGGGTGCCGTTGCAGGACCTCCCCGACAACATCCACGACATGGGCGAGGTGGCGGCAGCGACCGGCGTCCCTATCGAGCAGGTCGCCACGATCTTCAGCCAGATGGTCTCCAAGGGGAAGGCGTCCTACGAGGAGCTGCAGCAGCTCGCCGAAGCCGGGATCCCGGTGTGGCAGGTGCTCGCCGACAAGCTGGGGATGTCGGTCGCCCAGGTGCAGCAGCTGGCCACCGAGGGCAAGCTCGGCGCGGACGCCATCACGCTGCTGCGCGAGTCGCTGGCCGACACCTACTCCGGGGCGATGCAGCGCCAGGCCGAGACCTTCAACGGCCGACTGAGCACCCTGCGCGACACCTTCACCCAGATCGGGCAGAACGTCGGGACGACCTTCCTGCCCGCGATGAAGGACGTGCTGTTCCTCGTCCAGGAGATGATCAACCCGGTCCTGGAGGCGGCCCAGGCGTGGTCCAAGTTCAACGACCAGATGGAGCAGAAGACCGGCTTCACCTTCCTCGACATCTCTCCGCTCTTCCTCGGGCTCGACCTGCTCAACGGCGGGCTGAAGGACACCGAGGAGCAGGTCGACGAAACCGGCAGCGCGTTCACTGACTTCGGCTCGCTGGTCACCAACATCCTCAGCGGCGTCGAGGCGGCCTCGGCCGACGCGGAGAAGCAGGCCCAGCAGCTGAAGGACGCCTTCCAGGCGGCCGTCGATGAGTTCGAGGGCATCGGCGGCATCATCCGGACCCGCGTCGACTTCATCATCAGCCGCGACGACCTGAAGGACGCGATCCGCCAGGCCACCGAGGGCACCAAGGACGAGAAGGCGATCCAGCTCCCTGCCGACCTGAAGATCGGCCAGATCACCGGGCTCACCGACAAGCAGCAGGATCTGGTCAGCAACCTCTCCGACTTCGCCCAGATGGGCCTGGAGGAGGGCGCTCGGCAAGCCCAGATCGACCCGCAGTTCGACGCCCAGAGCTTCTACCGAGACCTGCGTTCACAGCTGAAGCCGCTGGTGCTCGAAGCCGGGATCGACCCGAAGAACGTCAACCAGTTCCTCCAGAACGTGCTCGGCGTTCCGGCGCCGTGGAAGGTGCAGCCGGAGCTGACCGGCCTCGCCGTGGCTCAGTCGGACATGGCGCTGGCGTTCCCGCCGGTTGAGGTCCCGATCGAGCCGAACGTGCCACCCCAGGCCAGGGGCGCGCTGGAGTCCTCGCTCGGCATCGACCTCGGCGACGCCACTACCGACGGGCTGACCGCCGAGATTGCGCCCGAGATCAACCAGCCCTCACTGACCACCGCGACCGGCAAGCTGGACACGCTGACCGAGGACCGCACGGTCGACATCCACATCAACCCGGTGTTGCCTCCGGGCGGCACGGATGTGTTCGGGTTCAGGTGGCCGGGACCCGCACCGACCGCTCCCGCTCCCAGCACCTCCAGCGGTGACGACCGACGTCCCACGGTCGCCGCACCGCAGCGGAACAAGGTGGACGTCAGCGTCTACCTCGACGGCCGGATGATCGGCCGGGTGCCGGGCAAGGTCGGCACTCGCTCAGCTCGGAGGGTCGCCTGATGGCCATCGACATCAACATCCTGCAGGCGGACCTCGAACGGCTGCTGGTGAAGGTGCAGCTCACCGGGCTCAACGCCGCCTCGGCGTACGACGTCTACCGGCTGCAGCTGCGGTGCCCAGGCAAGGACGACACCGGCGCGAGGATCTACGAGCGCGAGCTTCCCGACCGGCGCGGCCTGTGGTCGACGGTTGCTCACCGCGTCTCGTGGAACTCACCGGCCACCACGGTCGAGTTCAGGGACTTCGAGGCGCCTCGACGGCCGTTCTCGTACTTCGTCTGCCCCTCCAGCGTGGGCGGACCCCAGACCTGGGACTTCGAGGGCGGGCCGTACCCGCTCTCCCGCGGTGTGCTCGACGACACGGTCATCCACTTCAACGGGATGCTCGAAGACCTCGACCTGGACGCGGAGCCGGTCGGTATCGGCGACGTGCTGATCCGATCGACCGCCAACTTGGCGAGGTACATCGAGTGCTGCGTCGCCGAGATCGACGGGCCGCGCTACACAGCGAGAGGCCAGGAGCTGAGCGTCATCGGATCGCAGTATCCGACGTACATCGCCGACAGCCGGGAGGCCCGGCGCGGCACGATTACCTTGCTGGTGAAGGACCTCAACCAGTACAACCAGCTGCGGAAGATCGTCTTCCCCGAGTCCGGCAAGATCTGGCCGATCACCATCCACTCCGCCGGGGACCCGACGATGCTGCTCGACGATCTCAGGGCTGTTCCGTTGGACATCGAGGTCGAGCAGGCCAGCAAGGGCCGGATCGACTACCGGTTCATCCACCTCGACTACATCGAGCAGGACCCGAACGTGCCGCTGGTTCGGCGCAGCGGTGACAACGACTACCTCGACACCAACACCCCGGACGCGAACTTCACCATCAGCGACGACACGCCTGCGACCGGTCAGTGGATCACTGTCACCGACACCAGCACCGGCACGTTCGATGACTGGGAGTGGACGCTCACGCCGCACCCGGCCTCGAATCCGATCGGCGTGTTCAACACCCAGGGTCCGCACAAGCTCCGGTACGCGAACCCCGGTCCGAAGTGGGTCAAGCTGCGCGTCGGTGGTGCGGGCCAGGGCTACGACACGCTGACGAAGCGGCTGGATGTGCACTGACCATGGGGCACCTGGTGAGCCGTGGCTGGGACGTCAAGGACGAGCACATCTCCTCCGCACAGGCGCAGGAGTTCAAGGCGCGTGCCCAGATGTCACACACCCAGCACTGGGAGGCCGACGTCACCCGGTTCCAGTCCGGCTCGATCGTCACCCTCGCCACCGGGATCCCGGTCACTGGCGGCACGTTGACGCTGGATTCCTCGGACCCGATCCGGCGGCGGCTGTCGCTGGAGGTGGCCGGTGGCAGTGACTGGATCTCGGACGAGTCCAACTGGGGTGACGTCGACTGGGAGCCCGACGACGCCGCGGCGCCGCTGACGCCGTTCGGGCAGTGGGTGCACCTGTACGTGGTCATCGACAAGGTGGGCGGTGGTCACTTCCCACGGTTCAAGGTCTTCTGCGGACCGATCCGGACCAACACCTGGGAGCGGCCCTCCCAGCTCATGACCATCGAGGCAACTGATCCCAGCCAGACCGTGGCCGACTACCTGCACCTGCGCCGACACACGTACAAGGACATCTCGGTCAAGGACGCGATCTCGCAGATGGTCGACGACGCGCTGCCCGGCGCGCTCTACAACGTCGACTTCAACACGCACTCCACCACCGCGATGATCCAGCACTACACCGCCGAGGCCGGTGAGCCGCGCTGGGACACCTGCGTCGAGCTGGCCGGTCGGCGCAACCTGGAGACGTTCTTCGACGCCTGGGGCGACGTGTGCATCCGCAAGGAGATCACCGACGACTCCGACGACGACTGGGACCCGGCCGAGCCCGGACCCGACATCGGCTACGTGGCGAACCCGGTCTGCAAGTTCCGCGACGGTGAGGGTGGCAACCTGCTCGGCATCACCGCGACGCTGACCCGCGAGGGATCGGTCAACGGGGCGATCACCACCGCCACGTTCAAGAAGAAGGTCGGGGACAGCAACCGGACCCCGTTGAGCTACATCGACTCCGGACCGATGAAGTGGGGCGACAGGTTCGGCCGGATGCCGATGGTCGACTCGCGCACCGTCAGTCGGAAGACCGACGACTTCTACGACTCGATGAAGAGCCGCGGTCGCAAGCTGCTGCGTCGCCGCGGCGGGATGCTCCGGTACTTCGACTTCGACGCCTTGCCGCAGTACTGGGCCGAGCCCGACGACAAGGTCTCGATCACCGTCGAAGGCATCACCGAGAATCACTACCTCTCGATGGTCGAGTTCGACCTCAACGGTGGGCCGATGCGCTGCCGCACCCGGACCGTCGCCACCGGCAGCCTGAGCACGGAGGCGGACACGGCATGAGAGATCCCCAGGCCCAGCCTCCTTACCGAGTCCCGAACACCCCGATCGACGAGATGTTCGAGAAGGACAAGACGCCTGATCCGATCCGCCCGGCAGTCGGCACGGTGGTCAGCGTCAGCAGCACCGACAACACCTTCGATGTCAACGACGCCGACGAGACCATCACCGTCGTGCCGCTGGGAGTTCAGCCAGCCGTGGGCGACCAGGTCGACTACTACGTTGTCGACGGGCTCGCCTACTCGCCCGAGCCCTCGGTGGGCGCCATCGGTACGGTCTACGTGCAGCCCGACGATCCGGGGCTGACCGACCCCAGCGTTTACGTGGTTGGTCAACTGTGGTTCGACACTGACGAGCCGGTGCCATGACCGGCCCGGCTGGTTCGGACAGCTTCGCCGGAGCACCCGCGCTGGTGCTGGAGACCGGCAATACAGTGACGTGCGCTGCCACCACCATGACCACCAAGACCATCGAGCCGAGCGAGCCGATCTACGGCGACGCCACTCAGTCAGCGTGGTGGACCTTCACTCCCGCTGATCTCGGCGTCTACATCCTTGACACGGGCCTGAGCCCCGCTGGGTCCGACACGGTGCTCGCGATCTTCACTGGAACCTCAGTCGGTGCACTCACCCAGGTTGCCCTCAACGATGACGACACCGGTGGAACCAGTCCTCTGTCACGGCTGTCGGTGATGCTCAACGCGGGGGTCACCTACCGGATCCAGGTCACGCCCTACTCCGACGGTCTAGCGAACTCGATCGTGCTGCGGGTCGCCCTCGACCACGTCATCGTGGTCGGACCTCCGACCGGCGGTGAGGGCAGCGACTGGCTCGCATACGCCACAGAGATCCCATACAACGGCACCTCGGTACCGACACCTTCCGCCGGTCTGATCCGGGAGCCTGGCGAGACATCACCCTTCAGCGGCGAGCGGACGGCGTGGTGGACGTTCACCGCACCGGCCAGCGAGACCGTCGGTCTCGACCTGTTCGGAACGGTGGACACCGGTGGCTACTCGTGGCCGTGGGTCAACGTCTACTCCGGACCACCGGGAGCCGCGATCGGTGACCTCGTCATGGTTGCCTCTGGGAACTCCAACAGCGGGTACACCGCCTGGGGCGCAGCCGCTCCGCACGGACAGCTTCCTGAGCTGGACTTCTTCGCCTCCGCTGGCACGACCTACTACGTGCAGGTCGGTCAGTACGACAGCTACCCGGCGACCAGCTACGTGCTGCGGCTCGGCAAGCGCACCATCAGCTACGGACCATGGGTCCAGGACCCGGACTACACCGCGTCCCAGCTGATCGGACAGGGCAACTACCCACTTCACTTCGGTGAGACCGGGTACGACTTCCAGGGGCTGAAGCGGGTCCTCGTCACCGGGACGAACACAGGGCTCACCTACGGGGCTGCAGTGAACTCGGCGTTCCAGAGTGTCAACGCCACTCTGAACGACGCCACCGCCCTGGACACGGTTGATGCTCAGGGGAACGTGATTGATGTCACCACCTTCCTGGGGTCGGCCTCCATCCCCCAGTCGACCTCCCTCAACTGGAAGGTCCAGCAGGAGATCTGGGCGCAGTGCTTCGCGCCGGACTTCGCCGGGTTCCTGCACAATCCAGCCCCGGTACCGGGGGCTAGCGGGTTCGAGCAGCGCGGCGGCCAGCCCTACTACGGAGAGACCGGCGTCTCCGGTCACGAGACTGAGCGCTACTCGACCGTGATCGGCGCGAGCATGGTCAGCGACGTCTGGGTCGACTTCAGGAACAGCAAGGTCACCTACGCGGGTGGCGGTGGATCGGCATCGACCGTCCAGCTCAGCTCGCCGTCGCTCAGCGCTCGGATGTACGTACTGCGGAACATCGACGACTACGCCGACGCCTTCGGCTGGAACCTGCAGGACCGGCTGGCGATCTGCGACGTCACGGCCTCGGCCACGACCATCAACATCCACACCAGTGCCGTGACCCTCGACATCTCCGACTGCGTCGACGAGCGCGGCTACCTGGTGGTCGTGGGTCCGCTGGCCTACACCTACCCGTCACCGGGCTTTGACTGGAAGGACGACCAGCGCACGCTGTGGTTCACCTGGAGCACGTCGCACGGCAAGTTCGGCAGCGTCACCTACCAGTTGCACCCGCCCGAGTACCGGATCATCTACAAGGACATCGGTGCCGAAGGTGCCCTCGGCCGGTTGAAGGT
>AR_comb_assmDRAFT_10115430_pt1 | contig 13970 bp, 8 predicted proteins | sample ArasoioldDNA_FD_10543 | JGI IMG/M metagenome (IMG submission 10543) | reverse complement strand
TCGAACGACGGCCGGTACAACCCGTGGGCCGCGTTCATGTACAACCATTCGGACGCGTACGGGTTTGCATTCTCCGACCGCAAGGGCCGCCCGTCGCCCGACATCGTGTTCCCGGTCGGGGGCACGCTGCGCATCTGGATCCTGCCCGACGAGCGTCTCGACGCTCCGTTCGTCACGGTCCCGACGCAGGACGCCACTTCGATCATGGTGCAATGGCCGGCAGTGGTGGGGGCGGATCATTACGTCGTCACCTGGTCGCCGCCTTACGAGACGACCTCCGCAACGGTGATCCAGCCGGCCTCGGGCACCGCGACCTACACGATGACCGGACTCGATCCGGGGACGCCGTACACGGTGACCGTGCGGGCATTCAACGCCGACGGATCGCAGCGATCCCACGGCATGCCCCTCTATGCACGGACCTCCGGCACGCCGCCCGCCGCGGCGGCCGGGAATGCCCAAGCCGAGTTCGGTTTCAACTGGACGCCGCCCGCGCAGCTCAGCGCACAATGGCCTGACCTCTGGCTCGCCGGGAACAAGTTCGGCTATGGCGGGCAGGGCAGCTACTCGACGCCCAATCCGGTCGAAATCGCGGTGGGGCTCCCGCCCGGAACTGCTGCGTTGACGGTGACGCCGGCCACGCCGTGCAGCCCGCCGTGCGCCGCGATGTCGATCGATCCCCCGACGATCGCGCCGGGCGGGACGGCGACGTTGACGATCGTCATCAGCAATCCCGCTACTGCGCCTTCGCTGACGCTGCAGCACGGCTTTCTGATTCCGATGCCGCCCGGCGTCACCGCGGTCGCCTCGGGAGCCCAGTGCACCGGCGTTGCGGTCAACCCCACCAACATCGCCGTCGGCGCGGTCACGCTCAACAGCAGCGGGCCGAGCTGCACCATCACCGCCACGCTCACCTCGTGGTCGCCAGGCGCGTTTGCCGTGCAGGCGCCCGCGCTCACGACCGACGCGGGAACGGCGCCGGCATCGAGCGCCGCGCTCACGGTGCAGGGCAAGGCCGGCGACGTCGCGCTGGCCATCGTGCCGGCGACGATTGTTTCCGGAGGCTCGGCGACGATGTCGGCCACGCTCGCCAACGTGACGGGGGCCCCGCTCGGTTTGACGGCGCCCTTCGTGGTCGCACTGTCAGACGGAATCAGGATCACGTCGGCGCGGGCCGGCGGCAGCTGCACCGACGCCAGCATCAGTGCCGACGGCACCGAACTCGCGCTGCCGGTGACGTCCGTGATCCCGGTTGGGGGTTGCACGATCATCGTCGCCGTCACCTCGTCGACGCTGGGGACCGTGATCGCCACCTCCGGCATTCTCGAGACGCCCGCCACGCTTTATCCGACCCGGTCGTTCCCGATGGAGCTCCGGATCGGCGACACGACGATCTGGTCGGCCAACTATTACCTGACCTTCATCGGCGCGACGACGAGCTATGCGCTTGGACCCTGCTTCCCGACGGAGATCTGCGCGGGGTCGGGCCTCTCGCCCGCGGTCCCATTCGACACTGTGCGTGCACCCAACTTCCTCGACCGACAGGCCGGGGGTCTCACGATCACCGGGGGCGCCGCGAATCCGGGTCCGCCGTTCGGGGCGATGACTCCGACCGTCGGTGTTTCGTTCACACCGATCGCCGACAAGAAGTTCGCGGGTGTGCTCTATCCCAAGAGTGGCCCGAAGCAAGCCCCCCGCCCGCCCTCATGCCAGGGTTCGAAAGGGTCTCCGCCTCTCGCTGGCTGCGCGCAGCAATGAGCGGTTGCACCGGGCGGGCGGCCACCTGCGGCGACTCGCGATCCCGCGCTCCCGCTTGCCTTCGGCCGGGGCCCCGGCTCGCTCGCGTCGCTAGCGGCAGGCCGCGCCCGGCGCAGCGAAGATCTGGCGCGTGATTCCCTTGGTCCGCGTCATCGCCGCCGGCATGCCGGGCAACTGCGCGTTCGTCGTCAGTGTGGCGTTGTTCCCGTTGACGAACGCGAGGGTCGCCGTGCCGACCGCAGTCGCGTGCATCGTCGCCCCGGCCGGCCCCGTCGCGCGGTAGAGGTCCCCCGCGTACGTCGCTTCCGGGGTCTTGGCGAGCGTCCCGACGAGAAACAGCGGCGTGCCGTCGAGGGCGTAGGTGTACCACGCGGCGAAGATCGTGTCGCCCTGGTGTGCGAGATTGATGCCCCATCCGGACTCGCCCGGATTCCACCACAGGTCGGTGTAGTTGACCGACGCCGCAGGGTCGATGCTCAGGCCGAACGAACAGGCCGGCACCACGCCGAAGGACTGACGCGTCAGCGCACGAGCGACGCCCTCCGACATGTTGAGGCGCACGTGGTCCCCGTCGTCCTGGACGAGCCATCCGGTGCCGATCTGACTCGGCGCCACGGCTTGCGCGTCGAAGGTGCCCGCCGAGAACGATGGCCCCCGCGTCTCGTACACCTGTCCGGTGAACGTGCCGTCGTCGCGCTTGTACGCGATCATCGTCCGCCAGCGCGGTTGGCCCGCGCTGTCGTAAGCGTAGTCGACGGCGAAGATCGTGTCGCCCTGGTGCGAGAGCCACGTGCCGCGACCGTCTTCGTCCGGCCGCCACCAGAGACCGGTCGCGTTCGGGACGGCGCAGACCAGCGTGTAGATCGAGCCGGAGCTCGCAAGAGCGAACTGCGGGCAGCTCGGCGTAACACTCGAATCGAGCGCGATCTGAGTGCCGTTGTTGCAGACGATCGTTCGCCCCGAGATGCTCGCCGTGACGCAAGTTGCGCCGAGATCGTAGGTGAGCATGGTGGCGCGCGCCGGGGTCGGCGCCGCGGCCACAGCGAGGGTGAAGACGAGCGCGCTCGACGCGCTCAAATAGAAACCACGAGATGCCATTCGGAGCTCCTGATACGAACCGCCTCGGCCGCCGCTGCGGCCTATCGGCCTTCCCTCTTCCGTCCGGCAGCCCGGACAAGCCCGGGATGTGACCGACGCCGCGGTTGCGGGTTCCCGTCGGTCCGGACCTAGGGCCGGACACCGCGAGGCCACCAAAAAGACGGGGCCTGGGCCGTGCCGGCAGCGACTCGCGCTAAGGCAAGTCGTTGATATTCAATAGGTCCCAGTTCCATTTGGCGCGGGGGACCCACCGCGGCATACTCTAGCACGAAGCGCCGCGTTTTCATAGACTTAAATCATTTTGCATGCGTAGATTCTTCGGTGCCGCGCAACACCCCTTCCTGCTGCGGGCGGCCCGGTGGGGGGTGGCACCACGGCGCAACTAGAATGGATGCACCGAAATCCCGCAGCAGTCACTCGTGCGAATCCCGATCCTCAGCTACCAGGCGATGCGCATCGCCGGGAACGACTACGACTCGAACGACCTCAAGGCGCTTGCCTCCGACCTGAGGCAGGTCACCGCGGCGGGGTTTCGGATCGTGCCGCTGCGCGACGTCGTGGAGGCCTGGATCCGGAACCGCGGAAGCGACCTCAACGGCAAGCTCGCGGCGTTCGTCTGCAACGCCGGCGGCGACTTCGACTACCTCGACCTTCCGCATCCGACGGCAGGAACGCAGCGCAGCGTACTCAACACGCTGCGCGACTTCGCCGCGGAGCATCCGGGCAAACAGGAACGGCTCAATATCACGAGCTTCGTCGTCGCGTCGCCGCAGGCGCGCGAGGTGCTGGACTCGACCTGCATGGTGGGCAAGGGATGGTGGACCGACGCGTGGTGGCAGGCGGCAATCGACAGCGGCCTGATGCACATCGCCAACCACAGCTGGGACCACAACCACGAGACGCTTCCCGATTCGCTGTCGCCGGGCGTCGATCGCGGCACCTTCCTCGTCATCGACACCAAGGAGCTCGCGGACCGCGAGATCCGCCAGGCGGCCGATTACCTGCGCACGCACGCGCCCAATCCGGGGACGGCGCTCTTCGCGTATCCCTACGGCCAGTCGAATGCCTACCTCGCCGACGAGTACTTCCCTTGCTACGGGGGAGAGCTCGGCATCGAGGCGGCGCTTACCGATCGGCCCGCATTCCTCGCGCCCGGATGCGATCGGTGGGCGATCCCGCGATTCCTGTGCGGAAGAGACTGGAACTCGCCGAAGCAGCTGCAGGCGATCCTGGACGAAGCCGCGGAAGCCGCGGGCACTTGGATCGCGCTCGCGCCACGCGAGACGAACGTGATGACACCGCCCCGTGACGCCGCGATCGCAGTGCCGGAAAGCAAGCCGCGAAGGAAACCCTCGCGCCTCGAGGTCAGCTTCGAGCTACCGCACGGGAAGGAGACCAGTCGGGGCCTCATCCCGATGCGCTTCGACATCGACGGGCCTCGCGGGACGTACGAGCTCACGCTGACGATGAAATCGGCGCCTGCGTGGGGCAGGAGCCTCACGGTGGAGGAAGGTTCGCTCCGCGCGACTGCGTATCTCAACTCCCATTTGATGCCCAATGGAACGACCCGCGTCGAGGTAAGGGTGACGGACGGGGTGAAGAGACTATGGAGCGAGTCGTTCGCGCTCAACGTCTCGAACTCGGGGCCGTTGGCGGAGCGTGTGCGCGCGAGCCTGCGCGAGTACGGAACGCCGCTGGTGCTCGACGGCGCGGTGGACAGCTCGGCCTACGACATAGCCAATCCGTCGCTCGCCGCGTGGTTCGACCGCCCTGATGCCCTGGCGCATCTCGCCGCGATGCGTGGCACGGGTTCGATCGACGCGGAAGAGGAGCACGCGCTGCGACGCTTCGTCGACGACGGCTACGTGGTCCTGCCGGCGTCGGTCGAAGCCTCGCTGCTTGCGACGATCAACCAGGAGCTCGACGACGCTATCGACAAGAAGGTCGAGGGCTACGAATACGGCAGCAGCCAGCGGATCCATCACCTGCACTACCGCTATCCTGGCGTGCGCGCACTCTGGAAACACCCGGTCGTGATGCGCTACCTCGAGCTGATCTTCGGCGTTGCGGCACGACCGTGCCAGACGCTCACCTACATCTTCGGCAGCCAGCAGAGCGCGCACCAGGACACAATCCACCTGACACCGTTTCCCGCGGGCTACATGTGCGGCGTGTGGATCGCGCTCGAGGACGTGCGGCCCGATTCGGGCGAGCTCGAGGTCTACCGCGGCACTCATCGCCTGCCGCGCGTGTACATGGCGAATAGCGGCTGCGCCAAGGTCACGGACGACGATTGGACCGAGTTCGGCCGCATCATCCCGGCTCGCTGGAACCAAATGCTCGGCGATGGCAAATTCGAGAAGGTGACCTACCGCCCGAAGCGAGGGACGATCCTCATCTGGCACGAGAACCTGATGCACGGCGGGAGCGTGCGCGTCGATCGGTCACTCTCGCGCCGTTCCATTGTGAGCCACTACTTTGCCGACGGCACGATCGCGTTCTACGACTCCAGTGGCGCCGCCGGGCACCTCGAGTGAGGCGGAACGAGCGACGCGCTGGGCGTCGTCGCCACCCGACTTCCGCGCACCGGCTCGTCGTTCAGTCCTTCGTCGGCGCCCCCTGCCCACGCACCTTCGCCGACTTTGCCTGCGCGTCGCGAGCAGCCGCCTGCTGATGCGGCTCGAGGTTCCCTGGAGTAACGCTCAATGAAGCGCGGCCTGCTTCGCGTCGACGTGATCCTGCTGATCGTCGCTTCGCTTGCGACGGCGTACTTCATGCAGCGCACGGGATTGCTCACCGACGAACTGGTGCACTTCGACCAGATTGTCATGTTCGCCTCCGGCAATTACGTACACGACCCTCGATTGACCACGATTCCGGGCTACCACCTGGTCATGGCACAACTGGTCCGCGTCGTGCACTCCGAGTCGATCACCTTCCTGCGCGGCACCAATCTCGTGTTGGGCGCCGGCTGCATCGTGCTCTTTTCGTGGTGCCATCGTGTGCTGGAGAGCGGCGGCAGCGGCGAGCGCATCGCCCAATTCGCCGTCTTCCCGATCATCTTTCCGTACTTCTTCGTGATCTACACGGACATCCCGTCGCTGTTCGTTGTCCTCGCGGGGTTGTGGCTCTGTCTGCGGGAGCGTTATGCGCTCGGTTGTCTGGCGCTGGCGCTCAGTCTCGGAGTGCGGCAGAACAACATCGTTTGGGTGGTGGCCATACCGCTCCTGTGCTGGCTCCGGCAAACTCACTTCGATCTCTCATGGCGGAATCTCCAGGGATTCGCCCGCCGCTGCTGGCCGCTGGGGCCGATATTGCTCGCGGCCGCGGGTTTCGTCGCCTGGAACCACGGCGTCGCCATTGGCGATCGCGGCGCCCACCCGCTGTTCCGGTTCAGCAGCGGCAACGTGTTCTTCCTGCTCTTCGTCTACACGCTGCTCCTCTTGCCGCTGGTCCTGACGCGCGCTATGGACAACTTGCGTCACGCGCGCGCACAACCGCACGCCGCCCTGATCTGGACAGGCTTCCTCGTCCTCTACTTTTTCACTTTCGACAACTCGCACCCGTACAACAACATCCTGCCCGCCTACTTCCTCCGCAATGCCGTGTTGACCACGGTCGCCGGCAGCCTATGGATGAAGATTGCGTTCCTGATCCCGGTCCTGCTGGCCGCGCTCGATCTGGCGCGCGCCATGCGGGAGCGCAAGGCGATCGTCGTCATCGTGATCGCCAGCGTGCTCGCGGTCTTGCCTTCCTGGCTCATCGAGCAGCGCTATTACATCGTCAGCTTTGCTCTGCTGCTGCTGTTTCTTCCGGAAAGCACCCGCCGCGCCGAGCGATTGACGACCCTGCAGTGCGCCGTCCTGTCGGGCATCTTCATGTGGGGGATCCAGCAGAGGCTCTTCTTCCTCTAGCCGACGACGCGAGGGAGCCACCCTGCGACCCGGCGTCGATGGGCCGTCGTCGACGTCAGCGCCGGTCCGATGGCGAGGGCGAGAACACCTGTACGGCTTCCGCGTTGCCGGTCTCGATTTCCAGATGCCACCCGGATTGGAGGGCTGGCTGTGATGCGTGCGCCACGTACGACAGCAAGTGCCGGGTCGGCGTCACCGGCACGCCATCGACGGTAAGCCGCTGGACCTTGATCGGGCAGCTGGCCGGCAACGACGTCGCGATGACGATCGTGCCTTCGGCGCCTCCGGCGAAGTCGATGCTGTGGAGCGACGGGCCCGCGCACGGCTTCCGCGCCGGATAGCTGCTGCCGCTTGCCAATGACGTGCCTTGACCGGGGTAGAGAATCGATCCGACGGTGCCGAGGCGCAGCCCGCCGAAACGGCGGGTTCCGCGATCGTCGCCGAGCTCCGCGGCTGAAAGCAGGAACAGCGCCGTTTCACCGGGGCCAGGCAGCCCTCCCAGGACGACGTGCGTGCGCTCGCCGCATTTCAACCGCGCCGGGAGGTTGAACTGGCTGTCGACAATCACGGCGAGGTCGCCGTAGGCGCGTACGCTCCCGGCCTCGCACAATACGCGACCGATCGCGTCGAGATCCCAAAGGGGCAGGCTGTCGAGCTCTGCGAACCCCGGTTGCCGCACGACGCGCAGGTCCATCTGTGGGCCGAAGAGCGCCGGAAGTCGGACGTAACCCAGCGCGGCCTCCGCGAAGCGCGCTCCGGCGATCACGACAAACGCGACGATCGTCGCTCCCAGCAAGCCATCGACGACGGGTCGCATGCCTGGCCAGGCACTGCGCGCCCATGCGGTGAGGGCCACGGCCTGGACGAACGCGATCGCAGGCAGCAGCGCGTAGGCCATGTAAAAGCGCGTCTCGTTGCGAACGGCGAGGACGACGAAACCGCTGAACAGCGTATACGCCAACGCACCGGCGGCCAGGCGGCGCAATCCCAGCGCGGGGCGCGCCAGCGCAAGGGCGAGGCCCAGCACAACCGCAGCGTGCAGCATACCCAGGAAGGTCTTCCAGACGACGGTGGCGACGTCCGCCTCGCCCAGGAAGGTGCTCACGACGAGGTTGGGAACATGCCAGAGGATGTTCGCAGCAACCGTCGTCGCGTCGCGCACTCGAATTTCGCTCGACGCCGCGGTGACGCTGCGCATGAGCCCGACAAAATCCCGCGCCTGCGTCGACGCTTCGGCCAGCAGGGGCGCGAACGGCAACGCGATCAGGGCGGCGCAGATCAGCCCGCGGCCGACCCACCTTCCGCGCGGCGACGGACCGAGTCGCAGGAATGTCAAGGCGATCAACACCGCCAGCGGCAGCGTGGTCGGGTGCGCGTGCAACGCCAGGCCGAATCCGAGGCAGGCCGCGTACATCCAGCGATACGATGCGCCATCGATCGCTCGCCAGAGCGCATAGATCACCGCCAGCGATGCAGCCGGTGCCAGGCTAGGATGGGCAACCCAGATGGATTCGAAGGTCGAAAGCCCGGGAAGCGCGAGAAGGATCGCCCAGGCCAGGCCGAACCGCCGATCGACCAGCTCGCGGCCCAACCGATAGGCGATCGGAAACTGGAGGGCCGCAAGCACGCCGACGAAGGACACCGCGCTCGTGATGGACTTGAACGCGAGCAGCGGGAGAGCGAGGAGGTAGTACCAGGCGGGCCCAAGGTGCCATGCATCGGAAATGCTCGGGCCGATCGCGATCCACTCCTGGCCGGTCGCGATTCGGTAGCCGAAGTACAGGTCTCGCGCGAAATCCGCTTCCACCGGCGAGAGCAGGTACGGCACCACGTACAGGGCGCCAAGGACCGCACAGCCGAACGCGAGCGGGACGAGCGTGGGGAGCGCGCGGTCCGGGCGAGTCATGTTTTCAAGGCGGCGCGGATTCCGCGGGCGACCTGCGGATTGAAAGTCTCACGCGATTCGTCGCGCATTCGATGGCGTAACGCAACACCCGCTCCGAAGCTTCGGCGAAGAACGTGCGCGGGAGTCCGCGGATTCGTCACGATGCGGAACGCGATCGCGGACCGCAATCAAATAGCCCGTTGCTGCTGCCGGCGCAGGATCGCGAGAAGCTTGGCGACCTGCTCATTCGCGAAGAGCAAGCCGCTCAGAGACGCTGATTGGGCTTCAGATCCTCCGGTATCGGCGACAAGGCCTTCACATCCTCGAGCGCCTTGGTACAGATGCCCGCCCAAAGAATGAAGAGCAGGCGGAAGTCGTAGACGTTCGTCGCGGTGGTCGCTATCTGCCGGCCCAGGTATTGGGTCTCGCGCCTGTCCGCGACCCGGCCCAGCAATGCGTTGGTGGTCGAATCGCGGACCTCCACGATCAACGCGGCCTGGCCCGCGCTGATGATCCAATTCGTTTGCCCGTCGGTCGCGCCGAGCGGCGCATTCACCACGAGGTCCAGGATGCCCGAGTTGACCCGCAGCACATCGGGCCCAGGGGCGGTGACCACCTCGTACCCAGCCTTGCGAAACGCGTCGCGAAAGATATCGTCGAAATTGGTCTGAGCGGCCGCCATGATCTTGTTGGCCTGCTCCTCGGACACCCATGCTCCCACGGAGGCATTGAGGTTGTAGTCCTTCCGCCAGTTGGGCCGGAAGGCGACTTGGGTCCGATCGACGATCACCTTGGTGTAGGGCCGAAAGTCGGCGCCCGGTCGCAACCAGGCGAGCTCCATCCGACGCGGAGTGACCTTGACCAGGCCGTCGGGCGAGTCCGCCGCCTGGCCGGAGGCAAGGCCCCCAAAACCGATGGACAACAGCAGCAGAACAATGCGGGACCAAGTACCGACCGTCATGATTGCTCCCATTTTTCAAGCCGCGAAGCGCATCCGGCACAACCGCCTGGAAAGCGTATCCCAGTCATGGTCACATAGTAGCCAGATCTAGTCATTATGGCAGGCGGGACCCGACGCGGAATCCCGAAGCGGTGAACAGCTCCGAACGGCATCCGGCGTGCCGATCTTCGTCATCAGTTGCTGGAAGCCCGGCGATTCGCGCATCAGCTTGCCCGCCAATTCGCGTAGCGCGTCGATGTCCTCCGGTGGCAACCGAAGCGTCGTGGGAATCGTCATGAATCGGCGGCGCGCGGCTTCATCGGCGATTGCGCGCAGCGACATGTCGATCACGAAGAACTCGGGCGACGGCTCGCCCGGTCCGCGCGCCTCGCTCAATTCGGCGTGCCACTGCTGCAGCGCTTCCTCGACGTGGACCGACGCATCGAACGAACCCGCCGCCAGGACATTCTTCATTGCAGTCATCGATTTGAGCGGACCCGGGACGTCGGCGCTGCGATCGAGCTCGAACGTGGGCTCGCGTTCGGCATCGACCGAGATGAACACCGCCCAGCGGACATTGGCATAGCCGAGCGCCTCGAGCGTGGGTGCCACGCCGCCGTACCGCATCACCACGCCCATCGGCTGGCGCAGGCCCAGGTTGTCGATCAGACCGCCGTCGAGCAGATGCAGGTACGGCCGGTGGTCGACGTCGAGATACGAAGCCATTTCCATCCGGTCGTGCTCGCGCCGCGGATCGCTCTCGATCGGCACCGTCATGAAGGGCGGCGGTGTGTAGCCGCATTTGCCGGCATAGTTCCACAGTGTCACCGGGCTCATGATCGGGGGTATGGCCGCGGAGGCCGCCACCGCTCGCGCAATCCTGAAGCTGTAGAGGTCAGAGCAGATCAGGTCGAACTGCGCCTGCGAGAACACGAACTGCGAGCCGAGCGAGATATCGGTGGCGCTGATCGCGATGAACGGCCGCGGACGCTGCGCGAGCTCGCGAAAGGTCATGCCCTCGAACAGGTTGCGGTCCAGATATTCAGCGAAGATGTCGCTGCGGCCGAAGCGTGGCGAGGTCAGCGTGTAGAGATTGAGCACCAGCGCGTCGATCAGCTCGCTCTGGACGTCGCGGTAGAGGAATTTCCTGCCGAAGTCGTCGAAGATCCGGTCACGGTAGAGACCGTAATAGGCAGCCACGACCGCACCGCCGGAGATCGCGCTGATGTAGTCGACTTCCGTCAACATGCTGTGCTTCGTGCCGCCGACGTACACGTCGGTGTCGCGCAGTGCTTCGAGTGCACCATAGGCGAGCGCGGCCGCACGCGTGCCGCCGCCCGAGAACAGCAGCACTACGAGCATATCGCGGGCGTTGTCGGGATCGGTGGCCACGTTCTCCAGCCGGAAGCCGTACCTGGGATCGTGACGCTCGAGCGGCGAATTGATCGGGTAGTGCGCGCGGCTCGCACAACCCGCGAGCGCCAGCACCGCCGCGACCGCGAGCGCCCACCGGGAAATGCCAACGAGCCTGCGGTTCATGGCGCGGCGAGGGTGCCGATCAGGCAGCTTCCAGAGTGAACAGCATGTCGAGATCGCTGGTCGACCGCGTTCGGGCCCGTCAGGGCGCGCTCTCCCAGTTCGAGCGTGCACAAGTCCAGCCGGACGTATCATGCGCGGGCCACGGCAACGCTTGTCCGGAGCCGTCAACGGTGAAATCGATTCGCCGGCAAGCAAAACCGCTGCCGCTCAAGACGTTCCTCAACGAGCACGTTGTCGATTCGATCTTGTACGGCATCCTCACTTGGGTGAGGCGCTCATTGTAGAGGCGGGAAGAAATGAGCGCCTTGTAGCAGCCCGAATGGGGCTCCTTGTCCTTGACGGCATTCTGCAGCCTGCATGCGATGTTCAGCGCTCGCCCCACGTATTCCTCGCGCTCGTTCATCGTCATCCGGATCAGGTTGCCCCCTTCGACCCCCAGCGTGGCTCCAAGAACCGACGGCACGCTGCTCAGGCTTGGGATGATGTGGCGGTCCAGTTCCGCGTTGATCATTTCGCACAGGCTGTACATGAACTCCATGAGAGCGACACCGTTGATGGTGTCGGGAAACAGCAAGATCCAGCCGTCGCCGGTGAACTTGTAGAGCTCGAAGCGGCCTTTGGGAGGCGCGTGCTTCTCAGTCCAATTCATCAGCCATCGCTTTACGCAGGTGAGAAATGCTTCGTAACGGTCAAACTTGTCGCTCAGCAACAGGTCTTCCATGATCTGCGATGACGAGCACAAGTCGAACGCGACGACGATACGAGCGTGCTTTATCGTGACAGGCATTGTGTGAAGCGAAGTGTCGGCGACATGCAAAGGATACTCTCGCGCGCAAGTTCCGCACGGGGCGACCCGTGGCATGATGGCCGTGCGGGCTGCTGCTCCCGCTTGCTGCCAAGCACGCCATTGACTAACGCCGACCCCAACCGCAAACGCTCCGCCGGGATCGTCGTACTCCGACGTGCCCCCGCGGGCTGGCACATGCTGCTACTCCGCGCGTTCCGCAACTGGGACTTCCCGAAGGGACTCATCGCGGCGGGGGAGGACCCACTGGCCGCAGCGCTTCGTGAGGCGCGCGAGGAAACGGCGCTGAGCGACCTCGCGTTTCCGTGGGGCCACGCTTTCCGCGAGACCGAGCCCTACGCCGGCGGGAAGATCGCGCGCTATTACGTGGCGGAGACACCCCACGAGCGTATTGAATTGCCCGTGAGCCCCGAGCTCGGCCATCCCGAGCACCACGAATGGCGCTGGGTGAGCTTCGACGAAGGGCGCGAGCTCCTCGCGCCGCGATTGCGATTCATCGTCGATTGGGCGGAATCCTTGGCACGACGTGATGGGGAGCACGCGCCCTAGCGTCTCCCTCGCGAGCCAACGCGTGGCACGGCCGACGTCGCTGGGGCGGAACCGCCGACAAGAGCAGTGCGCCTCGAAGCCGGCCCGGTCTCACAAATCGATAACGAGGTCGCGAATCGGTTGGGCGCAGCAAACCAGAAGGTTTCCCTCGGCGGCCGCGTCCAGGGGCGCCGGCTCGTACACGACTGCCCCCGAAACCAGGCCCGTCTCGCAGTTGTGACAAACACCGGTCCGACACGACCACCTGACCGGGACGTCGCAGGCCTCGGCCAGCTCGAGAATGCTTTGGTAAGCCGAGGCTTTCCAGTGTGCGGTGACGCCGCTCCGCGCAAACGATACCAACGGACCGGTGTCGGCGTCGTCGGCCGGCGGATGAGGGGCCCGCATCGCCGCGCCGATGACACCGGGAGTCATCGACTCGCTGCCGTTGAAGATCTCGGCGTGAATCCGCTCGGGCGTCACGCCCAAGCTTGCGAGCGTCTCTTTCATGTCTGACATGAAGCGAGTCGGCCCGCAGAGGTAGACATCCGCTTCTTGCGAGATGCCCAGGTTTTCAAAGACCGCCCTCGAAAGATGACCGGCAGCGTCATAATCTTCGCCTGCCTTGTCGCCCTGACCCGGCCTGCTGTAACAAACATAGCTGCGACCGTGCGCGAGTGCGCGCGTGAGGCGGCGAACGTCGGCCGCGAACGGATGATGCTGCCGATCGCGCGCCGCGTGCAGCCACAGGACCTGCCGGGATGAAGGCGCCGCCGCCAGCGCGTATAGCATCGCCAGAACCGGCGTCGCCCCGATTCCCGCGCTGAGCAGCACCACCGGTCCCTCTCCGGACTGCAGAACGAAGCTCCCGCGTGGCGAGCTGACATCGAGAGCGTCCCCTACCCCTACGTGCTCGCGCAGGTAGGTTCCGGCCACCCCATTCGGCTCGCCCTTCACACTGATGCGGTAGCGCTCGGTCGAGAGGGGACCCGAGAGCGAATAACTGCGAAAGAGCGGCGGCCTGCCGACGCTCGTGCGAAGACGCAAGACCACGTACTGCCCCGCCATGGCTGCCTGCAGCGGCAGACCATCCGCGCTCTGGAAGGTCAGCGAGAGGACGTCCTCGGACTCCCGATCAATCGCTGTCACTGTGAGAGGCCGGAATCCTGGTCCGGCCGGATGCGCAGCTGCTGCCGGCATCAGCCCTGCGTTTCCGCTGCCGGCAGCATCGGTTTGACTCTTCAGCAACGCCTCGAACGACGAGCGCCAACCCGGCGAAAGCGCCTCGACCCGCAATGCGCGCTCAAGCCGATCGCGTGCATGATCAGGCGAATAGAGAAGAGCGTTGATCTCCGCCACGGTCATGCGCATTTCCGCTGCTCGCACCTTTCGAATTTCGTCGCCGGCACCGATGACGCCTTCCTGCAGAACGCGGAGATAGAAACCGGTCCGTCCGCTGGATGTCAGCAGCGCCGGCATCCGCGGCTCGTTCATCCGAATGCC
>AR_comb_assmDRAFT_10796912_pt1 | contig 13989 bp, 10 predicted proteins | sample ArasoioldDNA_FD_10543 | JGI IMG/M metagenome (IMG submission 10543) | reverse complement strand
GGCCGACATTGCGAGATTGAAGAGGCGGTGCTCCGAGCGACTTTGGCTGGAGAAGATATGCTCTTGATATGCGCGAATCCGCATAAAATTCGGCGTGGTTATCGGGCTATGGTCGCAGCCGCAAAGGATGGACGTTTACCGGAAAAACGGTTGAATGACTCGTTGAGGCGGATCAGCAATACAAAGGGTATCGCGGGTCCCCCAATCGATTTCGACATGGAACGCTTCAAGTTTCTCGCCGATGAAGTTATCAAGCTGAACAGCAAGCTCAACTATACATACGGAGGCACTATCAAGTGACGATTGGACGATTCATTCTCTTGATTTTAGTTTGTTCTCTGATCGTTTTTTCCGGGTGTCGACGTAGAAGCAACTCATTTGTTATCGCGCTGGGCGATAACGTAAGGACTATCGATCCGATTGGCTCTCCATCAGTGGACGCTGCGAGCGAACGAGTTCGCACCTTGATGTTCAATTCGCTCGTCAAAAAGAACGAGAAGTTTGACTACGTAGGCGAGCTGGCTTCCGACATCAAGCGCTCCGACGATGGACTGTCGTATACGTTCACGCTTCACGATGGAGTTAAGTTTCACGACGGCCGCCCTTTTTCATCGGCCGATGTGAAGTACACGCTAGACCTGGTTTTTTCGAGCAATTTTGCAAAGTCGGCAAGCTTTTTTGAGGGTTCCGGCAGCGAGAAACATAGTTATATCAAGAGCGTTGAAGCGCCTGATCCAAAGACTGTCGTCGTTACTTTAATCAAGCCATGGGTCGGACTGCTATCTAACTTGGTCCCGGTATCGATCGTGCCGAAAGATGGTTACGAGGCGCAGAAGAATTCCCCGGTGGGAACGGGCCCTTTTAAGTTTGTTCACTACGACAATGCGCAGCAGGTCGTCGATCTCGAAGCATTTCCGGAATACTGGGAAGGAGCTCCAAAGATCCAGAATCTGCGTGTTCGCGTAATATCGGATATGAATGCGCTGCAAGCCGAACTGGGAGCGGGCCGTGTCGATATGGCTCCAATGCCGACGAGTTTATCGCCGGATGCGGTACAGCGACTGAAGCAGGATCCAAATCTACAGGTGCTGCAGTTCCCGGGCTCAAATCTTGTCTTGCTAACGCTCAACACAACTGCTCCGCCACTCAACAATGTTAAGGTGCGCCAGGCTCTTGCTTACGCTGTCGATCGTGAAAGCATGCTCAATAATTTATTACTTGGTTTGGGTAAGCTTGCTAATTCTATCTTGCCCGAGGAATCCTGGGCCTACACTCCAGGACAGAAGTACTCGTTCGATCCGGCTAAGGCGAAGAGTCTTTTGGATGAGGCTGGCTTTAAGGATCCTGATGTCGATGGTCCCAAAATGCGTTTCGATAAACCACTCGTCTATAAGCTTTCGGGTAGTAGCATCTCTGGTCGTCAATACGCAGGCGTAATCCAGAATTACTTGAAGGCGGTAGGAGTTCCAGTTGAAATTCAAACGCCTGAACAGAACACGCTTTTTGATGAGCTGCGTCGCGGTAATTTTCAAATAGCTTACAGCCAGTGGGTTGGCGGCAATCAAGATCCAATCTTCTACAAAGATCTATTTGCCACCTCCGAAATCCCGACTCAGGAACGACCGTCGAGAAATCGCAGCCGCTATAGCAATAAAGAGCTTGACGCCCTGTTGGACGAGGCGGTCAACACTTACGACCGGCAGCGAGCCTTACAGCTTTATACACGGATTCAGGAAATTGTGAGCCAGGAGGTGCCAGTGTTTCCACTCTGGTACCAGGCGAACGTGGTGATCGCGCGAAAGAACGTTGGGAATATCAAGGTGGATGCGAGTGGTGATTGGGGCTTTGTAAAGAACGTCACGGTGACTCAGTAGGTACCCTTTCCACAAAAAGTGAACGGGATAGTACAGTACTGCGGGTGAATCGATCGGATGCGACCCTCAGCAAGCGATCGTGAGAATTATAGTGAAGATTGATTATGTCATTCGCTTCGCTTTGCTCGCGGGTAGTGTAACGTTCTGAATTATTCCACCTCAAATACATTTTCGATAGCGGCGCGGCTAATTGCGCCTTCGCGAATCAACCTGACCGGATAAGCGGTGATGTCAAGTACCGTTGAAGGTTCGGCCACAGTCACTTCACCTCCATCAACTACAAGATCGATCCGCTGGTCAAATTGATCTAATACTTCACCACCATTCATGGCAGGCGGCTGACCCGCAACATTCGCGCTGGTGGCCGTCAACACACCACCACATTGTCGTACTAATTCTCGGACTGTCAGGTCACCTGGGAGACGAATGCCAATCGTTCCCGTCCCTGCAGTGATCCCCAGCGGCACTGCGGGGTTTGCGCGAGTAACCAGTGTCATTGGACCAGGCCAAAAAAATCGTCTGGCTTTCTCAAATATCAGCGTTGTTTCCAGGGTAACCCGCGTCACCTCAGTTTCATCGGAGATAAGCAGCAGGATTGGCTTCCCGTCGTCTCTAAGCTTAATTTCTTTAAGGCGCTCGACTGCCGGAGCATTAAACGGGTTGACACCGAGCCCGTAGAAAGTATCTGTCTTGAATGCAATAACGCCGCCGCTCTTAATGATCGAGGCTGCGGCTAAAGTTGCGTCTGGGCCGGCTGGAAGGAGCGTCACGTCAGGGCCTCTGTTCGGTCCAGTTTGTTTCCAGTCGTACTCGTTTGAGTGAGGAGATGTCGAGGACATTCGAGTCAAAACCGGCGACGTAAGGTTTGACTAACGAATAGGATGAAGCAAAGTAGATTGGCATTGAACGCAACTCTTTAAGTGCCTGAGCCTCCGATTCCACCAGGGTCGCAGCCGGAGTTTTCTCTGGCAGCGCGGTCTCTTTAGCTTGAGTGCCATTAGTGGGCGTTACCGTTGGTAGAGGCGGCGGCAGATCGCGTTCAAAGATCATGCGTAGATTCGTTAGCTCGTCGGTTGTCTGCATAACGAGGCCTCGTCTCACGACGTCATAATCTCCAGCCCTGATGGCCGTCTCATATTCGTCCCAGTTCTTGACGATAATTTCGGTCTGAATGTTCAGCGCACTCTTCCACATTTCGGAGATTGCCTGGGCCACAATGCGTTGCTGTTCGTTCCGGTTAATGAGGAGTCTCACGGTGGGAAATCCTTCACCGTTTGGGAAACCGGCCTCGGCCAGTAATTGCGACGCTTTGTTAAGGTCTTGCTCAATTAATGCTGTCTTTCCGATGACTGGTTGGGTATCCGACGACGAGGTTGGGAAAAACTTGCCCGCCGGCTCAGTCGCTCCGTCGAGATCATCGCGGCTAACTCGGTCGCGATCGATTGCGATGGCCAGCGCTTCACGAACACGAATGTCATCGAAGGGCTCTCGTGCGGTGTTAAAGTTGTAATAAGTGACAGCTCCGAATGTTGAGCGACGGAAGTCTTTATAGGGAGCAAGCAGCTTTAGGGCAAGCGGTTCAAACGCAGCGTTCGTTACGGCATCGAGATCGCCAGCTCGATAAGCAGAGAGAGCGTCCTCAGCATTTGTAGTATTTACAAAGGTGACGCGTTGTAACGTGACGGCTTGTCCATCCCAATACATTTTTGACGGTTCCAGGGAAACCCGGTTATTTGAAGTGGTCGATAATCGAAAAGCGCCGTTTGATATCAGATCATTCGCCTCTAGGCGTCGCGTCGGGTTTGTTTCGGAAAACTTGACGGGACGAAAGACCGGATGGGCCACAAGGGCCGGAAAACTGCTGTCCGAACGCTCGAGTTTCACGCGCAGAACATGGTCGTCCAGGGCTTCTGCGCCAAAGCCGGCAGGTTCTTTGGGGAGTTCGATCTTGTGATTGGCGATACGATTACCAACGGCGCCTTGAATGTTGGCCAGTAACTCCGTATGCGGGGCAAGTGGTCCTATTTCTAGAGTTCGTTTCCAGGACCGAACGAAATCCTGGGCAGTCACTCGATCGCCATTGGACCAGCGGGCATCATCACGTAAATAGAATGTCCAGATCCGCCCATCGCTGGTCGATTCCCAACGCGTTGCAACCGCGGGAACCGCCGACAGAGTTTTGGGATCGTAATCAGTCAAGCCCTCGAACAAGGCGCGCACTGCATCGGTGTCCGGGGCAGCGGCTGCAAATGCCGGATCAAAGGTCTGAGGGAGTCCGCCGTCGCTCCAGCGAAACTCCTGTGAGCGCGGTACGACGACGCTTCCATAATAGGTGGATGGATCTTGAACGGTAAGACAGCCTGACAAGACCAGACAAAGCGTCAAAAAGATAATGGCGGCCGTTGTAAACCTCGAGCTTCGTACCCTCTTTTGGAAACGGTTTGGTTTCATCGGCGCGTTAATTTGAGAAGTTCTTCATAAACTAGCTTTGTTCGTAATCGAGTCGGTTCGAACCCGTCTGACGAATCGATCAAATAGTCCGCGTATTGCTGCTTCTCTTCCTGAGACATTTGCGAATCTATCCTGCGCTGGGCTTCACTGCGAGATAACCCGTCACGGAGCATCAACCTCTCGAGTTGAACTTCTGGCCGACAGTGAACGACGACAAGTTTGTCGAATCGTTGATAGCCTCCCGACTCAATCATGAGCGCCGCATCAACTATGCCGATTCCATCAGGGTCTTGTTGTTCCAACTCATTCAACAGCTCGTCTTGCCGCTTGATAATAAATGGATGAAGAATGGAGTTTAAAATTTCGCGCTCTTTTTCATTTGCAAAGATGATTGCTCCCAGGGCTTTGCGATTTAAGGTGCCATCAGCAATCAAGACTTCAGGACCAAAGTGTCTGACGACGGCTTTCAGGCCCTCGGTACCCGGCTGCACAACTTCGCGCGACGTGAGATCGGCATCTATAAGATGACATCCCAACTCAACGAAAACTGAGGCAACAAACGACTTGCCGACTCCAATGGATCCGGTTAGACCGATGCGTAGCATGCTTGTTAGTCAGTGGTCAGTTGTTCGTTGTCAGCGGTCCGTTTTGATAGTTCGAACAGGCTCGCTGACCAGGGAAAGCCTATATTCCCCGGCGAAGCTTTGCTGCCTTCAAAGTGTTCTTCATTAACATGGCCACCGTTAGTAGTCCGACACCTCCGGGAACCGGAGTCAATCGACCTGCTATTGCGCCAACCTCGGCAGGATTTACATCGCCAACAAGGGTGTAACCTCGTTTGGCGACTATGTCCAAACGCTTCTCAGCAGCATCTCCGAACAGTGCGGTGACCTCGTTTACGTCAGTGACTTTGTTCATTCCAACATCGATCACCGTCGCTCCAGGCTTAATATAGTCACCACGAATCATTCCGGCGCGACCGATCGCGACAACCAACAGGTCAGCCGCACTCGTCACCGCGGATAGATCTCTTGTGCGCGAGTGGCAGATCGTAACCGTTGCATCACGTTGCAAAAGTAGTTGGGCCATGGGCCGACCGACAATTTGACTGCGACCAACGACGCAAGCATTGATACCTTTCAGTTCAATCTCATAATAGTCGAGCAATTCGATAATTCCGGCCGGGGTACACGGCACGAGAGCGGGTTGTCCCATCGCCAGTCGCCCAATATTAATTGGATGGAAACCATCTACGTCCTTGGCCGGATCTATTGCTTCAATAATCAAAGTCTCGTCGATACCCGCGGGCATCGGCAATTGGGCCAGAATCCCGTCAACATCGTCTCTGGAATTTAATGTGTTGATAAGACCGAGGAGTTCTTCAGTCGTCGTCGTTGCTGGCAGGGCATGATGCTCCGAGCGAATCCCCACTTCCTCAGAAGCTCTAATCTTATTCCTGACATAGACCGCCGATGCCGGGTCGTCGCCAACGCGAATCGCAGCCAACCCCGGGCTTACGTCGATATTCTCGTTCAATAGTTCGACCTCAGATTTAACCTGCTGCTTAATACGTTCGGCGACTATTGACCCATCGAGTAGTTGAGTCTGTTGCTTCAAAGCGTTTTGCGTAATCATGAATAACTAAATGAAACTGTTGGGTGAATTTTGAAAACCGTGCGACAAGGTTACAACGACTTTCCAGAAATGAGTAGCGGTCATCGAATCGCGCATTCGCGTGGATGGTTCGTGCTCGATGAGTAGATTCTCGGACGGTCAAAATAATTGACTTTTTAGCTAATCGGGAATATTGTGCGGCCCGTTCTCCGTCTGTTTGCCAACTTTTCACGACTCCGGAAGGCAACAGCATTAACAACCGAACCTCGCGTTGTCGCTAATTTAACTTACCGCCGGACCTCAAAAGGAACGCGCTCATTATTGCGTTCCGGAAAAGGAAATACTCATGCCGAACCAGAAACCCACCTTCCCTGAGGATTCGATTTTCAACGACCTACTTAAGCAACTTAAAAAGGATAAGCGACTCGCAGAGGAGCCTGAGGATTCCGATCCCAGAACCCCTGATGATGTGATAGTTACCAATGCTCCGAGAGCTCCAAGTAACGATCCTACTCTGGGAATTACGGTCCAACTCGACGAATTAAAGACACAACCACCTCATCGACTGGTGACCATTGGCGACTCCCTAACACACGGTTTTCAGAGCGGCGCAATCTTTAATACTGACGTCTCGTTTCCGGCAATTATCGCACATGAGTTAGGGTGGTCCGAGAATTTTCGTCATCCCAGTTATCGTGGTTTCGGAGGCCTACCGCTCAACATCGAATTGTTATTGCGAAATCTCGAAACCAAATACGGATCCCGTATCGATTGGTGGGAAACTGCGCTTGCACTTTTCAGCGTGCGGCAGTTTATGGGCGAGCTCGAAGATTGGTGGGAGCGCGGTCCAGGTTCGCATGTACCGGATTTGCTCGAACTCAATCACAATCTTGCCGTTTATGGTTGGGACTTGCGCGACGTACTTGATCGCACCGCCAAGACTTGCTACGCGTCGATCGGTAAGCCCAAGGACCAATTGTTCAAACAGTTGGTTGAGAATGCTAATGAGCGAGCAGCACTGAGAGTGCTCAATGCCTCCAGCAACATCGATGAACGAAACTCCCTGACGCTCTTGCAGCAAGCAGAAAACCTTGGTGAGCAAGCCAACGACGGTGATGGCATCGAGGTGCTGATCGTGTTTCTGGGTGCCAATAACGCGCTCCAGACAGTAACGACTCTAAAAGTGAACTGGAGCGACGACGGTTTCAATAATCTACAGAAGAAGAGTGAGTACACAGTCTGGCGTCCGATCCACTTCGAACAGGAATTGAGCGCACTGGTCCAGGAAGTAAAAAAGATCAAGGCCAGACATGTGATTTTTGGGACCGTGCCTCACGTGACAATCGCACCACTGGCAAGAGGTGTCAGAAACAAGATTCGTCCAAAGTCGCGGTATTTCCCTTACTACACCAGACCCTGGATCTCGGATGCCCAGTTTGATGAGAAGGACGATCCAAACATCACTGAACAACAAGCTCGAGCAATCGACAGTGCGGTCGATCAGTACAACTATTGTATTGAGAATGTAGTTCGTGAAGCGCGAAAGGAAAAAAGAGACTGGTACATCCTGGATGTAGCGGGAATGCTTGATCGCCTGGCCTGTCGCCGCTATATCGACGATATAGGAGCGCGGCCTGATTGGTGGACCAAATTCGAACTGCCTGCGGAGTTGATGAACCTGACTCCGGTCCCTGACTCCAGATTCTTTATGGCTGATAAGAATGGTGTTCGCATTCAAGGCGGCTTGTTCTCGTTAGATGGTGTTCACCCTACTACCATTTCCTATGGTTTATTAGCGCAGGAGTTCATCAACATCATGCAGAAAGCGGGAGTTAAGTTCTATCTCGGCGATGGAAAAACTGAAAGGCTTGGACCTGTTCGTGTGGACTTTAAACGGTTGATTGGTCTCGACACACTGATCTCCGACCCACCGCGGTCGATAGAGTCTGATTTGAAGATCATCGGTTGGGTGGACGAACGAGTCGATTTCTTCAAGCGGATGGTTCGCGTTACCGGATAACAAGAGATGATGCTCGCGCTTGGCGCTTTGTCGTAAAGTGCCAGGCGCTCGTCACATGGACTCCAAAAAACCTCTTTGGAAATCACGGCGCCTCACTCATAATCCGTCATATGACCTCTACACGGCTCGCGGCGGTCCTGGCGCTTAACCTCCTCTTCAATTTCTCTGTTGCCTACGGCCAATCCTCGGACGAGTTTTCAAAACGGATTCGCGCTGCGGTTGAAAATGAAAACTGGCAGGCTGCCTCGACCGAGTTAGAAAAGTTTCGCACCGCCGACCCTACTAGCTTTCACAACCGCGATTATGACTATCTCGTAGCTCGAATTTCTGAGAACTCGGGAAACACAGCGGCCGCCACCAGCGGTTACGAAAATGTTGTTGCCGGATCCTCGATCCTTTCGGAATATGCGCTCTGGCGATTGGCCCGGATTGCTCGATCCACAGGAGACCTAACCCTCGAGCGCGAGCGTCTGCGAAGATTGATTGCCGTAAGCTCTGGAGGTTTGTTAAAGGAACCTGCAACTCTACGATTGGCTGAGAGCTTTTTCGAGAGTAGCGACTATCAAGCAGCAGCCGACTCGGCACGAACTCTCATCAGCACCAAAAACAATTCACTGGCCCGCGAAGCAACCGCGTTAATGGCCACGTCTTATGCGCGAGCAGGTAAATCAGTAGAGGCTCAGGATGCCTTCCGGAAACTGGTAATGGAGATGCCGGATGCCTCGCGACCTGATGACTACGCTCTCGCTGCTGTGCGTGAATTGGACACCGCAGAAGCGAAAGCACCAACAAAATTGACCGAAGCCGATCATCTCCTTCGAGCGTCGGTCTATCAATTCAATCGTGATTTCCTTGGAGCTCGAACTCATTATCAGTTCGTCATTGATAACTTCCCTCAGAGTGGAACTGTACCCAACGCCATGTATCAACTCGGACGAGGGTTTTACCTGGAGGGCAAATATGACGACTCGGCCAGGGTGTTTCAAAAAGTCTTTGATATCTATCCCGAGAATGCGGCTGCTCGTGACGCTTTGAGTTATTTGGCTTCGGGTTATGTCAGGCTGAAAAGACCCGATCAGGCTGTCGCTACCTACAAGTTGTTCATCGATCGCTTTCCGGAAGCGCCCAACCCTGAACGACCCTATTTGAATATCATCGACGTCTTGCACGAGGCCGGCAAATACCAAGATGCTCTCAACTGGGTGCAGCAAACTCGGCAGCGATTCAAGACTGACCTTGGTGCAACTCTCGCGCTTTTTTCGCAGATGCGCATTCATCTGGCCCAGGGTGCCTGGGCAGACGTCGTCCGAGATGGCGATGAACTCTCCAAAGCGTCGGACCTGGGCGGCATTAAAGTCGGAGGCGGCACGTACCCCTCCGAAGTAAATTTTCTGCGTGCTTATTCTTTTGAGCAGCTTGGTCGTATCGATGAGGCTGTGACTGGATATCTTGCAATTCCTGACGGCAGAGGTGAGTACTACGGTGCGCGGGCTACGCAACGTCTCCAAGCGCTATCAGATGCTGAGAAATCTCGAGGTGTTGTGAAAGCGCGCGCTCAAGAGCTGCTGAGTTCAACTCGAGGAGCGCTCGCCAATAATCAACTTGATCAAGCTCGCCTCGCCGGGCAGGCAGGACTTCGTCTCACCCCGCCTGGCGCTGCGCATACAGAATTCTTGAAGGCGATTCGAACTTCATACCAGGGTCTCGCGTCATATAAGCTTCCGGTACTCCAACGATTACCAGTGGAGACAATCGTCGACCACATATCGTTGAATGCAAACGATAAGCATTCAGCGTTAGCTAGAACCCTGATCCTCCTGGGACTGTATGACGAAGGTGTGCCTGAGTTACTCGTCGTGCGCGCTGCGAATGCTTCAGCTTCAACCGCCGGCCTCAATGACGAGAACTATACGATTGCCTGGTTATCGTATAAGGGTGGGCTACCCAATCGGGCCGTGCGTTTTGCCGAACAACTCTGGCGTCCGGTCCCGTTTGATTACGTAGTTGAGAACGCAACCGCAGAATATCTTCAACTGCTATATCCGGTTCCTTTTCGAAAATCGCTCTTGACGCATACAACTAGCAGGAAAGTGGATCCCCGATTCGTTTTATCGATTGCCCGCCAGGAATCGCGCTATCAGTCAGATGCGAAGTCGATTGCTGCGGCGCGCGGCATGATGCAATTCATTCCTTCGACGGCTAATGACGTTGCGGCCCGGCTGAAGCTGGTCAATTTTAATCAAGACGATCTTTATTATCCTGACACGGCTATACTCTTTGGCTCAGAATATCTATCAACGTTATTTCAGCAGTTTCCCGAACAACCGCAGGCCGTCGCTGCCTCGTATAACGGGGGAGCTGATAACATGGAGCGGTGGATTGCGAGGTCACGCTCGAGCGAGTCCGATCGTTACGTGCCCGAGATTGGTTTTGCACAATCAAAAGACTATGTATTCCGCGTCATGACAAATTTCTGGAACTATCAGCGACTTTATGACTCGGAGTTAAACTTACGAGATAAATGAAAAAACTTTTCGCCCTAATCGTACTGACTTCAGCAATATTCTGGTCCAATGCTTGCCGCCGAAATTCCGCGAATGAGAAACGATTTGATTTAAAAGGTAAGGTAGTTGCGGTTGAACCTGACAAGCACCTCGTCACGATTTCTCACGAGGATATCCAGGGCTATATGCCCGGGATGACCATGCCTTTCAGCCTGCCGAATGAGGCTGATCTTCAAATCCTTGCTTCCGGTGACGACATCTCGGCAACTCTGGTCGTTGATGGTTCTCATTCCTGGCTGGAGAACGTTGTAATCACTCGTCAAAGCGACGACCCGTCAGCCACGACAGGCGTTACTGAAGCCAAACCGGGAGATACGGTTCCTAACTACCAGTTGATCAATCAAGATGGGAAGGACATCCGGCTGGACAACTATCATGGAAAAGCGCTGCTGCTGACTTTTATTTATACGCGATGTCCGCTACCAGAGTACTGCGATTTAATGAGCAACAACTTTGCGGCGATTGAGAAACAGTTAAAAGCTCAAGGCGAGATCTTCGGCAAGACTCACCTTCTAAGTATCAGCATCGATCCGGAGTATGACACTCCGAAAGTCTTGAGAAGTTATGGAGCGGCTCATACTGAGCGGTATCAGGATGAGACATTCGAGCACTGGGAATTTGCGACAGGTTCAGACGATCAAATCAAAGGAATCGCACAGTACTTTGGCTTACGCTACTTCGCCGATAAGGACCAAATAGTTCACGGGTTGAGGACGGTTGTGATTACGCCTTCAGGGAAGGTCTTCAAGGTTTATCGCGATAACGAGTGGAAGCCGGAGCAGTTGGTCCAGGATCTTATTGCGGCCTCAGTGCAAGGATGAGGTTAAGTGAGAATCATGAATTGGGATGATAATCGTTGATTGGCTAACCGGTCTTTCCGATCCGCAGCAAAGATCAAAGTCCAAACTCTTACAGCCCTTTGATCTTCTTGATCTCTTCCGTTAATACAGGGACCGCTTCGAATAAGTCACCCACAATTCCATAGTCGGCTATGTCGAATATGGGTGCTTCAGCATCCTTATTAATCGCCACGATTGTTCCGGAATTCTTCATTCCAACCAAATGTTGAATAGCGCCTGAGATTCCCAGTGCGATATAGAGCTTTGGCGAAACCGTTTGACCCGACGAACCAATTTGCCGATCGATCGGAAGCCATTCCGCGTCACAGATGGGTCGAGACGCTGCGAGATCTCCTCCCAACACTTCTGCCAGTTTTTCAGCGAGGGCGATATTGTCTTTGCTCTTGATGCCGCGACCGATAGCGACGATCACATCTGCCTTCGTCAGATCCACAGCTTGCTTGGCTTCCTGGAAAGGCGCCTCGGGAATCATTCTTACGTCACCAATTTCTAATGCCAGGTTCTCAACCGGGGCTCCGCTTCCCTTCTTTGCCTGGTCTGGACGATACGCGCCGGTTTGAAAAGTTGCGAATACCGGAGCTGCGCCGTCGGAAGTTACATCAGCGTCCAACTTACCAAGGAAAATTCGGCGGGTAAAAGTGAGTTTATCTCCTACAACCTGAGCTCTAATGCAATCGCTGATGAGCGACTTGCCGAACCGGGCCGCGAGCTTTGGCGCGAAATCACGAACCTGATAAGTGTGGGTTAGAAAAACAAATGCTGGATCGATTTTCTTAATAACCTGTTCCATCCCATCGGCATACGCGTCGGGAGTGTAATCGGCCAGTTTTGGACTCGTAGCAAACACCACCTTATCTAACTCGTAGCTCGAAATCTCTTGTGGCAGATTGATGTTTGCGTCTCCAAGAACGGCGGCAGTGGCAGTCTGTTGGAGGGCTGATCCAAGCGTTTGCGCAGCAGCTATCGCCTCGAGCGAGCTTTTGTTCAGCGTACCAGCGCGATGTTCTATAAAGACGAGAATTCCATTACTCATTGGGTGATCCTATTTCAGCTTGGGTCAGATAACGCGAGCTTCAGAGTGAAGTTTCTGTGCCAGTTCAGCAGCGCCGGCTTTCGCGTCTCCATTGCCGAGCAATTGTGTTTGCTTAGTCTTCTGCGGCAAGTAAATCTTTTCTATCTTTTGATGAGATGCCCGACCGGTCAGCTCGGCTGAAGGAGTAACCTCTTTAATCTCTTTCTTCTTGGCCGCCATAATTCCCTTTAGCGTGGCATAGCGAATTTGACTGATGCCCGACTGAATCGTCAGCAAAGCGGGAAGAGGCATCGTGTACCACTGGTACCAGCCGCTTTCAAGCTCACGTTTGACTCGGAGCTTATCTGCCGCCGCATCAAGTTCAATAACAATGGTCGCATGCGGTAGGCCCAGCAGTTCAGCCATGATCACGCCGGTTTGGCCATAACCGTGATCATCAGACTGGAGCCCGGTCATTACCAGATCTGGCTTCTCGTCACGGATGGCATCAGCGAGGATAGTCGCCGCCGTGTACGGCGAGACGTGGGCCAGGTTGTCGCCAACTACATGTATCGCCCGATCAGCACCACGTGCGAGGGCATCTTTGATCACGCTCTTGACGCGCTGTGGTCCCATCGAGCAGACAACGACTTCGCCGCCCAGTTTTTCACGGACGCGCAGGGCTTCTTCGAGAGCGTAACCGTCGGATTCACTAACCTCGAACGATAGGTCGCCCTCTTCAATCCAGGTCGCCTCTTTGTTAATTCGCAGGATCGCATCTTTATTAGCGACCTGTTTCATCATTACTAGGATTTTCATTTTGTTGGTGGGGATTGGGCTAAGGACCTTGGCGTTCGGCCTTTGATCTTTAGCCTTTGAGCCTGGCGGATCTTAAACGTCAAAGCTCAAAGACTTACTCCTCATACCTCTTGAACAGTAATGCAGCATTGGTTCCGCCAAAGCCAAAACTGTTCGATAAGACGTATTGAACCTCAGCTGGCCTGGGTTCGTTCGGCACGTAGTCCAGGTCACACTCGGGATCAGGATTGAAATAGTTGATGGTTGGCGGCAACACATTCTTATAAAGAGCGAGAACGGAAAAAACTCCTTCGATCCCACCTGCCGCACCCAGAAGATGGCCCGTCATCGATTTAGTCGAGCTGACCGCCAGTTTGTACGCGTGTTCGCCAAACGTATCTTTAATGGCGCGGGTTTCAAACTTATCGTTATAAGGAGTAGAGGTGCCGTGAGCATTAATGTAGCCTACTTGTTCTGGTTTCACCTGAGCATCCTTCAACGTGCGTTGCATGACGCGTCTTGCCCCAGAACCAGTCTCGTCCGGCATCGTTAGATGGAAAGCGTCTGCAGCTGCGCCATAACCAACAATTTCAGCGTAAATCCTGGCGCCCCGTCGTTTGGCAGACTCCAATTCTTCTAAGATCATAATGCCCGCCCCTTCACCAATTACGAAACCGTCGCGATCACGCTCAAATGGCCGAGACGCATGAATCGGATCTTCATTATTGGTTGAGAGTGCGCGCATCGACGCGAAGCCGGCGACACTCATCGGGGTGATCGCTGATTCCGCACCACC
>AR_comb_assmDRAFT_10497703_pt1 | contig 13989 bp, 12 predicted proteins | sample ArasoioldDNA_FD_10543 | JGI IMG/M metagenome (IMG submission 10543) | reverse complement strand
AAAACAAGTAAAGTCGGAGCTTTCCGACGAAGGTTCGTCGCCCCACAGGGACAGTTTGCAGGGCAGCCCGTGGGGCGAAACCGTTTTTAGAGGGCAAGTCTCTGCGCTTGTCCTTTTTCAATTGAAGACGCCGATTTTTAGTCACTTATTTAACGTAAATAGGATTGGAAATTATCCACGGTTTATCGCCTACCGGCTTTCCTAATTGGGGTAAGTAGACTTCGACTCGATAAACGCCTCGCTCAGACACCGAAATATCTTTGTTCGTTACCCCGTTTTCATCTAACCATACATTCCCATCGTGAAAGATCATCAAACGACTTGAGACCGGCAGCACTATCCGCAAGTGGGTGTCGCTCTGGAGCACAATTTCATCGCCCTGAATTTTCCTGTGCTGCCCGCTTATAGCCTCAAATCTGAAAGTCCCAGGGTCACCTAGAAAATCAAAGCCAATAAAACAATGGCCCGCCGCCAACGCGTCCAGCAAGAGCCGTTCGTCTAACCGTTGGCGCTCGAGCATCGAATCGACAGGCACGCCAGGAATCAACACGTGGAGTCTCACCAGCGCAAAACTCACGCGATAGGGATCGAGTTTGAGTCCGACGATTTCATTGCCGCTCGCATCATTCAGGCTGATGCCAACATTTGAATGCGCATCATTGCCAGCTGTGGCGACCACCTTTCGGCGGGCCAACATTGCGTCCCATATATTTAGTGCTTCCGCTGGGCGTTGCAGATAGTTTGCAAACACCAGATCCGGATAAGTTCGATGGGACCAAAGCCCGTCAAAGAAAGCGACGATCGGATTTATTGTTCTGGCATTTGTGAATACGTTGTAAACCTCCAACCCATCGGCTCCGGCGTCTGCATTCTTCATCTCCTGAGGATACGCCGCAATTGAAAACGCACTTCGAGCTCGGGAGTTCGTCACGATTTCAGTTGCTGAAAGTTTGGAAGAGCCCGTGAGCGAAATGTCTCCAGGTAAACTCAACAATCTTTCTCCATCGCTGGCGCTCACTTCGTTCCCGTTTACAAAAAGTACCTTCGCGTGCTCACCCTTCAAGGTCATGACGGAGGTATCAAACTCACCTTCTACATGCTCAGTCATCACAACGAACTGCAAATGGTTCGACTCGGCAGCGGAAAGGATTTCTTGAAACGTGCCCGTGCTGTGACCACCGAGAAACGAGTGAACGTGAACTACACCTTTATAGTCATAGAAAGTGTCGTCGGAATCTATGCTTTTGAGATCTTCGGCAGATTGAGTTTGAGATTTTCTGGAGTTGGATTGAAGTGATTGAATTGCTGCGTGAAGTCGGCCCAGCCGATATCGACGATAAGCAAAAGGGATCTGCGAAAGCAGAATTAGAACAACGACTGCTAAAACTATTTTCTTTACGCGCGCCATCGTCAGGATTTCAGCCCAAGCGGACTGTCATCCTCTCACGTCGAAACACTGCTTGTCTTCTGCTTAGTCTATGAAATCAACCGATGCTACATGTTCGCTGATGCTGCGTCCGAAGTCGGCGACTTTGACGTGTTCGGGATGAAGTGTGTAAGTGTCGAGTCCCGCCCTATCGTCAAAAATTGCGACTAGCCCAGTATGGTAAGACCGAGGCAAGTTTAAAGTGTCGAAGCCGACTGCAAGACTCCTCACCTCTGGAATGACACCAGCCAACTTTCTCAACAACGCGACGTGCTCATCTCGAATTTCCTGTTCGACATCGGCACGATATTTCCAAATCACTATGTGTGTAAGCATATTTTGAGTGGGCCCAAGGCTATCTGTCAGAAACTGAATCTTGCTCGCAAAACGATCTGGCGATTGCCACCTGATCCACCACCAGGTCCAAATGAAAAGTTATTTGAACCGCTCGCAGATTTCAAGAAGTAAGGAGACGCCATGTTTCCGACTGGCGCTGCTTTGTTGGTTCGATTGAAAAGATTGGTTACGTAAAGAGAAAAGCCTAGTGCATACGGTCGCTGAACGGGTGGTTTAGGCTGTGGTTTCTGGGGTGCCGCGGCATCAGTTGTTTTCGGCGGACCGGGTGGTGTTTTGGGTTCGATTACTTTGCCAAATTTGAAGACTTTCTCCGCACCAAAATTTACTGAAATGTATGCTGGGCCTCGTCCAAAGTTGCGAGGAATTATCTGTTGGCCAGCGCTCGGATTAGGGTCAAACGCTCCGAGCGGGGTTACAACAACTCCTGGTTTCGCTAAGTCAGTAGCAAATGCTGGTCGTTCAGAAAATGCGGTGTCTCCATTCGTATCGCGGCCCGTGGTGATGTTGAATGGCTGACCAGAATTGGCAATCATGAACAGGTTAAGACTGATCCCATGCGGTGCTTCATAGTATCCACCACCGTAAAGGAAACTCAGCGAGCTGTAATTTGTTCTAGCCCACTCGTTACTGAAATCGTAAGCATCCGTCGGAGAGCCACTCGTTCCGCCATCAGTATTCCGTTGTTTCCCAAAACTGTAACCGGCCCAGAAATTCATTTTCCTAAGATTTCCGTTCAAGTTGACGTTCAAGCTATTGCCAACGACCCTTCCTGAGGATTGCGTTTGCATGATGTTGCCCGCGCTTTGTCCAAGTGGACGAACACCACTGGTTGGCAAACCTGGAATGAATGTTCCGCCAAGAGGAGCGTTTATGTTTACCACCCGACGACTGTCGACAGAGTGTGAGTGCGAATACGTTGCCGACAGTTTAATTGTCTTCATGAGTTGACGTTCCATCGTGAACGTCGCTCGAAATGCACGTTGTGGATTCAAATCGTCTGAAAGAACACGACGCGTTTGAGGTTGTGCGAATGCTTCGAGTGCGCTTACAGGTGGGACAAGTGGGAACAGGTTCAGCACCGTTGGATCTGTAACCAGAAACTGTTGCTGAGTCACACCATTGAACCTCAAGGCTTGTAACGTGACGTCTTCGGAGACTCGATAGTAGAAAAAACCAATTCCACCTCGGAACACAGTTTTGGGCGGTCCTGCGGGTGCCTTAGTTGGCGCGGGCGCTGTAACTGAAGTGGCAACGGTGGAAGGTGCGGTCACGGGTTTTGGATTAGCCGAAGCGGGTTCAATCTTTTTCGATCCAAATACCGGCGACCATGCAAATCCCAGACGCGGCGCGAAATTCCTATTGCTGTCGATATTATTTTGATTTTCGTAACGCAGTCCTGGCGAGAGCGTGAGGTGTGGCGACACTCTCCATTCATCCTGAAAATAAAACGCGCTGTCGGTCTGACTAACGTCGGCCCTAGGATCTCCACCGGCAATTAACAACTGATTTGCGCCGCCGCCAAGAACCCGAATAGCTGCAGGGCTTAGTCCCTGTCTCTGAAAGACGAGAGTGCGGCGGTAACGTTCAAGACTGGCGAGTTGAGTGAACTGGGGTTGGCCATTTGCGTCTGGGATGATTTGATCGTTCGCGTCGAGCAGTGGACCAGTCCCCCCGGAGAACGTATATGAGCCGCCGAAATTTCCGGGCGAAATGCTGTCAATACTTACCCAGCGCAGACGCCCGCCAACTTTGACAAAGTGTTTACCTTTGGTCCAGGAAGTAAAATTTTGAATCTCCATCCGCTTTTGAAGGTTTGACGCCGCACCGGTTTGAGCGCCTCCACCCATAAATGAATCCTGAACGTTCAGTGCCGGAAGATCAGATACGCTGTTTTGATTGAAGTTGCTGCGTGAAATCTGAAAACGAGTTTCGTTCACGGTCTTTTCATTCAGCAGCGCAGTTTCGGTCAACTGCAAAGTGTACTCAGTACGATCGCCGCTATACGCGCGACTCGGTAATGAAAATTCGCCAACGCCTTGCAGGTCTTGCTTTGATAAATAGTAAGAGAAGCGTCCAACCAGGGTGTGCTTTTTATTAATCTTAAAGTCGACTCTCACGTTGCCGTTGGTGTTTTGTTGCGGCGTGACAAACGATTGGTTAAGCGTAAGCGGTCTAAGTGTTATTGGGTCGAGAATAGTCGCGTTAACAATTGAATTGCTATCGCTAACGTAGCGGTTGAAATAGGTTGAGAACGAAGCTCGCTTCTTGACGATCGGTCCGCTGAGACTGAAACCAGTTGAGCGCTGCTGGTAGGGTGCGCGGTGCGTAGTGAATGGATTGCGAGAATTCAAACTCTCATCATTGAAGTCGAAACTTGCTCCGCCGTGCCACTTCTCCGATCCGGGTTGAGTAAAAATTTCGATCCCGTTATAGCCGGGAAACTCGTTCTCAGCCGAGTACGGATTATTATTGATTCTGATTTCGCGAATTGCTTCTTTCGGCGGTATTTGACCGTTCGAGAATCCATCAACTTTAACCTGGGCGCCACCAGCTTCCGGATCGCTTGGTCCAGAGAGGGCTTGCAAGGCAGCAGCGAGGGCGTTTGGGTCGTTAGGCAAAGCGTCGAGATCGCGTCCTCTTAAGACAATCGCATTGGCGTTGTTGTCAGAGTCGGTGCTGGGTGCCCGATCGTCAACGTTAACCTGTTGCGCTTCGAGTTCCACCGAAAGCAGAACGTCAGTAGTCGTCGTCTTATGCGCTTCAACGACGACTGCTTTGTCCTCGTAAACAACAAAACCTGGAACCGTCACTCGTAATTCATAGCGGCCAGGACGCAGGCTCTTAAACTCAAACAGTCCAACCGCGCTCGTTGTTATGCTTGTCGTTGCGCCCTTGTCGTCTTTGAGCACAACGCGAGCATTCGTGACCAGACTTCCGAGCTGGTCCGTAACACTGCCTTTGATCGAGCCGGTTCCTTGTTGCGCTATGGTGAATGAGACGAGGTTGATCAGCACGGCAAAGCGAAGGAGTTGATGTTGTAACATCAGGCGTACCTACGAGAGTTGAATCGGTGAGAAAGCTGTCGGTCTTCCGTCGTAGACTCTTGACCGTGCGATTTTGTTAGTAGCTGTGCTAGTGACCCACAGCTAAACGAGATAACCCGGTAAGTAAGTGAACCGGGCGGCGACAAAGTTTCACAGGTTGTCGGTCACAAATACATCGAGAACTTACACGTTGAAACGCGGTCCGAGTTGCAAAAACCCGAGTAAGTCATTTATTAGGTTTCGCCTCGGATCGTTTTCAGTTCTTTGATGAGGTCGCCGATTGCGTCGCCAGCCCAGAGGATTTTCTTTGCTTTCCAAACTACTCGAGGTGGCGTTTGCGTTTCAGGAGAACCCTTAACTATGACAAAGAGTTCTCCGTAGGGATAAATGGTATTGAGTATTCGCCGGTATTCTATGAGATTAAAATAAATTACGTAATCAGCGTCGCTGAGCTCGTGCGCCGGCGTGAGACTATTGTATTTGCGAATATATGAATTGAGTTTCTTCGCGATTTGCCCGTATGCCCATTGGTAACGACCTCGCGGTTGAGGATCGGCTTTCAAGACTTGATCGATGATTGCTTTATCTCCGTCGCTCGCGTTTAGAATCCCCGAGCGAAAGACAACCAGCAGAGCCCTGTGCTTGTCACGGAGTTCAGACAACGAGTCAATCGAGTGTGCAGCTTTCTCATTTTGGACACCATTTTGACGAACAGCACCGATCGGTTGGCATACCCCAACGATGAGAAGTAAGACGAACCCGCTACTGCATCGAATGACTTTCATCTCGTCCGAAACGTGAGTGCCTCTGTTTGAATCAAACCCAGTTATTAGGTCCGCTCTAAGCGATGTCTCTTGGTTGCCTAAACGCAAAACGCGGTTGTTCGACTTTCCAGGGGGCAAGCGTCAAATCTTATAAGCGTCCAGCCGTCGTTCGTAAGGTACGACCTCGCCATTTTCTACATATCTGCTAAGGAGTCGCAAGTACTTTGCCGAAGGAGTGTTTCGAACTTCGGCGTTCATAGAACCAGAATCAATAGACGAAAAGAGCGACGATGACCGCGAAAACGTGAATTACAAAGAGGATCAATGCACATCTAAAACGGAGCAGGCGACTTTTTGCGAGTGCGATGATGACGGCGTAAAAAGGGAATTGAATCGCCATTATTGCGCCACCGAGCCATTCAGCTTTGGTGCTGCCCCAAATGATCGACGCGTAAGGAAAAGCTAACGCGATCGGTCGCGAGCAATGGCAAGCCCCACTCGCAAAACCGGCAAGCAGAAATGCGAAGGCCGTCAGCAATGTCCCAGCCAGCACTGCCAGAAGTGGTAACAAGATTCGATTAAGGTTAGTTCCGTATGGTGTGGTCATTCTTTTCGGGCGAACGTGTAGGCGCGTCGACTCGGATATTCAAAATCGCGATAAGGGTCGCGTTCAATAACTTCCTCGAGGATTAGTCCTGCTCGCGTGATGTAATCTTTCATCTCTTCTGTTTCAAAAAACAAAAAATCCAGCGCGACTTCTTTCCCGAACCATTCGTTGCGATGAACGGAGTTGCTGCCAATGTGGTGCGTCATAAGAATGCAGCCACCAGGTCGGAGAACCCGTTTGAATTCCGTTAGAGCTTTGACGACGAAGTTTCGCGGAACGTGAATGAGTGAATAGAACGCTGCAATTCCACCTAATGCGTCATCGGCGATCTTATCCAGCGCCAACATATCTCCTTGCTCAAATGCGATCTCCGGATGAAGGAGTTGCGCTTGTCGAACCATCTCGGGTGAAAGATCGACTCCGCGTACTTCAGCTCCGTGGTCACTTAGATATTTTGCGATCTGACCTGGTCCACATCCCATGTCACAGATCGGTCCCAGGGCGCCCACCTTTTCAATCAACCAATTCAACAGCTTCCGATCGAACGGTTTGTGTTTAAGTTCGTCACTAAATTCGACTGCATACTCGGCCGCAACTTTGTCGTAGCTTTCCTTCGCCGAAGTTTTTCTTTCGACACGCTTCGACTCAATTTTGTTCCCAAGATTGGCTTTCACCGCCGGCCATTTCGAGTTGATGATGCTAAACAGGGCAACGTTTCTCGGTAACTGATCCTTCGCTACCGTGTAATTCCTCAATATGGCTTCATGCCTGGCGCCGATGCGCAACAACGCTCGACGTGATCTGTCATTGATGCTGTTAACCAGGAATTCCACTCGAACACAGCCGAGCTCCTCAAATGCATGCTTCAGCATCAGATACTTAGCTTCGCTATTTACAACTGTTCGTTGCCACTCGCGAGCGATCCACGTATGACCTATTACGAGCCGCCGATTGGCTCGATTCAGACTGTGATAACGCGAACTTCCGACAATAAGACCACTCGTTTTTTCAACGAAGACGAAGGGTTGGCTTGTTCCCAAGGCTCGATCGTTGAGTGCCGTTTGAATGTAGGCGCGCATGTCTTCCGGCGTGCACAGTTCATTGGTAGTAAGCCGCCAAAGCTCAGGCTCCAGTCCAATCTCGCACAGTCGTTCATGATGCTCAGACGCCAGAGGTATAAGATCGATGTGCTGTCCGTGCAGCACGATTGGTTTCCATTCCGCCATGCTTTTTACTTAAGTTGCAAAATCTCCGATCCCAAATCTCAGATTCACCATTCCCCTTCCGCTAGTATTTAACATGAAGCGCCACGAACGGTTCGGAGAATTTTTCACATGGCCCGCGAAGCGGGCCAAAGCATATAGCCGAGGGTGTAGCGAGGCTCTGCGAGCGGAGCCCTCGGACAATCGCCCGTGAACGAATGGCGCCCGCTAAGCGGGCGAGAGACGATCGAGAGCGAGGCTTCTCGCCCCGCGCTGCGGGGCCGATATTCTCAACCGATTCACCCGGGGTTGCGCTCGCAGAGCCTCGCTTCACCCCGGGCTTTATGCTCTCGCCTGCTTTGCAGGCGAATTAGCGGAGCCGCAGTATGATCGCTCTTGTAATCGAGTAGCTGGATCGCTCGGAAATGGCTTGGGATGTTTTGAATCAGACTCATTTACCGGTGCGGCAAACACGCCGAGAAGGAATAACAGAACGACTGAAAGTGAACCCGATAACATTTTCGCAGTAGCCCAATCGGGAAAAACATCACTTCGATCCCGCTCCTGGTAGACACGTTTCGTGTTGTCCGCCTTCACGTAATACTATTTGAAGGCTCTATTATTTTTCTCGAAGCTCTAAATCACGATTGCAAACGGGGACGCCCGGCGGTCTAGAAAAGCGGCCAGTGAGGTGTCGGGTACTAATGAATGAAACTTAATTGTGGAGCTTTTTCTTTTGCTGGAACGATTGCTTCAGCAACTTCTTTAGCGCTGGCAAGTGAATGTCACCGAGGCTCTTGATGTAAAGGCATGAGTTACCGATTGAATGCTTTCCGAGCTTCTCTAACAACTCTCCCTGCTTATCGAAACCCAGAACATAGAGTGTCAAATTCTGTTTCCGCGGTGAGAAGGCCAGGATTGGCGAATCGCCTTCACGTCCACTCGCGTACTTGTAGTGATAACTTCCGAATCCGACGATGTTCGCTCCCCACATTTTTGGCTTGAACCCGGTCGCTTCCTCCATGAGCTTGGCTACGGTGAGACAATCATCCCGACGCCCCTCATCGTCGATCGCATTTAGAAACTTCGAGACGCTTTCATCGGTTTGTTTGGTTTTTGCTTCGGCCATGTTTTTCCTCACTGAACTACTAATCGTTCCAATTGTATTTCTGATACTTCGGATCGACGTCCAGTTCGAATTTCTTCAAAAAATCCCACGCCGTTTGGTTAAACTTCGCAGCTTGATCATAGTACCAATGATCGTGATTCGGAATTTCTGTAAGCTCGACATTGAAGCCTGCTGTCTTCAACGCGTCGCTGGTTTGTCTGACTATCTTAACTGGAAAATATTCATCGCTTTCGCCAACTTGGATCGAGATAGGTATCTTGCGTTTCGCCATATCAATTAGCTGCATGTCGTCACGCGCGAGTGCCCCGGCGTGAATCGCGGTAGCTGCAAAGTATTGCGACTCCATGAGCGACATCTCTAGAGCGAAGATTGCGCCAGCTGAATGCCCAAAGAGGTAAACGCGTTTCGAGTTGACGGTGTATTTCGACTTTAGTTGCTCGACAATCTCGTGCAAAAAGTCCGGGCCATCCTGGGGTGAACCCCAACCGCGAAGATCGGTCGCATCAGGCCCAACGAGAATGATGCCCTCTTTCTTAGCCAGGTCCTTCCACTTCTCGACAAGGTTCACTCCAGTTCGGTTTGATCCATGAAGCATCACGATCAAAGGCGCCGCCGTACCCGCCTTTAACGTTGACGGTACATAGAGGTAGTACACACGCGGCTTGCCGCCCGAAGTCATCAGCTCTTTCGTGATTTCATCTTTGGCGAAGACAGGCGAGGCGGTGAGCAGAAATACTGTAATGAGCAGGATGTGAAGTTTCATGACTTGCTCCTTGTTAAGATCTAGTTGAGGAGATTCGTGTCTTGAGTGTGTTGGTTATGAATCTGACTCGAAAGCTTGTTCAGACACACAACCAACCTCTCGGAAGTGGAATTAGCTTTTTACGGCCGAACTACCATTGGTAGCTCAATGTAACTCTCCTGGCCCATGGCGTGATATATCCGTTGAGTTGCCTTCTTGTAGTCTTCTGGTTTGGCCCAGAAGATATTTTGCACAAAGGTTTGTGGATTCCGATCGTAAAGCGGAAACCAACTAGACTGAATCTGGACCATGATACGGTGACCAGGCAGGAACACGTGGTTCGCTGTCGGTAAAATGAATCTGTACTTCAGCAGTTTGTTTGCTTCAATAGGTTTTGCTGTTTCAAATCCTTCGCGATAACGCCCGCGCAAAACATCCGCCGAGATCATCAATTGATACCCACCCATCTCCGGTTGTGACGCAACTTCATCAGGGTAAAGATCGATAACTTTCACGACCCAATCGGAATCAGTGCCACTCGTCGATGCTGTAATGTTGACGATCGGTTGACCACTTATCTTCACGGGTGTTTTCAGAACTTCTGATTTGTAAGTCAGGACATCGGGGCGACCCGACTGTTCACGCTGATCATCGACCAACCAGCGTCGCCAACTACTAGCATCGATCGGTCGAGCGCGAAACGGAACAGGTTTCGAAGGGTCGGAAACATATTCCTCATAAGTTGGTGACGCGTTCTTTGGCGATTGAAAACTCGCGACCAATCCGGCGTTTAGGTAAAGCGGAGTGCCCTTCACTGTGCAACCATTCGGACATCCTGCCGGCCATGACGGCAATCGATACCACTTGTTTGTACCCGTTTCAAAGGCGGTCACAGGAGCGGTGTCCATTTTCGGCGCATCATCTTTCAGATAGTGATCGAGAAAAGGTCGTAGTATCTCTTGACGAAAATACAGTGCCGTATCGCTATTAAATTTGACGGCTCCCAGTGAACTCCCCTCACGAATTTCCTGCCCGTGATGCCATGGCCCAAGAACGAGATAGACCATGTTGTTTGTTGTGTCTTTTGGTTTGATTGCTTTGTAAACGGCAATATCACCGTAAATGTCTTCCTGGTCCCAGAGACTATGAACGAGCATGACTGGGACTTTCAACGGTTCTTTAGCAAGAAGCTTATCAACTGCTTGATCTTGCCAGTATGCGTCGTACGATGGGTGCTCAAGGAGCTTTCTCCAGAACCCGACCTGCTCTAGTCCACGACGTCGCCCTAGCTCACCTGCCGAACCAGCTTCCATGAACATGTCGTAGTCATCGAAGTGACTTGTCCACCATTTGATATCGTTCGAACGGGCTGCTTGCTGGTCGTAGATGTAGCTCATGCCTTGCTGGCGAAACGCACCGTTGTGAAACCAATCGTCACCCATCCATCCATCAACCATCGGATTCATGGGGACTGAAACCTTCAATGCAGGATGCGGATTGAACAACGCCATCAACGGCAGAAAGCCATCGTAAGAAATTCCCAGAATGCCTACCTTGCCGTTCGTCTCGGGAATATTCTTCACGAGCCAGTCGATCGTATCGTACGTGTCCGTCGAATGATCGACGTTAGTGGGATTCTGTGGACCATGTAGAGGTCGATTCATTACATAGTCACCCTCCGAACCATACTTACCGCGAATATCCTGGACCACACGAATGTATCCGCCTTCAACAATGATATCGGTAGCGTTGTCATAGCCTTCGAGGCTTGGACCCAGATGTGAGCTTTGAGTGTGGGTTGTAAGCTCAGTTGCGTTGTAAGGAGTGCGCGTCAGCAGTATGGGGGCGCTCTTCGCACCCTTCGGCACTAAAATCACCGTGTGGAGTTTCACGCCATCACGCATAGGAATCATTACTTCTTTACGAGAGTAATCAAATCCATCGTAAGTTGGTGTGAATTTAGCGGGCGTTTCATTCGGTAGTGTTTGACCGGCAGTCGAAACAGCAGTCATGAAGATTGCAATCAAGGTAATCAATAATGTTCTGGTAATACGGGCAGACTGATTCATCGTAATCGTCCTTCGAAGAGGTGCTGAAAATCTGAGTGCTGGGTGGTGAATTTCTATCTCACCAAGGTGTTTGAAGACAGTGAGACTTTACTCCGCATGAAACGCGATTGCCAACAGAGCAGGCCGTCTCATTCTCCTGAACCATCAGGTTGGGGATTACAGCGCCTTTACATCGCAGGTAACCATTTCAATGGTTTCCCTATTCCCGTCAACCATTGAAATGGTTCGATGCAGCATGAAGACCCAACCTTGGTGAATGAGAACTCATTTTTCACAGTTCCCACCTACTTCTTCATTCGCTTCATCAGTTCTGCGTGTGCTTGCAGGATACCGTTCACAGTATCGGGATTAGGTTCAAGAGACCAGACGTCATGATCAAAAGTCCCGCCGAGCACAATGCCATCGCGACGCGGAAACATGTAGCCTGAGGTTCCGAGATAGCAGTAATCGATCTCAGGTTGCGGCAAAAGTATTTCCAGTTGACCGCGCACTGGACTAAGTGTTTGATCGCCCATCAACTTTCGCGCACCCAAGCCGGTGCAGTTGAAGATTAGCTTCTCCGGGAGTTGTGCCACCTCTTCTCGACTTTGCAGCTCCTTAACAACCAATTTTCCGCCCGCAAGATAGAAATCGCGTAGCAACGCGTTCAAGTATGTGTGCGGCTCAATCAGCATCGTGCTGAACTGCCTGACGTTGTCGGCACCGAAATATCTCTTTCGATCCTGGTGCATTTGAAGGTCGGGATATAGCTCCGCCCCGCCAGGCATCGGGCTGTTCTGGGGTTCTGGGCCACTCAGCAGTTCATATGCGTCGATCCAACGCACTGCATATTCCGGTCCAACAAGTAATTGAAACGCGCGGTTGGCTAGCTTTGATGCCTGGTTAAATTGTTCGAGGAATTTTGGAGTTGCCGTTCGTGCATCGTAAACGGATGTGGGATACCAAAAACCACCAGCGATGTTCGATGTTGTTTCAGGTGGGAGGTCTCTAGCATAAATCGTTACCGCACCACCTCTTCGTTGAAACAGCCGGGCGGTTGAAAGACCAATGACTCCACAACCCAGAACCGCACACTCGCGTTGACCGGAACCCTTGGCTAGTTCGACCGCGAGAGACGCGCTACCCCACGACAACGTGATACCTCCGCCACCATGCCCGTAGTTATGAACTAATAATTTTTCGTCGAGACGCTCGGTATCAACTAGGAAACCTCCGGCTCGATAGGGACGCAAGCCAACTACAGTTCGAATCAAACGTTCGCGAGAGACTTTTACGGGCGGGAGGTTTCTCTTAGCGTCGGAGTCTCGCGCCAACAGACGCGTCGGCAGCGAACTATTAAGTGCGACCGCGCCACTAGCAATCAATGCCGATTGTATGAAGTGTCTACGTTTGAGTGACTGGCCATTCATGCGGCGAAATATATCACGCGCTGGATTCGGGACAGTGTGTGATTCGCGTCGGCAGTGTGTAGCAGCAAACGTGATGTACCACGGCACAAGGCCGTAACATCCAAGCCAGCCCGCCCGCTTAGATTCGTTGTGCGGCGGCGTGGGCTGAGGCCCATGCCCATTGGAAGTTGAAGCCACCCAGATGTCCGGTCACATCAACAACCTCACCAATGAAAAACAATCCCGGTACCTTTTGCGCCTCCATCGTTTGCGAAGAGAGTTCCGAAGTCGAGACTCCACCAGCGGTGACCTCAGCCTTCTTGAAACCCTCAGTGCCGGTCGGAGTGATCTGAAAATTGTGTAGCTGTGAGGCGATGATCTCGAGTTCGCGTCGATTGTATTGCTTGATCGGTTTTGAGGGCGCGAAGAGTTCGCACCACGCCTGGATAAATCTGCGTGGCAAATGTTCTGTTAGCAAATTTGCAAGTTCAATTGTTGAACCATGGTGATTTGCCAGCAGTTCGGCGGCGTCTAAGTCGGGCAACAGGTTAACTGAAATCGAGCTGCCTGGTTTCCAATAAGAAGAGATTTGTAACACTGCCGGGCCGCTCAGGCCGCGATGTGTTATCAGAATATTTTCGCGAAACGAGATACTGTTGTATGTGACGAGCGAATCGATTGATATACCGCTCAGACTGGATAATCGTTGCAGCAAACTTGGATCGAGCGTGAACGGCACTAGTCCCGGTCGTGGAGTCTCGATCGCGAGCCCAAATTGCTTCGCCACTATGTAACCTAAATCAGTTGCGCCGAGTGGTTTTATCGACAGTCCTCCTGTCGCAATCACTAGCACCGCACTACTGAACGTTCCTTTATTAGTTTCAACTAAGAACTGCTCGTCTTTCGTGACGCTCTCTACTTTACACTCACAGCGAATCTCAACACCGCCATCGGAACATTCGTTTAGCAACATATCGATGATCTGTTGCGCGCTCCCGTCGCAGAACAATTGACCTAATTTTTTCTCGTGATAACGGATGCGATGTTTCTTAACTAACGCCACAAAGTCCTGAGGTGTGTAGCGAGCAAGTGCTGATTTTGAGAAATGCGGGTTAGCAGAAAGAAACGATTCGGAAGTGGTGTAAAGATTTGTGAAGTTGCAACGCCCGCCACCGGAAATGGAAATCTTTTTACCGACCCGCTCGGAGTGTTCTATGACGAGCAGTTTCCGGTTCCGTTTACTTGCTTGAATCGCGCAGAA
>AR_comb_assmDRAFT_10029090_pt1 | contig 13990 bp, 11 predicted proteins | sample ArasoioldDNA_FD_10543 | JGI IMG/M metagenome (IMG submission 10543) | reverse complement strand
TGCCGGGACGATGAAGACGAGGATTCCGAGAGCGGCGAGGAGTGCGCGGATGGTGACCTGGCGTGTTGTTTTCATCGTGCGGATTCGTGAAGGCTGCGAGCCAGCATGCATTGTCACTAGGGTTGCGTGCGAGGCAGGGCGCGATTGCGATCGATGACCCATTGCGGAAATATGGGCGCGCCTTGTGGCGGCTTGCCTTGGGTGATGGCCCAATGCTCGAGCCAGCCGGCGCCGTCTTCGCCGACGAAGGTGTCGGGCAAGCTGTAGGCCTGGTCGCCCAGGGCGTCATCGAGGGTGATGAATTTATAGCCGCGCTTGCGAAAGACATCGAGGACTTCGCCGATGTGATCGGCTTCGAGTTGGTTGGCGTGGATCAGGAGAATTTGCTTTGGTTCGTATCCGACGATTTGCTTGGAGAGTTGTTCGCTATACGCAAGCACAGCGTCGGTCTGGGAAAGATAGCTGTGCACGAGTTCGGCCTGGAGGGCAGTGTCGCCGCGCTTCTTGGCGTCATCGTAAACGGGGGCGTACATCCAGTCCCAGGCATCGAGGGTGATGGGCGCGATGGTATAACCGCGTTCGACCAGGAACGCATCGGCCTGGCGGCGCGTCTGGAGATCGCGGCCGGTGTGAAGGAAGGGGTGGCGGAAGTAACGCAGCTTCATGTTGTGCTCGGCGAGCAGAATGCGCGTGACGTTCTCGCCCTGAACGACTTCGTCCTCCCAGGCTTTCAGTCCGACTTTGTTGAGCGATGCGTGCGTGTAGGTGTGATTGCCGAGTTCGAAGCCGTCGTCGACCCACATGCGAAGCGCCTTGATGCGGTCGTCGACTTCGCCAGCTTTGAAGAGCTTGCGCTCGTTCACGAAGCCGACGACGGGAATCTTTTGATCGCGCAGCGTGTTGAGCAGCTTGGTGGTCATGTCGAGAATCGCGGAGCTGGTCATGGAATTTGCGGCAGCGGCGGGCAGATCGTCGATGGTGATGGCGACATTTCGTTCGGGAGACTGTGCGTGAAGAGGCGAGTAGCGGACGATCGAGCAAAACAAGGACAACACGAGCAGAGCGCGGAACAGATTGTTCATGAACCAGGGCTCCTTACAGAGGTCGACCAAAATTGCGAGAATGCGTATTAGAACACGAGTGAGTGAACAGGGCGCATCGGATTACGATCCGGTGTAGAGCTGGAACGGCGCCCAGTAAAACGGCTTGCGGAAGACTCCTTCGGAGTGAAGCAGCGAGAGCTTGGCGGCGCGGAGAGCCTCGTCGGGCGACTTGCCACGAGCGATCTCGGCGTACATCTTGTCCATCAATTGAGGCGTGGAGGCGTCGCTGACCTCCCAAAGAGCGCCGATCACGTTGTGGGCGCCAGCGCGGAGAAAGGCCCAGGAGAGGCCGACCAAACCTTCGCCGGAATAGGTTCGAGAACCGGCGCCGTGACAGGCCGAGATAGTGACGAGATCGGCGCGCAGCGGTCGTTGCATGATTTCGCGGGCGTAGAGCTTGAAGGAGTCGTCTTGCGCCGCGGCTTTCGAGAGCACAACGGCAGAATCAAGCGGGCTCAGGCGGCTGGCGGTTCCATGGGCGACGAAGTGAATGTAGGCGAAGCGTTCGGGATGGCTTGCCATGTACGCTTGAGGGTTGGCCTGGCCCTGCGCGAAGACCTGCTCATCGGCGGCAGTGAAGTGTTTGGCGACCGTGTCCATCTCGACCTTGGCATTGGGCAATTCGCCGTATTCGTGGGTTGGGACGGTGGCGTCGCCGATGAGGAGAAGCTTTTCGCGGTTTGGTTCAGGCTTTTGAGGAGCGCTCGCGAGCATGCGAAGGGAACTGGCGTTGAGGATGGTGGCGTCTTCGATCCAGTAGTGCGGCTTTGGCTCGGCAACCACGAGCGCTTCAAAACTCACGGTGTTGAGGCTCTCGTCGGGGATGATGATCACGCGGCCATTCGCGGGAAGGAGTTCTTTCGCGGGGGCGAGCAAGGTGGAATACAGATTGGGGCCAACTGGATCGCCGCTCTCCGCGAGATCACGTGCGCTGGGGACAGCCTTGCGAAAGCGTTGTACAAGCGAGTCAATGTCGGCGGCGGGAGGAAGAGGGAAGAGCCGAACGTCGCGCGGCGTGATTGCCCAAAGATAGGACTGCTTCGGTCCCAACCAGTAGAAGAGCACCGTGCCATTCATGCGACGCGCAATTTGTTTGGGATCGAACGCCGGGGGAGCAAATGAGCCTTTGCTTTTTAGGAGCCCGAGGCCTTCTGCCAGGGTCTGTGCGCGGCTGTAGTCGGCGACGCGGAGGGCTTCTTCGGTCTTGCCCTGCGAGATGAGGAACTGGACGTAGTCGTCGTAGAGAGAGTTGGCGTTGCCGAGGAAGGGAAGCTTCAGTCCTTCGTGCTGGATAGCAGCCCGAGCTTCTTCGAAGGTGGTGAGTGCCGCACGATACGTGGATTCCGTTTTGTCGAACTTTTTTTCGGTTAGATACAGATTGGCCAATTCGTGTTGTGTTTCCCACTTCAGGGAAGCGTCAACTTTTGGATCACTGGACACCTCGACGAACAGTTCTTCAGCTTGCGCAGCGGATCCCGATCGCGCGCTCACAATTCCCCTGGCAAGCAGCGGGTAGAGTTCATCGACCCGGTTGCCATCCGCACGAGCTTTCAAGATGGCCTGCTGTGCGTACTGGTCAGCCTGTTCGAGGTGCCCCGCTTGAGCGGCAGCAAACGCAAGAGAAATCTCCGCGTCGAGAATGTCCTCCTTGCTGTCAATTTCCTGGGCTAATCGCAGAGCTCGGCGGTAGTAGTCTTCTGCGATCGTGAACTCTTGTTCGTCCAGATAGATGTAGCCTGTGGTCGTGAGCCAAAGAACTTCGTCGCGCAAGGAACCCAGCTGTTTCGCTCGCTTCTCGGCATCGTCAAACAGTTCGAGCGCCCGGTCGGGGTCACCTGTTTTGTAATGGCACCAGCCGAGGTTGCCAAGAGCCGTCTCGATAACGAGGCGAGCCTCGATCGCTTCCGCTGCGTCGCGCGCAGAGTTTGACCAGACGATAGCTTCATCGAAGTGCTCCCTCAGGAGAGCAGCCTGACCGAGGTCCAGAAGCGCGAGGGATTCAAGAAATCTGTCCTGTCGCTGCCGGGCCACGGCGAGCGTTCTGAGAAAAAAGTCTGACCCACTCGCGTAGTTACCCTTCTCAATTTGCAGCTGGCCATGGGCTTTGAGCAGATATCCTTTTAGGGAGTCGCCGTTCAGAGCACAAAGCTTTTCCGCCTCACTCAGCGCGCTGTCCGCCTCAGGAAAGCGGTGGAGGACGGCATAGGCAGTTCCTTCTAAAATCTTTTTCTCTGCCGCGACGTTGCTTTGTGAGAGTGAAGGCGGCAGTTGCGCATCCAAGACCTGTAGCAGGTCTTTATTCTTCCCGCGAAAACTCAAGGCGTGAGCTTGCAGAACTTTGAACTTCCACGCCCACTCTGTATTACTGCTGGAGAATTGCTGGCCTAGTTTCTGTGCTTCCTTCTCGGTGAGCAGGAGATCGCCGCGTCGAAGATTCTCTTGAAGCTGGTCAAAACGAGTCTGTGGGTTAGTGCGATCTTTGCAAGCAACCAGCAGGCTCAGCAGAAAGAAGACGAGGGAACCAGCTTTTAGTGACCGCCACCATTTACCTTGGCGGCTGCGGCGGTCATAGAGCCCTGCGTCGGACAGCCCAGCTCGATTCGCATCATGATGAGCCGATAAGAGACTGGGCTTACCAGGAGCTCTGCAAGGTAGACCGTCCCCAACCCTGGTACATCGAGGGCGTTGTCCGAAATGCCACCAGGGTATCCCGAGATTTCCGTAACCAGGCTGGTCCGAATGCAGTCCTCGTTTCTCGACTTGCGAGGAACCTTGTTCAGGAACTTGGAGTGTCGGATGGCTGGCTCGGATGGGAATCCTCGCTTCTGGATGTGCTTCACGTGATCGAAGATGTCGAGATCGAGTTTGACTTTAACCTCGTGTCCCGTGACCTTCAAGCCCTGAAACTGTGTCCCCGCGAATGTGACTCTTGCCGCTCCCCCGTCTTTTGGATGTGACGACAAGATTTGGCCGACTACGAGATCGGCCGACACCATGTGCAGCACATTGAGGCCTTCAACTTTGGAGACGGCCATCGTCTCTGGACAGCCGGTCAGTCGATTCGGACTGCCAGACACTTGCGATTCGGTCGCATCCGCGGTGACGATGCTGAGTAGTTGGAACCTGCCATTGCGGACGTGAGATACACCGCCTACAGGGGACAAGGAGACCGGCGATTGCACGTCGATCGGCTGAGTGATTGGACGGTGCAGATAGCCACCGAGCGCATTTGCGTCGGCGTGATAGTAGTGGACTACCTTGTTCTCCTGCGTCATTCGTGGACCTCATCCACTCGAGAAATTATCGCTTGGTCTGTTTCTACCTGGACTGCACTTCAAAGGGATAGCGCCCGACTTCGGCAGTTGAGCCGTCGGCGGTGGTGCCGCGTACGATCAGTGTATATGTTCCGTTACCGTGTTTTACAGGCGGGATCCGAAGTGGAACGCTGTCTTTGGTTGCGTCAGCCGGGATTGCCAGCGACCACTCCGCGGTGCTGCTTGAATCGAGTAATTCGGCGGTGTAGGACGAAAAGCGCCGGTCGGCCGGAACATCCACCGATGCGAGAAACGCCTGACCCTGCGGTACTGCGATCGACGGTGCGCTCCCGCGTGTTGCACTCACCAGATAGAGAGCCGGCAGCAACTCGGGGGAGTTCTGCGACGACTTCAAGTGCGGGATCGCAAAAAAGGTCTGGTAACCAGCAATTGCCAGTAGTAGCGCTAGTGCCGGGGCGGCAAAGGCCGGCGTCAGCCAACCGAACCATCCACGCTTGGGACTGGTACGCGCGGGCACGGGGGTGCGCGCGGCGGGAGGTTCGGAAAGGACGACTTTGCTGTGTTCAAGGAAAGCGGCGGCGGCGCGAAGGTCGGTCGCGCAGTCGGTGCAATCGAAGATATGTTCTTCGAACTGATCCCGCACTTCGGGTGTCAGCTCGTCCATTAGATATTTCTCGGTCAAGCGTGTTCGCACAGCCTCTTCATGATGCATATTCCCCCCTCAACAGGGGTAGTGCGTGTTTGTGTGTTTTCGTTTCATTTTTCTTATTCAGGCCGGCTTGCCTTGCCGGTACTCGCCCAATTCTCCGGGAGGCTCGGCCATCGCTTTCACGTACAGAGACTTAAACGACTGTTTCGCGCGGTGGAGCAGCACGCGCAAGTAGTCGCGATCGACGCCGAAATCCCGGCACACTGCGTCTTTATCGCGTTCTTCGAGGAAGACCTCACGAATCAGGCGGCGATCGCGCTCGGACATCTGCTCGAGGATGTCGCGAACCTTGCCTTCCATCTGCTTGGCGGATACTGTCCGGAAGATGTCGATTTTTGAGTCGACCACGTCCGGTTCCTCCTGATCGTCGATCGAAGAGGAACGCGTTGAGTCGCGGTAGTGCTCCAGCAGGACATTATTGCAAATGGAATTCACAAATGCGCCCAGCCGGTCGGGCTGGCGGATGCCTCCCGGACTGCGGAGGGCGCTGAAGACGCGGGCGAAAGTCTCCTGGCGAACATCCTCGATGGCTTGTGGAGTGCGCAGGCGCGAGCGCAGTTTCAGCTGAATTAACTCGCTGAAATAGGCGACGAAGTGCTCCTGGGTCCGGAAATCCCCGGCACGAAGCCGATCGACGTACGACGCATCAAAAGTCTCGAATTGCACTCGCGTGTCCTGAACGGAGGGTGGCGGATATCTTAACACCCGGCTCACGGCAATCTTTGCAAGTGGCCATCCAATCAGGGTTTTGGGCTGAAGCTGGTTCTAGATTTTTGACGTTAAAGATTTTCTGCTGCGCATGAAACGAATGTTCCGGTGGCGACACGATCCCGTTGAATGCAATTTGCGAATCTCATGTCAGCCAAAAAGGTCGTGCGCCCGATGCCACCGGGGACATACGCCGAGTGGGTCCCACCGAGCTTTTGTGAGAATGCGGACTATCAGCTTTCGCTTTTGCGAGCCTTCGAGCTTCCGCCGATTTGTCGTGAGGTAGTCGTGCTTCGCGACCTGCACGGGCATGAGGTATCTGAAATTGCCGCTCGCTTGGGCATCAGCCGAGCTGCGGTCGAGAAGCGGTTGCGCCGGGCCGATCGGTGGCGCACGTCGCGGAAAGAAAAGCCGCATTCGTAATGAGATCCCGATAGGAACCCTGCTACAGGGGAAGGGCAGGGATACCAGGGTACGCCGGAGCATCCAACCAGGTGCTCCGGCGTTCTTACTTTTGGGAGTCTGGCCGAGCGCAGGCGCTCGCGGCAGGCGTTCGCTAAGTCATGCCAGCTCTAGTGTTCTTTACTTCGTTTGGGCACCCTCTACCCTCGATTCAATTGCCGGCCTTCCCGTTCGCATCAACATGGATGTAAACCGCAATTCTTCAATAGCCTAGATGCTCGGCAAAATTCTTCGATAAGACCCCTTGACAAGCTTTCTTAACGGCGTTAAGTTACCGTTGTTAACTTAACGATGTTAACAAAATGAGGATTGTTATTGTTATGGGAGTAAAAGAACGACGCGAGCGCGAGAAGTTGGAGACGCGCGACCTCATTCTTGACGCGGCGCGCGAACTCTTCATCACCGAGGGGTACGACGGCGTGACGATGCGCAAGGTGGCGGAGAAGATCGAGTACTCGCCCACCGCAATCTATCTCCACTTCAAAGACAAGGAAGATCTCTTTCGCGAACTGTGCCACCAAGACTTTGCACGGCTGGCGGAAGAGCTCAACGTGATCGCGCAATACCCCGATCCGGTAGAGAGGCTGCGGCAAATCGGGCTGGCGTACATGGCGTTCGGCACGCACTACCCGAATCACTACAAAGTGATGTTCATGACGCCGCATCCGCCGACGCCGCTGGATGAACGAGATCACGGGGTGAAAGGGAATCCGGAAAAGGATGCATACGCACGGCTGCAAAACCTGGTGCGCCAGGCGATGGACGCGGGTGTCTTTCGCGACGAGCTTACGGATGTTGACCTGATTGCGCAGACGCTGTGGAGCGGAGTGCACGGGGTGATCTCGCTGCATATTGCAAAGACGAACGACGAGTGGGTCGATTGGGCGCCGCTGGAACAGCGGTCCCATCTGATGGTGGACGCCGTGTTGCGCGGCCTGCTGAAGGAGTGCAAGTAAGATGCCGCCGCTCGCACGCCGCAATCTCTTTCACGACAAGATTCGACTGACCGTCACGCTCACGGGCATTGTATTCGCGGTGGTGCTGATCGTGGTGGAGTTGGGCTTGTTTGTGGGCTTCACGAGCACGACGTCGGGGCTGATTGACCATTCGAACGTCGACTTGTGGGTGACTTCGAAGCATGTGCCTTACATCGAATTGGGCGCGCCTTTCTCCGAGCGCAAGTTGTACCAGGTGAAGTCGGTCCCTGGGGTTCAGGAGGCGCAGAAATTCATCACGCATTGGACGCAGTGGCAGCGTCCGGATGGGCGCCAGGAGTCAGTCCAGATCGTCGGGATCAATCCGGACTCGACGCTGGGAAGGCCGTGGAATCTGGTGCAAGGGCGTGTGGAGGACTTGAAAACGCCGAACGCCATCGTCGTCGACGAGCTGTACAAGGAAAAGCTGGGCGTGACGCGCATCGGCGAGGTGTTTGAGGTCAACCACCGGCGGGCGCGGGTGGTGGGATTCACGAACGGCATTCGCGCATTCACCACTTCTCCTTACATCTTTACCAGCTTCAAGAATGCCCAGGATTATGCGGCCATGCCCGCCGATCAAACCGTGTATGTGCAGGTGAAGGTCGCGCCAGGCGCCGATGTGCAGCAGGTGCAGCGCCAGATTCTGGAACGCGTCAAAGACGTGGACGTGGTGACCAATCACCAGTTCAGCCGCATGACGCAGGTGTACTGGATGTTCACGACCGGAGCGGGCGTGGCGGTGTTGCTGGCTGCCGCGCTCGGCATGGTAGTGGGTTTCGTGGTGGTTGCACAGACGATCTACGCCACCACGATGGATCACCTGAAGGAGTTTGGGACGCTGAAGGCAATGGGCGCGCCCAATCGCTACATCTACAAAGTGATTCTCACGCAAGCTGCGCTCAGCGCGGTGATGGGATACGTGCTCGGTATGTTCGTGAGCGCCTTCGTGGTGCGGGCGAGTCAGAGCGGCGGCGCTGCGATTCTGATGCCGTGGCAGATGGCGATCGGGATGTTTTTCATCACGCTGCTGATGTGCATGGGCGCGGCGATTGTCTCGATTAATAAAGTCACGCGGCTGGATCCTGCCATGGTGTTCAAAGGCTGAAGCAATTTGACGAAGATTCACCAAGAACCGGCGATTTCTGTCCGCAATTTGACGAAGACCTACACCGAAGGCGCGGCGGGGGTGCCCGCGCTGCGCGGGGTTGACCTCGACGTGTGCGCGGGTGAACTGATGCTGCTGATGGGGCCTTCGGGGAGCGGGAAGACGACGCTGCTCTCCATCATGGGCTGCATTTTGACGGCGACTTCGGGGAGCGTGCGGATCGGGGGCAGGGAAGTGACGACGCTGAATGAAAAAGAGCTTCCCGCTGTGCGGCTCGCGCAGATTGGCTTTGTGTTTCAGGGATTCAATCTGTTTCCAACTTTGACGGCGGGCGAGAACGTCGAGCTGATGCTGGACTTAAAAGGCATTCGTCCAAATGATGCCAAGATCCGGTCGCAGGCTTTGCTGGACCAGGTTGGACTCGGCGACAAGTACCGGTCGTTCCCTTCAAACCTTAGTGGCGGCCAGAAGCAGCGTGTAGCAATCGCGCGAGCGCTGGCTGGAGATCCGCAGATCATCCTGGCCGATGAACCGACGGCGGCGCTGGACTCGCACACCGGGCGGAACGTGATGGAACTCATGCGGAAGCTGGCGCACGAGCGCGGCCGCGCCGTGGTGATCGTGACGCATGATCCGAGGATGGTCGAATTTGCGGATCGGATTACTCATATTGCAGACGGCTTGATCGGCCAGGCGGCTGACTCCCCGACGTCGCCTGCAATGTTTGTGCAGGAAGGACAACAAGGATCCGCGGTAAACCTTGCGTAAGAAGGCACGATTTTGGAGATGGTTATGTCGAAGAGACTCTTGATTGCGCTAGCAGTTTTGTTTGCCACGCTGTCGGTGACGCTGATCTTCGCGCGCTCGCGCAAGAATGAGCAGGCGGTTCGGGCGGCTGCCGCTCCGGCGCAGACGCCGCTGTTGGTGGCTGGTCCGGGCCGCGTGGAACCGACTTCGGAGGAAATTAAGCTCGGATCGGAACTGAGCGGCAAGCTGAAATCCGTAAACGTCGAAGAAGGCGACACGGTGCGCCGGGGGGAGGTTCTCGCCGAGTTGCAGAATGAAGACTACCTGGCGCAAGTGCGATCCGCGGAAGCCGATGTGAAAGCGAAGGAAGCTGCGCTACGGAAGGTAATGAACGGCGCCCGGCATCAGGAACGGCAGGAAGCACTGTCCACGGTGCGCGCGCAACAGGCGGTGATGGAGAATGCCCGCGCGCAGGCCGAGCGCTACGACAAACTGTTCGGCGCGGGGGTGGTGTCGCGGGAAGAAGCCGAGCGATACACGCGTGAGTATCAGGTTGCGAAAGCGAACTATCAGGAAGCGAGCGAACACCACTCGCTGATTGACGACAAGGCACGCGAAGAGGATCAGTCTCTTGCCGAGGCCAATCTGCAACTCGCTCGGGCGCAACTGCAGGAGGCGAGCGCTCGTTACGAGAAAACGTTCATTCGGTCTCCGATCGACGGGTTGGTGTTGCGTAAGCACCATCGAAACGGCGAGAGCGTCTCAAATTCATCGACGGTGCCTGATCCAATTCTTACGGTGGGGGACAACCGAGTGCTGCGAGTGCGCGTGGAGGTCGATGAGACTGAGGTCAGCAAGGTTCGAGTCGGGCAGAGCGCCTATGTGACCGCGGACGCGTACGGCAACCAGAAATTCTGGGGTCACGTGGTTCGCGTTGGGCAGGAACTTGGCCGCAAGAATGTTCGCACGGACGAGCCGACCGAGCGCGTGGACACAAAAATTCTCGAGACCTTGGTGGAACTGAATCCGGGTGTCAGCATTCCGGTGGGGCTCCGCGTGGATGGGTTCATCGTCGCCGAGCCGCGATGATTTCATCGCGAAGAGGGCTGCAACGATTGGCTGAGCGTTTGGGTTGACTACTATCCGAACGGTTAATGAGACTTCTCGTCAATGGGCGGCAATTCCAGGTTGAGGTATTGCCGTGCGTTCTCGAAGCAGATGTTCTTTATGAGTGTGCCCAGCAGGGCATCGTCTTTGGGCAGCAGTCCTTTTTCCACATCCTCGCCCAGGATGTTGCATAGGATCCGGCGAAAATATTCGTGGCGCGGAAACGACATGAAGGAGCGTGAGTCGGTCACCATGCCAATGAAACGAGATAGCAAGCCGGCGTTCGACAGCGCATTGAGTTGCCACTCGATCCCTTCCTTCTGGTCCAGGAACCACCAGCCGCTGCCAAACTGAATTTTCCCGGCAATGCTTCCATCCTGAAAACTGCCGATTGCGGTCGCGAACAGATAATTGTCCGCCGGATTGAGGTTGTAGACCACGATCTTGGGCAGAGCTCCTTCTCGATCGAGTGCATCAAGGTAGGCGCAGAATGGCTCAGCTTGGGGCCAGTCCCCGATGGCGTCGAACCCGCTGTGCACGCCGAGTTCAAGAACGCGGGTGGTGTTCACTGCGCGCAGCGCCCCGAGGTGGAGTTGCTTGGTCCAGCCTTTTTGGGCGTCGAGGTGACCGAAAAAGATCATCAGGTGTGCGGCGAAGGCCTCTTGCTCTTCGCGGCTAGCTGCCTCTCCACGACGAGTCTTCTGGAAAATCTGGTCGGCGATTTTTTCGGGGCAGGGTCGCGCATAACAGTAGGGCAATCCATGATCGGATAGCCTTGCGCCGTGTGCATGGAAGTGGTCGTGGCGACGTTGCAGTGCGTCACGAAAAGTCTGCATCGTCGAGATATCCAGATCAGTTGCCTTCTCAAGCTCGTGCACCCATGCGTTAAAGCTCGCAGGATCATCGACGGTGAGGGCGCGATCAGGCCGGAAGGTAGGATAGACGCGTACCCCCGCTTCCATCTCATTGATGGCCGCATGAAAGCGAAGATCGTCGCAGGGATCGTCAGTCGTGCAGAGGATCTTGACGTTGAACTTCTGCAGGATCGAAAGCGCATTGAGCCTGCCCGAATTCAATTGAGCGTCGGCCGCGTCCCATGTGTGCTGTGCAGTCCGCCCATCGAGCAACGTGTCAATGCCGAAGTAGCGTTTTAGTTCCAGGTGAGTCCAGTGGTAAAGAGGATTGCGCAGGGTTTGAGGAACGGTGCGTGCCCAGGCGAGAAATTTCTCGAACGGCGGCGCATCGCCGGTGCAGTAACGTTCGGCGATGCAGTTGGCGCGCATGGCTCGCCACTTGTAGTGATCGCCTTCCAGCCAAATCTCACTCAGATTGTTGAATTGCCGTTTCGCCGCAATCTCTGCCGCAGGGAGATGGGAGTGATAGTCGATGATCGGTTGCGTGGCCGCGTAGTCGTGATAGAGCCGCTGCGCCATGGCAGTTTGCAGCAGGAAATCATCCTGGATAAAAGTCAAATGCCGGCTCCCGATTCAAGCTATCCGAGTCTCCCAGGCCCGTGGGTGCAAAGCTCCGTTGACTCGGTGTATGTCGCCGCCATGATATCCGCTGGGCGGCCAACTTCGCGAGTACTTCAAAACTAGATTCGATGGTTGATTTTCGTTGATCAATACAAATGCGGATCGCCCCTGTTACTATCCGCAGGAACAGTTTCGCTGGAGGAAAACAGGCTGCAATGGGTTATCCCGCACTGGATTTGAACGCACGAACCGCGGTCGTCATCGGAGGAACTTCCGGTATAGGGCTGGCGCTGGCTCGCGGCCTCGCTCAGGGAGGTGCGAATGTCATTCCTACCGGCCGTCGCAAGGATTTGGTGCAATCGGCGGTCTCGATGGTGGAAGGACTGGGCCGGCAATCGATTGCATTGTCCTGTGATGTAACGCGCAGGGCGAGCTTGGAAGAATTGCTCGAAGCGACGAAGGCAAAGTTCGGCGCGGTCGATATTCTGGTGAATTGTGCGGGCACGACGCGACGCACGCCGACGCTCGATCTCTCGGAAGAGGAGTGGAACAACATCTTGGAGATCAATCTGAACGGCATTTTTCGGGCATGTCAGATCTTTGGGCGCCACATGGTCGAGCAAAAGTATGGGCGGATCATTAACATCGCGTCTCTGTCATCGCTGGTAGCGCTCTACGAGGTGACTGCGTATTCAGTGAGTAAAGCAGGAGTCGCATCGCTGACGAGATCATTGGCAGTGGAATGGGCGCGCTACGGTGTCTGCGTAAATGCCATCGCTCCGGGCGTCTTCCGCACTGATCTGAATGCAGGGTTGCTGGATGGAACTGCGCGAGGCAAGGAGTTTCTTCTCCGCACGCCGATGGGCCGGTTCGGCAACGTGAATGAGCTGGCGGGCGCGTGCGTTTTCCTGGCCTCGGAAGCTGCGAGCTTTGTCACGGGTCAGTTGCTGGTCGTGGATGGGGGATTTTTGGCAAGCGGCGTGAACCAGTGACTAGCAGTTGCGCCCACGATTTCATAAGAGATGAAAACTTGTCCTAGACGATTTTGCGGAAGTTCCACGGATCGCCATTGAGATGACAGATACCTCCTCTCCAGGGCCCAGCAGTCGTGCGTCTGCTATTTCCCAAAGTGTCGGATATTTCCGCTGGGTGATTTGCACGCTGCTGCTGTTAGGCGTCACGAAGAACTATGTCGACCGCCTGATCATTGGCTTGCTGAAAACAACCCTGCAGCAAAATTTGGGATGGAGCGAGATCGACTACGGAAACCTTGTGTTTGCATTCTCCGCTGCGTATGCCGCGGGGATGCTCGCGGTTGGACGATTGATCGATCGCGTAGGAACGCGGCTTGGATATGCGATGGCGATGGCAGCGTGGAGCCTCGCCTCGATGGCGCATGGCATCGCGACATCGTTCGTCAGCTTCTTAGTCGCGCGCAGCGCACTAGGGTTCAGTGAGGCAGGAGTCTTTCCGGCAAGCCTGAAGGCAGTTGCGGAATGGTTTCCGCAAAAAGAGCGCGCGCTTGCCACGGGAATTTTTAACGCTGGAACGAACTTAGGTGCGATCGTTGCGCCCTTGCTGGTTCCGTGGATCACGTTGCGATGGGGATGGCGCTGGGCATTCCTCTCGCTGGGTTCCGTTGGATTCGTTTGGCTGGCGGTCTGGCTCTGGGCATATCGAAGTCCGGAGGATCATCCGCGATGTTCACGGCGTGAATTGGAGTACATCCAAAGCGACCCTGTGGAGTTGCGCGGAGATGTGCGCTGGGTGGAGTTGCTCCGGCACCGGCAGACGTGGGCTTTTATCCTCGGAAAGTTCATGACCGATCCGATCTGGTGGTTTTACCTTTTCTGGATTCCGGATTTTCTGCAGCGCGAGCATGGATTGATGTTGCTGAAAATCGGGCTGCCCATCGTCGTTATTTATGTATTGGCCGATGGCGGGAGCATCATTGGAGGATGGGTTTCGTCGTTTCTTATTCGGCATGGGCACACGGTCAATGTCAGCCGAAAGATAGCGATGCTGCTCTGCGCGGTGAGCGTGCTTCCCATCGTATTTGCACCACGAGTCGAGTCGACTTGGGGGGCGGTGTTGCTGCTCGGTCTGGCTACCGCCGCGCACCAGGGATTTTCCGCTAATCTATTGACGCTGCCTTCCGACATGTTTCCCAAGCCTGCGCTTGCTTCGGTCGTAGGCTTAGGCGGGATGTCGGGAGCGGTTGGCGGGATGTTGATCGCTAAGGTTGTCGCGTACTTTTTGCAGTGGACGGGTAGTTATGCGATTCCTTTTGCGATCGCCGGCACTGCCTACCTTGCGGCCCTG
>AR_comb_assmDRAFT_10122980_pt1 | contig 13992 bp, 13 predicted proteins | sample ArasoioldDNA_FD_10543 | JGI IMG/M metagenome (IMG submission 10543) | reverse complement strand
GCTTTTGACGGTTTTTTCACGCTCACCCGGATCGCTGCCGCGAGTCCCGGCCGCTGCGCGAACGATCGACTGACGGCGCATCCTTAGGATCGTGGGCAATCAAGCACCAAGACAGGCAACGGGGCGGGGATGACAGACGATGCGGCTGGCTTTCGTGCAAGCAGACTTGGCGACGGTGGCAACGCGTTGGGGCGGTGGTTCACCCGCCTGGCGGCATCGCTCGCGAAAGCCGCCGCGACTGAGCGCGCGCGATCTTCGATCGGAGACGCCCCCAAGAGCTACGGCCTCGACGAGACAATTCCGTGGTGGGCCCGGACCTACATGTCGGTTCTCGCCAGCGCCCTCAGCGAGAGGCCGCGAGGACGTACGCCGGCCGAGTCGAGAGGGCGGCGGCATCGACGTTAAGCGAGACGGCCCTTGCTGAACGACAGCGTTTCAATGCTCAAGTAACAAGGAGGCTTCGAGATGACGGACTATCTGATGATCGAGTCGCGCGACCCGTTCGATTCGGGCGACGTCGCCAACTTCCTGGTCCTGGCGGAGGGCCTGTCGAAGGCCGGCAACCGCGTAACCCTGTTCCTGGTGCAGAACGGCGTGCTGCCGGCGCGGCACGGCGTCCGCTCTGCGCAGCTGGCGGCACTCGCCGGCAACGGCGTGGAGGTGCTGGCGGACTCCTTTTCGCTGCAGGAGCGCGGCATTTCCGCCAACCGGCTGCTGCCCGGCGTCAAGGCGGCGCCGCTCGAGACGGTGGTCGACCGGCTGGCCGGCGGCTGCAAGGCACTCTGGCACTGAGGGAGGCAGCCATGAAGGACAAGAAGACGCTGACGTTCATGCTGATGGATGCGCCGTTCGAGAACGCGCGCACGACCACGGCGATGCGGCTGATCGATATCGCGGCCCGGCGCGGCTACGACATCAACGTGTTCGCCTATGAGGGCGCGGTCTATCTGCCGTTCGCCGCCCAGAAGCAGCACGCCAACGCCGTGCACGGCCACGACGTCGTGCAGGAAGACCATCCGCTGCCGCGCGAATGGGTCGAGGCCGTGGTGCAGGAGGCGGCCAAGAACGGCGGCCGGGTCGACTGGGTGAATTGCGGCCTCTGCGTCGACGAGCGCGGCGCCGTCGATACCGTCGCCGGCGTGCGCCGCGGCAGCCCGGCCGATTTCTGGAAGATGGCGACCTCTTCCGACAACACCCTGGTCATCGCGACGAAATGAGGAGGCGATCATGAAAACGCTCAACATCATCGAGACGGCCTATCGGGCCACGCTCGAGGAGCAGGACGATCCCGTGCTCTGGATCATGCATGCCCTGAAGGGCGCCGGGGCGGAGCAGGGCGTGGTCCTGCGCGCCAACGCGGTGAACTACACGGTGAAGGCCCAGGGCGTGCCGCCGCTGGCCATCGGCGCCCGCCGCCAGCAGCAGGGGCCGCGCCTGGCCGAGGCGGTGAGCGGACTGATCGGCAAGGGCGTCGAGGTATATGCCGTCAGCGACGACCTGACCGAGCGCGGCCTGCAGAGCGAGGAGCTGATCGATGGGATCAAGATGGTCCGCAAGGCCGATCTGCCCGCGCTCTGCGGCGGCTACGACCAGGTCTGGCACTGGTGAAAGGGACTTTGACCCCAATGCCGAGTTACACACCCTCACCACGGCTCTCATAGGCGCTGGATCGAATGCGTGTTGTCTTCACGTTTCCCTTGGACTGTCACCCCCGCAAAGGCGGGGGTGACATTTGAGAGAGCTTGGAGAACCACCATTCATGGAGAAGGGCATGGAGGCGGCAAAGCTCAAGGCGGCGGCGACCTACAACGCCGCGGCGGACCATTTCGACGATGGTCCCCTGGCCTTCTGGGACCGATACGGAAGCCGGACCATTGAACGTCTCGCGCTCGCCCGGGGAGCGGCGGTGCTGGACGTCGGTTGCGGCAGCGGGGCCTCGGCGATACCCGCCGCCGAGGCGGTCGGACCCCAGGGTCGTGTCGTCGGCGTGGACCTGGCGGAACGGCTGCTGGCGCTGGCGCGCACCAAGGCGGCCCGCCGGAAGCTCGACAACATCGAATTCGTTCGCGGCGATATGGAAAGACTGGATTTCCCGGACGGCTCCTTCGATGCCGTGGTCTGCGTGTTCGCGATCTTCTTCGTGCCGGACATGGAGCGGCAGGTGGCCGAACTGTGGCGCCTGATCCGTCCGGGCGGGCAGCTCGCGCTCACGACCTGGGGACTGCGCATGTTCGAGCCGGGATCCTCTGCCTGGTGGGCGGCCGTTAGACAGATCCGCCCCGACCTGATTCCTGCCGTCAGTCCGTGGGAGCGGATCATGACTCCCGCGGCGCTGCGGCAGCTGCTGACCGGGAGCGGCATCGGCAAAGCGGACGTCGTCGCGGAGGATGGCCAACAGGCCCTGCGAGCTCCCGATGATTGGTGGACCGTCGTGCTCGGCTCGGGCTATCGCTGGACGGTCGACCAGATGGATGACGACGCCATCGCGCGCGTTCGCGCCGCCAATCTCGAAACGCTCCGACGGAATGGCGTGACGTCGATCGAAACCAACGTCATCTACGCGGTGGCCACAAAGCCCTAGCAAAAAGGCCCCTGCGCCGGGCATCCGGCGCAGGGGCCTTCGCTGTCAGTCGCGCGTGGGCGCGGACTTCAGATCGCCGTCTTCAGCTCCTTGGCGACGCGGAAGGCGACTTTCTTCGAGGCTTTGATCTTGATCGGCTCGCGGGTCTTGGGATTGATTCCCATGCGGGCCTTGCGCTGACGCACCTGGAAGATGCCGAGCGACGGCAGACGAACGCGGTCGCCCTTCTTGAGGTGCTTGGTGATGGCGGCGACGAGCGCATCGGTGAACTCGTTCGACGCCTTCTTCGACATGTTGTGCTTCTCGGCCAGACCGGCGGCGATCTGGCGCTGCGTGACGGTGGGCTTCTTGGCTACTACTGCCATGGACGTTCCCCTAGATGGATGGACGAGGGTCGGACCCGACCCCGATCCGGTGCCTGCGTGCCACCCTTCGATGCCGCGGCGGCTGCACGGGCGTTGGGGGCCGTGTCCCTAGACTTGGTAGTCGTACATGCAAAAACCCACCAAGTCTAGCGGTTTTTGCACCTGAATCGCAAAAAAACGCATGGTTCCGAGATTTTGTGGCAGCCATGCGCCGGGAAGCCTTGATTCGCCGGCATTTTCGGGTGACGGCCCGCAGCCCGCCGCCTTTACCGCTCCTCAACCAAACCGCCGCACACTGGCGCTTTCGCGCGCCGGCGCGGCCGCCAGGGGGCGGCGGCGATTCCGTGCGCCAGGCGAATCGCATGAGCCTCATCCTCGAGTTCCTCGAATATATCGACCGCCAGCCCGGGCAATCGCTGAACGAGGTGCTCGCCAAGACGCTGCGCAAGAGCCGGCTGCTGACCAACGCCGAGGCCGGCACGATCTACCTGAAGCGCCAAGACCAGGCGCGCAGCTGGCTGGAGCCGGTCAGCCTGCAGAACGACAAGGTCGCGCTGTCGCCGGCGAACTTCACCCTGCCTATCGATCGCACCTCGATCGCCGGCTTCGTCGCCGCCAACGGCCACTGGGTGCTGATCGACGACGCCTACAGGATCCCGCAGGACCGGCCCTACCGCTTCGACGACGGCTTCGACCGCGCCAACGGCTACCGCACGCGCTCGATCATGGCCTTCCCGCTGAAGAACTATGGCGGCCAGGTGATCGGCGTGGTGCAGATCATCAACCGCCGCAGCCGCAACGGCACGCGCGTGATCCCGTTCACGCCGGTGCAGGCCGAGCTCGGCGTCGCCATCGGCCAGGTCATCAGCCGCATCATCGAGCGCACGACTCTCCTGGAGGCGATCGCCGAGCAGAACGACACGCTCGCCCAGCGCAACGCCGAGCTGATGCGCCAGCGCGGCGAGATCTCGGCGCTGGCCGACGGTCTGCGCGACGCCCGCGACGAGGCCGAGCGCGCCAGCCGGGCGAAATCGCTGTTCCTGGCCTGCATGGGCCACGAGCTGCGCACGCCGCTCAACCACATCGTCGGCTTCGCGGAGATCCTGCGCGACGAGCGCTTCGGCCCGCTCGGCAACAGCAAGTACAAGGACTATGCGGCGGATCTCGCCGCCAGCGGCACCCACCTGAACCGCATGGTCAACGACGTGCTGGAGATGGCGCGCGGCGTCGACGGCCGCATCGAGCTGAACGAAGACGATATCGACACTGAGGAAACGATCCGGGCGGCGGCGGCGGCGGTGAACGACGCGGTGACGGCGGCCGGGCTGGCGCTGACGCTCGACGTTGCGGCCGGCCTGCCGCATCTGTGGGCCGATCCGCGGCGCGTTCGCAAGTGCCTGGACAACCTGCTCTCGAACGCCCTCAAGTTCACGCCGGCGGGCGGCTGGATCACGATCGTGGCCGCGCCCGACGCCTTCGGCGGCGTCAACATCGACGTCGTCGACACCGGCATCGGCATCGCCGAGCCCGACATCGAGAAGGCGCTCTCGCCCTTCGGCCAGATCGACGGCGAGCTCAACCGCCGCTACGAGGGCCTCGGCCTCGGCCTGCCGCTGGCACGCGAACTGATGAAGGCCCATGGCGGCCTGCTGTCGCTGGCCAGCGGCCTCGGCGTCGGCACCCGCGCCTCGCTGCGATTTCCGCCGAGCCGCGTCGTGGCGGCGCAGGGTCCGGCCGTCCAGGCCGGCGCCGCGTAGTTCGCATCATCACCTAAGTCGCACGGCAGATCGGCATTTCTTGCGCGCAAAAGGCGCGGAGGACATCTCCTCCGCGCCTCCGCGTGGTTTCATCGGCTCTGCGCCGAGGCAGAGACTATCGCGTCAGTTGCTGCCGCAGGCGGCGGCGTCGCCGTTCTGGCACTGGCGGGTGCTGCCGCTCTTCACCTTGTAGTGCGTGGAATTGTTCTGCTGCTGCTGCTGCTGTTGCTGCTGCACCTGCGGCTTATGCTGGCGGACCTGCGGCTGGAGTTGCTGGCCCTGCGGCTGGTTGCTGAACTGCTGGTTGTTGTTGTTATTGCGATGCTTGGTCTTCCACTGCGGCATCGCCTGGGCATCGCCGCCATTGTTATTCGGATAGGCGAACTGCTGCTGTCCGCCGTTGGCGTTGCCGTTGTTGTGTTTCTTCTTCAGCGTGAGCGGCTGCTGATTGCCGCCGGCCGAGGGCTGCATCTGGTTCGGATAGACGAACTGCTGCTGCTGCGAGCCGTTATTGAAGTTGGCGTTGCCGTTGTTGTGCTTCTTCTTCAGCGACAGCGGCTGCTGGTCGTTGTTGCCGACCTCGGGCTGCTGACCGCTGGGAGCGGCGAACTGCTGGGCGGGCGCGCCCTGGTTCGTATTGTCGTGGCGCTTCTTCGTGTTCACGACCGAGCCGGAGTTCAGGCGCTCCTGGCGGCCGGGGTCCGTGATGTGCGGCTTGTAGACGAGGACCCTGTTGCCCTGCAGTTCCGTGCGCTCCGGGCGATCGCTGTCGGCGACGCGGAAGCGGTCGACATGGCGATGGGTCTCGCGCTCCACGCGGTTCACGTCGATACCGCGATTGACGACGCGATTGTTGATGATCGTGATGTTCGTGATGTTGGTCGTGTGCTGGATGAAGCGCCGGTTATCGCGGCGATCATAGGCGTAGCGATCGAAGCGCCGCTGCACGAAGCCTTCCGGCCGAACGAACGACCAGTAGCGATCATCGCGCACGTCATAGCGGTGGCGGAAGCCGTGGCCGTCATCCCAATCCGCATCGGGCGGCAGGGGCGCCCAGCCGATATACTCGGGCGCGGAACGGAAGGTCACCCAGGCCGGGCCCCATGTGGTGCCGGGAACCCAGCCCCAGCCATAATCCGTGAGCACCCAGCGGCCGTAGTGGAAAGGCGCCCAGCCCCAGGGCTGATCGGCGACCCACAGCCAGCCATAGTCGTCCGAATAGACCCAGTGGCCGTCGTCGTAATAGGGACGCCAGCCCTCGCGCACGTTCGGATACCAGACCTCGCCATAACGCGGGTCATCGCCCCATTGGCCATAGGGCGACAGCTCCTGATGGAACAGGTCGATGCTGACGACGAGATCGGCGCGCGCCGCGCTGCCGCCGAAATCGGTCGGCAGGAATGCCGGGCCGATCACCGTCGACAGAGCAACGCCGCCCGCCAGCATGGCCGACACCAATCTGGTCGAGCGAATCCGGGGCGTCTTCATGGGTCACCTCCGTCACCACAACCCGCACCTGCCTCGCCGGGTTCCTGCGAGAGCGGCCGCTTCCGGCCTAGCCGAGACAGAATTGGGGAGTCGACCTGAATGGCGCCTGACTGAATTGTGGCATTTTCGCGGTGTTTGCCGGCGCCGCGCGCAGGGCTGTCATGTCGGTCGCTGCGGATGCGGCGGCGCCATGGACTCGGCAGGCGGGGCTTGGCAAGGTTCGCCGCCATGGCCCCGAGCAGTTACCGCATCGTCGACGAGCCGGCGCCCTCCGCGCTCGGCCGGCTCGCCATGAATCCGTTCTGGATCGTCATCGCTGGCATGGTGGGGCCGAGCCTGCTCATCGGCACGATCAAGGAGCCGCAGCTGCTGGTGCTGGTGTGGTTCGGCGTCAACAGCTTCGCCCTCAGCAGCCCGACGCGGCGCGCGGAGATCGTCTGGATCGCCGGCGGGATGGCGGTCATCGGCGTCTTCTTCTATCTGCCCGAGCGCCTGTGGCTGTCGGGCCGGGTCACGCTCGACAGCCTGCAAACGTGGATGCCGTACATGTGGATCCTGCGGTCGGCTGTCGACCTCACTGTGCTCTATCGCCTGTTCCTCTATCAGATCGGGCCCTACCGGCTGTACCGCTATCTCCATCCGGACCGCCCATGACGGCTTCGCCCCATCTGCTGGCGCTGGCGCGGCGGCTGATGCGCGTCGGCAACCATACCGGCGCGGTCGAGCCGCTGCGCCAAGCCCTGGCGGCGGATCCGACCGACGCCGACGCCCACGCGCTGCTGGCCATCTGCCTGCATGCCACCAAGCGGCTGCATGCCGCCGAATACGAGGCGCAGCAGGCGCTGTCGGCGGCGCCGGAACTGCCGGCCGCCCATCTCGCGGCCGGCGCCATCCAGCTGACCCGCCGGCGCTTCCCCGCCGCCGAGCGCCATCTCGCGGAAGCGCTAGCGCTCGATCCCACGGACGCGACGGCGTATCGGCTGCTGGCGGAAGTCTACGACAGCTGGGGCCGCAAGCAGCAGGTGGAACCGACGCTGCGCCAGGGGCTCCGGCTGGCGCCCGACAATCCCGAGCTGATCGCCGATCTTGGCCAGCACCTGCTGCAGGCCGGCAAGGTCGACGACGCGGAAGCCGCGGCGCGCGAGGCGCTCTCGATCGACGCCACCTGCGCCGACGCGATGCTGCTGATGGGCCATGTCCTGCTCCGGCGCGGCGATATCCAAGGCGCGCAGGAGCAGGCGCTGCTCTGCCTGGCCGCCGACGCCAGCTCCCGGCCCGCGCTCCATCTGCTGTGCGCGGTGAAGATGCGGACCAATCCGTTCCTCGGCCTGTGGTGGCGATTCGCCGTCTGGATGGGCCGCTTCGGCAATACCAACACGCTCGTCATCATCATCGGCTCCTATGTCGCCTATCGGCTGGCGGCCCAGCTGCTCCACGACCACGGCCACGGCGACGTCGCGATGCTGCTGTCGATCCTATGGCTGGCCCTGTGCGCCTACAGCTGGGCCGCCGCGGGCCTGTTCCACAAGATGCTGAAGAAGGAGCTGGCGGCGGTGCGGCTGCGGGACTTCTGAGTCCACAGAGCAGCGAGGCGTCGGAGCGGATGACCGAGATTCCTTCGTCGATTCTTCTGCCCTGCTCTACTTCATCGTCATCGCCTACCGCCCGTGCTTCTCGAGGAACTGGAGCACCTCGTCATACTGGCCGCCCTCGTTGGCGTAGCGGGCGTAGTTGCGCGCCGTCGTCAACCACTCCGTGGTGGTCGGCTTCAGCTCCTTGAGGGCGGCCTGCAGATGGGCACGGTTCACCGGCTTCTCCGTGCCGGCGTCGAGCGACTCCTCGATCGCGAGGTCGCAGGCGGTCTCCACGAGATTGCGCAAATCGGCGCCGGAGTATCCGGAGGTCGACTTGGCGAGCGCGGCGGCATCGATGTCGGCGGCCACGGGACGGTCGGCGAGCTGGAGGCGCAGGATCGATTCGCGCGCCGCGCGGTCGGGCGGCGGCACGAAGAAGATGCGGTCGAAGCGGCCGGGCCGGCGGAAGGCGGGATCGACCGCCCAGGGAACGTTGGTGGCGGCGAGGATCAACACCTCGCGGTTGTCGGCGGCGAAGCCGTCGGTGGCCGAGAGGAACTGGCTGACTAGGCGGGCGGCCGAGCTGTCGGTCGTGTATTGGCGCTTGCCGGCCAGCGCCTCGAGCTCGTCGAAGAACAGCACGGCAGGCGCCGTGCGGCGGGCCTGCTCGAACACGGCCGTGAGCTTGCGCTCCGACTCCCCGAACCACATGTCCAGGATGTCCGAGATCGCGATGCTGTAGAACTTGGCGTCGCACTCGCCGGCCGTGGCGCGCGCCAGCAGCGTCTTGCCGCAGCCGGGGGGGCCGTAGAGCAGCACGCCGCCGCCGGCGCGCCGGCCGAACTTCTGGAACAGCGAGGGCTTCTGGAACGGCAGAATGATGCGACGGTGGATCTGCTTCTTCACCTCCTCGAGACCGCCGACATCGGCGAACGTGATCCTCGACTGCTGCGGCTCCAGGAACGCTGCGGTCGGATCGGCCTGCTCGCGCTTTTCCTTGGCTTCGTTGCGGATGACCGAGAAGCTCACGACGTTGCCGGCGCCGGCGGGGGCCGTATCGTTGAGGCCGGCCATGAGGTGCTTGCGCAGCTCGCGGTCCTCGAGCGCCGGATTGGCGGCGAGTGCCTTGTCGTACGCCACGAGACCGTCGCGATGCTGCTCGAGGGCGAGATGAGCCCGGGCGCGCACCAGCAGCTCTTCCGCGCTGCTCCCCGTGCAAAGAACGAGTGCCGCCGCCGCATCGTCGACCGCGAGATGCACGCGCCCGGCGAGCGCGCGGTCAGGCGGCGCCAGCGCGTCCGCCGTCACCTTGCGCAGCTGGTCGGCCGCCTCGGCCGCCGCCCCGGCGTCGAACAGGGCTCGCACCAGCAGCATGCGCAGCGGCAGATTGTCCGGACTGACGGCCAGCGCCTGTTTCAGTCCATCGATTGCAGTGCGATCCATGGCGCCGGTGTTATCAATTTCCGAAGCACCTGACAAACCGCAAAGGCCGGCCGGCTGGCACTCGGCGCCTGCGCGCGCTATACTGCACGGATGCGATGGATACTCGACAAAGTGGCCGGTTTTCTGAGCTTCCTGTGCCGCATCTTCGACGTGCCGCCCGAGAAGATGGACGACGGTCGGCGGGGCAACATGCCGCCGCCGAGCGGCGGCATCTCGTCGCTAGGGCCGCGCTAGCCGAGCGGAGCGCTGGCTCTAGCGGCGCAGTTCAGCGCCGGTGGCTTTGGTGACGGCAGCGACGATCTTCTCGGAGACGGCGGCGATCTCCTGCTCGGTCAGGGTGCGATCCAGGGCCTGGAGCGTGACGGAGACGGCCAACGACTTGCGGCCGGCGCCGAGACTGCCGCCTTCGAACACGTCGAACAGCGAGACCGCCTGGATCAGCGCCTTGTCGGCGCCCTTGACGGCGCGGACCAGTTTTTCCGCCGGCACATCGGCAGCGACGACGAAGGCGAAGTCGCGTTCGACCGGCTGATATGCGGAGGCCTGCAGCAGCGGGCGGGTCGAGGCAGCACCCTTGCCCTTCGCCTTCGGTTGCGGGATGCGCTCGAGGAACAGCTCGAAGCCGACAGCCGCGCCTCTGACATTCAGTTCGCGCAGCACGCGCGGATGCAGCTCGCCGAACTGCGCGAGCTCGGTCGGGCCGAGACGCAGCACGCCGGAGCGCCCGGGATGGTACCAGCCGGGCGCGTCGGTCGAGACCTGCAGGTTGTCGACGGGTGCGCCGCAGATTGCGAGCAGCGCCTGGGCGTCGGCCTTGGCGTCGAAGGCATCCGCGGCGCGCTGGTGGGCCGCCCAGTGACGGGGGCGCACGGAGCCGATGCGAATGCCGGCCGCCACCAGCAGCTGGCCCTCAGGCGTGTCGTCGGCATATTGCGGACCGACCTCGAAGAGCGCGACATCGCCGCTGCCGCGCGCGGCATTGCGCACCGCGGCCTGCAGCAGATTCGGCAGGATCGAAGGGCGCATGACGTCGAGATCGGCGGCGATCGGATTGGCGAGCGCGACCGGTGGCCGGTTGCCGGCGGTGAAGCGGCCGGCGATCCGGCCATCCATGAACGAGAAGGTCACGGCCTCCATCAGGCCGCGGGAAACCAGCGCGCGCTTCGCAACGGTCACACGCCGCTGCGCCGGCGTGATCGCCGCCTCCGGCAGCGCCGTCTCCAGCGCCATCGGCACCGCCGGCACGCGGTCGAAACCGTGGACGCGCAGGACCTCCTCCACAAGGTCGGCCTCGCCCTCGACATCGGCGCGCCAGGACGGCACATCGCAGCGGAGCACGCCGTCCTTCGCATTCACGGCGAATCCGAGCGCCTGCAGGATGCGCTGGGACTCCGTTGCCGGCAGATCGAGACCACCCAGACTCTTGACGCGGTCGGGCCGCAGCGTGAGGCGGCGATCGGGGCGTGGCAGCTCGCCCGCACTGACGACATTGCTGGCCTCGCCGCCGCAGAACTCCAGGATCAGGCGCGCCGCCACTTCGGCACCCCACATTGCGCTCTGCGGATCGAGGCCGCGCTCGAAGCGGTAGCGGGCGTCGGATTCGATGCCGAGCTTGCGGCCGCTTGCGGCGGTGCGCGTGGGATCGAACAGCGCCACTTCCAGGAACACCTCGGTGGTGTCGGGCGTGCAACCGGAGATCTCGCCGCCCATGATGCCGCCGATGCCGTGCACTTGCGCCTTGTCGGCGATCACCGTCATGGAGTCGTCGAGCGTGTAGGTCTTGCCGTCGAGAGCAAGGATCGACTCCCCGGCTTTCGCAAAGCGCATCGTGAGATCGCCGGCGAGCTTCTTGGCATCGAAGACGTGCAGGGGACGGCCGAGATCGAAGGTGACGTAGTTGGTGATGTCCACAAGCGCCGAGATCGGCCTGAGGCCGATGGCGGTCAGGCGGTCCTGCAGCCACTTCGGGCTGGGGCCATTCTTCACCTTGCGGAAATAGCGTCCGGCGACGAACGGACAGGCCTTCTGCTGGTCGGGCGGCAGATCGCGCTTCCACAGGATCGGACTGTCGAAGCTGCCCTTCACCGCGGCGACGTTGGGTGTGCGCAAGCGGCCGCGGCCGGCCGCCGCGAGGTCGCGGGCGATGCCGTGGACACCCAGGCAGTCGGCGCGGTCGGGTGTCATCTTCACGTCGATGATGGGATCGTCGAGGCCGAGCATCTGCGCAAACGGCTTGCCCACCGGCGCGTCGGCGGGCAGCTCGATGATGCCGTCGTGCTCGTCGCCCAGGCCCATCTCGCGCATGGAGACGAGCATGCCGTTGGACTCGATGCCGCGGATGACGCCCTTCTTGAGATCGAGGTTGGTGCCGGGGATGTGGCTGCCGGCCGGCGCGAACACGCCCTTCATGCCGGTGCGCGCATTGGGCGCGCCGCACACGACCTGCACGGTTTCCGTGCCGGTATCGACCAGGCAGACGCTGAGCTTGTCGGCGTTCGGATGCTTCTTCGCCTCCTTCACGAAGGCGACGGTGAAGGGCGCCAGCGCCTTGGCACGATCTTCGATCGACTCCACTTCCAGGCCGAGCATGGTGAGGGTGTCGGCGATGGTCGCGACATCTGCCGTCGTCTCCAGATGATCCTTCAGCCAGGAGAAGGTGAGTTTCATCGCGTCAGCCCACTGGTCATGCTCGGCACATCCAGCGGCAGGAAGCCGTAATGCTTCAGCCAGCGCAGGTCGGCCTCGTAAAAGGTGCGGAGATCGGGGATGCCGTACTTCAGCATGGCGATGCGCTCGATCCCCATGCCGAAGGCGAAGCCCTGGTAGCGCGCAGGATCGATGCCGGAGAGCTCCAGCACCTTCGGATGCACCATGCCGCAGCCGAGGATCTCCAGCCAGTCGTCGCCGGCGCCGATCTTGAGCTCGCCGCCCTTGCGCGAGCAGCCGATATCGACCTCGGCCGACGGCTCGGTGAACGGGAAGAAGCTCGGGCGGAAGCGCAGCTTGAGATCGGGGATGCCGAAATAGGCGCGACAGAATTCGATCAGGCAGCCCTTGAGGTGCCCCATGTGCGTGGTCTCGTCGACCACCAAACCCTCGACCTGATGGAACATCGGCGAGTGGGTCATGTCGGAATCGACGCGGTAGGTGCGGCCGGGCGCGATGATGCGGATCGGCGGCTTCGATTCCTTCATCGTGCGGATTTGCACCGGCGACGTATGCGTGCGCAGCAACTTGCCGCCGGGACCACCCGTGCCGTCGGCACCTTGTATATAGAAGGTGTCGTGCATCTGGCGCGCCGGATGCTCGGGCGGGATGTTGAGGGCGGTGAAGTTGTGGAAGTCGTCCTCGATGTCCGGCCCCTCGGCGACGCGGAAGCCCATGGACCCGAAGATGGCGACGATCTCGTCGATGGTCTGGCTGATGGGATGGAGGCGGCCCTCGGGCTCCGGACGCGCCGGTAGCGTAACATCGACGCGCTCGGTCTTCAGGCGCTCATCCAGTTCGGCATCGGCGAGCACTGATTTTCGCGCCTCGATGGCGGCGCCGACCGCATCCTTGACGGCATTCAGCTTGGCGCCGGCCTCGCGGCGCTCGTCCGGCGACATCGCGCCCAGGCCCTTCATGAGGGCCGAGACCTCGCCGCTCTTGCCGAGCGCCTTCACGCGCACGTCTTCGAGCGCCGCCGGCGAGCCCGCCACCGCCACGGCCTCCAGCCACTTGGTCTTCACCGCATCCAGGTTCTGCATCGTCGTGATCCGCAAATGAAAAGGGGCCGATCTTTCGCTTCGGCCCCGTCCCTACTCCCGTGAAGCGCGCGTTACCTACGCCGCCTCACAGTCCCCCGTACCCGGGCGGACGACGCCGCTTTGTCGAACCCGCTGCTAAATCGAAAAGAGCGCATGGTCAAACCCTTCACGAGGCGGGAAGTATAGGAAGTAGCAAGCGCGACGGTCAACCGTAGCGTGCCCGACGTCCCTCCGTGAGCGATGGTACTCTGCAGGCAGCTGCTAGCCGAACCATCGTAGGTGCATCGCATGAAGAAAATCCGGAGTGACAGAAGCAGCCGCAAAGATCGCTCGACCAGATTTCGCGTCGATGCCGGCTGCAATGCCGGTGCGCCTCCACCAGCATTTCGCGAAACCGCGACACCTTACTCCAGCTGCATCAGCAGCAGATTGAGCGCCCCGCCGACGAGCCCCTGGGGCTGGCCGTCGATGGTGAGCTGCTCGAAGGAGATCTGCTGGTTTTGCTGGTTGCGGATGAACTGCAGTTCGATTTCGCGCTTGCCGCCGGCCTTCGTGAGGCGCTCGATCTTGGCGGTGACGCCGACGATGTATTCGTTGTCCTTGTATTTTTCAGGACGGTCGGCGACCCACTCGACCTTCCCGCGGGCGCCGGCGAGCTGCTGCGCCAGCTCGTCGTTGGTCTGGTCCTGACTGACTGTGCGGTCCTGGCGAACCGCCTCGATATCCTTGCTGTAGTCGCTGCAGGCGGTGAGCGGTCCTGCGACGAACAGGACCCCGAGCAAGACGAGGAGATGGCGGCGCATCTGCGATGCCGGGGCGGGCTTGCGACCCGCCCCTACGCGTTCATGCCTTGCCGAGCGCCGCCTGGGCCTGCTTCACCAGGGCGTCGAAGGCGGCCGGCTCGCGGGCGGCGAGATCGGCCATCACCTTGCGGTCCATGGCGATGCCGGCCTTCTTGATGCCGGCGATGAACTGCGAATAGGTGAGGCCGTGGGCGCGGGCGCCGGCGTTGATGCGCTGGATCCAGAGGGCGCG
>AR_comb_assmDRAFT_10203629_pt1 | contig 13994 bp, 14 predicted proteins | sample ArasoioldDNA_FD_10543 | JGI IMG/M metagenome (IMG submission 10543) | reverse complement strand
ACCCAGCACAACCTGGCGAACGCCTACGCAGACCGCCTCCGCGGTGAGCGGGCGGATAACCTGGAGCGGGCGATCGCGTACTTAGAAGAGGCGCTCACGGTCGTTCCCCGCGAGGCCTTCCCCAGTCAGTACCGAACAATGCAACGCGGTCTCGGCCACTTGCACCTCGAGCGGCAAGATTGGGCGCCCGCTCACGTAGCTTACGCTGCGGCGATCGAGGCGGGAGCTGACCTGCTTGCCGCGGCATATACCCTGACAGGCCGACAGGCGGAAGTGGCCGAGACGGCCCGTGCCTACGCCTACGATGCATACACGCTGATGCGTCTGGGACGCCCCGGGGAGGGCCTGTTGCGTCTGGAGCACGGCAAGGCCCGCCTTCTGGGCGAGGAATTAGCTCTGGCTGCTCTCGATCTCATAATGCTGCCAGAAGCCGATCAGGAGGACGTGCGATTGTCGCGGCAGGCGGTCCAAGACCTTGAGGCGGTGTTACGCCGGCCCGCGGACACAGCGGTCACGCCGGCCCGCCTCCGCCAGATGGTGGTCCCTATGGCGGAGATGTTGCGTGAGTCGCGTGCCGTCCTCAACCGCCGCATCGAGAGCATCCGTGCCGAGCACCCTGAGTTCATGCCGAGTGGCCTGGATCTACCCGATCTCCTAGCCCTGATCCCAGAGGGTGGAGCACTAGTCGCGCCAGTCTTTACACTCAAAGGCAGCGCGGTGCTCGTGCTCCCCACAGGACGACAGCAGTGAGCAAAGAGCATGTCGTCGAATTGGAACGGGTCACCTTTACGGACATTCGGACCCTTCTGTTAGGACCCGCCGATGAGCCAGAACCAGGTGGCTGGCTCCAGGCTTACGCAAGCCAGGGGTCCGACAGGCGAGGCTGGCTGGCGGCGATCGAGACCACGGGAAAAGATCTGTGGGACAAATTCATGGGGCCGGTCCATCAGCGTCTAACGGAATTTGGCGTTAGCGAGGGAGCGCCCGTGCTGCTGATGCCCCAGGGTGGGCTCGGTCTTCTGCCCGTGCACGCGGCGTGGCGTGCGGTCGACGGCGGCAGGCGATACTTCCTCGACGACTATACCCTGACCTATGTGCCGAGCGGCTTTGCGCTCCGCACTAGCCGGCGGCGGCTAGGTGAGCCCCGGCGCCAGCAACGGTCACTTCTCGCCGTCGTCAATCCGACCGGCGATCTCCCCTTTTCGCCCGCCGAGGGCGATGCGGTATCCGAGCTGTTCGAGCTGGACGCGCGCATCGTTCTGGCCAAGGACCAAGCGACGCCGGAGGCGGTGGTCCGAACTGCTCCCGGGCGGAGCTACCTGCACTTCGCCTGCCACGGCTCCTATGCTTGGCAGGAGCCCATGCAGTCGGGTCTCCTGTTGGCGGACCGGAAATCGCTGACCCTGGCCGACGTCATCGTCGGGTTAGATCTGAGCGCCGCCAGGCTCGTGACACTCTCCGCATGCGAGACGGGCTTGACCGACATTCTCCACTCGCCCGACGAGTATCTCGGCCTGCCGGCCGGTTTCCTGCAGGCCGGTGCGCCGGCCGTCCTCAGCACCCTGTGGCCCGTCAACGATCTGTCGACGATGCTATTGATGAAGCGCTTCTACCGTGGTCACTTGCACGACGGCCTTGCGCCGGCGCCGGCCCTGCGGACGGCGCAGCGCTGGCTCCGTGATGTGACCAATGAGGAGCTGAGTGAGCTATTTGAGACATATCGCGAGGCCGCGCCCGACAGGCCGCGCCTGGCCTACGAAACGGCGAAGGAACATTTCGTCAGATACACCCTCGCAGACCCCAAGGCCCGACCCTTCTCCCATCCGTACTACTGGGGCGCATTTACCTTCTCGGGTGTTTGATCCAGATCGAAGCACCAGGAGGGAGATCCGGTGTTTGACAAAGAAGGTCCTCAACCCTACGCGAGCATCGGGACGTCGGCTCCGATCTTCATCCCGCGCGACAGCGACCCCAAGGCCGTGCGTCCGGGGCAGGATTACTTTTTCGTCCGGGTGCATGGCGCTCAGGCTGCCTTTACGGGGCCAATCTGGCAACGGGTGAAACGCCTGATCGTGGTGTCCCAGGTCAACCTCAATCATCCTGTCTTGGGACCCGAGGGTGTGCACGCCATTCAGCGTGCTCGGGACGTCAAGAAGGAGCAGGCGGAGCAGCTTGGGCTTAACGCGAACCTGATCGAACTTGTGCCGGCCGTCATGCCCCACATTTCGGTCGCCATCGAGTTCATCCTCGACCAGGAAAACCGTATGGCGGCGCTCGCCAACCTCATCAACGACGACAGTTTCCTAGCGGCGGTATCGTTGGCGCCGGGAGCGTCCATGGTCGCGAAGACGGTGAGTGGGCTGGCCCGAAAAATCATCCAGAATTTCATGCCCGCGGAAGAACGCCAATCAATCCTCCAGTTTAGTGGCGACTTCAACTTGGCGACCGAGGCGTTGCGGGAGGGCTTCTATGTGGTTCTCGGCTCTCGTGATGCACGCAATCCACTTCCAAGCCCCCTCCCCAAGCTACGTGTGAGCGGCGGTGAACTTCTGGCCGAAGGATCACCGATCACTCAACTTTCCTACGTGGTTTTGGATGTGCAGCGGACGGAAGCGCGCACACGAGACCTGAGTGGCGGCGCTGTCTGGGACACGAAGCTGCGCGAGGCGGAAAACGAGGCCCAGAACATTTCCCAAGATCCCCTCACCGGTGCCGATGAACGCAGGCAGGCCTGGGACAAGTGCCGCAACCTGATCCGCGAGGCGCAGGCACTGTTGCGGGCGGACCCCAACTATCTGCGCCATGAGGCGGACTCCATCATCAAAGCCACGTACAAGACCTGCTGCGACCTGGTGTCGGTCGAAAGCCTTCAGCGCCGTTTTGGGTCGAACATTGGCGACACTGCGAGATTGTGGCAGCCGGACGAAGGTTCCGACCGCACGTTTTTTGGGATGGCGGCCGATGAAGACCTTGACGCATCCTTGAATTTATATGCCCGCCAAGTCAGAGCCGCCCGTACCGTTCTTCGCAACGCTGGATTTTGTTGACGCCGAATCCACATTGCAACCGTAATGGGTAGTCGGTTGCAATTACCTTCTGTTGTTCGTGCACTCCGGTCCTTGGTGCCCACCAACAAGAACCCGTACTCCGCTACCAACACCTTGGGAGCTTGGCTGTCCAGCAAACTGGACGGCTTAGCGTACATTATTTCTCCGCTGCTACCGGAAAGCCTGCTCCTCTGACGGTTGCGGATGATGCCTATGCCTACGCCCAACACCTCGAACTGGTGGCCTGGCGTGAGGCACTACAGCGTGTGGTGCTGGGTATAGCCGACAACGAGCAACGACGCCAGGAGATTTTACATATACGACTCGTGCGGCAGCGCAACCGTCCACCCCAATCGCAGCCGCCACTCAGCCAATTGGGAGGGCTGCGCACCGTACTACAGGATCTCCAAAGGGCTGCTGACCGGCCTCGCGTGCTGCAATGGTTGGAGCATTTGAAGAATACGCCGAATCGGGCCGACAAATGGCCGGATGGGGCGCTGTCTACCCTTATGCACTTGCTGCAAGACGAGACCGCTGTCTGGCAAGCATTAATCCCGGACTGGCAGGCGCCGCCGGTGCTTACCGCTCCCTGTAATCCTGAGACGACTGGGGGCCGTGTGGGCGAACTGCAGACGCTCCTATGGGCTGAAGCCTTACGGGCTCTGGTCGAGGCCTGCTTACGAGCGCATAAACGCGACACCGAATCATTCACGCCGGTAGAGGAGACCACCCATGGCGCGTAAGATCCATGCCCGCTACCGCATCGCGGGCAAGCTCATCGCGGTGACCCCACTGCATGTGGGAGGCTACGGGGAGAGTGCTGATACCGATATGCCCCTGGCTCGCAACGGTGCCGGAGACCTATACGTCCCAGGCACGAGCCTGGCTGGGGTCCTGCGCGCATGGTACGCCCTGGCATTTGACGACAACGCAGCGGACACCCTGTGGGGGACCGGCTTTTTTTCAAAAGCCGGAGACAACCGGCCAGGCCAGTTTTATCCTGGTGGACGACGCTCCTGTACAGCTACCCATAGGGGCGCAGGTGGAAATCCGAGATGGCGTGGGCATTGATCGCGTCTGGGGCAGCGCGGCAGAAAGCATTAAATACGATCGGGCCGTGTTGCCGAGTGGTACCAGCCTGCCGTTGGGGCTCACCGTGGACATTGCCGCTCGGCACCGAGCCAGAGACGAGACAAAGAGCGAAACCCCAGAGGCGTTTGCGGCGCGCGTGCAGCGTACCCAGGCCAGGCTCGGACACTTGTTGGCGGCATTGGACAAGGGACATATTGCCTTTGGCGCCGCCCGCACCCGTGGCTTGGGGCGTGTAGTCTGCACTCTGGAGCGTGTGCTGCATCAGCAGCTCGACAATCGTGAAGGCATATTCGCAGTGTTACACGGGCGCGGAACGGCAGTGTCGGTGCAAGAGCTATGTGCTGCTGATCCTACCACCCAGCCGCAGCGCCAGCCCCGGCTCGATATTGCCATACGCTGGCAGCCCCGTGGCCCGCTGATGGTCAAAGCGGGCTATGACGGCGTCGGTGTGGACATCGTGCCGCTAGTGTCTACTACGGCCAACGGCATGGCCCTCGTTCTACCGGGTAGTAGCATCAAAGGGGCCTTGCGTAGCCAGGCAGAGCGTATCGTCCGCACGGTGTTGGGACTGCGAGCCTCCGCGCATCCCCAGGCACGACTGCGGTTTCTCAAACAGTTGGAGGAAGTGCCACTGATCCGCGAGCTGTTTGGAGCGCGCGCACAATCGCAGGCCATCAAAGCTCCCACCACTACCCCTCAGGATACAAGCCCTCTGCCCGGGCTTGGGGCACTGGCCGTGGAGGACTGCTACGCCCGTGACTCTATGCCGCCTGAGCACTGGCGGGTAGTTACCACTGCCAGCGCCGCGGCAGACCAGTCCTACGAGCAGCAGGAACTCTGGAAGGCACTCAAAACTCTGGAACGTGTCACATCTGGGCGTTACACAGTGGCGCATCATGTAGCCATTGATCGCTGGACAGGTGGCGCTGCCGATGGCATGTTGTTCAGCGTCCTGGCACCTGAAAACATGACGTGGCATGACCTTTGCCTGCGGTTGGATCTCGGACGCTTGCCAGAAGCGTTACGCTGGCCAGTGCTGATGCTTCTCTTGCTCACCCTGCGAGACCTCCTCCAGCACCGTGTGCCACTCGGCTTTGCCACGAACCAGGGCATGGGCGAGTTGGACGTGGTGGAGTGCCATCTCCAGGGCACGGATCTGGACACCCTGGGCCTGGCTGGCCTGGCTGACCTCAGGTTATCAGAGCCTGGCTTTCATGCCCTGGACGCTTCTCTCCGGGAGCGCTTAACCCAAGAGTGGCAGGTATGGATTACCAAGCAAGCTGCAGGAGGTGCCTCATGAGCACTGTGCTATCCATCTACACCACAAGTGAGTTGCTCACCCTACCCCAGGCCGTGCAGCACTACCAGACCATACTCACATCACCCCACAGCCTGGCCTACGCTTTGCTCTATGACCCGCAGCGCTGTTGTTTTGCAGAGCTGGCGGCTACCGGAACGCTGCGTGATGCGCAGGGGGAGGAGGTGGCGACAGCGACAGTGTTTGAAGCGTACCTCTTTAACGCGACAGCAGAATTGCGCTGGCTTCACAAGCGCGCTGGGGGCGGACAAGTCGCCGTGCTTTCAGAAAATGATGCGCTCGGCTTGTTTGGTGGCTCACCGCGTCGGGAAGAAATGGTTGGCTGTATTCCTCAGCACTATCTCCTGTGGGGCGAAGGCACCCCCACCTCATTCCCCGCGGGCTGGAGCCAGCTAGCGGAAGCTCGCATTGGGGCCTTTGCGGTACCTGTGAGGCAGGTCGGAGAACATGGGCGTGTGCAACTCACCGCCGTCGAATATCTCAAAGCCTATCGCTACGGCAACGTCGGCGTCTGTGAAGAACGCCTGACCGGTCTAGTTGTCGCAGACAAGGAGCGTATCAATGGCTGAAACCATTCCAGGGAAGCTTGTATGGCGCGGGCAAGGTAGAGACCGCAAACGCCTCGTGATGTGGCAAACCCGGAAAGGCGGTATGACCCCGCCGAGTACGTTTAACGAGAGCGAGCTTGCCGCCGAACTGCGCGCGCAGCAAGAGGACATTGATGTGGAACTCGAACTGGAGAAAGGACGGCCCTGTCGTATCCGCCCTGTCGGCAAGGCGTGGACGGCGTCTGCCGCCTCGCCTCCACCGGTGCGTGAACAGCCACGCCCACGTGGTGAGCGCTTTGAGACCAGACCAGCAGCGCCGCAGCCAGTGCGCCAGTCACGTCCTGTGGCGTCGCCGGCCGTGGCCACAGACTTCCACAATCCGTACAACTTCATCCCCGCACTGTCACGTGCTCGGGCGCATGGTACCGCTCTGGGGGACCACGCGCCCGTTGGCCATGACCGCTATGATCCAGAGTGCTATAGCGGCCGTCTACGCGTCACACTGACAGTCGAAACGCCGCTGCTGCTACCTGATACCTCCCGTGCCAGCGTAGACGTCAACGATCACAAAAGCTTCCCCGTGCGTGTGGATCAGGACGGCAAGCCGTCCATCCCGCCCACATCGCTCAAAGGCATGTTGCGCGCGGCGTACGAGGCGGTGACCAATTCGCGCTTGGCGGTGTTTGTCGGGCACGATGACCGATTGGCCTATCGCATGCCTGCCCGGCTCGGTCCGGTCCCAGCGCGCGTACAGCGCAATACAGATGGGACCCTGTGCTTCCGCGTCATGAAGGCTGACGTGATCGGGTATGCCGCAAAACTCCCACGCTATAAGCTCGGCAGAGGCTTGGGATCTGATAAAGGCGAACGGGAGGCGGCGTTGCCCTATCCGTCAGGGCAGCTCCCTCAGCACGGCTACCCAGTGTGGGTGGATGTCGTTCAGGGGACCGTACGCTTCATCGAGATGCGCGACCCCAAGGCGACAATACCCCCTAGTTCCACACGCACTCTGCAATGCGGCTGGGTCTGTATCACTGGCCCGAACATTCGTGGGAAACGTCACGAACGTGTCTTCCTGGAAGGGGCACAGGATGTCACCATCCCCGTGGAAGAGACCCACTACAGGCTATGGAAAGAACTTATTGTCAATTACCAGGCCACACACATGGCGGACCTGGCCAAACGCAAGCGGGAAGGGCAGCGTCCGCAGGATTACCTGGGGGATGATCCGGGCCGTACCGGGTGGTCACGCCACATCTATACGGCGAAGGCCGAAGAACTGGGCGAAGACACCTTGTGCTACATTGTCTTCAACCGTCCAGACGACATACGTTCTGGCATCAGAGCCGTGCTGCCGGTCACCATTTCACGGCGCTTGTTTGCCATTAGCCCTGAGCAGTTACTTGATCCGTCCCTGCATCCAGCAGAAAACCCGCAAGAGGACCTCGCGCAATTATCGCCGACTGACCGGGTCTTCGGCTGGGTTAATCAGCAGGGCAAAGGTGCCTATCGTGGTCAACTGCGCCTCAGTAGCGTCACCTGTACCACGGACGATGCACTTGTCGACTTCGGCACACCAGGGGTTCCTCTGGCCATCCTCGGCCAGCCCAAACCCCAACAGGCGCGCTTCTACGTCGCTGCGGACGCTTCAGGACACGCCCAGGCAGATCGCCTCGCTCCCGAGGACGTAGGATATCGGACCGGTAAAGGTCTACGAGGGAGGAAAGTCTATCCGCATCACCGCCACTTGCCGGAGCACTATTGGGACAACCCGTTGGACGACCGTACCCAGCGGCCTGATACCGCGCCCTTTTTCCAGGAATATCGTCGTCCGCGCCAGGATGGCAATGAGCGTGATGACCAGAATCGCTCCATCCAAGGCTGGGTGCGCCCAGGTGCGACATTTCGTTTTGATATCCACGTCATCAACCTCTCCGCTGTCGAACTCGGGGCCCTCGTGTGGCTGTTGCAGTTGCCGCAGCAGTCGTATCACCGTTTCGGCGGTGGGAAACCCCTGGGGTTTGGTAGCGTGCGCCTCGATCTGGACGCTGCTGAGTCTGATATACGTCAGGGCACTGCCTGGCAAGAGCACTACCGCTCCCTCGACTCCGTGATCTCTCCATGCGACCTGGCCGCGTGCGTGACAGCCTATAAAAACACCGTCCAGCAAGTGTACGGCACCCCCTTTGAGCAGGTACCGTTTATTGCGGCGTTTACTCGAGCAGCCCAGGGGTTTGATGATCACCGGCCCACGCACTATCCACGCATCCGTGCTGCAGGCACGACAGACCATGCACGGCCTCATCCTGAAGGCGAGTCGTTCAAGTGGTTCGTGGAAAACGCGCGGCAAAACGGTCCGCAGTATGCCCTGCGTGATCTGGCTACTGATCCTGGGCTCCCTATGCTTGAAGACCGAGACCGCCCATCCTCCCCACGGCCTGGTGGCTCGCCAGGGCGGAGGGACAGCGGCGCATGGCGTGGAGGGCGGCGCAGATGAAAGCCATTTCGTTTCTTGGCAAAGGCGCCTATGCTCCTGCCACAGGAGAACACCTGCTACAGGTAAAGGGAAAATGAATGGTCCTACCCCTCGTGGGCTGCAACTTCGTGGTGGTCCACAGAGGAAACGATAAACAATGCTGGGAAAGGAGCTGTCTATGCCACCCTCTATACTCCTCTGTACCGTTGGCACAAGCCTCTTTCGCCCCAACCTGGAAGGGCTCAAGAGCGCCTTGACCAGCGGCAAGGTTCCCCCAGAGCACCACGCGTTGGCCGAGGCGTACACGCAGCAGAACTGGACCGCGGTCGCCCAGCACCTGACCAGCATCGACGCGCACGCGCGGTTGTGTGGCGCGGAAATTAATTCCATCGCCAGTCTGCTCCAGCATGAGCATGTCACCCAGAAGTGCGGGCTGTTCTTTCTGCATTCGGATACGCCTGACGGCCTCGCCATTGCCACCATCTTGCAGCAGTATTATCGTGCCAAAGGTCATGAGCTGGTGGAAACCGTCAACGTCACTGACTTACAGGATCAAGACCCGAAGCGGTTCCGTACCAAGGGCCTCCGACAACTAGCGCGCGGGGTCTGCAAGATCCTGCGCGAGCGCAGCCCTGCGGCGTGTGCGATTAATGCCACCGGCGGCTACAAAGCACAAATCGCCATCGCCGTGCTCATCGGGCAGGCAGTTGGTGTGCCTGTCTACTACAAACACGAACTCTTTGAAGAGATCATCGCCTTTCCTCCCATGCCCGTGGCGCTGGATTTTGAACTGTGGATGCGCGCCAGCGGTATGCTCTTTGACCTGGTGCGCAATCTCGAACCAGCCCCTGCCAGTCTATATGCCGATGAGTGGAGTGAAACCTACGAAAGCCTCGTTGAACATGTCACGATCGATCACCAGGACTACATCGAACCCTCGCCTACAGGCCAGATCTTCCACGACACCTTTCACGAACGCTTTCGCTCCCACCGCGACCAGGTGCTGCCGCCACCAGTGCCTGCAGGACAGAAGCGCCCGCCACGTCTCGAAGACTCGGGTCACATGCGCGCGCATCCGGAAATCCAGCGCTTTATGGAAGACGTGACAGCGGCAAATCCCTGGGTAAGCCACTGTACCACCTCTTACTACAATCCTGACCTCAGCCAGCGGACGCGCTTCCACCAGTCAGCGCATGGCATTGAGGGGATACTATCAAACAGTACCTATACAGTGAAATTCCGGGTGGAGACTTCAGCGCAGACATCCGGTCAGCAGACGGCGGTGGTGGCCGCGCTCAACGAATGGCTCGATAGCCGACAATGAAGGCCCTGGAAGACTCACTTTGTCTGAGGCTACACATAATCAGAATACTGCGGAACCGGCAGCCGTCCACAAGCCGTTGGAGCAATGGATCGTAGACGCACTGGGTGCTGACACAGGGAGAGCAACCTACATAGCCGCATCTCACGACAGGCTCGCTGCCGCACTGGCTGCACTGGGCTTTGAGCGTCTCGATCCAGAGAAGGCCAGCCGACTCAGTGTACTCCTCAAAAGTCATACAGGGCACCTCCTGTCGAGTGATGAGACAGCTGAGCTACAGACCTTGATAGCTACAGCTAACGCTTTGGAATTGGCCAGCCTCAAACGTCTCGCTGCAGCTTTAGGGCGCTGACACCCGTGAGGCCGTGTGCGTGTTTGATATATGGAGGGGGAGCAGCCATGATTACCCGAGAAGAAGCGTTACGACGCTTAGATGCCGTGGCGAACGAGCTGATCGCCTTGCGCGTCGCGCTCGCCGAAGGATGGACCGAGACGCCTGTCGAAGATGCCACGCAGGTCTTTCTGAGTAAATGTGGAGGATGGGAGGATACGCGCAGCCCCGAGGAGATTATCGCGGAGATCTATGCGGCTCGGACCGTTTCCCACCGCGGCACGACCCTCTTTCCTGAGGAGACCGCGTGAACCACACACCACGCTATCTCCTGGACACGGATATGTGCATCTATCTCCTCAATGGCCATTCGCACGTCAAGTCAAGGGTGGCGCAGGTAGGAGTCTCAGCTCTAGCGGTGGCCAGCCCAACGGTGGGCGAGCTCTATTTTGGGGCCTATAACTCTGGACGTGTAGAGGCTAATGTCGCACGGGTACGCGCGTTTCTCTCCTCGCCTGGACCGCACGTATTGCTTATCGATGAGCCTGCGGCAGAGCGGTTTGGGCAATTCAAGGCAATTTTACGCCGCGCTGGCCGACTGATTGGCGACATTGACCTGTTCATTGCCGGCGTCGCCATATGCCATGGCCTGACCGTGGTGACGAATAATACCAGCCATTTTGAGCGGATTCCTGGTCTGTCCCTGGAGAATTGGCTCGAGCCGCCTCAGGCGCCATCCTAATCGGGTTTTCTATGTCGTGGCCCGGCACATGCGCTCAGCATAGGAGGCTCAATGTATGCGACCACGTCACTTGTTTACCAGTGGCATGCAACTCCTGATTACCTCGCAGACGCTCCTCACGTTTCTCATCGGTGGCATTGCCCTGGGGGTCCTTGGCAATGCCGCATATCAAGTACTAACGAATTGGTTCGGCACCAGTAATTCGGCCATGGCGCTCATTATCACCATCGCCTTCCTGGTGCTGGTGGGCGTTGTGGTGATGCTCGGACATCTGGCCCGGCGTTGGCGTCCAGCCCCACCGCTACCGAATAAGCAGGCGCCCTACAGGCGTCGGGGGCTCATTATGCTGATCAGTAACGGACAGACCGCCCGGAAGGCTCTTGCCTGGCATCAGGCGACCCTGGAGTGGTGCTGGCTGGTGTGTTCCGAGCAAAGCATGTCGCTGGCCGTACAGCTCAAAGCCGAACTCCAGGCAGAGGGGAAAAAGGCTGACCTGGTGTTGATCAATGATGTCTATGATCCGCTCGAATGTCGCAACAAGGTGGATGCGATCTATATGCAGTTACCAGCAGGCTTGAACGCTGCGGATGTCATCCTGGATTTCACGGGTATGACGTCGATGGCATCAGTGGGATCGGTGCTCGCCTGCCTGAATGAGCAACGCTCGCTGCAATACACTCCGGGCGTCTTTGATGCGCAACTCCAGGCTATACAGCCGCGTGACCCGGTGGAGGTCGTGCTCACCTGGGGGATGGTGCCTGATCAGAAGGCGACAACTGGAGCGGCGCGCGTCTAATCTTAAGACAAGGAGTCTGTGTATGCCACAACGCCCTATGGAGGACCAGCCACGCCATATTCTGCTATGTGTGGCCGGCTTAACCCCGCAAATCATTACGGAAACGCTCTACGCTCTGACGCAACAGCGTCAGGAAAGGATCGATGAGATTCGCGTCATCACTACGCTGGGTGGTCGCAACCGTATTCTCAGTACGTTACTCGATCCGCAGCAGGGCAAATTTTTTGCGTTCTGCCGGGATTACGATATTGATCCCGGCAGTATTCTCTTTAACGAGACCACAATCAGGCTACTCCATGGCCCGGATGGCCGGACGTCGCCGGACATTCGTTCCGTCGAGGACAATGCCTGCGCGGCGGATCAAATCTGCGCGATCGTCCGAGAGTTGACGCGCAATATGCACACGCGTCTGCACGCCTCGGCCGCTGGGGGACGCAAAACCATGAGCATCTATCTCACCATGGCGATGCAACTGTTTGGCCGCGTGGAAGACCAGCTCTCCCACGTCCTCGTCAGCGAGGATTTCGAGACGCACCCGGACTTTTTCTATATTCCGCCCACGCCGCAGGAGTTAGAGGTCAAACGGGCTGGGCAGGTCATCACACGCCTCTCCACTGCAGACGCCGAGATCCACCTCGCTGACATCCCGTTTATTCGCTTACGGGGCATGCGGTCGGCCTGGCTGCTGTCCAGCGGACGCAGCTATAGCGATTTTGTGCAGCAGGCGCAGGCGGATCTTAACCTGCTCGACTCCGCGCATGCGCTCCACATTAGCGCCCGTAATAAGACCATCGTTGTGGCGAACCGGGCTATTACCCTGGCCCCACGCGAGCTGTTTATCTACGCCCTCATGGCGTATATGCGTGAACAGGGCCGTGGGGACAATGGCTTCGTGCGGCTCGATGAGATCAGCCGTGAGGACCTTGACACCGTCTTTCGTCGCATTACGGCTGCGAAGGGACGCGAATGGGGGCTTGAAAACTACGACAACGTGTCGGGATTTAACTTTCTCCGGATGCTCGTGCGACAATTAGCTGAGCCCGCCGACCACAAGGATGTGACCCAAACTTTTCGTGAAACTACCTCCAGGATCAAGCGCAAATGCGACGAGCAGCGCCTCCCCGAGCGCTATCTCATCACCACCAGCGGCACACCCGGTGCGTTGCGCTATGGTATACGCATGAGGCCCACTGAGCGCATCACCTGGGACGATCAGGCACCGCTCTCAGCGACGCCATAACCAAGGATCACCCTATGTTACTCAGCACCGTGTTTGTCCTCCGTCCCCCTGGTTGATGGGGCCTTGCCCCTGACGCAGGGCAATGCCATCCATGCCTGGTTCCTGCACCGGGTGCAGCAGCAATCCCCGCAACTGGCCAGCTGGCTACACAGCCAGGAGCGCCGCAAACCCTTCACGACCTCGCCGCTGCAAGGCGCCCTGACCCGCCAGGGGACATCCGCTCTCGTCAGGGCTGACCACACGTACTGGCTGCGCGTCACCAGTCTTGAGGCCGACCTCTCTGCTGTCCTCCTGGCCATCGAAGCGGCGCCACCGCCGCGTGTGCGGCTGTTTAACGTGGAGTTTGAGGTGAGCGCAGTCACGAGTCACCCCCAGGCGCATGCCTGGGCCGGGCAGAGTACGTACGAGCATCTGTACGTCCAGGCAGGGGAGAGCCCGCCGGCGGCGCAGGCCACCCTGGAGTTTGTCTCGCCCACGGTCTTTCGCTCGCAGGGGCGCAATCAGCTCCTGCCCTCGCCCCGCTTGATCTTCTCCTCGCTGTGGGAAAGCTGGCACGCCTTTGCCCCGCTAGCCCTGCCTGACGTGTTGCTACCACTGCTGAGCACTGAGCTTGACGTGCTGCGCTATGAACTCAAAACCCAGATGTGCGACTTTGGGAACTATCGCCAGATTGGCTTCGTAGGGCCCTGCACCCTGGGCATGCCCCGTCGCCAGGTCGCGGATGTCCTGCGCGGCATGCAACTGTTGTGCGATACGGCTTTTTTTACCGGAGTAGGCTACAAAACGACCATGGGCATGGGACAGGCACGCCGTCTCATACATGCCTGAAGGTCCCTCACCCTGTGATAAAACCCTCTTCCTCTGGGAGAGGGAACAACACCAGCGGCACACCGTGGCAACATTGCCGGACATATTGCTGATCGTCTCCCCCGCCTGCGCTTCCTCTACACTTCCTGTCATCTAGATCCTGGCACAACGTCAACATGCATTTGAGGTTTTCTGTGCCAAGGGAGGGGCCCCAGCGTCTAGTTAACCCTACAACGCCATCTAGATTTGACCCAACAGCAGCCACGCGATACGCTC
>AR_comb_assmDRAFT_10241014_pt1 | contig 13998 bp, 10 predicted proteins | sample ArasoioldDNA_FD_10543 | JGI IMG/M metagenome (IMG submission 10543) | reverse complement strand
TACGGGGAACTGGGACAGTTCGAGAAGGCCGAGCAGCACTATCGCGCTGCCACCCAGCTCGATCCGGCTTCGGCTGAGTCCTACTATAACTACGGAGTACTTCTGTTGAGTGCCGAAAAATATCAAGGGTCAGAAGATGCTTTTCGGAAGACGATTGATATCAATCCATACTATGCCGACGCGCACAATAATCTCGGATATCTTCTCGAACGGAAGGGCCTGCTTTTTGAAGCAGCGGCTGAATATCAGAGGGCCATTGAGAATAAACCGAGTGACCGCCAGTCGCACTTCAACCTTGGTCGCATATTGGTGAATCAGAGAAAGTACCAAGAAGGAATAGCCGAGCTCGAGAAGACCATTGAGCCGGAAGATGAAAAAACTCCGCGGTACCTTTACGCCTTGGGCGCGGCTTTCGCTCGTTCGGGAGACCGGCAGAGTGCTTTGCGCTACATTCGCCGTGCCCGCCAGGGTGCTGCGGCGCGAGGACAGTCGGATCTTCTGGCCAGCATTGATCGCGATCTGCATACCTTAGAAGGCGCGAGCGCAGCGCAGTGAACAAGGGGAAGGGGGTCTCGTTAAGCACGTTTCAACCATTCCGCTTTGCCCGCCGTGACTTCCTGCAGACTCTATTGATGGGACTGATTGGCGGAAAGGGCCTGTTCGCCAATCTTCTTGAAAATCCTCGGCTCCCACTCTTCCGTGAAGTTGCCGCGGAGGTCGGACTGAAGTTCCACCATTTCACAGGAGCAACCGGAGAGTACTATATGCCCGAAATCATGGGCCCGGGTGTCGCTCTATTCGACTACGACAACGATGGGGACCTCGACGTTTATCTGATTCAAGGCTCGACCTTCGACGCAGCGCAAGATCCAAGTCACTCGAAATTTCCGCCGCCACCCGGATGGAAACCGGGAAATCGGCTGTTCCGCAACCTGCTCAGCGAAACTGGGAAGCTGCAGTTCATAGACGTCACGGAAAAAGCCGGCGTAGGACACATCGGGTACGGAATGGGGGTCGCGGTCGGAGACTACGACAATGATGGCTTTCAAGACCTCTACGTCACAAATTTTGGGCGCAATGTGCTGTATCACAACAACCGAGATGGAACATTCACCGATGTGACAGCGAAAGCGGGTGTGGATGATCCTCGCTGGAGCACGGGAGCGGCGTGGGTCGATTATGATCGCGACGGTCGTCTTGACCTTTTTGTTGCGAACTACCTGGATTTCACGGTTAAGGGCAACAGGCAATGTTTCGCGTCTACGGGTGAGCGGGATTACTGTACCCCGAAGATGTATCAGCCGGTACCCGCCCGCCTATTTCATAATCGAGGTGATGGTACTTTTGAAGATGTTACTGCGGCGGCGGGCATCGGCACGGCGATGGGGCCAGGGCTGGGCATTGTCTGTGCCGACTTCAATGGCGATGGCTGGCCCGACATTTACGTTGCGAACGACGGAGCCCCCTCGCATCTTTGGATCAATCAGAGGAATGGGATGTTCAAGGAACGAGGCGCGCTGTCGGGGACCGCTTTGAGTCCGGATGGATTACCGCAGGCGGGGATGGGCGTCTCGGCAGCCGATTTCGACGGCGACGGAGATGAGGATATCCTGAAGACCAATCTGACTAATGAAGGCAGCAACCTGTACGTTAACGACGGCCAAGGCAACTTTCACGATGCTTCGGCGGAACTTGGCCTGTTGCTTTCGACCTTTCCGTACACCGGGTTTGGCACGGAGTGGTTTGACTACGACAACGACGGCCGCCTCGACTTGTTTATTGCGAATGGCGCCGTGAACCGGATCGAATCCTTGCGGGGGACTTCTTACCCGTTTGGTCAACTTAATTTGTTGTTTCACAACGAGGGAGACGGGAAGAAGTTTCGAGACATGACCGCCGCTGCCGGACCCGCTTTTGCCTTGCCTGAGGTGAGTCGGGGCGCTGCATTCGGCGACATCGACAATGATGGAGCCGTAGATATTGTGGTCGCCAATAACAACGGTCCAGTGCGGCTCCTGCTGAACGAAAATCGTTCTCTCAATCGTAATCACTGGCTCCTGGTTAGTCTGCAGGCAATACAGGGAAATCGCTTTGCGATGGGCGCCAAAGTAGAACTTCGACAGCGAGGACGTAAGCTGTTGCGTCGTGTTCACACAGACTCGAGCTACTTGAGTGCTAACGACGTCCGGGTGCATTTCGGATTGGGAGAGGATGCGAAGATCGAAGCTCTAATCGTCCAGTGGCCCAGTGGGGAACGGGAGTCATGGGACAAATTGGAAGCGGATCGAATAGTCCAAATCCGCCAGGGCACCGGCCGTGTCACTCATGACTAGTGTTCAAAACAAGACACTGCTGTCAGAGAATTCTGCGATTCTTCGGGCGCTCTGGATCCGCCCGCTTTTATCCGAAGTGGCGGCCAGACACGACCCAAGCTTGTCAGGTTAACTCGAAACTTCTTGCTGCCACGGGCAGAAAATTCTCGGCGAGAGAGGCGCTACGTCACCATCAACCGCTCGATTCCTTCCGCCTTGCCGCTATTCTCATCACAGTCGATCACCACAGCGCACAGGCGCACGTCACCGGTGGCCGGCTCAAAGCGCACCGGCATTCCATTTAGGAACTTCCCCACAACCAGTTCCTTCTTCACTCCGATCACACCATCATAAGGTCCGCTCATCCCTACGTCGGTGATATACGCCGTTCCATTCGGCAGCACCCGTTCATCAGCCGTGGGAACATGGGTATGTGTGCCCACGACCGCTGTAACTCTTCCATCCAGATACCAGCCCAGCGAAATTTTCTCGGATGTGGCCTCGGCGTGCATGTCAACGAGAATCACCTTGGCCTGGATCTTCTTCAAAAGCTGATCGGCCACGCGGAACGGATCATCGTTCGAGGCCATGAACACGCGCCCCTGCAGGTTGATCACGGCATACGGCACTTTGCCTTTCATGCCTTCATACAAACCCGAGCCGGGCATGTCGGCAGGATAATTCGCCGGCCGCAACACGCGCCGCGCCGGCCCGTGCCCGTTTCCTTCAACCATCTGGAAATAGTCGACAATCTCGCGTTTGTCCCAGATGTGATTCCCCGTGGTAATGACGTCGATGTTCAGCTCGAACAACTCCTCCGCGAGCGCCGGAGTGATGCCGAAACCAGCCGCGGAATTCTCGCCGTTCGCAATAATCAGATCGATGCCGCGCTCGCGCACGATCCCCGGCAGCCTGTCTTTGACGATCGCCCGTCCCGGCCGCCCGAAAATGTCCCCAATGAAAAGAATACGCATAAAAGTGCCTGAAAATTCGATACTAACAGAGAATGTGGGGACAGCCGCCATCGGCTGTCCGTCGAGCGCAGCTCGACAAGATTTTCTCGACTATGGGCTAATTGTTATCGCTCTCGGAACGCAGCCTTAATTGGAAGACGACGTGAGCTCGGCTGTGCGTAAGAAATCGAAATTTCCCGCCGGATTCAGCCGCAGGTTCCGCACCCGGTTCGTATGCACCATGACATTGTCGAGGTACCACAGATTGATGTACGGCAGATCCTCGGCCAGAATGCTCTGCACCTCGGCATATAGCGGTTTGCGCGCCTTCGGATCGATCTCGCGGCGTGCCTTGTCGATTAGCGCATCGACTTCGGGTTTGGAGTAGTAAACGCGGTTGGCCCCATTCGGCGGAAACTTCGACGAGTGGCACGCATATTCAAAGATGTCGGGGTCTTCATTTCCCCCGATCCAGCGCAGTCCGTACATCTGAAATGCCCCGTGCTGCACGTCGGAAAAGAACGTGGCAAATTCGAAACTCCTGATATCGAGCATGATTCCGACATCGCGTAACTGCTGCTGGATCACTGCGAACATGAGCCGAGTGTTGGCATCGGTTGAGCTCTTCACCGTGATGTGAAACCGCACGCCGTTCTGTGCCGGATATCCTGCGGCATCCAGGATCCGCCTCGCCTTCTCCGGATCCTGCTCGTACGGCGGCACATCGCCGTTGTAGGCCCAACTCTGCACCGGCAAGACACTGCGCGCCGGTTGTGCCAGTCCGCGCCACAGGTACTCGATCATCGGACGCCGGTCGAGCGCGTACGCAATTGCCTGCCGCACGCGCACATCCTTCAGAATCGGATCGCGCAGGTTGAATCCCAGGTACGCTAGGCGCGTTCCGCCACCGTGTTCCACGCTGAGGTTGGGATTCTGCTCCAGCGTAACCACCGTGTCGGGCGTAAGTGAGTTGATCGCGATGTCTCCGCTCCCCTTGCGTAACTCGAGAGCTTCGGTGGTCTCGTCCGGCACGACAGCAAAACGCACGCGCGCCAGTTTAGGCGGACCTCCCCAATAGTCGTCGTTCCGTTCAATGATTACTTCTCGATCGGTTTCGGCGCTGACGAACTTGAACGGACCAGACCCGATCGGATGCTGCGTCATCTCTTCGCCGCTGCCATAGGGCACGACGCCAATCGCCCCGTCCGAGAGATTCCACAACAGCGTTGAGTCGGGCTCTTTCATGCGGAAGGTGACGGTGCTTTCGTCTGGCACGTCGATGCGCTCGACGTATTTGTATACTGCGGCCTTCGTGCTCCGAATCTTGCCCTGCAGAAGCGAATCAAGAGTCCACTTTACGTCGCGCGAAGTGAGCGGACGTCCATCGTGAAACTTGACCCCTTTGTGCAGATGGAAAACATAAGTGACCGGATCTGGAACTTCCCAGCGCTCCGCCAAGCCAGGCGCCACGTTCAGATCGTCGCCGCGCGAAAGCAGATCGTCGAAGATCAGGTTGTCGATTCTCTCCGACTGCGCATCGATCCCCACCCGCGGATCCAGATTGGTCGGACTCGATTCAATCAGCATCACCAGCGTATTGGCATCAGGTTTGCTGGAGCAAGAAAGAGCAGGGAAGAGAAAGACTACGAAGAGCACCCAGACAACTCCACCGATCGCCGCTCTTAGCGCCGGGATCCCGCCGGTTGGCAAGCGGGCAACTTGCCCGCGCATTTCGCAATGCTCCGCACGCTGACTTCCGATTCCTGACTCCTGACTCCAGACGCATGCGCTAGACATACGAAATTTTCCCTAACACCGCCCCTCGCTTCGCACCGGTGGCCGACGGTACATTCGAAGCCCGCCGGTTCCAAGTCTCGTAGGCCAACACCGCGAACGCCACTGCCTCCTTCGCTTCAGAAGGCAGCCCAAACTCGTCCGAGAAACGCACGACAATTCCCAGAGGCGACAGTAGTTCGGCGAGCATCGCAACCAGCGTGGCATTCCGCGCTCCGCCACCAGAAAGAACAATCTCGCCAAAGGATGTCCGACTTTGGGCGCCCCATTTCTCGCTTCTTTTGCGAGAAGTGGGAGGTTTCCGGAGCAAGTGCCGCTGAACGGCCTCTGCAATCGACCGCCCGGTCAAGGCCGTGGCTGTAGCGACCACATCCTGCTTCCGAGCTCCGCGACACAACCGCAAGAACTCCGCCGCAAACTCTCGCCCAAACTCCTCGCGTCCCGCAGTCTTCGGAGGCACCTCCCGGAAGTAGCCCTGCCTCAGTATCCGCGCCAGCACCCGCTCAACTACTTCTCCCGAACCGGCGATCTTCCCGTCACGATCAAACGGCCGTCCAAACAATTGCTGAGTGACTGCATCGATCACCATGTTCCCCGGCCCGGTATCGAACGCCACAACATCCTGAGGACGCGCGCCCGCGGGAATCGCCGTCAGGTTTGCGATCCCTCCGATGTTCAGTACAATCCGTCCGACCCGCGCATCGCGAAACCAGAGGTAATCGAGATAAGGAACCAGGGGTGCGCCGTTGCCGCCAGCCGCGAGGTCTGCAGGTCGGAAATCCGATACCACTGGGACTCCCACACGCGCGGCAATGACAGCACCCTCGCCCGTCTGCCAGGTGGTGGAAACCTCGCGGCCCAAGAAACGCTCCGCATTTCCTTGATGATAAAGAGTCTGCCCATGGCATCCGACCAGATTCGCTTTCACGTGGAATCTCCGCTGCATCGCGAGCACGGCGTCGGCGTAAAGCTCGCCCAGAAGAAAATTCAGCCGGGCGAGATCGGCGACGCTGGCCCGATCGGCATTCATCGCTGCAAGTATGCTGGCGCGAACGCTCGCGGGATACGGGACCTGCCTGTGGCCAAGAAGCTTGATCGTGTGGCTACGGGCGACTCGCCCGCGAGAGTTCGGTTCCGCGATCTGCACCAGCGCTGTATCGATCCCATCCGCTGAAGTCCCGCTCATCACTCCGGCGACGATCATCGCGTTCTTGCTCATCCCCGCCGCCGACGATCTTCTTTGCGGCTCAAGGGACCGAGCCGCACCTGCTCGCCAAACTCCCATAAATTGCGCGTCAATCTCTCTACGATTGCCGCTGAGGGAACCTTCGCATGCGCCAGACTCTTTCCGCATTTCTTCTTGAAGGCAAGCACCCGTCGCGAAGACTCTGCCACACGCTTCGCAAACTTCTTGTCGGCCTCGGCCGCTTTGGTCAAAGCCTCATGTGCCTCAAGAACGCGATCCTCACGATGACAGACCAGGCACAGATCCCCGCCCGCCCGCACAAACTCCACTGACGCCTCGCCCACCGGCGACGCCGACAAGACTCCGCCCATCTCCAGATCGTCCGAGACCACCAGTCCGCGGTAGCCAATGCGCTTCTTCAGAATGTCAGTGATCCAGATCTTGGAGAGCGAAGCGGGTGTCTTTGCCTTAGTTACCTGCGGATACGCCGCGTGCGAAACCATTACAAACGGAAGCTGCCGCCGCAGCATCCGGTAAGGAATGAGGTCCTCAGACCAGAGTTGCTTCAACGATTTCGCGATGACGGGCAACTCATTATGACTATCGAGTTTGCCCTCGCCGAGCCCAGGAAAATGTTTGCCGCATCCCAGAACCTTGGCGGCGCTGAGCCCAGCGAGAAAATCGCGCGCATACGCCACGGTTTCCTCCGGATCGGCCGAGACCACCCGCGACCCCATTACTGCGTGCGATGTCTCAAATGCCAAATCGAACACCGGAGCGAAATCGACATTGAACCCCAACGCGCGGCAGTTCTCTCCGATGACCTGCCCGTGCCGGCGAAACAGCCTGGGATCATCGACGGCAAACACATCCGCCGCCGACGGAGCAGGACCGACCGCATCGCGAAGCCGATCTACAGTTCCGCCTTCGAGGTCCATGCAAGTGAACAGCGGCGTCTCAACACACTTCTGGCATTCGCGAAGAAGATGCCATGTCTGCTCTGCGTTCTTGATATTCCGCGCAAACAGAATGACCCCAGCGGGCTGCAGTCGCTTCAGCAGGGAAGCGAGCGGAGGCGTCATCTGGTCGCCATCGAAACCGACAATGAGTAATTGTCCAAGCGCTCGCGTCAGAGAAGCCCCCTGTGAACCTCTGTGTCCTCTGTGGTTAGATTTCCTTCTTCAACTCCGCCAGCAAATTCAACGCCTCCAGCGGCGTCAGCCGGTTCAAATCCACATCCCGCAGCTTCTCCAGCACCGGCTGCGACAGCGGCGTAAAAATCGTCAGCTGCGCCGCCGGAGGACTCGCCCCCGGCGAGAGATGCGCTGTCGCTTGCTGCTCCGCGAACTCATGCTGCACCAGCACCTCGCGCGCCCGCTCCACCACTTCATTCGGCAACCCGGCCAGCTTCGCGACTTCAATTCCATAACTGCGATCCGCCGCCCCGGGCTCAACCTTCCTCAAGAACACGATCCCGCCGCCTGTCTCTTTGACCGACACGTGATAATTTTTCACGCCCTCAAGCTGCTCGGCCAACTCGGTCAACTCGAAATAATGCGTGGCAAACAGAGTCTTCGCCCGAACCCGCGCATGCAGATACTCCACCGCCGCCCAGGCAATCGCCAGCCCATCATAAGTCGCTGTGCCACGTCCTACTTCGTCCAGCAGAATTAGCGACCGCGCCGTCGACGTATGCAGAATCGCCGCCGTTTCGGTCATCTCTACCATGAACGTCGAACGTCCTCGCGCCAGATTGTCGCTCGCCCCAATGCGCGTGAAGACTCGATCGACGACACTCAGCTTGGCCGACCGCGCCGGTACAAAGGATCCCATCTGCGCCAGAATCACGATTAACGCTGTCTGCCGCAGATAAGTCGATTTACCTCCCATGTTCGGCCCAGTCAGCAGCAAGATATTGTGCGTCGTGTCATTCAAGTAGAGATCGTTCGGGACGAACCGTTCGCTTCCACCGGCCAACTCCTGCAGCTCGATTACCGGATGCCGGCCCTCGATAATCTCCAGCTCACTGGAGCCCTCGACAAATTGCGGACGGCAGTAATTCCGCAACGCCGCAATGTGCGCCAGGGACCCGAGCACATCGACTTCTGCCAGCGCCAGCGCCGTCTGCCGGATTCGCTTCGCCTCCGCCGCAATCGCCGTCCGCAACTCGGTGAACAGGCGGCGCTCGATATCAACGATCTTCTCCTGCGCGTCGAGAATCTTTGCCTCATACTCTTTCAACTCCGGAGTCGTGAATCGCTCCGCCCCGACCAGCGTTTGCTTGCGGTCATAGTCCTGCGGCACCAGATGCAGATTTGACTTCGATACTTCAATGTAATAACCGAATACAGAATTGAATTTCACCTTCAGCGAAGAAATCCCCGTCCGTCCGCGCTCCCGCTGCTCGATCTGCGCCAGAACCGCCTTGCTGTTGCGCGAAAGTTCCCGCAATTCGTCGAGGTCACGGTCGATTCCCGCAGCAATAACCCCGCCATCAGCAAAAGTCAGCGGCGGTTCCGGCACAAGCGTCTTCTCAATCCGCTCGCGCAGATCGCTCAATTCATCGAGTGCCGCATGCAGCACCTGCATTCGCGCAGCCGTCAGTCGTGCAACCGCTCGCCTGATCGCGGGAATTTTCGCCAGTGACGCCGCCAGCGCCAGCACGTCACGCGGATTCGCCGTCTCCAACGTCACCCGGCTCAGCAATCGCTCGAGATCCAACACGCCGTCCAAAGCCCGACGCAACTCCTCACGCGCGATGATGTCCTTCGCTCCCGCCTCGACCGCAGCCAGCCGCGCATTGATCTCCGCCAAATCCAGCGACGGACGCAGCAACCAGGCTCGCAACAACCGCTTGCCCATCGGAGTCACCGCCGCGTCGATGGAGCGGAACAGAGTCACACCCGCATCGGTTCCGGCAAACAGGGGCTCGATCAACTCCAGATTGCGTACCGTCACCACGTCGAGCACCAGGCAGTTCTGCCGCTCATACCACCCGATGCGGTCCACGTGATCTAGCGATCCGCGCTGAGTCGAGCGCACGTAATAAAGGATCGCTCCCGCCGCAGAAGCCGCGGCAGTCCGTCCAGCGAGGCCAAAGCCTTCCAGCGACAACACTCCAAAGTGATTTTCGAGTAAGGGAAGCGCGTGGTCGGGAGAGAAGATCCAATCCTCAAGAGGCGTCTCGGTGAAATTGACTCCTGCAGGCCGCGGAGAAGATCCATGTGGGGACAGCCGCCCCCGGCTGTCCGGCCGAGCCTGCCCTGAGCTTGTCGAATGGGCGAAGGTTGGCTGCTTGGCTGCCTTGTCAAACAACGGAGCCGCAGACCCAAATAGCAATTCCTTAGGCCGCAACTGCTCCAACTCCTCCTGCACGCGGCGCATCGCGTTTTCCCCAGAAAACTCTGTGGCTCGAAATTCCCCGGTAGACAAGTCCAGAGCCGCAAATCCTACGCAATCTCCTACCTGCGCCAGCGCCGCCAGAAAGTTATTCTCCTCCGATCCCAGCGACGAATCCGCCGCCGTTCCCGGGGTGACGACCCGAGTCACTTCCCGACGCACCAGCTTCTTTGCCAGGCGCGGATCTTCCATCTGCTCGCAGATCGCAACCTTGAACCCGCGCCGGATCAATTTCCCGATGTATCCCTCGGCAGCGTGATACGGCACGCCGCACATCGGTACCGCGATTCCTTTTTCCTTGTTGCGGGAAGTAAGTGTAATCTGCAGTTCTTTCGATGCGACAACGGCATCATCGAAGAAGAGTTCGTAGAAGTCTCCCAGGCGGAAGAACAAAAGCGCGGTCGGATGTTCTTTCTTGACGGCAGCATACTGCCGCATTAGCGGAGTGGACGGCTCGGTCATCTAAGCGGGCTTCCGCGGATTATAACAAAGCGCCGCCTTAACCTTCTCCGTGATTTCGCATGGGTCATGTGGGAAACTTCGTTGCAATTCCCAGTTGACTCCACTTCTCCGCGGTGTTCTCCTTCTCCTGTTCGCATGGAACTTCGGAAAGATCCCATCACGCGCTCGTGGGTCATGACCGGCGACGATCCCGGCGACGCCGGATCGCGTCCCGACGCGCCGTGCCCTTTCTGCTCCGATTCCAGCTTGCACGTCATCGCGAAGACGCCCAATGCTCCCGGCCCTTCCTGGTCAGCGCGTTCCGTTGTGCACCCGAGGCCTCTCTATCACATCGAGGGCGAGCCTGGACGCCGCGGTGACGGACTCTACGATCGCATGCACTCCGTCGGGGCGCATGAAGTGCTCGTAGAAAATCCCAATCATGACCGTCATCTCTGGAACGCCAGCGACGAGGAGATTGCTCACTTCCTCCGTCTCGCGGCCGAGCGTATCCTCGACCTCAAACGCGATCCGCGCATCAAGTACGTCAGCCTGTTCAAGGATTACGGCAAGAACGCCGGACAGGAATTCAGCCATCCCACCTCGCAACTCACCGCAACCATGTTCGTTCCCCGACGCGTTCTCTACGAACTCCGCGCCGGCCGCGAGTACTTCGTCGGCAAAGAGCGTTGCGTGTTCTGTGACATTATTCAACAGGAAGAGCGCCAGGCCCAGCGCGTCATCGAGGTACGCGGCGACTACCTTGCCTTAGGCCCGTACGCCCCACGCGTTCCCTACGAAACCTGGATCCTGCCACGCAATCACGATTCGTCGTTCGAGCGCACCGGCCTGAACAAGCCGGGCCTGCGAACGAATCTGGCTGCCCTCTTGCGGAGAACCTTGCAGCGGGTTCGCGCGGTCACTGAAGACTTCCACCTGGTGCTGCACACCTCGCCGAGCAGCCTGCATCCGTCAAAGAGCCTGGGCTACTGGAAAACGATCGACGATGACTACCATTGGCACATCGAGATAATGCCCGTGGTGCCCTCCAAGGCCAAGTCTTACACATTTAAAGAGGTGTACTACTCTCCCGTCACCTCTGAGACCGCGGTAAAGCAGTTGCGGGAGGCAAAAATCGAAGGCTAGTTCATGTAGGGACAGCCGCCTCGCCTGTCGCCTGAGCGAGCCGGCGAGCGATAGGGATACGACTCGGGAAACGGACAACTTCGGATGGCGCGTCCCGTCGCCTACTCAATCTATTTTTGCTGCTCGCGTGGAACGGCCGTCGTCATCTGGTGAGCCCAACTGACCGCCTCGTTAAACGACCGGTTCACAAAGGGCAAAGACAGGTTGAGTTTCTTCGCGTGCTTGGCCACGACATCCCACTCTCCCGCCTCGCGCGACAGCATGAGTTCGTAAATCGGAGATAGCGCGGTGGGTGTACCGGTCTTCATTCCCAGCAGTTCGGTTCTGGTCTCAGCATCAAAGGCGAGTCCTTCGATGACGACGCCCATAGGGACGTCGAGGATCGCGTCCATCAAAGAGAACATTCCAATCAGAAACAGGTCGCAGGAGCCGTGATTCACCTTGGGCGCTATGAGTTCGCAGAAATGTGCCCTTACCAGTGACGCCAGTACCAGGTCAGAGCATTTCTCCTGGCATAATCAGCGTCGTCGCCATTCGAATCCATCGGATCAGTTCCCGTTCACCCAGCAAAGTAATGCCGTGGCGGACGGATCGTACTGTATTCGACATTCCCAGCATCGGCGAGTTCAAGTAGCGCAGCAGTCGGTAGCAGAGCGATGCATCATGCTTGATGAGCTCTTCCACCGCGGCCATATCTACTTCCGGCGCCGATATGGCCTTCAGCAGTCGCAACTGGCTGGCTTGATTGGCAGGAATGTGCCGGGCCCGCATGCGTTCCGGATGCCGGAAGAAGTAACCCTGGAACAGCGTGAATCCATCTTTCACTGCGGTAACGAACTGCAGTCGTGTTTCGACCCTTTGCGCAATCATGCTGCAGATCGTCCCATACTTCTTGAGGATGGCAGCGCACTGCTGCGGCAGAACCCTTCTAATATCAATTTTCAGATAGTCGGCATAGGGAATCAGTTTCTCGCGTGCGTCGTCCGGCACAAAATTGTCGAGGGCGATTCCGTAGCCCTCCAATCTGAGTTGCTGGCAGGCTGCAATGGCCCGCTCATCGGCTGGTACGTTCTCCTGGATCTCCACCACTGCCTTTTCCGCAGGCAGCAACAGGAAGAACTCCTTCAGCAGCATGTCGTGCGTGCAATTGATGAATGCGCGTCGTCCGTCGCACACCACATCCAGGCCCATGACGTTCAGGGTGTCGATGATGCTGCGCGTGCCGCCCTCAAAATCAGAGTTGAATCGATCCTCTTGGGAGTTTTCGCGGAACAAGAGCTCGTAACCCAGGACGTTTTCGTCTTTGTTCAGAATCGGCTGCCGCGCCAGGCAGGATTCCGGTTTCTCGGACGGAGCGGTCTTGGCCGAAGCATTCATGCTCTCTGAGTGTTCTCATCGGCAATTCCGGCAAAAATCTTAGTCAGGCCCAAGTCAGCGCCGGACTGGAAGTAGTTCGTTTCTTCGCCTGCTACAATCGTCTGCTTTCGAAAACCCCACCATGAAACGTCACCTTTGTATTCTCTTATTTCTTTCGACATGCTTTGCCCAGAGCGCTCCTTCAGCCAAGCAAAAAGTTCTTTGGCAAAAACTGGAATCAAAGATCGAGCAGGTCGACCGCGACCTCGACGGCGTCATGGGAGTTGCCATCGAGGACCTGACGACCCGTGATCACTACTTCCTGCGTGAAGACGAGGTCTTTGCCCAGGCCAGCTCGATCAAGATCACCGTGCTTGCCAACCTCTATCTACAAGCCCAACAAGGCAAACTCAAGCTCACCGATCTCTACACGGTGCAATCTTCCGACCTGGTTCCCGACAGCGCCATCATGAACGGACTCACACCCGGCGTCACGCGCATTACGCTGCGCGATCTTGCCACCATGATGGTCGCGGTCAGCGACAATGCCGCCACCAACGTCCTCATCGACCGCGTCGGCATGCCCAACGTCAACGCTATGCTCGATTCACTCGGCCTGACGCATACCCGCCTGCGCCGCAAAATGATGGATCTGGAAGCCGCGAAACAGGGCCGTGAAAACGTTTCCGCTCCGCGCGAAATGATGACCCTGCTCGACGCCATTTATCACGGCAAGCTGCTGAACAAAGAGTCGACCGACGACTTCTTCAAGATGCTCAGCACAAACAAGGAGTCATTCATCCCGCGCGACCTTCCGCCCGACCTCATAGTTGCCAACAAACCCGGTGAACTTGAAGCCGTGCGCAATGACTCGGGCGTAGTCTTTCTCGAGGGCCGCCCTTACGTGATCTGCGTGATGACGGGGTTCCTGCGCAACGAACGCGAGGGCGAAGAAGCCATCACTAAGATCTCGCTCGAAACCTGGCGCATGTTCGACCGCTTAAGCCGAGCGACAGAATACGGCCGCGTAGTCTCCCCAGGAAATGGCACCCGCTGAGCCTTGTCATCCTGAGCGCGCTGCTTTTTGCGTACGTAGGATCCGTGCAGCCTGGAACGCAGCGTACGCGCACTCAATTTGGAGCGAGCCCGGTTATCCCAAGCTCGCCCCGCTTTTCTTTGCCACCAACTGCTGCCGCATGAAGATCAGCGCCGCTTTGGCCTCCATGGGCTGCGAGAAAAAATAACCCTGTCCGTACTCGCATCCCAACTCGACCAGCCGCTCCAGTTGCCGCGTCGTCTCAATGCCTTCGGCGATTACCTTCAGGTTCATCTTGTGCGCCAGCAGGATGATCAACTCCACGATGTCTGATGCGCTGCGGTCGGTCTGCATCTCGCGAATCAGCGATCGATC
>AR_comb_assmDRAFT_10172198_pt1 | contig 14000 bp, 9 predicted proteins | sample ArasoioldDNA_FD_10543 | JGI IMG/M metagenome (IMG submission 10543) | reverse complement strand
CCTTTTTTGATCTTATACAGCGGAGGCTGAGCAATATACAGATGTCCACGTTCAATCAATTCTGGCATCTGGCGGAAGAAGAATGTCAAAATCAAAGTACGAATGTGTGATCCATCAACGTCTGCATCAGTCATGATGATGATGCGATGGTATCGAAGCTTGCCGGCATCAAAATCTTCTTTACCGATTCCCGTTCCAAGTGCGGTGATCATGGTGCGAATTTCAGCATTGGACAGCATCTTATCGAATCGCGCTTTTTCAACATTCAGGATCTTGCCTTTCAATGGCAGAATCGCCTGGAATTTTCGATCGCGACCTTGCTTTGCAGAACCACCGGCAGATTCGCCCTCAACCAAATACAATTCGCACAGTTTCGGATCTTTTTCCTGGCAATCCGCAAGCTTGCCGGGTAAAGAATCCATTTCAAGCGCACCTTTACGGCGAGTCAGCTCTTTTGCTTTGCGTGCTGCTTCACGCGCGCGAGCGGCCTCAAGCGATTTCAGAATGATTTTGTCGGCAACTCCAGGATTTTCTTCGAAATATTCACCAAGCTTTTCATTCACCAGCGATTGAACAATTCCCTTAATTTCACTGTTGCCTAACTTCGATTTGGTTTGACCTTCAAACTGCAGCTGCATCGAATTCGGAATCAAAACTGAAAGAATAGCGATACAACCTTCACGCACATCTTCACCGGTGATCCCTTCTTTGAAATCTTTCAGGAAGTTGTACTTCGTTGCATAGTTATTGATCGTGCCAGTTAATGCCGATCGAAATCCTGAAAGATGCGTTCCACCTTCTTTGGTGTTAATTGCATTTGCATAGCTCAACACATTTTCTGTGTAGGTATCGTTATATTGAATTGCAACATCTACCAGAACTCCGTTGCGTTCTCCATGAATGTAAAGGGGATCAGGATGCAATACAGTTTTGTTCTGATTCAAGAAACGGACAAATGAAACGACTCCGCCATCGGATTGAAATGTCTGATCTTTGTCCAAACGTTCATCCACAAACCGGATACTTACGCCGCGAGTTAAGAATGCAAGCTCACGAAAACGCTGAACAAGAATGTCATGGCTGAATTCAATGGTGTCAAAAATTCCGCTATCTGGCTTGAATGTAATTTGAGTGCCACGTTTTTGTGTTGTGCCAACTTCTTCAAGCGCTGATAAAGGTTCACCGCGCTTGTACGACTGTGTATAAACTTTGCCATCACGCCAGATTTCAAGATCCAAAGTTTCGGATAACGCATTTACAACTGAGACACCAACACCGTGTAATCCGCCAGAAACTTTGTACGCGCCGGAATCAAATTTTCCGCCGGCATGAAGCACGGTCATGACAACTTCTGCCGCGGATTTGTTTTCTTCTTTATGCCAATCAACAGGAATACCACGGCCGTTATCACGCACAGTTACGCTGTTGTCGATATGAATTACGATTTCAATTTCAGTGCAAAAACCTGCGTGACCCTCATCGATGCTGTTATCGACTACTTCATAAATGAGATGATGCAAGCCCATCGGTCCAGTTGTACCGATGTACATCGCAGGTCGCTTACGTACCGCTTCCAGCCCTGCTAAAACTTTGATGCTTTCAGCCGTGTAGTCGCTGGCATCACCATTCAAATTGCCATTTGTTAAGCCGTTTAATTCATCCATATCTTTTCCTCACTTGTAACGGAAATCATCCACATTTGAACTGTGAAATGATTCACGATTACATCTCCAGTACACGGCCGGAATTAATTCCAAAGAAACGCATGCTGCCGTTTCCTTGAAACAGTTCGCGCCGTGACGAACTGATCAGTGTTTGATAGCGATTTTCGATTTGGTGAAAGAATGATTGGATTTTCCGTTGATCTAACTCAGAATCCAAATCATCTAACAGCAAAATCGGCCGGTCTTCACGCCATTGCTCATACAACTCCAGTTGAGCTAACAGCAATAGAAGTAGAAATGCGCGATGCTGACCGGAAGATCCGTACTTCCGCAATTCTTTTCCGTTCAACATCATCCGGATTTCATCGCGATGAACTCCAATCAAACAAGTTCCGCGCATGATTTCACGGTTTGCAATTTCATCAAGCTTTTGCTGCAACTCTTGTTTGCCAGCCTGAAAACTGCTGCTGAGTTCCAAACTCAGTTTCAAATCACTGTCAAAGAACAAATGCTGCTTTTTACGCAGCAATTCCTGCAGCTGGTTCAAATACGCTGTTCGGTATTGAACAACTTCCAAACCATGCTCCAACAACTGCTGGTTGAAAGCTTGAAGACTTTGTAAGCCTTCTTTCTTTCCGGACTCACCCTTTTGAATCATCACCAGTAACGCGGCTTTTTGCTTCAACGCCCGGTGATATTGCATAAGCACCGGCAAATAACCGGGACGGCTCATCGCAATCGATCTATCAACAAACTTCCTCCGTTCTTCAGGTCCGCCGCGAACCACTTCCAACAGAGGAAAACTAAATAAAAAAACGTTTAAAACTCCCAGATACCCGAGCGAATCAACTTTCTTACGATCAAGAAATGCATGTTTTTCGGTTCGCTCTAAATTCACCGCAAGTTGATGCTTGCCATGAACCGTAACAACATTTCCTTCAACGATTGATGCTGCTTCACCAAAGCGAAGCGCTTCAATCAGATTACGGGTGCGAAACGAACGTAATGTTGAAAGCAGAAAAACTGCTTCCAGCAGGTTCGTTTTGCCTTGGGCATTTTCTCCATAAATCACATTCATTCCAGGTCCAGGAACTAAATCCACATCTTCCAAATTCCTGAACTTGCGAATGCTGATTTTCTGGAGTTCCAAGTCTCAGTTACAACCTCATCGGCATCAAAATGTACCGATAATCAAATTGATCTGTCCCTTTCGGTTTCATCAGAGCTGCTGTGCTCTCAGTTTGCAATTCCAAAATCACATCTTCAGCTGATGTTGCCGAAAGAAAATCCATCAAGTATTGCGAATTAAATCCGATTTTGATGTCTGGTCCGTCATACTGGATCTCCATCGTATCGGATCCTTCCGCCATATCAGGATTGGCTGATGAAAGCTTTGCCATTCCTTCCGATATGCTGAATTCCACCGCGCGCGATCTTTCATTGGATACTACCGATACCCTTCTGATCCGGCGGTTCAATTCAATTGCGTTGAACGTCGCCATCTTTTCGTTTCGAAGCGAAATAAATTTGTCGTAGTTTGGAAATTGCGCTTCGATATTTCGTGACAATAAGTGATGTTTATCCACTCGAAAGAACACAAAATTCTCAAAACGTCCAAACTGAACTTCTTCTTCCGCTTCCGGAAGAAGCTTTAATAATTCACTCAACGCTTTCCGCGAAATAATTACTTCAATTTTTTCACCCGCCTTTTTGCTTTCCAGTTCCGTGGAAATGTAAGCCAGGCGGTGTCCATCTGTGCCAATCAGCATTAAACGGTTGCCTTCAACCTGGAACAATGCACCGTTCATCGCATACCGGATATCTTCTTGCGCAATCGAAAAAATCGTGCGGCGGATCATTTCCTTCAAAACAGCAGCTGGGAGGGTAATCGCTTTTTCAGAGCTTATATCCGGAATTGGGGGAAATTCCTCAACAGGAAGGCCTGGAAGCTTAAAATAAGCACTTCCGCACTTAATTTCCAAGAAATTATTCTCTAATTTCTTCGCTGAGACGTCAGCCATATCAGGCAGTTCCCGCACCACTTCAAAGATCTTTTTAGCAGGTAGCGTAGCCTTCCCTGTTTTCTTAACTTCTGCCTCAGTACGGCTGCGAAGTCCGACCTCAAGATCAGTCGCTGTCAATTCAATACTTCCCTTTTCCGCCGTCAGGAGAATATTCCCAAGAATCGGCATCGTGCTTTTTTTCTCAATAATTCCTTGTAGTAATTGCAATTCCTTAAAAAAGGATTGCTTAGAAATCTGAAATTCCATTGTTGCCTCCTGACGAAATTGCGCGCGTATTCTTCTGTAACTGATATAGATGATCAGGTATATATGAACAGTAGTAACAGTAGGTGTTGTGCGAATCTTGAAAACCCAGAGAAAGCCGCTCTGAATCAGCATTCCTGCTGTTGAAAACTCTGTGATTATTTTTTGTTTCCGATCGATCAATCTGCAATAAAGTGAATCCCGTTTGCAGTTTCACAGATTTTAAATTGATCGTTGATTCAAACATTGTTAATAACATTGCTAAGTTGTTTTTATAGTTTCAATTAAGGTGTTGATTTCGTTCTGCAAAATTGGATCTCTTTTTAATGATTCCTGAATTTTGTTAACGGAATGAATCACAGTGGAATGATGCTTTCCACCAAAAACTCTTCCAATTTCGGGAAGTGATAATTCCGTCATCTGCTTACATAAGTACATTGAGACCTGCCTGGGCATCACAATTTTTCGTGAATTGTCTTTTGATTTCAGATCATCAGCTTTGAGCTGGTAATATTGCGCCACAATTTCCATGATGAAGTCTGGCGTGATCACCCGGTCTTCAGTATTGATCAACGGCTTTAATACTTCTTTTGCCAGTTGAAGATTAATTGCACGCCCTGTCAGGGAATGCATTGCTAACATGCGATTCAAACAGCCTTCCATCGTTCGGATGTTGTTCTTCACGCGGCTGGCAATAAACCAGGCAACATCATCCTGCAAATGTGCATTCACCTTCTGTGCTTTCTTATGCAGTATTGCAACTTTGGTTTCAACATCGGGCTCCTGAATATCCGCAATCAATCCACCCTGGAAACGCGAATGTAATCTTTCGCGCAATCCTGGAATTTCACGCGGCAGCATATCGGAGGCCATCACCAACTGCTTTTGATTTTCATAAAGTGCGTTGAATGTATGAAAAAATTCTTCCTGAGTTTGAGCTTTGCCTTGAAGTTGATGAATGTCATCAACCAGCAGCAAATCCGCAGTGCGATATTTTTCGCGGAATGCTGGTGTGCGTTCCAAACGCAATGCTTTTATGAATTCATTTGTGAATTCCTCGGTGCTGATATAAATCAAACGCATTTTTGGATTGGTATTTAATGCAGACCATCCAATTGCGTGAAGCAAATGCGTTTTACCCAAGCCGGATCCGCCATAAATGAAAAGCGGATTGTAAGCGCGGCTTAAATTTGCTGCTACCGCCTGTGCTGCTGCATGTGCAAACTGATTAAATGGACCCGCTACAAATTCTTCAAACGAATACCGCGGATTCAACGGAGGCCGAACTGGGATCTCGGCTTCCTTCTTTTCGTCATGATGAAGGCTCAGCTGAGTCGGACCGCCATCGGTTACAAAATCGATATGAATATGCTTCAGATCGCGTTGGGCCAAAATGTCTTCAATCAAAGGAATATATTGATCCTTAATGTGTTCCCGAAAACGATCATTGGGAACCTTCACCTTTACCTGTTTTTCATCCTGTGAAATCTCGTAAGTCGGACGGAGCCAATCATTATAGGCTTGGGGACTCACCCTTTTTTTTAGCGATTCTAAGACAGTGCTCCAGATATTCATAAAGTGGTATCCGGCGCCCCCAGTCACCCCGGAATTTCCACAGAATTTTCCACAAATGTTGAAATTTTTCGGGACGGTTCAACATGGTGATCAGCCCTTCTATAAGTTATTGATTCTAAAGGGCTTGTATCTTGCCGGATGTACGATATATTATAGCATTTTCGAGGGTGTGATACAAGCAAAAACTTACTTAAATATTAGAGGATAAATGAGTCCTTTGCCGCTGGTTTTCCTGCACCAGTAAGTCGAGTAAAATCATGGGTTTAGAGACAAAATGTGTTGCCTGGTTAGATGGTCAAGTTTCGGAAGGAAAATGTCAACTAGAAACGGAGCAGCTTTCCTTTCGCGGGGAGTTCAAAGTAACGATCCCTTTTGGTTCAATTCGGCACTTAAATGCAGCCGAAGGAAAGCTATCCGTTGCCTTTAATGCCGGGACCTTGATCCTGGATCTAGGACCAGCCGCAACGAAGTGGGCAGAGAAAATAAAAACCCCAAAATCGTTATTGGAAAAACTCGGAATAAAAGAAGGAATGAAGGTTAGCGTTCAAGGAATTCGCGATAAAGAATTCTTGAAACAATTGAAAGAAAAAAATGTTGGGGCATCGAAAAAGCTTTCCAAAGAATCTGACATCATACTTTTGCAGTCTGATTCAAAAAAGGAACTTGAATCTGTAAATTCAGCTGCAAAACATCTTGCATCCAATGGAGCGCTCTGGATCATTTATCCAAAAGGGAAAGAAGAACTGAAGCAGAATGATATTTTTAAAGCTGGGAAATCTGCTGGCCTGGTGGATGTAAAAGTTGTATCTTTTTCTTCAACGCATACTGCCTTAAAATTTGTTATCCCCGTTTCGATGCGTGCGTGATATCTTTGTTTCTTCCCGCAAAATTTTATGGATCGAGTAGAACTTCAAAAAAGTAAAAAACCGCGTTTATATGTAGTAGATGGTAACGGCTACATCTATCGCGCCTTTTTTGCCTTGCCCAAGATGAATAACAGCAAAGGTATGCCTACAAATGCTGTTTACGGCTTCACAAACATGCTGAAAAAATTGCTTACGGAAGAAAAGCCGGATTATTTTGTGGTCGCGTTTGATGCTGCTGAAAAAACTTTCCGTCACGATTCCTATCATGATTACAAAATTGATCGTCCCGGGATGGCTGATGATTTAGTTCAACAAATGCCCTACATCCGCAGAATTTGCGAAGTGATGAATATTCCAGTTTTAGAGAAGCCCGGTTTTGAAGCGGATGATGTGATTGCCACTTTGATGGAGCAAACGAAAAAAGAAGGAATGATCGGAGTAGTGGTTACATCGGATAAAGATTTGTTTCAACTTGTTGATGATGAAGGCGGCGTTTATACGCTCGATCCGATGAAAGATTACTTCGTTTATGATCGAAAGGCAGTTGAAGAAAAATGGGGTGTTCCGCCGGAGCAGATTGTTGAGTTGCTCAGCATTATGGGAGATAGTATCGATAACATTCCGGGTGTGAAAGGAATTGGTCCGAAGGGTGCGTTGGAATTAATTCAGAAGTTTGGCAACGTTGAAAATCTGCTGGCAAATATTGCAAGCATTGATAAGAAATCTCACCGCGAAAAAATTGAGGAAAGCAAAAAGGATCTGCAATTATCAAAAGAACTGGTTCAGTTAAAGCGCGATGTTCCCATGGATATAAAAATTCAAAGTCTAAAAGCAGGGAAGCCTGATATTGATGCTGCCCGCAATCTTTTCCTGGAGCTGGAATTTTATTCGATCTTGAATGATTACCTTAGCGGAATTAAATCGCGCGGCGCTTGTTACGAAATTATTGATAGCGAAGAAAAATTAAATGAGCTAATAGAAAAACTTAGTTCAGCTAACCGCATTTCAATCTTTTGCCAGGTTGAACCGGAGACTCGTTTTCGTGGACCGATCATTGGAATTTCGATCAGCACCGATGCAAAGCTTGGTTGGTACATTCCGATAGGTCATAGTGGACTTCACAACGCCGGGCAGCTGCCACTCAACAAAGTTTTGGAAAAGCTCCGGCCGGTTCTTGAAAGTGAAAAGCCGGCAAAAACTGCTTTCAATTTGAAGAATCAGATTCTCATTCTTAAAAATCACGGAATCAATTTAAAGGGCGGACTGTATGATCCAATGGTTCAGTCGTATGTGCTGAATCCAACACTTCATGCACATCGATTGGAAGACATTGCAAAAGAATACATGCAGTATCAATCGATTGCATGGAAAGATTTTGCAGGCACAGGACAGAAACAGAAAACAGTTCCGGATATGGATGTCCGTGTTGTTGCTGATTTCGGCTGTGAAACAACTGACATCGCATATGAAGTGACTCCGCTGCTTGAAAGAGATTTACAGAATCAGAACCTGGATCAGTTTTACTGGGACATTGAACAGCCGTTAATTTCAGTTTTGGCTCAGGTGGAATGGAACGGAGTGAAGATCGATCTCAAAACATTGGAGCGGCTTTCGCAAGAGATGGGAAAGAATGTAGATCGATTGGTAACGGAAATTTACGAAATGGCTGGCGGTGAATTTAATATCAACTCACCGCGCCAGATTGGCGAAGTTTTATTTAATCGTTTGAAACTTCCAATGATTAAAAAAACTCGCAAGACCAAAGACTTCAGTACCAGCGTGGAAGTTTTGGAAGAATTAGCTCAGGAATATGAACTTCCGCAAAAAATTTTGGAATACCGGCAGTTTACAAAACTAAAATCAACATACGTTGATGCGCTTCCACAATTGTTGGACAAAAACGGCCGGGTTCACACCGATTATCAGCAAACAGTGGCTGCAACAGGGCGGCTTAGCAGCACGGATCCAAATCTGCAAAACATTCCGATTCGAACTCCATGGGGACGTTTGATTCGCGATGCATTTGTTGCAGATGAAGGAAAGGTGCTGATTTCAGCGGATTATTCACAAATCGAACTTCGGGTGATGGCGCATCTTTCTGGTGATGAAACTCTGATCGATTCATTTATGAAGAATGAAGATATTCATGCCCGAACGGCATCAGAAGTTTTTGCTGTGCCGATGGAGCAAATGACGAAAGAGATCCGGAATCGCGCAAAAGCAATTAACTATGGAATCAATTATGGTCAGAGTCCTTTTGGATTATCGCAGTTGTTGAACATCGAACAAAAGGAAGCAAAAGAATACATAGAACGGTACTTTGAAAAATATCCGAAAGTGAAAGCGTACCTTGAGAGCACTTTGAGCTTTGTGCAAGAACATGGTTATGTAACGACTATGTTTGGACGGCGTCGTTATGTTCCGGAAATTCGAAGCAGAGATCGCATGGTATTTCTGGCAGCACAACGAGCCGCAATCAACACTCCATTGCAAGGAACCTCCGCAGACATTATTAAACTGGCAATGATTGAGATTCAAAAAGAGTTAGATGCGCGCAAATCATCTGCATTGATGATCATGCAAGTTCACGATGAGTTGGTTTTTGAAGTTCCGGAAAAGGAAAAAGATGAAATCGCAGGAATAGTGCGATCGAAAATGGAATCAGTAACTGATCTGGTAGTCCCATTGACAGTTGATCTAAGCATCGGTAAAAATTGGCGCGAAGCCAAATGAGCGCGGGCCTCTGGCCCGCATTGATGACCGCGGACTTCTAGTCCGCAAAATGGAAAGAATATGAAAAAAATTTTTGTTGCAATTCTTCTGCTGATTTGCACCCGGGCATTTGCTCAAGATTCAGAATTAAAATCAGAGGTAATAAAACGACGAGCTAACATGGCGTCAAAAATCGGCGAAAACGCGATGTTAATTGTCTTCAGCGCGCCTGAGCGTCCAAAAACTGGTGATGTATCTTACGAGTACAGGCAATCAAATAATTTGTATTACTTAACCGGAATCACTCAAGCAGATACAACTCTGGTGATGATGCCAGGCAACAAAACTCGTAAAGAAATCTTATTTACGAGTGATCGTGACCCGGCGCAAGAAACCTGGACTGGTAAGGTTTTGAGCCAGCAAGAGGTTAAAGATCTTTCAGGTGTACAGAATGTTTATAGCAGTTCGCGATTCGAGGAATTTCTGGAACGGATATTAAATCGTTATAACTTTGAAACGCCACGTTATCAAATCTCCGAAGAGTACGATACGTTTTTCAATGCAATTAAAAGCGGTGTTGCGCAAATTTACTTTGTTTTTGAAGAAGAGCAAAGTTTATCCGGTGGGTTAACGAAGGAAACTGAATTCGCGAAGCTTTTAAAGGATCGTTTTAATGGATTTGCAATCAAAGATGCATGGCCAATTTTAACTGATGCGCGACAAGTGAAATCTGATTATGAAATCAGGATGGCAAAAGAGGCAATTGATATCACCTGTGATGGGCTTCTAGCAGCGATGAAAACTGCGAAACCTGATGTTTGGGAATATCAAGTGGAAGCGGTGTTAGAAGAAACTTACAAGAAACGGAATGCCTTTGATTGGGGATTTCCATCGATTATAGCATCGGGTCCGAATGCCACCACACTTCATTACGAAACGAATCAAAGACAAATGAAAAACGGTGATCTGCTGTTGATGGATGTCGGCGCGGAATACAAATATTACACCGCAGATGTAACCCGAACGATTCCGGTGAATGGGAAATTTTCGCCGGAGCAAATTGAAATTTACAATATCGTTTATGAAGCTCAAGAAGCAGCAATGAAAGCGATTCATGCTGGCGCAAAACTACCGGATGTTCATAACGCCGGCAGTGAAGTAGTGAAACAAGGGCTCAAGAAATTAGGATTGATTACTGATACAAACGGTGATCAATACAAAACCTGGTTCATGCATGGAGTTAGTCATTGGCTCGGAATGGATGTTCATGATACCGGTGAACGCGCCAAACAACTGCAACCCGGTATGATCTTTACAGTGGAACCAGGAATTTATATTCGCTCCGATGCGCTTGATAATTTGGGATCAACTCCTGAAAACGAAAAATTTAAAGCTGCGGTGAAGTCTGCTTTCGAAAAATACAAAAATATCGGTGTGCGCATTGAAGATGATGTGCTGGTGACATCAACTGGTTATGAACTTCTTTCCAAAAAAGCGCCTCGCGCAATTGCCGACGTAGAAAAAGCGATGGCGCAGTAATATGTCCTGGGAAATCGATTGTGTTGTAGTAGGACCGATTCAGTGCAATTGCTACATCATTTCAGATTCCATCACAAAGCAAGCCTACATAATTGATCCTGGTGCGGAATCGGAAGAGCTTCTGAGTTACTTAGAAAAAAAGAATTTTGATTTGAAAGCGCTTTTAATAACGCATGCCCATCTTGATCATGTTGGCGGAATTGAAATGATCAATTCTTCGTTTAAGGTCCCCACTTACTATCATTCCGGCGATCGGATGTTGTATGAAAATCTAAAAATGCAGGCTGATCTGTTTGGATTCAGCTTACAAGAACTTCAAGCTGTGCAGCCAAAAGCAGGTGAGCCTACTCTTGAACACAACCAGAATTTTGCATTTGCATCCGGTTCACTGATTGTGCTTCACACACCCGGACATACTCCGGGCAGCGTTTGCTTTCACGCACAAGGTGAGCAGTCATTTTTGTTCACCGGCGATACTTTATTTGAAGGATCGATCGGCAGAACTGATTTGTGGGGCGGTAACTTTGAACAAATCATTGATTCAATTCAAAGCCGGTTGATGACTTTAGATGAACATCTGCAAGTATTACCAGGTCATGGTGATTCCACAACAATCGGCGAAGAACGCCTGAATAATCCGTTTCTCAAACGTCGTTAATACCGCCAAAAGTCAGTGTTCCCGATCAGATTGAGTGTATACCTTTTCTGACAAAACGATAAAGCGACTGAAGCGCTGCCGCTAAAAGGATTACGATGAATGGATCGGTTTCAAATCGAATCCGATTATTTTCACCAAACTCCAGCAAATTCGTAATGAGTGCCACCCAAACAATAGTGAATGTTATGTAAGCGAATGGAACTCGAGCACCACCATTCATAAATGTTTTTTTCATTCCGAAAATTATTAATGCCGGAAACAAGATGTAGAAACTGTTCCAAGGAATGTATCCGCGGGCAAGTTCAATACGGCGGCCCAGGAAAAGTAATTTGGTTAAAAAATCTGCATATTTCTGTGTGGAGTAATAATTGTAGCTTTGAACCAAAAACCAGCTTGGGCCAGTTGCAGGTTGAAGATACATTTTGAACCCCAATAACACCCGCGCAAAATATTTATGCGGATATTCCAAAATGATTGCGCGATCAGCATCAAACATCTTCTGCGAAATCTTTGCGTAATCATAATGATTAAAATTCGGATGGGACACATTTGGAATACTGCTTCTTTTTTCCGGAGAAGTTATCGCCTTATGCGAAAAACTCGATTCGCCAGTTCTGAAATATCCAAGATTGTTATATGCACCTGGCGGCATAAAGGGACCAACCAACCATTCGCGATTAATTTTGTTTGCTTCAATTAAGTGTTGTATTTCTGCTGGTTCCAGAAATGCATTCAGTGTGCGCATTGGTTCTGCCGGCAATTGCCAGCCTCGGGCCAGGTTCATTCCCATCCAGGAACTTGGACCGAATGATCCAACTAATTCAGAATTTTTTGCATACAACAAAATCACAAGCAGAATCGGGACTATTGATGCGCGAAGAAATATCCCTCTAGTATTCCGATCGATTAAAAGAAGAATGATTGCTCCGCATACTAAAAACCATAGCAGGTGATAAATTGAACGGGTCAGCATGATGATGCCTGCCGCTGATGTGAATAGAACTGCAAATTTTGTTCTTTGAGTTTCCACAAATTTTTGAAGAAATAGACACGACAGTAACAGAAGGAATGCAATTGGCAGAGTGTAAAAAAGAAGGTTTGAGTAAACCAAAAAATTTGGAAAAAGCGCAAAGATCACACAAAAAATAAGAATCAATATCTCATTGATTGCTAACTTTCGCATGATCAATCCCATCAACAGCAGAGTTCCAAAGCTGAATGCACGAAAAATCCAGGCAAAAGCTTGCTCATAATGCTGCGGGAAAAGTTTTAAGACTAGGCCAAGAAAACCATTAAATAATGGAGGTTGAGAATGGAGGAAGAACAATCCGCGAAGTAAATCGGTTTTCAAAATTTGCGGATCAAGATATTGCCAGAATGGCTCAATGATCATTTGGCTGCTGCCAACAAACCGGATTCTTAAAAGAGTTGCTGCTATCTGGCTGGCAACGAAGATGAGAAAAATCCAAAAGTAGAATGAAAGATCACGAACTGATTTCAATCTTTTTTCCGAACGTAAAGATAGTAATCATTAACCATCGCAGTGTTTCGAAATTCTTCTGAACAGGCTTTTACAACACCAGCGGGTAGTCGCGTTACTCCTTGCCATTTGATTGGGTGTTCTAAAGGTGCAAGCAATATTAAATACTGAACGCTGCCGCTTTTGATCATTGATAAAAGTTCAGAGGAGTCCCATTTTCCTTCGCTTTCTAAATAGCTGTAGACATATGGATCCACAAGAAATGGTTTCTGCGATGAAACGGAAATTCGTGGATTATCACTGATTACTAATCCAGTCGCCTGGGCAGCAATTTTTTTTACAGATTCATCATTCTTAAAATGCAATGTGTCCAGTGTAAATTTCAGAAAGTTAATTTGGGGGATCGCTAAGATTACAAAAGCGGCAGTTAAAACCGTGTTCGAAATTGTTGATGATTCCAGGCCGCGTTTTAAGGCTGCAGGGATCAACAGGCAACTTGCGGCAAGAGGTTCGAGCAAATAATTCATACTGGATCCAACTTTTGCTGTAGCAAAAATTGCTAACAGCAATGATACAAGTAAATAGACAGCCACCGGATCCTTTCGCCATTGACTACTGAAGCCTGAAAAACCCAAAACGAGAGGAAGGGCAGCTGTTTGAAGAAATGCGCCCAATACCAAACGCACATTTTGAATTTTCATCGGGGCAACATTCGTGCTCACTAAATTCAGTGTACTCATTCCGCTTGTGGCGATGTGCATTAGCAGCCAGATTAAGCCAGCTGATGCTGCAAAGATCAGCGAGAATTTGATTGCATTCACCAATTGTCTGTTAATCAGAAGATACAAACCGATTGCAGCGGGCGCGCTAACAAATGAATGCTTGGTATAAAACGCGAATAAAAGAAATGGAATTGTTAAATACAAACTGTATTTCGTATTTTGCGCGAAAATAATGATCGCGATGATCGAAAATAAAGTCGCAGGCATGTCCGCTCTATTTGTACAGGCAAGCGGCCACAACATATAACTTCCAACAAAAACCAACGCAGCGGTCAAAGAATAGATGATGCTTCGTGTTTGTTTTTTCCCATGCAGTAAAATCGCTAAACCGATTACAGATGCGAGAAGCAGCATTAATCTTCGTCCCCAAACAAACAGTTGTTGCATATTCAAATCGAATGATCGTTTTAGAAAAGCAAGAACGAAGTAATGAACTGGCGTATATTGCGTTACGTTG
>AR_comb_assmDRAFT_10135953_pt1 | contig 14002 bp, 7 predicted proteins | sample ArasoioldDNA_FD_10543 | JGI IMG/M metagenome (IMG submission 10543) | reverse complement strand
ATTGGTTTGATTGGTACGGGGCTGCGAGGCCAGGATCACCTGGACCTTTTGCTGAGAAGAGATGATGTGGAGGTAGTAGCCATTTGTGATGTTGAGGATAGGATGTTGACCATGGCTAAAGAAGCCGTTACAAAAAGCGGAAAGAAGATGCCGCAAATATTTACAGGTGATAATTATGCATGGAAAAAATTATTAGAATTAAAGAACCTTGACGCAATTCTAACTGCAACCCCATGGGAATGGCATAAGCCCATTGTCATAGGGGCAATCGAAGCGGGAATCAAATATGTGGCAACCGAAGTGATATTGGGAATTACTTTACAGGATCACTGGGATGTAGTGAAGGCAGCTGAAAAATATAATGCCCATATGATGATGCTCGAGAATGTTTGCTACCGGCGCGATGTAATGGCTGTATTAAATATGGTAAGACAGGGAATGTTTGGGGAACTGATTCATTTGCAGGCCGGCTACCAGCATGACCTTCGTGAAGTAAAATTTAACGATGGCGTTCATCCTTATGGTCATGGACTTGAATTTGGGGAAAAAGGCTTTTCTGAAGCCAAGTGGAGAACCAATCATTCCGTTCATCGCAATGGTGATTTGTACCCAACGCATGGAATTGGACCGGTAGCAAACTATATTAATATTAACAGGGGCAACCGGTTTCTTTCTTTATGCTCATTTTCATCCAAGTCGCGGGGCTTGCATAATCATATTGTAAAACAGGGAGGGGAAAATCATCCGAATGCAAAAGTCAGTTTCCGATTGGGTGATGTGGTCACTACATCTATTAACTGCGTAAATGGTGAGACGATATTATTACAACATGATACAAGCTTGCCAAGGCCCTATTCGCTTGGGTTTCGGGTACAGGGCACTGAAGGTTTGTGGATGGATGTAAATAATAGTGTGTATATCCAGGAGAAATCGGCGAAAAAAGATATTTGGGATAATGCAAAGGAATGGCTGGATAAATATGATCATCCGTTATGGGCAAGATGGAGTAAAGAAACAGCCGGTGCAGGGCATGGCGGGATGGACTTTTTTGTTGTGCATGCATTTATTGAATCTGTAAAAAGAAAACAACCGACGCCGATGGATGTGTATGATGCTGCTGCATGGAGTGCTATTACACCTTTGAGCGAGCAATCAATTGAAAGAGGTAATGAAACGGTAGAGTTTCCTGATTTTACCAGCGGACAATGGATGTATCGAAAACCGGTATTTGCATTAAATGATGATTTTTGAATGGAGAATTTATGGTGATGGAGAAAGTTTTAGCGGCTTATGGTTTCAGGGAAAAAGAAATAAAGATTGAAGCATTTGGCAAAGGACTTATTAATCATACATGGAAACTTGTTGCCGGTAACGAAAGTTATATTCTGCAGCGAATAAATGATTCTGTTTTTAAGAGACCTGCTGATATCGCGTATAATATTCAGTTGATCCGGAAGTTTCTTAGTCTTCACTATCCCGGGTATTATTTTGTTGCGCCCATTCCATCAGTTGATAACCTTGAGATGATCTTTGTGGAAGGGCAGGGATATTTTCGTTTGTTTCCATTTGTAAAAGGATCGCATACTATTGATGTATTAGAGTCTCCGGACCAGGCTTATGAAGCGGCTTCGCAGTTTGGAAAGTTCAGCCGTTTGCTTTCAGGCATACAACCGGCAGAATTGAAGATCACTATTCCCGATTTTCATAATCTGTCACTAAGATACCGTCAGTTCCAGGATGGAGTGAAGAATGGTAATAAAGAAAGGATCAGTGAATCACAGTCTGTGATCAATAAGGCGTTGTCGCATGCGGATATCGTTAAAACCTTTGAACAATTAAAATCGAACCCATCTTTTCATCTGCGTGTGGCGCATCATGATACCAAGATCAGTAATATATTGTTTGATGAAGATGATCAGGGCATCGCCGTTATTGATCTTGACACGGTGATGCCTGGATATTTTATCAGTGATGTGGGGGATATGATGCGGACTTATCTTTCACCGGTGAGTGAAGAAGAAAAAGATCTAGAGAAAATTATTATACGAGATGATTTTTATAAAGCGATCGAGCAGGGTTACCGCGATGAAATGAAGAATGAGTTGAGTGAAGCGGAGAGGAAACATTTTTTTTATGCCGGTCAGTTTATGATTTATATGCAGGCGTTAAGGTTTCTGACGGATCATTTGAATAATGATGTGTATTATGGGGCAAAGTATCCGGATCATAATTTAAAAAGGGCGGAAAACCAGTTGGTGCTGTTGGATCGTTTGATGGAAAAGGAATCACTGTACACACTGCGTCTTTAAGCTCCTTTCTTCGAAGTCAGCCCTCGCGGGCCCTCCCCTTGGCCACCACCATTAGAACTGTTAGCTGAGTTCCCTCCCCCGCCCCCGCCAACCGTTTTATGTCTACGCAGAAAGAATAGATTTCTTTGAATAAATCGCTTTATTCAATAAAACATCGATTCCCAATTATGTGTGAATTATCAACCCAATCCATATCAATACAGATTATTAAGATGACATCCGGTTGTAAATATCATTCAACGTAAAGCCAAAACCATGGGAAAAAACGCTAATAAATGTGAATATTCGGATCATTTGTCGTGATTACATTTCTGATTAAACCTGTATCCGCCTAACTCAACCTTCTATAATTAAGTTGTACTTTTCACCCCAATCTATTTTATGAAACGAAATGAATTCCTCCGGACCGGTGCAGCTGTGATTGGCGGTAGCCTTTTGCCTTCAATAGCTTTTGGTGAAGAAACTCACAAGAACAGTAAAATCCGTTTTGCCTATCTCACCGATACACACCTGAAAGCCGATGCCATTGCGGAAGCCGGGTTTGCCAAAGCACTTCATCATGCACAATCTCTCAAGCCAAAAGTTGATTTCATCATGAATGGCGGCGATTCGATAATGGATAGCCTCGAAACAGACAAGCCGAAAACCCAAGCGCAGTGGGACCTGTTTCATTCCATTTTGAAAAAAGAAAACAGCTTGCCTATCTATCATTGCATCGGCAATCATGATGTGTGGGGCTGGTTTATCAGGGATAATAAACCTGAAGCTGATAAATTGTATGGCAAGGTATGGGTTGTGGAAACATTGCAAATGCCAAAACGATATTACAGCTTCACAAAAGGTAGATGGCATTTTATAGTATTAGATAGTACCCAGCTCAATCCGGCCGGCGGTTATATTGCATATGTTGATCCGGAACAAATGGATTGGCTCAAAAATGAACTCGAACAGGCAAAAGACAAGTTCATCTGCTTTGTTTCTCATATTCCTATTCTCTCCATTTGTGCTGGATTATTCTTTGACAAGACGGAAGCCAATGGCGACCTGAAGATCCAACGCAACCTGATGCATACCGACTTTCTCGCACTGAAGAAAATTTTTTCAACCTATCCGAATATCAAAGTTTGTCTCAGCGGTCATATTCATTTGCAGGATGAACTGGATTACCTTGGAATAAAGTACTATTGTAATGGTGCCGTTTCAGGAAATTGGTGGAAAGGCGCGTTCCAGGAATTTCCGCCAGCGTATGCAATCATTGAATTAAATGACGATGGAAGCGTTTCAAGAAAGATGATGCAGTATAGTTGAATGCACGAACGAATTAATGTAAATCCGAAAGGTCTATATCGAATCATTCATTCGGACTTCCGGTCTCTCCGTCTTATATTCTTGGCTAAATCGCGATGGATTTGCCCGTCTTATTTTTTGCCGACTCGCGGATTATGATCTGTGGCGCCAGTTTCTTAGTCACATAATCTGTCACCGGTCGCTTACTCTCGATAAGTTGTAGTAAAAGATCTGTAGCTATTTCACCCATTTCAAATGCGGGTTGTTTGATAATAGATAGTGGAGGTTCTAGCAACTCAGACGTTTCAGAATTAGAAAATCCAATCAATCCTATATCATCGGGTACTTTCCAGTTCATCGATTTTAATATTCGCAGGCTGCCTGTTGTCAATTTGTCGCCGAGGCCAAGGATAGCATCCGGTCTCGTGGAAAGGTCAAGCAACCCCGTAACGACTTGTTCAACTTCCGGAAGCAATAATCCACCATGCTCACAATATTTAATAAAAGAGTCATCAACCTTAAAGCCATGATCCGCTAACGCAGCTTTATATCCGGCCAGCCTGTCTTTAGTAATAGAAAGAACCTCATTGTTGGCTACGGCAGCAATATGTTTGTAGCCATTTTCAATTAAATATCGGGTCGCATCATAAGCGCCCTGGTAATTATCAACGATCACTTTATGTGTATTGATCTCGTTGATGATGCGGTCAAAGAAAACAATGGGCATTCCTTTCTCATGTAGATCTTTAAAATTGCTGAAATCTTTTGTTTCGGCTGCTACTGACACGATAATGCCATCGATGGAACGTGAGGTCAGGTAATGCAGATTGATCGCTTCCCGGTCAAACGATTCACGGCTTTGCGAGATGATAACGTTGTAACCGTTCTTGTAAGCAATGGATTCGACGCCATCGATTGCCTGGGAGAAAAAGCTGTTGGCAATTTCAGATACGATCACACCAATTGAACGACTTCTTCTTTCTTTCAGGCTAAGTGCGATCGGGTTGGGATGATAGTTTATTTTTTCAGCATATTCCAGCACCAGCTTTTTCGTTTCCGGGCTGATCTCGTAACTGTCACGCAATGCCCTGGAAACGGTTGACGTGGACAATCCAAGTGCTTTGGCAATATCTTTAATAGTTACGGCTTCAAACTTCATGGTGAAATATTAGGTAGCGTGGTAACGGGGAATTGTATTATAAAATTAAAGATTTTAGAACGGAGTAAGGCCGGATACACAGGGAATACCAAACCGGGTTAAGAAACCCGGCTGTTGACCTTATAATATTATATAGAGGAAGCCTTGACGAAATTTCAATAATGGCTATAACAAATTGTATTACAGGCCAAAACTAAGCCGTTGCCGGGAACGATTGCGTAAAAAAATCCCGATAAAATGTTCGGCAACAGCTAAGTTCTGCTTAGACTTGCTTGCTGATTTTCAGCGAAAATTTCGGACGACGCTTACCCCTGTACCCTGATTGCTTAAGAAAATGCTTGCGGAATGAAAAGATTGCTTTGCTATGTATCTGGTCATTTGAACCACATTATGGTTCCATTTCATATTCCCATCTCTTCTTTTCCCGCATTTTTTTATTTGCATTTGTTGAGATCAGATTCAACCTTATCCAGACTGACTTCGATTCAAATTGAGCGAGCCAACAATTAGGCAGAACAATGTTGCCGTGATCGTTAATAGGTTTAATAAGCTATTTTTAAAAACTGCATTATGACAAGAATTATGAAAATTTCATTACTAATTTGCTTGTTGCTGGTGGCGGGTGTTTTTGGAAACCAGCTCTTGGCGCAAAACAGGGAGATAAAAGGAAGGGTAACAACTGCCGATTCCAATCAACCCTTGAGCGGAATTACAGTCACAGAAAAAGGAACAAAGAATGCGGCAGTTACCGACGCTGAAGGAAACTTTCACATCAGTGTCAAAAGTAGCTCCGCGGTACTGGTGTTTACTTCAGTCGGATATGTTGCTTACGAAGCAGGAACATCAGGCAAGACAGAAATAAATGTTTCGATGACTGCTGAAACGAAAACTGGAGAAGAAGTGGTGGTTATCGGCTATCAATCTATCAAACGAAAAAATCTCCTCGCTTCTGTTTCTTCTGTGAGTGCAAAAGATTTAAAAGATATTCCCATCAACTCTGCTGCTGAAGCATTGAATGGAAGACTTGCCGGCGTTACAGCTACAAGTGCTGAAGGCTCTCCCGATGCGGATATAAGAATAAGAGTTCGCGGGGGTATGTCAATCACCGGTGATAATTCACCCTTGTATGTGATCGATGGTGTGCAAATGGAAAGTACCAATGCACTTTCATTGATCTCTCCACAGGATATTCAATCCATCGACGTTTTGAAAGATGCAGCCGCAACCGCTATTTATGGTTCAAGAGGTGGTAACGGCGTTATCGTTGTTACTACCAAAAGCGGTAGACCCGGCAAGCCTAAAGTTAATTTCAATGGTTTTATGGGTTGGAAAGAACTGGCTAAGGAACTTGATGTAATGGATCCTTACGATTATGTCATCTACCAATCTGAAAGATCAAGAGGTAGTAGCACCGACAGTACAAACTTTGTAACAAACTTTGGTACCTGGAACCAATTGGATAAATACAAACATGTTGGGAAAGTTGATTGGCAGGATGAAAACTTCGGCAGAACAGGATTTCTTCAAACCTATAATCTTTCATTGAACGGTGGCGGTAAAAAATTCACCTACCTCCTTGGCTATACATACAATGGCGATAAAGCTGTAGTGCTCAATTCAAGCTACAGGAGATATATCTTCAACTTTAAAGGTGATTATAAAATAAGCAAAGCCATCCGGGCTGGTATCACATCGAGATATACAAATCAAACCGTTTTCGGCGCCGGTGTCTCTGATCAAAAAGGTAGTTCTTACAACAGGCTCCGCAATGCTGTTAAGTATCGTCCGTTCCTTTCTGACGGCCAGGATATCGATGATTCAGATCCGCTTGCTGATCCAAATGTTGGTAATGGGTTGAACTTATACAATCCCATTAAGCTTGCCAATGCTGAATACCGCTCAAAATCTACCGGTAATTTTAATGGCTCTGCTTACATTTCGTTTAACATACTGAAGAATCTAACCTTCAAATCGACTATCGGTTTTGATTATAATAAACTTATCGATCGCCAGTTTAGCGATTCAACAACTCCTTATTCGATCATCAGTGGTGCAGCAAAACCCATTGCTGGTTTGGATACTGTAACACGACAGACATTTACCAATTCCAATGTTTTCACTTACAGTCTTAACAACCTGAACGGTAAACATGATATTGATGTACTGTTGGGCCAGGAAACATATGACCTGAGAACGGAAACTCATTCAAATCTTTTCAGAAACTATCCAACCTTTACACCGCCGGAAGCTGCATTTGCAAAAACAAGTCTTGGTGTACCATTTGCCGGTTATCCAAAATTTAATAAGACAAGATCTACGCTTCTTTCATTCTTTGGAAGGGTGAATTACGCATTCAAGGACAGGTACCTGTTTTCCGCTAACTTACGAGCTGATGCATCTTCAAAATTTGCTCCCGGTAAGCAATGGGGATATTTCCCTGCTGGATCTGTGGCATGGAGAGTCAAGAATGAAGATTTCATGAAGGATGCAAAATTCTTCGACGATCTTAAAATAAGAGCGGGTTGGGGTCTCGCCGGTAACAACCGCATCAATGACTATCTCTTCCTTACTACATTCAGCAATGACGGCCGTTATTTTTATGGTATCAACAATAGCGTTGTTACAGCTTATTATCCGGTTAGCCTTGCCAATCCCGATTTGATTTGGGAGTCTACAGAAAACCGTAACCTCGGAGTTGATATGACCTTCCTCGACAGGCGTTTTGATTTGAGCGTGGATTACTATGATAATAAATCAAAAGACTTGTTATTGTTAGTACCTATTGCTTCTACTTATGGTTACTCTACACAATACCAGAATGTTGGTCAGTCAGGCAACAAGGGATGGGAAGTGCAATTGAATGCCGTGATCCTGCGCAATCCAAAAGGATTAAGATGGAATGCCAATTTTAACATAGCTCATAATACAAATAAGGTAGTAGCACTTGGAAAAGGTCAAACACAGTTTTTCCCGGGTGCAAGCTGGGGTGTATCAGGTCAGCCGGTTGATTACATTGAAAGAATTGGTGAAGCAGTGGGTTCAATGTGGGGTTGGGTGAGTGATGGATTTTATACCACCAATGATTTCAATTATGACCAAACTACACATATCTATACACTGAAGACAGGAGTTGCCGATATGAACAAGATTTCTGGCAACGTGGTTCCCGGAAGTTTTAAATTTAAAGATATCAGTGGTCCTAACGGAACACCCGATGGTGTAGTTGATGACTTCGATAAAACAATCATTGGTAATCCCACGCCAAAATTCACAGGTGGTCTTAACCAACAGTTCGTTTACAGGAACTGGGATGCCAGCCTCTTTGTCAACTTCTCAGTTGGTAATGATGTTTACAATGCGAATAAGATTGAGTTTACGAATGGGTATTCCAATAACTCCAACATGCTCGACATGATGAAGGATCGGTGGAGGATTATAGATGCCAACGGAAATACTGTGCAGAATTCGCAGACCATTAATGGCCGCGTTTATGCAGTGGGAGCTGCACCTGATGTATTGTCAGCATTAAACGCAAATGCAAAGATCTGGATGCCGATAAAAGGTGCCGGTGCGTTCTATCCTTCTACATGGGCGATTGAAGACGGATCATTCTTACGCATCAATAACCTGACAATCGGCTACTCTTTTCCAGGCAAAGTGTTGAATTCTCTTAAAATGGAAAAGATCCGGTTGTATTTCACAGCTAATAATCTTGCGATCATAACAAACTATTCAGGTTATGATCCGGAAGTAAGTGTAAGAAGTAACCCGCTGACTCCCGGCCTGGATTATTCAGCTTATCCAAAAAGCCGCAGCTTTATTTTTGGTGTAAACGCAACATTCAGATAAAAAATAAAAAACTTGCAGTATGAACAAGTATCTAAATAAATTTTATATCGTCGCGATCATTGGTATGTTGGTAATGGTTGCAGGATGTAAGAAGTTTTTGAATCAGAATCCCATTACCGAAGTGGGACCTGATAAAGTATTTGCTGATGCACCCAGTGCTTACAAGGCCCTGATCGGTGTGTATAGCCGGTTAGTTGGTGACGCTGGCTATGGCATTCGCATAAGCTTATACTACCCGGTTGATAATGATGAAATGCAGGGACCATCAGGTGCATCTGACAACGACCGTAGAGATATTGCACGTTATGCAGCTGTACCTACCAACGCACAATTGACTAACCCGTTCAACCAGCTTTTCCAGGGAATTGAGTATGCCAACATCTGTATTGATAATATTCCGAAGATGGCGGGTTATGCTGACAGCAAGCAGTTACAGAGAATGCATGGAGAAGCGCTTACATTAAGAGCACAGTTTTATTTTGAAGCCATTCGCAACTGGGGGGATTTACCGGAACATTTTGCTCCGGCGTATGCTATATCCGGTGCAGATCCATTTCCAACAAGGACGAGCATCGATGCATTGTATGATCATTTGATCGCCGACCTTAAAATTGCTGAGGATCTTGTTCCCTGGCGCAATGATGTACCGGGTATTGGTGATCCCGCGGATGAACGCATTACAAAAGGAGCAGTAAAAGGTTTGAGAGCAAGAATAGCATTATTCAGAGGCGGCTATGCATTAAGACAAACTGGTGGTGTGCAGAGAGGTGCCAACTTCCAATCATTTTACCAGATTGCCAAAGACGAATGCAACGATATCATCAATTCAGGTCAGCATTCATTGAACCCAAGCTACAGGGCATTGTGGAAGGACCAGGTATGCGCACATGCTATCACCGATCCGCAGGGTGAATTGATGTTCCAGGCAAGTGCAGCCGGCCTCACCGGTGCTGAGGACACCAAGCTTGGATATTATAATGGTCCACGTGTAAATGGTAATGGCAATAGCAGTATCAACCCACTCATCACTTATTTTTATTTGTTTGATTCAACAGATAAGAGAAGAGATGTTACGATCGCTCCCTATTTTGTAGGTCCTGACGGCATTACAAAAATTAGCCCGGGAGCGCAGTTAGCAACTGTGTTGAACGATGGTAAATACAGGAGAGATTGGGTAACAAATCCGGTTATCGCTCCTACAAGCGCTGTACAATATCTGAGTTTAAAATGGCAGATCCTTCGCTATGCTGATGTATTGCTGATGTTTGCAGAGGCTGAAAATGAAATAAACGGACCCACAGCTGCTGCCTACAATGCAATTAATATGGTAAGAAGAAGAGGATATGGTAAACCAATTTCAACAGCAGATCCCTCAGTTGATATTCCCGCTGGATTAACCAAAGCAGACTTTTTTAAATACCTGGTAAGGGAAAGAGCACTGGAGTTGGGTGGCGAAGGAATCAGGAAATATGATCTCATTCGTTGGAATTTGCTGGCTACAGCACTTACAGAAACCCGTAACAACCTGAATAAAATGGCTGTTGCTACAGCAATGGTTGCGCCAACGTATATGGCACCTCCACCTTCGTATACATTGACAAGTGCATTACCTGTTGCAATGCTGTTGAAGTCGAATCAAACCGCTGATGATGCCACATTGTATGCTAACTCATTTTATTTCCCGGCGCCTGCAGGTACTCCGGCAGGTACAACAAGACTTACATGGATTGCATTGCCGACGCCAACGGCTCCAAGAAATTCTATAGGAACAACAGCTGCTGATCGTTTTGCTACCGGTTATGTAACAGGCAAAGGAGAATTGTTGCCGATACCGCAGCCGGCGAGAGATGCTAATGCTAAACTGACACAAAACCCGGGTTATTGAGTAAACTGTAACCCAAATTTTCATAGGGCTGCTTTCCGGAGGCAGGTTGTCGCAAGACAAGCTCAACAATGGAAGCAGCCTTATGCTTGTTGTCAACTCCAAAAGTGTTCAAATGAAAAGATCCATACTTGCTTTCACACTAAGCGTTATTTTGTTTTCCTGTCATTCGCAAAAACAATTGCAGCAGCCTGGAGAGGTAACGGATAAGACCATCGCATTTCCCGGCGCTGAAGGATTTGGTAAATACACAACGGGTGGCCGCGGCGGAAAGGTTTTTATTGTTTCCAACCTGGATGACAAAGGTGCTGGCAGTTTTCGCGAAGCTGCAGAAGCTAAAGAAAAACGCATGATTGTTTTTGCTGTCTCGGGAACCATTCATTTGGAAACAAAACTTGCCATCAGGGGCAATTGCACGATTGCCGGTCAAACTGCACCGGGCGATGGAATATGCCTAGCTGATAATTCAGTCGGTTTGGGCGGAGATAATATTATCATTCGTTACCTGCGATTCCGTATGGGAGATAAATACCAGCGTGGCGGCATGGTGGATGGTAATGGTGGCGATGATGCATTTGGTGGCACCCGGAAAAAGAATATCATCATTGATCATTGCAGCATGAGCTGGAGCACTGATGAAGTCTTTTCCGTGTATGCTGGTGACAGTACAACTGTTCAATGGAATATTATTTCCGAGCCACTCAACTATTCTTATCATTTCGAAACGGGAGACAAGGACTACGAACATCATGGGTATGGTGGCATATGGGGTGGTAGACATTTTTCTGCCCATCATAATTTATTTGCGCATTGCAACAATCGAAACCCGAGGTTCGATGGTATACGTAATGCACCGGAAGAAAATTGTGATTATAGAAACAATGTCATCTACAATTGGGGTATCAATAATATTTACGCAGGAGAAGGTGGCAATTACAATATCGTCAACAATTATTTTAAATACGGTCCAGCTACCAGCGGCAATATTAAATTTGGAATTGTAAGTCCTGGTAAGAGGGAATCACCGTTTATTCCTTTTGGCAAATGGTATGTAAATGGCAATTATGTCGATAACTCACCAGATGTTACTGCCGATAATCTGAAAGGAGTTCATATGGGCAATGGCGGAACCGAAGACGATAAAAAACAAGCGATGATCGCTGAGCCTCATCCGGCCGTGAACATAACTATGCAAACTGCAAAGGACGCTTACAAATCTGTGTTGGAAAACGCGGGCTGCATTTTGCCGGCACGGGATACATTGGACCAACGGATCATTGACAATGTAAAAAACAGGACAGGAAAGTTTATTGATGTGCAGGGCGGATTTCCCCATGGAACGGAATATGAAAAAACGGTGAGCGCATGGCCTTATTTGAAAACACTACCTGCCCCTGTTGATACAGATAAAGATGGCATACCGGATGAATGGGAAACTAAGCATGGATTAAATCCAAATGATAACGGTGATGGATCAGGGTACAAGTTAAACAAACTGTATACGAATATAGAAATGTATATAAACGGACTATCATCCGGAAAGTGAGTTTACGCAGAACCAGTTAGTTGGAAATTAGATTTGAATGAGATGTACATGAATAAGCCGTTAATGTGTTTGTAAAAAAGGACGGATGCATAGCTTTATGCATCCGGTTTTGCACTCGTATCGTCTTAATCGTGCGGATAAATATAATTTTTCAAATGAAAATTAGATCACTACTGTTCACCTTCTTTGTAGTCTTGTCGGCCTTCTCTTTTATCCCGGAAAAAAGAATTACAATCTGGCTGATCGGAGATTCTACAATGTCGATCAAAGAAACCAAAGCTTATCCTGAAACCGGTTGGGGTATGCCCTTTGTATTTTTCTGGGACTCTTCTGTTAAGGTCGACAACCGCGCCATGAATGGTCGCAGCACAAGATCATTTATGGAAGAAAAAAGATGGGATCCTGTGGTAAGCAAACTGCAGGAAGGCGACTATGTGTTTATCCAGTTTGGCCACAATGATGAAGTGCCGACGAAGAAGACCTACGTGACCGAAAAAGATTTTAAGTCTAATCTCATTAAGTATATTACCGATACGCGAAGCAAAAAGGCAATTCCTGTTTTGCTCACGCCTGTTGCGAGGAGAAAGTTTGACAGCACGGGTCATATACAGGAAACACATGCTGTGTATGCACAGATAGTGAGAGATGTAGCCAAAGAAAATAATGTTCCATTGATTGATCTCGCTGAAAAGGCAAAAGCATTGTACCAGCAACTTGGTCCCGAAAATTCAAAGCAGCTGTTCAATTATCTTTTGCCGGGTGAGCATCCGAATTATCCCGACGGAAAACAGGATGACACACATTTTAGTGAACTGGGTGCAAGGAAAATAGCCGAGTTGGTATTGGCCGAAATCAGGAGTTTGCATATTGAATTGGCTGATCATATCGTCAAACCCATGGTGAAAAACTAATGAAAGGACTCGTCTTCAGTTTTTAAAACTAACCACGCATGCTAAAAAAGCAGGTTTTTTTTATTGCAATGGTTGTATCATTCATCACCGCTTCGATAGTAAAAGCGCAAACGTCAAACCCGCAACAATATAAATATGTATTCACCGTAGCCAAAGATGGAAGCGGAGATTTCAAATATATCCAGGATGCGATCGATGCCATGCGGGTTTATCCTCTTGCCCGCATCACGCTGTACATAAAGAATGGAGTTTATAATGAAAAGATCGTGCTTCCTTCAGACAATACCGATGTAACGTTTATTGGTGAAAGCGTTGAAAAAACGATCATCACGTTCAATGATTATTCCGGCCGCGGCCGCATCAATACATTTACTTCTTATACAGCAAAGATTTCCGGCAATAGATTTGTCGCGGAGAATATCACCTTTGTTAATTCTGCCGGCCCGGTTGGACAGGCACTCGCATTATATGTTGATGCGGATAAAGCGGTCTTTAAAAATTGCCGTTTCATCGGCAACCAGGATACCATTTTTCTCTCTGGTGAAAGTTCGAGACAATACTTTAGTAATTGTTATATCGAAGGCACGACCGATTTCATATTCGGGCCGTCTACCGCGGTATTTCAAAATTGTACGATACGATGCAAAACGAATTCTTTTATCACTGCGGCTAATACAACTCCGGGAAAGAAATTCGGCTTCGTTTTTTTGGATTGCAAAATAACCGCCGACTCGGCAGTGAATAAAGTTTATTTAGGAAGACCATGGCGGGCCTGGTCGCAAACTGCCTTCATCCGTTGTGAACTTCCGGCTTCGATCGCACCAGAAGGATGGAACAATTGGAACAACCCGGAAAACGAGAAGACAGCTCATTATGTAGAATATAAAAACACCGGGCCGGGCGCTTCAACGGATAAACGGGTGACATGGGCAAAGCAACTGGCCGATAAAGAAGCAAACGATTACACCGTTGAAAAGATTTTCCTAACTCAAAGCGCTAATGCCGCACCGGATACCGCATGGTATCACCCGGGTGCGACAATCTTTCAATGGCCGGCAC
>AR_comb_assmDRAFT_10153439_pt1 | contig 14003 bp, 9 predicted proteins | sample ArasoioldDNA_FD_10543 | JGI IMG/M metagenome (IMG submission 10543) | reverse complement strand
CTTGCCTGTTCACCACCAGCGTTCCATTCTCCCCAATGAATGCAACGCCATGCCATAAACCATATAATCCTCCTCCAATACCCATGGTGTGCTCCCAACTCATTTCAAAGTTTCCGAAATCATACACGGCGGTTTGTACCTGCGGTGTTTCGCGCGCATCACCGGGAAATGAATATTTTCCACCCGATCCAACAACCGAAATTGGATCACCCGGTTTCATTCCCATCAATACGATATCAATCAGGTGAACACCCCAATCAGTCATGGTGCCGCCAGCATAATCCCAAAACCATCGAAACTCATAATGAAACCTATTCTTATTGAATGGACGTTTTTTCGCGGGACCTAACCACATATCATAATCAACTCCCGCAGGAACTGCTTCATCAGGCAACGGTGGTAGGGCCTTAATGTTTCCATTGTATTGCCAGGTTTTGCATCTTACAATTCTTCCCAGTTTCCCTGACTGAACATATGCCACCGCATCCTTAAAATGTTGCTGACTGCGTTGCCATTGTCCAACCTGCACCACACGATTAGATCGCTTTGCAGCATCCACCATTATTCTGGCTTCTTCAATTGAATTGGCAATCGGTTTTTCTACAAATGCATCTTTACCCGCTGCACAGGCATCTGTCAATTGAAGGCAATGCCAATGATCCGGTGTGCCGATGATGACAGCATGAATATTTTTATCGTCAAGCAATTTGCGATAGTCCTTATATACCGTTGGCTTTATATTGATTTTGGCAAGGTCGGCCAACCGCTGATTGATGATGGCATCATCAATGTCACAAATAGCAATACACTGCACTTCAGAGTTTTTTAAAATAGAAGTCAGGTTTGCCCAGCCCTGGCCTTTACAGCCAATCAAGCCAACGTTAATCACATCCGCCGGCGATACGGGTTTGCGTATCCTTGCGAGAATTTCCATTGGAATGGCTGCCAGAACAGTACTGCCAACTGCGGCCAACCCTGCTTGCCTGATAAAAAATCTCCTGCTGTAATACATACAAAAAAATTTGCGTGGAATTCAAAAAGGAAGATAGCAATAACAGGTTTGAAATGTCAAGTTTGAAATTATTTTTTATTGGCATAGACCGTCACCGACAAAGCAGGTATGGTTACCGATTCTCCGGGTTTCATCGTAGTTGGCAACAATTGGACTGAATTTTTTTCCGCTGTTGAGCACCAACAAACTTCTTTTGAGTCGAGCAATTTGACCAGTTCGGTATTCACTGAACCTGGAGAGCAGGAAAGTTCCTTGCCTGAAAAATTGAAGAAGATAAATGCGTGATCGAGTCCACCTGGTGATTGTCGATGAAGGATCAATCCCTCTTCCCCAACCGGTATTGCTCTTATATCATTCTTTTCAAAACTCTGAAAGGCCGGATGCATTTTGCGAAGGGAAATTAGTTCGGTGTACCAGTTCAGCATAATTGCATGGTCGCCTTTCTCCCTGCTTTTCCAATTAAGTTTTGAATCATTAAAAGTTTTTTCACTTTGCGGATCAGGCGGTTCCATCTCCCATTTGAAAGCTGCGAATTCTTCCTTTCTTCCTTCTTGCACTGCCTTAATAAGTTCCTTATCTGAATGACTCACGAAATAAAAAAATGGAGCTTGTTCTGCATATTCTTCACCCATGAAGAGCATTGGAATATAAGGAGAAAGAAACATCGCGGCAGCAGCGATCTTCAATCGTTCATGATCTATGAGTGAAGACAATCTCGCGCCAGTCACCCTGTTCCCTGCCTGATCATGATTATCCGTAAAGATGATAAATTTGTTTCCCGCAAAACCAGCCGACGATCTTCCAAATTTTCGCTTCCTGAATTTTACATACTCGCCGCTGTGAACAAAGCCATCCGTATATGCTTTTGCCAATTGTTGCATCAAACCAAAGTCGATATATAATTTTCTTCCCTCTTCATGAAGTAAAGTGTAGAGCGCGTGGTGAAAATCATCCAGCCATTGTCCTGTGAATCCATATCCCCCGTTCTCGGGAGTTTTCACTACCACCGGACTATTTAAATCGCTCTCGGCAATAGTGTAGTATTTCCTTCCCGTTTTTTCTTCCAGGGCTCGGATGCGTGCATGAAATAATTCCCAGAAATGAACGGCACCGTGATCATAGATGGCATGAATAGCATCGATGCGCAGTCCATCGATGTGATAAAGGTCAAACCAATGCAAAGCGTTATTGGCAAAATATTCGCGGACACCATCACTCCAATTGCCGTCGAAATTCAACGCGTCACCCCAGGGGACTTTATAGCTATCGGTAAAATATGGACCAAATTCTGAAAAATAATTTCCTTCCGGTCCGAGGTGATTATATACCACATCCAGGAAAACAGCTATACCTTTTTGATGACACGCATCTACTAATTTTTTTAATCCTAGTGGTCCTCCATATGAATTTTGAACCGCATAGGGATAGGCACCGTCGTATCCCCAATTGCGATTGCCGGGGAATTGTCCGATGGGCATTAATTCCAGCGCATTGATGCCAACTTTTTTTAGTTCGTCTAACTTGGGGATGATTGCCTCAAAAGTTCCTTTCTCTGAAAAAGTACCAACATGTAACTCGTATAAAATAAGTTCATGAAATGGAACGCCGCCCCAGCCAGTGTCATTCCATTGATAAGCATTGTGATCAACTACTGAAGAAGGACCATGTACACCTTTTGGTTGGTGATGTGATGCAGGATCGGGAAGGTCTTTCTTATTTTCAACTATGAAATAATATTCTACACCCTCTTTAATACCTTCCGCTTCTATTGAATAATAACCTTGCTCATCAGGCTGCATCTCCAGGATTTTATCGATGGGATGAACAAGGTGAAGCTTCACTTGTTTTTTTTCCGGAGCCCAAACTTTAAAACTGCATCGTCCATTCCCAAGATAATGTGCGCCAACGTCAAACATCTTACATGATTTTTCTGCTTGTATAGAAATTTCATTCCAAGCGCACCAGGATGGCTTCATCTCCTCCAAGGATAATGGTCCGTTCAATGGCCATACCATCCAATTCCGGTTGAGTAGCTACTTCTATTGTTCCTCTGAAAGATTCTTTAGGCGTGAAATAAGCTGGCCTATGACTGAAGTTGAGACATACCAGGAATCTGCTATGGCCAGGAGTCTCTCGTATATATGCCATTACTTGAGGATCACCCGGCACTGGCAGGTAACTTCCCGTAGCCAGGGACGGTTCTTTTTGTCGCAAGCCTATTAATTTTTTGTAGAAAGAAAGCGTCGAAAAGGGATCTTCCTTTTCGGACTTTACATTTACGCGTGAAAAATTTCTGTCTAATCTCAGCCATGGTTTGACTTTGCTGAAACCTGCATACTCACTGTTGTCCCATTGCATGGGGGTGCGTGCAGGATCCCGACTGAGATTTTTGTCAGGCATATTCAATCCCTGTGGATCTTGCACTTCTTTAAAAGGAATAGGCACGTCGCGCATGCCAATTTCATCACCGTAGTAAATGGTGGGTGTGCCTCTCAACGTAAGCAATAGCATCGCCGCAACGCGCGCCTGTTGCATTCCAACCCTGCTGGTTATGCGAGGTTGGTCGTGATTGCCCAACACCCAATTAGGCCAGCCATCAGAAGGCAATGAACCTTCATACTCATCCACAATGGCCGAAACCTGTCTCGCATCCCAGGGAAGTGATAATAAAAGAAAATTAAAAGGCAGATGAGCGCCCTTACTTTCCGCAGTACCGTAGTACGCAACCAGTTTGTGGATAGGTAAATAAATTTCGCCAATCATCATCCGATCTTCAAACTCATCGAGGAGCTTGCGCATTTTCTGAACAATGAAATGTACTTCTGGCTGGTCAGTAGAATAAACCGGTATCACTTGTTCATAGGTGGGCATGTGTGGCTGATAGTTAGGATTCATGGGATTATCACGCAGTTGCTCATCCTTGATCATGTGCCACATCACATCCACTCTGAATCCGTCCACACCTTTCTCCAGCCAAAAGCGCATCACATCAAGCATTGCCTCCTGCACTTCGGGATTTCTCCAATTGAGATCAGGCTGCTCCTTGAGAAATGCATGATAGTAGAATTGCTGTGTATTATTATCCCATTCCCATGCTGTTCCACCAAACACGCTTAGCCAATTGTTGGGAGGCGCTCCTTCTTCCTTTGCATCCTTCCATATATACCAATTCCGTTTTGGGTTATCTCTCGAAGACTTTGATTCAAGGAACCATGGGTGCTGATCAGAAGTATGATTTGGTACCAGGTCCAGCAACAACTTCATTCCCCTTTTATGCACCTCCTCCAGCAACAAATCAAAATCCTCCATAGTTCCAAAGAGGGGATGAATGCCTTTGTAATCTGAAATGTCGTAACCAAAGTCAGCCATTGGCGAAGGATAAATAGGGGATAACCAAATGGCTTGTATTTCTAACCATTGCAAGTAGTCGATACGGCGCAGAATCCCCTGCAAATCTCCAACGCCATCACCATTCGAATCCTGGAATGAACGCGGATAAATTTGATAGATCACACCATGTTGCCACCATAGGTGATCAGCTGATGCTGATTTTACAATTTGTGGAATTGCGTTTTGAATTGTATCCAAAATGAAAAATTTCTGAATTCTATACAATTCAATTGCCAAACTAAGAATTCAACTTACCCTAATTGTACATCGCTATGCCTGAATCCGCTTCATTCTCGGGACAAGAAAATGCATGATGACCCACGCCAATAGATAAGCGGAACCGCAAATGATGAACATGATATAATAGGCAACTTCTATCTTGCCCATCGCACGATAAGTGACGAAAAGATTTTTTTGAACGAAAGCCGACAGCATAATTCCTCCCAGCGCGCCAAACATACCCCCGATTCCCGTAACGGAAGCGGTACTGTTTTTTGGAAACATATCAGAAACAGTTGTAAATATATTAGCACTCCAGGCCTGGTGTGCGGCCGCAGCAATTCCTATCACCAATACAGCGTACCACATATTTTCCTTTCCAAGAATCTGGGCAAATAAAATGGGGATTACAAAAAATGCGTAAATCAGCATTGAAGTCTTGCGCGCTTTGAAGACTGCCCAGTTATTTCTCATCAAGTACATGGGCAGCCAACCTCCTCCAATACTACCCACAGTTGACAACGTGTAAACAAGGGCCACGGGAAAAGCCACTTCAGTGTCTTTTAGTCCGTATTCACTCTGAAGAAAATCGGGCAGCCAAAAAAGGTAGAACCACCAGATGGGATCAGTGAGGAACTTACCAATTGAAAACGCCCATGTTTGTTTAAAGGTCAATAACCTGGTCCAGGATAATTTTGGCCCGGAAAGTTCCGTATCGCCCTTTTCATCAAGGTCGCTATGTATGTACTCATACTCGGGTTTGGACAGTCGCTTTTGCTTCTCCGGAATTTCATAAAATCTATACCAAAGTATCAACCATAGAAATCCGAATGCACCGGTAATGATAAACGCCCACTGCCATCCCCAGGCTGTTGCTATGAACGGCACGGTAAGCGGTGCCACGATGGCTCCAATATTTGCACCTGAATTGAAAATACCGGTTGCAAAGGCTCTCTCTTTTTTTGGAAACCATTCTGCTATTGTTTTGATGGCTGCCGGAAAATTTCCTGCTTCGCTCACACCCAAAACAGAACGGGCTACAATAAATCCGGTGACTCCCTTTGCCAAAGCATGTCCTACCGCGGCCAGGCTCCAAATAGTTGTGGCAATTGCATACCCCAGCTTTGTGCCTAACTTGTCTATCACGCGTCCAGCAATGAGGAGACCAATTGCATAAGAAACTTTAAAAGCTATTTCAATGTTTGCATAGTCACCATCATCCCACCCCAGCTCACGGGAGAGTGGAGCTTTAAGCAGGCTGATTACTGCGCGATCAAGATAGTTGACAGTTGTAGCAAGAAAAACGAGAGCACAGATCGTCCACCTGTATTTTCCTATGGCTTGGGGCATAATCGTTATGTTGGTTACGTTTACTAAAGTCTTCGGACTAAATACAACTAGCCAGCAACTTTTGCAGATCGCACACTATTGATGATTTCGATTGCTTGCCTGGTTAGCTCAGTGATCTTCGCATAATCACGGTTTTCAAGGCTCTGTTTGGTGATTAGTTTGCTCCCCATTCCTACTGCGCAAACACCTGCCTTGAACCAGCCGGAAAGATTTTCTCGTTCCACTTCCACTCCTCCGGTTGGCATGAAGAGAAGCCCGGGAAATAATTCTTTAATGGCACTTAGGAACGAAGGACCGAGTAGGTTGCCTGGAAATAATTTCACGATCCTGGCTCCTAGCTTTTCCGCCCTGATGATTTCCGTGGGTGTCATACAACCCGGTATCCAGAGTACGTCGCGCTTCTCTGCAACTTTAATGGCATCCTTCACTAATCCTGGACTGATAATATAATCGGCACCAGCATCAATAAAATTTCTTGCTGCATCGGCGTCTTTAATGGTACCTACTCCCAGGTACATTCCCTCCAACTCATTGTCGCAAGCTTCGCGAAGTTTTTCAAAATTTTTCAGCGCAGCCTCGCCTCTATTGGTGTACTCTACTGTTCTTATACCAGCTTCGTATAGTGCTTTCAGCACTTCCACACTTACGTCTGCGTCTTTGTAAAAAAACAAAGGCAACAATCCCTGCTCAGGAATTAGTTGCAATATTTCAGATTTCTTATCCATATGTAGTAGCTTTTTGCTGTGAGCTTATAGTTTCACAATTTAACCTTCACCACCAATTTCCGGATTGGTCCTTCTCCAATCATGGGCGCGTGAACGTCGTCGGGAAAAAAGATAGCGAACTCACCCGCATGCAATTCAAAATACATTTCGGGCTTATCGTTGTAAAAGGTAACATCCTTTTCTGTATCGTACGCAGTTTTTGGATTCACGCAATTTTTCCTTGGTGTCCAACCCAATTTTTCGGATCCTGCCGGACAAACCTGGATGTCGATATAATGATTATGCGCCTCAAACTTCGCGTCATCGGATTTCAATCCTTCCTTCAACGAAACAGAGGCATGCAACTCATCACCTTGAATTGGAAATTTGCCGGGTTCAACTGTATTCCAATCGCGCGACCTGATGAACTCAAATGCCTTTGAAAAGTTCTTGTGCAATCCTACATACTTCTCCGCATTTTCCAGTGTATCGATAACCATTGTATTGCGTTTTGTGTCTTGAAATTTGAATCTACCGCTGCACCCTGCCAGATGCATCGCCTTTAACAAGGTCCATCACTTCTTTCACCGTCACATGATTCAGGTCGCCAGGAATCGTATGCTTCAGGGCGGATGCGCCTACTCCAAATTCGGCCGCGTCTTTCATGGCCATGCCTGCCAATAATCCATAAATGAATCCACTGGCAAATGAATCGCCGCTTCCCACGCGGTCCACTATGCGCACTTCATATTGGCGCGTGTGATAGAATTCTTTTCCATCATATACCAATGCACTCCATCCGTTGTCGGACGCTGAATGGCTTTCTCTCAGCGTGGAAGCGATATATTTGAAATTGAATTTCTCCTTCATCTGTTTGAACACGTCCTTATATCCATCCAGGTTTAGTTCACCCTTGGTGATATCTGTTCCCTTTGCCTTGAAGCCAAGTGTGGTATCAGCATCTTCTTCGTTACCGATACAAACATCAACATACTGGCACAATTTGGTCATCACTTCCCGAGCTTTTTCTTTAGTCCATAGTTTTTTGCGGTAGTTCAGATCAATGCTGGTAGTAATTCCTTTCGATTTGGCTGCCTTCAATGCCGCTTCTGCAAGAACCGCCGACTTGTCGCTCAACGCTGGTGTGATCCCTGTTGTATGAAACCAATCTGCACCATCCAAAATTTTATCAAAATCAAATTCCTTCAAGTCTACATCAGCAATGGAAGCTCCCGCGCGATCATAAATTACATTCGAGGCCCTCATGGATGCTCCCGTTTCCAGGAAATAGATTCCTAGTCTTTGCCCTCCTCTTGCGATGTGCTGTGTATCCACTCCGTACCTTCGCAAATGATTGATGGCAGCCTGTCCCAGTGCGTTATCAGGAACCTTTGTAACAAATGTTCCGTTCATTCCATAGTTGCAAATGGCAGTAGCAACATTGGCTTCTCCACCACCATAGGTAACATCGAAACTGTTATTCTGTACAAACCTTTCGTAACCGGGAGTTGATAAACGCATCATTATTTCACCCAGTGTAACAACTTTCTTAGACATGTTTATTCATTATTTGATTTGGTGAATGCTCTCAATGTGATTGAGCAAGTAAGCAGGGACGTATAATTAGCGATGACTATATCGTTAAGCGGACACAGTTGTTGGCTGTTTCACTTCTTTCCAATTGAAATAATTCGCTGCATTGTGATAACAAATGTCTTGAATCAGTTTTCCGATCCACTCAATATCATTCGGCAGCTCTCCCCTTTCCACTTCCTCTCCAAACAAATTGCACAAGATGCGCCGAAAGTATTCATGACGCGGATAAGAAAGAAAACTTCTGGAATCAGTAAGCATACCTACAAAACGGCTCAGCAATCCCATATTGGAAAGGGCGTTTAATTGTTTGATCATCCCATCTTTTTGATCGAGAAACCACCAGGCTGATCCAAATTGAACCTTGCCTGGCACTGAACCATCATTGAAATTACCAATCATGGTTGCGAGCAATTCATTATCGGCCGGGTTTAAACTGTACAATATAGTTTTGGCTAATTGATCCTGTGAATCGAGCCGGTCAAAGAACTTAGCCATTGATTTAGCTTGCGAAAAATCGCCAATAGAATCCCAGCCCGTATCCGGCCCTAATTGTTGCAATATGCGGGTATTGTTGTTCCTTAAAGCGCCCAAATGAAATTGTTGCACCCAACCTTTTTCCCAATCCCACACTGCAAACTCATAAAGCATGGCGGAACGAAACTTCAACTTATTCTCAAAAGATATCTCTTTGCCTGAACGAAGCTGATTAAAAATGGAATTGATTTCCTCGTTAGTATAATCTTCGGCATACAAGTGTTCCAGGCCATGATCCGAAACGGAACAATCCATTGATGCAAAGAAATCATGACGTTTTCTCAGCGCATCAAGGTAGGATTGATAGGAAGTAATAGAAGCATCGGCAACCGATTCAAGCTTATTGACATATTGATTGAATGTTTTTACATCATCAGGATTCATCGCCTTGTCGGGCCTGAACGCGGGCAGTATCCTGATTTCGAAACCCTCTGCTTTCAAGCTGCGATGTTGCTCAAGGGAATCTGTAGGATCGTCGGTAGTACAAACCACCTTTACGTTCATCTTCCTTAATAAATTACGAACGGAATATTCTTTCGTTTGCAATTTTTCATTGCATTCGTTATAGATTTTTTTCGCGGAAGCGGGATTCAACAATTCGTCGATCCCAAAATATCTTTTTAGTTCAAGGTGGGTCCAATGATAAAGTGGGTTCCGCATGGTATAAGGAACCGTTTCTGCCCACTTGAAGAATTTTTCAGCATCGGGTTTATTGCCGGTGATATAAGCTTCGTCCACTCCATTGGTACGCATTGCTCTCCATTTGTAGTGATCACCATACAACCAAATCTGTGTGAGGTTTTCAAAATTCACATCGTTGGCAATTTGATCAGGAGGAAGATGGCAGTGGTAGTCTATGATGGGCATTTCTTCTGCATAGGCATGATAAAAATGCTGCGCAGCAGAGCCTTCAAGCAGGAAGTTTTTATCTAGGAATTTTTTCATCTATGTTTATTAGAATGAGAAGTTTTATCATGGTATGAAGATCTCGACTACGCTCGATCTTCTTCGTTGGTCCCTCGACTGCGCTCAGGATCTCGACTGCCTGCCCACTGAACGCCGTTGGGGCGGGCCTCCGGGGTTCGTCACAAACTAACACCACGTTTCCATGGAATGAAATCATCCTGATTCAACAGGACTGCTTTTGGAATGACTTCGCCACTGGCAGCCTTGATGCAATACTCCAGGATGGACTCGCCCATTTCCTCAATCGTTTTTTCACCACTGATAATAGGTCCCGTATCAATATCAATAATATCACCCATTCTTTTTACAAGGGAAGAATTGGTTGCAACTTTGATGGTAGGACAAATTGGATTTCCCGTTGGCGTGCCAAGTCCGGTCGTAAATAAAATTAGAGTAGCTCCAGAAGCTGCTTTTCCCGTAGTGGCTTCCACGTCATTTCCTGGCGTACAAACCAGACTGAGTCCGGGTTTTGAGGCAGGCTCTGTGTAATCAAGAACATCCACCACCGGTGAAGTTCCTCCCTTCTTGGCTGCACCCGCCGATTTGATTGCATCTGTAATCAAACCATCTTTAATATTTCCGGGAGAAGGATTCATATGGAATCCTGATCCTGCCATATGCACCTGGTGCTCGTAACTTTTCATGAGATGGATAAACTTCTTGGCGGTAGGTTCATCCACTGAACGATCAACCAATTCTTGTTCAACACCACATAATTCTGGAAACTCAGCAAGCAAAACTTTTCCACCTAAGGCAACCAAAAGATCTGAACAATAACCAACAGCCGGGTTAGCAGACAATCCGCTGAAACCATCGCTGCCTCCGCATTTCACGCCGAGGCATAGTTGATCGAGCGAAGCGGGTTTTCTTTCGAGCTTATTGATCTCCACCAGTCCGCTGAAAGTTTTCTTTATAGCTTCACCTATTAGGTCCTCTTCGCTTTTTGATTGCTGCTGTTCAAAAATAAATAATGGCTTATCAAAAGATTCGTTACGACTTTTCAGATCAGTAACAAAATTAGAAACCTGCAAGTTTTGGCATCCCAGGCTGAGCACCGTAACACCTCCAACATTGGGATGATCCGCATAGGCAGCCAGCAATTTGCTCAATACGGCAGCATCCTGCCTGATGCCTCCACAACCACCCTGATGGTTGAGGAATTTTATTCCGTCAACATTCCTGAACAGCCGGCGTTTTCTGATCTCCTCTGTTGAAGCCGAAGAAAAATCCACTTCATTGATGTCTTCTCCTTTCTGATAAGCTTCAACCAACTCGTGTGTATACTGTTTGTATTTAGTTGTAACCGCATAGCCCAACTCGTTATGCAAAGACTCGCGAATCACATCAAGATTCCTATTCTCACAAAATACAAGTGGAATAAACAACCAATAATTTGCAGTTCCCACTTTACCATCGGATCGGTGATAACCATTAAAAGTGCGGTTGATGAATTTCGAAACATCAGGCTTTTTCCATTTGTATTGAACTCCCCTATATGCGTATTCTTCTGCCGCGTGCTTCACATTGGTGGTATTAATTAAACCACCTTTCTTTATTGGTGATTGCGCTTTTCCCACGAGTACGCCGTACATGATGATGGAGTCTCCTGCATTCAGATCCCGGATCACGAATTTGTGCTTCGCGGGTATATTATCTGCGAGAACAATGTCACTACCGTTATAATTCACTGATTCGCCCGCCGAAAGGTTCGACAGCGCCACCAGCACATTATCATCCGGATGTACTTTCAGAGTGCGATTCATATCAAAATTTAAACTGCAATTCTTTTTTGAAGAACAAGTTCAATGGCCTCCCTGGGCCCTGCATTGAGGATAAGCTCCAAATATTCCTGCACTGCCGAAGTGAATCCAGGCAATTGCGATAGATCCCCTCCCCAAAATTCCTTATCCCTCAAAACCTCCTCCACCAGGGCTGCAGGCTGCAAGTTATTCCATCGCCTGTAAAAATGAGCTGCCATATCATCTTGTATCTTGTAATATTGATCATTGAGCTTGCCAAAATATTGTCCATTCTCCTGCTTAACGGCCTTCATAAAATAGAGATAGGCAGCAAATCCAAATGCAAAAAGCCTCGGGGCTGTGTCGCTATCAGAGTAATGTTTTAAGAGAATAGGAATATTCCGCATTTTCATTTTGGAACTTACCTGCACTGTTATATTAATCCAAAGATGCTGGATCTGCGGATTGCGGAAACGATCTAGCACCTTTGTTCCAAATGCTTTTGCTCTATCTATATCTACCTGATAGGGAATGGCAGGCGCTAATTCAGTGAGCATTAAGTCGGCAATGAACGAAGCAATCAGGTCATCATCCATCGCCTGTTTCACGGTTTCGCAGCCAGCAAGAAAAGCAGGTGCGCAACTGAGTGTATGGGTACCGTTCAATAAACGCAATTTCAATTCACGATGGAGGTCGATATTGGGCTCTACCACTACTCCTTCGTCGGCCTCAGCAAATGAGAGTTGTTTGCGGATAGCAGCATCTCCTTCAATTGCCCAGAGCCTGTACACCTCAGCAACGGTCAATAGTTCATCGTGATATCCCAGTTCTTCTTCAATCTCTAATTGAAGAGAACGATCAGGACGCCCTGGAACGATCCGATCAACCAATGAACTACAAAAATGATTTTTATGCTCAAGCCACTCAATGAAGGTATCTTCCAATCCATTCAGATGAGCCAGCTCCAACACGATGGATTCTAATTTCTTTCCATTATCAGGAATTAATTCTGTAGGTATGATCACCATGCCACTCTGTTCGCTTCCGCCAAACGCACGATAGCGTTCATATAGAAAGGCCAACAACTTACCAGGAAAAGATACCGGCGGATGTTTGCGAATATCATCGGGGACCAATTGAATACCTACTTCCGTTGTATTGGAAATGATGACCTGCATCTGGGGGTTATGTGCACATTCAAGGATTTTATCCCACTGTGTGCTTGCCGAGAGAACCCTGCTAATAGATGCATTTACCACATTCTCTTCTACTCTTGTTCCATTATCTAGTCCACGAACACAAAGAGTGTATAATCCATCCTGGCGATCGAAGGCATTGGCGTCTCCAGCACTGGTCGACTTTACTACAACGATCCTTCCGTTGAAAATACCATTGCGATTGGCTTTGTCAATAAAATAATCCGGCAAGCCTCTCAACAACACGCCCGTTCCAAATTGTAGTACTCTTTCCGGCAATTCAAATACGGAAGTATCCGGCAGACTTGCTCTATCAGGGTCTATGTTCTTTACATTGTACTTCGATAGGATCATACTGTTGTATTTAAATGATAAGGCTCATCTCTCAGTTCAGTTGCGGTTTCCACCTGTTACCAAATAACCACTGTACTGTAATATCTTTTGGCGTTGGTGTACCTGCGGCTGATGCCAGATTATCCTTGTGCCATGCATAGTCGCCACCGGCACGATGACAATTAAAGTAATAAACTCTCCGGCCCCACTGAATTGTGTTAGTAGTGGGCACAAGATAAATATCCTTATCAGCCATATTTGATGCAAATTGGCAATTGATTAAATAAAATTGTGCATCACGGTGATAGCGTCCCAAATTGAATCCATCAAATCCTTCAAACCTGCTGTTTACGATAACTGTTTTTGAATCGGGATTCACTGATCCATCATGCCAGATAGCCGCCGGACCAGTGTTGCTGATGAATCTACAACCTTCCGCCCATGCCCAACCGCGCGGACAATAAAAATCGACTCCACCCTCCATCACGCAATCCTTAAAATAAAACATTCCTTCCTGCACATTCCAAGGGCTTACGGTATCACCGGCATATGCGCGGAAATGACAATTTATAGCTTTTAATCTCGTAGCTGTCATGGACCGTAATGCCATCTGGTGCCCGTACCTGGTAATCGTTTTTGAATGCGTAACTGTGTCTGATGCACAAGAAACAACACGATCATCCTTGAAATTGTATCCATAATCGTTGGCGATCGTTAGATCTTTTAAGGTAATATCATTACCATTGATGTTCATTGTTGCCACTCCCCAGTCATCAGGATGGTCACACCGCCATTCATCCCGCGCAATGTCGAACGTGATAATTGTCTTGTCACGATCTTCACCTTCCAGGATGATGTTGTGCTTCGTGATAAAGATTTTTTCTTTATAGATACCCGGTTTTATATGAATCACGCGCACCGTTGCTGATGAATCAGGCAAACTATTGATGGCTTCCTGGATCGA